>Ga0247840_10000742_pt1 | contig 66672 bp, 54 predicted proteins | sample LaCruzMarch2015__FD_192404 | JGI IMG/M metagenome (GOLD analysis project Ga0247840, IMG submission 192404) | Freshwater microbial communities from meromictic Lake La Cruz, Castile-La Mancha, Spain - LaCruzMarch2015_17m | ecosystem: Environmental > Aquatic > Freshwater > Lake | place: Spain... | reverse complement strand
CGAGCAACTGCGAGATTTGAGGGAAAGATTGTTGTCGCTAAGGAGGTATCTTTGACGTAGATAACAGAGTTTTACTACTAGAAGATAAAGAAAGTTTTTCAACCAGTCCTGATTTTTGGTCCGATTCGTCGAAAGCTGAATTGGTGATGAAAGAAATTAAAACCCACAAAAAATATTTGGGTGAATTCGAAAATATTAAATTATTAGTAGAAGACGCCGAGGTTTTATTTGATTTCCAAAAAGAAGGTGAAGCTACTGAAGATGAAGTTGAAGCTAAATACCAAGAGGCTATTTTAGCTTTTGAAGATTTAGAATTTCATAGAACGCTCAATAGACCTGAAGATGAACTTGGTGTTATTCTTGAAATTAATGCCGGTGCAGGTGGAACGGAAGCCTGTGATTGGGCAGAAATGATTTTTAGAATGTACGTCCGGTGGGCTGAAAGGTCAGGCTTTAAAGTTACCGCACTATCTGAGGTTCAAGGTGATGTAGCTGGTATCAAATCTGCGGAAATTGAGATTACTGGAGACTATGTTTATGGTATGCTCAAAGGTGAAAATGGAGTACACAGGTTAGTCCGGGTAAGTCCATATAATTCTCAAGGTAAAAGGATGACTTCCTTTTGTTCTGTTTTTGTTCACCCCAGTGTCGATGATACCATTGAAATTGAAATTAATCCCGCTGATTTAGATTGGGATACCTTCAGAGCCAGTGGTGCGGGTGGTCAGCATGTAAATAAAACAGAATCGGCGGTAAGGGTAAGACATTTACCAACGGGTTTAGTCGCAGAATGTCAGCAGGAAAGATCCCAACACCAAAATAGAGAAAAAGCCATTCAATTGCTTAAATCGAGAATCTATGAACTTGAGCTACAAAAGCAGTTGGCTGAAAGAGCAAAAGTGGAATCTGGAAAAATGAAAAATGAGTGGGGGTCGCAAATTAGAAGTTATGTTTTAGATGATAGGCGAGTGAAAGACCATAGGTCTCAATACCAAACCTCTCAAACTGATGCAGTTCTTGACGGTGATTTACAACCATTTTTAAAAGCCTTTCTCATGATGGATGGTGTAAATCCTGATGATTCCGATAACTAATAATGAAGGTCAGTAATTTTTTTACTGACCTTTTTTTATCCTTTTTTACAGTATTTTTTCTAGTTTCTTCCAATTTGTATCGTATATGTTTATATTCGTTTGATGTAACGCACAAAAATAGTCGACCATGGAAAAATGGATTAATAAATTATCTCAAGTAGTAGCTTTTTTTGGGAAAAGCGTTTCCTGGTTGAGTTTTGTGTTGGTAATTATTATATGTTTAGATGTCATATCCAGATATTTATTCAATTTTTCAGTGGCTTGGGTAGCAGAATTAGAATGGCATATATTTGGCCTTTTATTTTTATTTGGTTCTGCTTACGCCCTCAGCGAAGAAAAACATGTTAGAGTTGATTTGTTTTATCAGGATTTTTCTGAACGCGAAAAAGCACAGGTAAATGTTGTTGGAACCATTGTTTTTTTAATTCCCTGGTGTTTAACGTTAGGTTGGTTTTCGCTCAAATACGCATTAACCAGTTTTGCAATGAAAGAAACCTCACCTGATCCTGGTGGCTTGGGTGCTTTTTATTTTATTAAAATGGCCATACCTATTGCTTTTTTATTATTGTTTTTTCAAGGATTAATCATCATTTTTAACCAGTTCAAAATAGCTTTTAAAGGCAATTAACTGACTTTTTTATGGAAATTATAGCTATCATCTTATTTGTAAGTATTTTTATATTAATCATGTACGGTTATCCTGTAGCACTTACATTAGGAGGATTGTCTATTACTTACGCTTACTTTTTTTTAGATCCAGCTGCCTTTGGTGCACTTCCCCCTCGTATAATGGGTGTCGTTAGCAATTATGTATTATTGTCCGTTCCTTTATTTGTGTTTATGGGTATAATGTTGGAAAAAAGTGGACTTGCTGAAAGTTTATTGGAAACGGTCGCTATTCTATTTGGAAAAATGCATGGTGGATTAGCTTTTGCAGTTATCCTTGTAGGTACTTTATTAGCGGCTTCTACCGGTATTGTAGGTGCAACGGTTGTTACGATGGGTTTAATTAGTTTACCTACCATGTTAAAGAGAGGTTATAAGGCCGAAATTGCAACCGGTGTTATAGCTGCATCGGGTACTTTAGGTCAGATTATCCCTCCATCCGTTGTATTGGTTCTTCTTGGCAGCGTTCTCAATGTATCTGTTGGGAAACTATTTGCCTCTTCATTAATTCCTGGGTTAGTATTGGTAGCTTTTTATATCATTTTTGTTTTTGTTGTTTCTAAAATTAAGCCGGAATGGATGCCACCCATTCCTAAGGAAGAAATTGATAAATTTAGGGTAAATAATTTCTATGGAAAGGTATGGCGCGCATTTGCTTTACCATTAATTCTTATTATTTCCGTGTTGGGTTCTATCTTCTTAGGTGTTGCTTCTCCTACGGAAGCAGCGGCGGTGGGTGCCATGGGAGCAACTATTCTGACCTTATTCGAAAGGAAATTGAATTTTAGCATTATCAAAAGTGTTTGTCTTGAAACCACCCACCTTACCTCGATGATATTTTTAATATTGTTAGGAGCAACTACTTTTTCCTTTGTTTTTCGGGAACTTGGAGGGGATGTTTTTTTAGTTCGCCTTATTCAAGATGCTAATATGACGCCTTTAGCGTTTCTGTTCTTAGTTATGTTGATTGTTTTTATAGCTGGATTCTTTATAGATTTTATTGAAATTATTTTTATTATTGTTCCTGTTGTAGCCCCAGTATTTCAGAAAATGGGTGTTGATCTTATTTGGATAGGTGTATTACTAGGGCTTAATCTACAAACTTCATTTTTGACTCCTCCTTTTGGATTCTCTCTATTTTACCTTAAAGGAGTAGCGCCACCTTCAGTAACAACGGCTCAGATTTATAGAGGAATCATACCTTTTATACTTATCCAACTGCTGGTTTTAGGCATTTATATTTTTATGCCAAGTCTGTTAATTATTCCTTAATTCTTTTCAAATGCTGAACGAATCTTAATTCATATAGCTTCGAAAAAACTCCATTCGACATGTTTTAAGATAAATCCTCTTGTAAATTGTTGTAAAAAGCTTTTTCAGCGATATTAGAGTATTTGTTTGCTTTCTCTTGAAATGCGTAATAAGAAGCATATACTCTCTTAGTGAATGGATCTTTTTCGGCTAATTCATTGATAACTTCTTTAGTTAATTTTCTTAATTCAGTAATAACTTCTGGAGGAAATGTGCGTATTTCAATGCCTTTTTCCAAAAGTTCACCATAAGCTACTGCATTTTTTGCTTCCATTTGAGCGTGTAACCAAGTTCCGCTGTAGGACGATGCAGCTTTAATAATGGCCTTCAGGTCATCAGAAAGTATTTCAAATTTTTCCTTGTTTAGAATAATTTCTAAATTGGTACCTGGTTCGTGCCAGCCTGGGGTATAATAATACTTAGCAATTTCGTCGAAACCCATTAAACTGTCATGAAATGGGGACAGCCATTCTGTAGCATCTATGATACCGCGTTCTAAACCTGTATATAATTCACCTCCTGCTAAAAGAATGGGTGATCCTCCTGCTTTGGCTAAAACGGCTCCACCAAGACCAGGAATTCTCATTTTTAAACCTTTAAGGTCAGATATGGTATTTATTTCTTTGTTAAACCAGCCACCCATTTGTACGCCAGTATTACCGGCAGGAAGTGGAATTAATCCAAAATTTGCATATAATTCTTGCCATAAAGCCAAACCATCTCCAGCAAGTAACCACGAGGAAACTTGTTGGGCATTCATACCAAAAGGTACTGTGGCAAAGAATGATGCGGCTGGAGATTTACCAGCCCAATAATAAGCAGAACCATGACCAATTTCTGCGGAACCATTTCTAACTGCATCGAATATCTCTAATGATGGCACCAATTCACCACCTCCAAAGACCCTTATTTTAATACGTCCGCCTGACATTTCTTCCACCATACCGGCAAATAACTTACAAGCTTCGTCTAAAATGGGAAAATTCGGCGGCCAGGTAGTAACCATCTTCCAGGAATACGTTTTACTTGAAATTCCTGAACTATTGCCTGATGTCTTATTTCCTTTTCCCATAACTGCTTTCATGCCTATAGGAAGCAATAAGGTAGCTGCTGCGACACTCTTGACAAATGTTTTCCTTGAAATACTCATTTTTGAAGTAGTTATAGGTTCAGGTAATGTTGAAAATGTTCCCTAAAATTAAAATTTATAAGGGAAAAGCGTACTTTTAAACGTCAAAAATATCTATTTATGAAATTATTATTATCATTATTTTCGATTTCAATTTGTTTTTCTGCATTTTCCCAGAAAATTGTGAAATTTTCAGGACTCCAGGAAGAGGTGGAGATAATGATAGATCCTTTCGGCGTCCCTCATATTTATGCAAAAAATGAATATGATATGTTCTTTGCTCAAGGATTTCAAGCAGCATCGGATAGATTATTTCAATTTGAAATGTGGAGAAGGCAGGCTAGAGGTCTCCTATCGGAATTATTAGGTGAAAGAGAACTACAAAAAGATATCGCCTCCCGACTTTTTACTTATAGAGGTGACCCAGTGGCTGAATTTAATCATTACCATCCAAATGGTTATCAAATTATACATTCTTTCGTAAATGGTGTGAACGCAGCTATTGATGCGGCTCTTTTAACACCAGATTCTTTGCCTGTTGAGTTCAGGTTATTAGGTATTAAACCACAATATTTAAAACCAGAAGATATCATTTCAAGGCATCAGGGACTACTTGGTAACTTGACAGATGAATGGGAAACTGCTCTTGTAGTTCACCAAATTGGGGAAGATAAAACAAAGGAAATAAATTGGTATCATCCTAATAATCCTGACTTAAGATTGGATTCCTTAGTAAAAGAAATTCTTTCTTATTCTGATGTTATGGATCTCTATAAGGCTTTTAAACGCCCGGTTAATTATCTTCCAGAAGATATACTGGCTTTCTCAGATAGGAATTCAAAAGACAATTACATGGTACTTTCTTCTCGAATGATTGAAGAGCAAATTTCATTAAATGAAGAAAAGCAAGTGATTGGAAGTAATAATTGGGTGGTCTCTGGTGCATTATCCGAAAGTGGTTTTCCCCTGTTAGCTAACGATCCTCATAGGGCTATGTCAGCTCCCTCGCTTAGATATATTACGCATTTGGTTTCTCCCGGCTGGAATGTCATAGGTGGGGGTGAACCTACTATTCCAGGTATTTCTATTGGTCATAATGAATATGGCGCATGGGGACTCACCATTCATGCTACCGACGCTGAAGATATGTACGTTTATGAACTTAATCCTTCCAATGTACTTCAGTATAAATATCAAGGGAAATGGCTTGATTTTCTTGAAATAAAAGACTCCATATCTGTAAAAGGTAAGGGCATGCATTATTTTTCTTTGTTTTATACCGTTCATGGACCTGTGCTTAAAATGATAAGTGAAAAAAATATTGCTGTGGCTGTGCGATGTGCCTGGTTAGAAAAAGGGGGCGCTCCCTATCTGGCTAGCCTCAGAATGAATCAGGCAAAAAATTGGGATGAATTTAAGTTGGCATGTACTTATTCTCATATTCCAGGTGAAAATATGATTTGGGCAGACCGGTTAGGGAATATAGGTTGGCAAACTGTAGGCATTGCCCCCATTCGAAATAATAGTAGTGGCATGGTTCCTGTCATTGGAGATGGAAGTAGAGATTGGGATGGATTTATACCCATTTCTGAAAGACCTTCCAGTTACAATCCTTCACAAAATTATGTCGTCACAGCGAATGAAAATGTGGTGCCTCTTGATTTCAAATACCCCAATACTGTTGGTTTTTCATGGTCGGATCCTTATAGAGGTTTGCGAATAAAAGAATATTTGGGTAGTGGAAAGAAATTATCTGTGCAGGATTTTATGATGCTTCAAACAGATTATCTGTCTCTACCTGCAAGGCAATTGGTACCTTTTATTTCTAGCATTCCTGCCTTCAAAAAGTATGAAAAATTTACCGGCTTCTTTAGTGATTGGGATTATAAATTGACACCCAATTCTATCGCTGCCACCATATATGATTCCTGGGAAAGAGTTATTATATCGGAGTATAAAATACAATTTGTTCCAGAAAAGGTTAAGTCTATGGTTAACCCTCAACTTAAAATGATAATAGATAACCTTCTATTTCCTGACGCAAAATTTGGTTCCCAACCTGTTCAAGGCAGGAATGATTTCTTATTTAAAACATTTGAAAAGGCTATTCAAAACGTGGAACTAAAATTGGGTAAAGAGGTGAATTTGTGGCAATACGGGCAGTTAAATAATAAACATATTTTGTTAAAACACCCATTAAGCGCTGTTGTTAATCAAAATATTCGGTCAATACTGGAGGTAGGACCTGCTCCGAGAGGTGGAAATGGATTTACAGCCAATGTAACGGGAAGGGGTGATAATCAAACACATGGTGCCAGCTTTAGAATTATTTCGGACTTACAAAACTGGGATTTTTGTTTGGCGACCAATACACCTGGACAATCTGGTAATCCAAATAGTCCATTTTATAGAAATTTATTTCCCATTTGGATAAACAATCAGTATTTTCCACTGTATTTCTCTAAGGTTAAAATTTCTTCAGTAAGTCAGATTCACAAGCATTTTTTTCCTAATTAAGTTTTTATTTAACCCCTAAAACAATGAAAAAACACTTGAAAAACTCATTTTTTTTTCCAATCATTTTTTTTTGTCTTTCGTCCCAGTTCCTTTTTGGTCAATTAGATAATCGATTATTTGATATTGCCAAAGCGCCAAATCCAAAGGCTATTGAAAATAGTATTCGAACTCTGGCTAATTTTGGAACAAGAAGCACTTTATCGGATACCCTATCAAACACAAGAGGCATTGGTGCGGCAAGACGCTGGATTCACAACGAATTTCAAAAAATCAGCTCTTCTTGTAATCAGTGCCTGGAAGTTTCCTACATGAACGAAGTATTTAAAGCTGGATTTAATCCCAGAATAAAGGAGGATATTAATATTTCTAATGTATTAGCTATTCAAAGAGGTTCGGTTTATCCAAACAGATATGTAATAATGACGGCCGATATCGATTCGAGGGTTACAGATGTTTTAGATGCTCAAAAGGATAATCCTGGTGCTAATGATAATGCCAGTGGCATGGCCGGAGTACTGGAGACCGCTGCTGTTTTATCAAAATATCGTTTTCCAACAAGCATCATTTACATTGGTTTATCAGGCGAAGAGCAAGGTTTGTTAGGCGGTACAACAGTAGCAAAATTTGCTAAAACGAATCAATGGGATATTATAGCTGTCCTTAATAATGATATGATTGGCAATATTGAAGGTGTCGATGGTATCATCGATAATACCACCTTCAGGATTTTTTCGGAACCGGTTTCTATTCTTGAGACTGAAAGAGAAAGAGCATGGCACAGAGTATATGGTGGAGAGATAGATGGCCCTTCAAGGCAAATTGCCAGATATATTGATAAATTGACCGATCTTTATTGTACCAATTTAGATGCAAAGATGATTTACAGATTGGATAGATTCGGCAGGGGAGGACATCATAAACCATTTAATGATGAGGGCTTTCCAGGGGTTAGGATTATGGAGACTCATGAAAATTATTACAGGCAGCATGAAGATATTAGAATTGAAAATGGTATCAAATACGGGGATGTTATTGAAGGGGTTAATTTTGATTATGCTGCTAAATTAACTGGCGTTAATGCCATAACACTTGCTGCTTTAGCCTGGGCGCCACCACCACCAGAAGATGTTCAGATCGGCGGTATTGTTCAACCGTCAACCCGTTTTAAATGGAAACCTTCCACTTTTGAAGGTCTGGCTGGTCATAAAATTTATTGGAGAGAAACTACTTCTGCACAATGGCAATATTCAAAGTTTGTGCCAAAAGGTTTGACTGAATTTACCCTGGATAAAATTATTATTGATAATTTTTTATTTGGCATTGCTTCCGTTGGTCTCGATGGAAATGAAAGCGTTATCGTTTATCCTACTACTTTAATCTCATCTCGTCGTTAACTAAATAAAAATTAAATGAAAAATGTTATCGTTTTATTTTTCTTGTTTTGTTCCTTTAGCGGACTGCATTCTCAAAAAGAATGGATGAACCTGGAGAGGTTTTCATTTGAACCTGGATTAGCCGTTAATCAGAATATTCCTACGCCTGCCTCATTTCTAGGCTATGAACTGGGAGAGCATTCAACGTATTATTCGAGTATTGAAAACTATATTAAAGACCTTTCCAAGAAGTCTAACAGAATTAAATTAGTGGAATATGGAAAAACGTATGAAAATCGTTCTCTTTATTTATTAGTTTTTTCATCTCCAGAAAATTTAGCGAATTTAGAGCGTATTCGGACGAATCATTTAAAGTTAATGACGGCCAATGATGCTCAGGCAAAGGATATTATGGAGAAAGATCCTGTTTTTCTATCACTAAGTTACAATATCCATGGAAATGAAACATCCACCAGTGAAGCTGCGCTTCAAGTTGCTTATCGGTTAGCCGCTGCCACAGACGAAGCTACTAATCAGTTGTTGCAAAATTCCGTTATTCAAATTTATGTATGTATTAATCCTGATGGACGAGAACGTTACATTCAATGGTATAATTCAGTTAGGAGAAAGCAATTGGCTACTTCTAAAAATGATTTAGAGCATTACGAACCTGCGCCAAATGGTCGTTCTAATCATTATTGGTTTGATGTTAACAGAGATTGGTCTTGGGGTATTCATCCTGAAACAAGAAATTTGACGACAGAATATCAAAAATGGATGCCCCAGATACATGTAGATCATCATGAACAAGGCTACAATAGTAATTATTTCACCATGCCTGGCACGACGCCACGAAATAAAATATTACCGCCTACCTACGAGGCATGGTCCGATACCTTTGGAAGAGCAAACATTGCTGCCTTCAATAAAAATGATATTAGTTATTTTACCCGTGAAGCTTTTGATTTTTTCTATCCGGGTTATGGTTCAAGTTATCCAAGTGTTATGGGTGCAATTGCTATGTTAACGGAACAGGGAGGTATTGCAGGTGGTCGCGCAATTGAAACGGAGGATGGAACTATTCTTACCTTAAGACAAAGAATTTGGGATCATTATACTACTTCTATTCAGTCATTATTTACAGGAGTTAAACACAAAAAGGAGCTTTTACGCTACAGTTATGATGCCTGGCAACCTTCTAAATCATTATCGGCCAATAAAACTTATTTTTTATCTCCAGCTGATATGTACACGCCAGATGTAGTTCAAATCTTACAACGTCATGGTGTCAAATTTGAACAAGCCAAAGAATCATTTACCGTTAATACCGTATTTGATTATGAAACAAATACTTCGACACGTAAAACATTTCCCAAAGGTAGCATTCTGTTGTCCTGTAATCAACCACAGCATTTGTTGATAAATAGTGTAATGGATAAATCATTGGAAATTGAAGACTCAGTTATGTATGATATGGCTATTTGGGCGCTTCCTATAGCCTATAATTTACATGCCTATTTCACCAAAGAAAGTGTGTCAGTTCCTTCAGAAGCTCTGAGCGAAACTAAGGCAAATAATTCTGTTTTACCTAATGCGTATGGCTATGCAATAGATTGGAATCAGCGTAATGCACCGGCTGCATTAGCTCATTTATGGAAGTTGGGATATAAGGTTCGATCTGCATCCAAACCTTTTAAAATGGATAATATTTCGTTTTCAGCGGGAACATTAATTATTTTGACTGGTGCCAATATTGATAAAAAAGCAGCTTTATCTGCTGAATTACAGACTGTTAGTCTAAAACATAATATTTCAATTCATTCCATTTCAACAGGTCGTGCCACAGAAGGGCTAGATTTGGGGTCGTCTAAAAATAGACCTGTTCAACAACCAAGAGTAGCTCTAATGGTCGATGCTCCATTTAATATGCAAACCGCTGGTCAGGTTTGGTTTCTTTTTGATGAAGAGGTTGGTTTACCTGTCGATCGCATAAGATCTTCCATTTTATTACAATCAGCCATGCCAAAATTTGGTGAGCGCTATGGTTATGCAGACTTAAATGATTATGATGTCCTCATACTACCTGGAGGAGGAAATAATTTACGTTATATATTTGATAGAGAAGCCTATTCTCAGTTACAAGACTGGGTAAGCAGAGGCGGTACTTTAATAGCTTTAGAAAATGCCGTTGAATTTTTTACTCAGGACAGAAGTAAATTTACTCAGGTAAAATGGTCTGAAATTCCTACAGATACTTCCTTAATGTCTAAAAATGTTTCTTACGATAAAAGGGAAGATTATTTTGGAAAGAAAAGAATCCCTGGTTCATCGTTGTTAAGCAATATAGACGTATCAAATCCTTTAGCATTTGGCATGGAACCAACGCTACATTCATTAAAACAAGATGTAACGTCGTTTTTACCTACCGCGGGTATGCAAGTAGTTGGAAGTTATCATACAGATCCGGCAAAATTATTAACAGGTGGTTATGCCTCGAAGGAATCTTTAAAACATCTATCAGGTAAATGTTTTGCTGGCGTGGTTCCGATGGGTGCCGGAAAAGTGGTTTTATTACTGGATAACACTCAATTTAGAATGTTTTGGAGAGGACCCTCCCGAATGATTCAAAACGCGGTGATGCTTTTAAAACAGTTTTAAAAAAGAAGGGAGTAAATGTTTATTCGTTGAACATTTACACCCTTTTATTTAGTCTCCCAGGCTAATGACTAAGAAGCCCTCTTCTAATGGATTAAGTTCCTCAATGAATAAGTCTAAAATACCTAATCCATACCTCATAAAGAGAGGGATAAAGTTATCATGTCTTTCCTGTAGTCCATTTCCAGGGAATAGTTTTTCTTTTATATTTCTTATTTGTTGTATTTGAACATCATATTTTGACTTTTCAGCTCTTGTAAGCCTGGTAGCAATTTGTTCCCAAGATTTAAGTTGCTTTAACCCTTCTGCAATAATTGTTTTTTCTAAAGTAGGGTCAACTTTTATGGCTTTCCCTTTTATTTGATCTATAATTTTAGAAAATTCTTCAATTTCATTGTCAAAAGATAATTCATTTCCTGAATGTCTTTGGATAAATGCTCGAATTAACGCATCTGTATCCGTAAATAAATCTTCTAATTTGAAATCTAGTTTCAACCATTTTTTCTCCCAAACATCTTCTAAAATTAAGGCAGAATTCCTTCTGATTAACATAGGAAATGGCACTTTAAAGTAGTCAAATTGCGCTTTTCTTTCTAACCAGTAGGCAATTTCTCCTCCTCCACCAATATAGGCGAGATTGGGTAAAATATATTCCTGGAATAAAGGACGAAGGACCACATTGGGGCTGAATTTTTCAGGATATAAATCTAGTTCATCGCGTAATTGAGCGTCGGTAAAAATGATATTTGTCCCGACGATATGAAAATGATTATCTATTTTTTCTATCCTATTTCTATTATGTTCACTCAGATAAAAAAGATTTATTTCGCGAACATGAGCTTGTACACTAAATCCAACATCACCCAAAGCTTGCTGTGTTTTTTCAATGATGGCTTGAGAGGGTTGTTCAAATAATTCTTTTTCAATGATAGGTTTAAAAAAATGTTTTAGCCCTTTATGGCTCATGTTTAGCGCAACCAAGCCGTATTTTCCAAAAATGGCATTGACAAGGGCAGAAGAAGCTTGTTCATACAGTTCATTTTCTGTGTAAGCAACATGGACTAAACGATAAATTTCCTCTGCTTCTGTTGAATCTCCTAATAAATTCTTTAGCTCAGATAATACAATATCCAGCGTATTTGATTTTAATTTACCGACCGACCCGCCTTTATCCTGTTCCCAGGTCAATTTTTTATAAAATAAAAAAGCGTGGTTTATTTCTTCAAAATCGTGGTCTTCGGCACCATTTATGAACAAAGGAACAAAATGGTTTGAAGGGTAATAAGTATTTAATTGTTTACATAAATTCAAGGTAGAGCATATCTTGAAAATATAATATAATGGCCCTGTAAAAAGAACAGGTTGGTGTGCTGTTATTATGGTGAACGTATTTGGTTCAAGGAGAGAATCAATATTTTTTAAGGTCTCTTCTGAGGTAGGAAGCGATGCATATTGTTCTTTTAATACTTCAACGATAAGTTTTCTTGGAATGTCCTGTGTAGATTTATCAGAAACAACCTGTTGAAAGGTATCTATATTAACTGCATGTTTGTAAAATGGTTTAAGATGTTGATTTCCTGTAGAATATGCTTTATCTTTAGAAGATAATTGAGGTATATCATTGAAAGGAATGACCAGTTTTTTCATAATGATGGTTGGAGACTTTGCTCATTTTTATTTTGCAAAAAAACAAAAGTAAGTAAATTTAAGCAGATCTCTTTTGTTAATCGGTCCTAATTCTTATCTTAGAAGTATAAAGAAAAGTATGGAAAAGTTTATTTTATCGTTGGACCAGGGTACTACCAGTTCGAGAGCTATTCTGTTTAATAAAAATGGAGAAATTCAACAAGTAGCTCAGAAGGAATTCACCCAATTTTACCCACAACCAGGGTGGGTGGAACATGATGCGGAAGAAATCTGGGCTACTCAATGGGAGGTAACTCAAACAGTTCTTAGAAACAGTAATATTCTGCCTGAGCAAATTGAAGCCATTGGTATTACAAATCAGAGAGAAACCACTGTTATTTGGGATAAACATACGGGAAAGCCTGTGGCTAATGCCATTGTCTGGCAAGACAGAAGAACGGCTGCTTATTGTGATGAATTAAAAGAAAGAGATAATCTTCAATCCTATATAAGAGATAATACAGGATTGGTTATTGATGCTTATTTTAGTGCAACAAAAATTCATTGGTTACTTGAAAACAAACCCAATCTAAAAGAAAAGGCGCTAGCTGGGGATATTTTATTTGGTACCATTGATAGTTGGCTTATTTGGAAATTGAGTGGCGGTAAAGTTCATGCTACCGACTATTCCAATGCATCCAGAACAATGATTTTCAATATTTTGTCTTTAGAATGGGATGACTATTTACTCAAAGATTTAGATATTCCAAAATGCATTTTACCTAATGTGCTTTCAAGTAGTGGTGTGTTTTGTCATACGGAGGCATCATTATTTGGTATTGAAATTCCTGTTAGTGGCGTAGCTGGTGATCAACAGGCAGCCTTATTTGGTCAAGCCTGTTTTAATCCTGGTCAAGCAAAGAACACTTATGGAACGGGCTGTTTTATGCTAATGAATACAGGGGAAAAACCTATTGTATCCAAAGCAGGTTTATTAACTACGATCGCCTGGGGCTTAAACGGGAAAATATCTTATGCTCTAGAAGGTAGTGTTTTTATTGCCGGTGCGGCGGTACAATGGTTGCGTGATAGTCTTAAATTAATTGATGAATCAGCTGATTCCGAGTTTTATTCATCTAAAATCATTGACTCTGAAGGTGTTTATGTTGTACCTGCTTTTGTAGGCTTAGGTGCTCCTTACTGGGATATGTACGCCAGAGGAGCTATTTTTGGTTTGACCCGCGGTACGTCAAAATCACACCTGATAAGAGCCACGCTTGAGTCGTTAGCTTTTCAAACCAGAGATGTTCTCGAAGCTATGGAATTAGATGCGGGACAAAAATTACTTCTGTTGAGAGTCGATGGCGGTGCTTGCGCAAATAACCTGTTAATGCAGTTTCAAGCTGATATTCTTGGTGTTCCCGTTCAACGTCCAAGAATATTTGAAACAACGGCTTTAGGTGCAGCATTTTTGGCAGGCTTAGCCACGGGGTTTTGGAGCATGTCAGATATTTCAAAGCAATGGCAACTTGATCAGGAATTTATACCTGAAATGCCTGAGACAGAAAAAGAAAAAAGGTATAAAGGTTGGAAGAAAGCGGTTACTCGGACGATGGATTGGGAGAGGGAGGATTAATTTTCTTCTTTAATCCAAGGGCAGCTCGCATTTTATGGTAAATAGAGGTGTTTTCATAGATGCCACGAAATAAAGAAGATCCCGGGCCATAAGCAAATACAGGAATCATTGCCGCTGTGTGTCCATTGGTGGTGAATCCATATTTTAATTTGTTCATTTTAGAATCAGCTTCAATACTCATTCCACCTGATTCATGGTCAGCAGTTACTAAGACCAAGGTGTTTCCTTTTTTATTTGCATACTGTATGGCTTCCCAAATGGCCCGGTCAAAATCTAAGGTTTCCATAACGACACCCCGTCCGTCATTGGCGTGGTTCATCCAATCTATTTGTGAGCCTTCAACCAACAAGAAAAATCCTTTATTACTTTTTTGTTCTAAATACTGAACGCCTTGTCTCACAGCAAATGAAAGATAATCTCTTCCTTCACTGACAGTTAATGGTTGTTTATCTGCTGTAAAGTAGAGTAAATTTTTATCTAAGGGCCATTTAATTTTATTCATAGTAGTGTATAGCTGATCCATGACTATATAGCCTTTATTTTCAAATTCAATGATTAAATTTCTGTCATCCATTTCTCTGTTTTGAAAATACTGGCGACCTCCACCAATCAGTAAATCGACGTTGGTATCTAAATAGTCTAAAGCAATTTCTTCATACATTTCTCGTCGAGCTTGATGCGCAGCAAAAGCTGCCGGCGTAGCATGAACGATAGTGGATGTTACAATCATTCCTGTTGAAAAATTCAGTGAATCCAATTCTTCCAGGATACTTACTGTTGCAAGTCCATTTTCATCCGTTCCAATATTGCCATTGTTGGTTTTTATTCCACAGGCAATAGCGGTGCCTCCTGCTGCTGAATCTGTTATTAACTCATCAGCAGCATGGGATTTGTGAAAACCAATGACAGGAAACTTAGCTAAGGCCAATCTATTATTATTACTATACATTGCGGCAGAAATCTGGGTTAATCCCATTCCATCACCTATTAGTAAAATTATATTTGTTGGATATTCCCGAAATTCTTTACCCTTCTCGTCTAAATCATAACTTATCGATATGTTTGATTTACAACCAACTAACAACAATAGAAAGGTAAAAGCAAAAGATATTTTTAATAAACTATACATTTTTATTGTTTAGGGATTAAAAATCAAACTACCTATTCTTACCAAGGTACTTCCTTCGTCTAATGCTATAGGAAAGTCATCTGACATACCAGCGGAAATTTCAGAAAAGAGGGTGCTGTCGGCAAAATATTCTTTCTTTATCTCTTCGAAAAGAATTCTTAACTGTTTGAACTCAGACCGAACCTGTTGACTATCCTCAGTATTTGTGGCCATACCCATTAAACCCCTGATTTGAATATTTTTCATTTGTCCGTAAGTTTCATCGGACAATAAAGCCTTTACCTCTGATGGTAATAATCCTTGTTTTGTGTCTTCCTTGGCAATTTTAATTTGTAATAGACATTCCTGAACAACTTGGTTTTTTTCCGCTTGTTTATTTATTTCATGTAGTAATGAAAGTGAATCTACAGAATGTATAAGTTTGACGATGGGAATGATTGCTTTTACCTTGTTTTTTTGTAAAGAACCAATAAGATGCCATTCTAAATTGCTACCATGTAACTCATTTTTTGCAATGAGTTCCTGCACTCTATTCTCACCAAAAATATTTTGCCCCCAATTTTTTACAGTCTCTATTTCGTCGAAACTTTTATACTTGGATACAACGATTAGTTTTGCGCCATAAGGTGACAATTTATCGAGAACATTTCGGTAATTATTAATATTCATTAAGTAATAATTTAAAACAAACCATGTAATTCGGTTCTAACCGCTTGAATGACAGTTCCTAAATCTTCTTGTTTGTTAACAAAATCTAATTCATCGGTTGATATGACAAGTAATCTACCCAATTTGTATTGACTAATCCAATTTTCATATCTTTCATTTAATTTTTTCAAATAATCTATACTGATACTTCCCTCATATTCCCTTCCTCTGGTTTGGATGTGATCAACGAGGGTTGGAATACTGGCTTTAAGGTAAATAAGTAGGTCAGGCGGTTGAATATGGGCGGTCATAGAATTAAACAAGGAAGTATAATTATTAAAATCTCTTCCCGTCATGAGTCCCATATCATGCAAATTTGGAGCAAAAATATTGGCATCTTCATAGATAGTCCGATCTTGAATAACAGTTACATCTCCATTTAATATTTGCATTATCTGGTTATACCTTGTGTGTAAGAAATAAATCTGTAAGTTAAATGACCATCTGCGCATATCTGTATAAAAATCTACCAGATAGGGATTGTCATCTGTACTTTCATAATGTACCTGCCAGCCGAAATGCTTAGCTAATTGATAACATAAGGTCGTTTTACCAGCACCTATATTGCCAGCAATGGCAATATGTTTTATTTGAGGGATTAATTCCAAGTTCTTTTTTTTAGCTAAAAATAATTTATTAGCGAAAATACAACAACCTGAACACCTTGCCAAAAAATTATTTTTAGCTTTACCCTATATTTGAACGTTTGACGAATAAATAGGCATAAACTTCTATAAACTTGTTATGAAAATAGACAAAAACTTAATTTTGAAACTTGAAGATTTAAGCAGATTGAAACTCTCTGACGAGGAGAGAGAATCAATGGTTTCAAATTTATCTGATATGTTAAAGCTCGTTGATAAATTAAAGGAACTGCCAACGGATAACGTTGAACCATTAATTTATATTAACAACGAATCTAACATTTGGAGAAATGATGAATCAGAAACGCTGATATCAGCTGAAATGGCAGTGAAGAATGCGCCTGATGCACATAAAAACTTTTTTAGTGTGCCAAGGGTTATAAATTTGGATAATAAGTAAGTACAATCAGACAACATGGAAAAAAAGCCTCTTATCTCAATTGAGAATTTGCGAAAAACTTATATTATGGGCGATAATGAGGTAAAAGCATTACAATCTGCCAGCCTTAATATTTATAAAAACGAATATGTTGCATTGATGGGTCCTTCCGGATCTGGAAAATCAACGCTAATGAATCTTTTAGGCTGCCTCGATTCGCCCACGTCTGGTGTTTATTCTCTTAATGGGAATAATGTAGCTAATATGGTCGATGAAGAACTGGCTATTGTAAGAAATAAGGAAATCGGATTTGTTTTTCAAACTTTCAATCTATTGCCTAGATTGTCAGCTTTAGAAAATGTGGCTTTACCTTTAGTTTATGCTGGTGTTCCTATTAAAATAAGGCTCAATAGAGCAAAAGATATGTTAGCGGCCGTTGGATTAAAGGATAGAATGGACCATAAGCCCAATGAGCTATCTGGAGGTCAAAGACAGAGGGTAGCCGTGGCAAGGGCTTTAGTTAACAATCCGTCCATTATTCTTGCAGATGAACCGACGGGTAACCTTGACTCCAAAACATCGTACGAGATTATGCAATTATTTGAAGAAATTCATAAACTTGGAAATACTATCATTCTTGTTACACACGAACCTGACATTGCTGCCCATGCTCACAGAATTGTGAAGCTTAAAGATGGATACATAGAAAGTGACGAGCTAAACCAGTCAATTCAAAGTTTTAAAATGCCTGTGTAAATTTATTGTTTGAAATGAAAATATATACCAAAAACGGAGATTTGGGAAAAACCTCACTGATTGGCGGCAAATCTCTCTCAAAGAATAATATCAGGATCGAGGCTTATGGAGGCGTTGATGAGTTAAATGCGTGGATTGGTCTATTGGCTGATTTGCTTGAAGATGATCGTCAGGTAACATTTCTTAGATATATTCAGAATCAGTTGTTTGTTATTGGTTCCAAATTGGCTACACCAATAAATAGTACTTTCTCCGCACCTGAACTTCCCACTGATTTAATTGAAAAGCTAGAGGCAGAGATAGATTTTATGGACGCTGATTTAGCAGCATTAACCAATTTTATATTACCAGGTGGCCACACTATAGTTTCATACTGTCATTTAGCCCGGGTTGTATGTAGAAGAGTTGAACGAAATATAGTCTCTCTAACGGAAGTAGAAGCGGTAGAAAATCAGATATTGGCTATCATAAATCGCTTTTCTGATTATCTCTTTATTTTGGCCAGGTATAATGCTAAAAAATTAAAGGTGGAGGAAATCGTTTGGAAAGCACCTTAAAATTTATTTTAATTTCTTGAATTTTCGTATAATTTTGCAGGGCAATTCGGTTTATGCCTAGTAACAACGTGTTTTCAGCAAATTCGCTACGATTTATCTCCATCATAATCTTTACCGGGTTAATTGTCTTCTCATTATTTGTCTTTTTTAATGTATTTACAGAAGATTTTCTTCCTAATGTTGGTATTTCAGCTTTACTTGTAGGTGTTTTTGCACTGCTTTCATTTATTATTTATCGGACAGTTAACATCGATGAAACACTTTCTCGTTCGATTTTCTTTTTACTGGGCTTAATCCCATTTTTTACTTTTTTTGCGCATTTTCTTAATCAATTTAACCCAAATTTTTTATTCATATTGCCATTAGGGATAATTCTCATAATAATTAAATATTTTTTTAACGAGAGTCTCTCATTTGGTGTATATTTTTCTACTCTTTCGTGTGTTTTTCTATCTCTACATCCCTCAATACAGTGGATGTTTTTGCAATTTTTCACTGGATTGCTCATTCTTTTTTTACCCTTTGACAGCAAGAAGCCATCCCTGATTATTGGGAGTATAATGGTAGTTTGCATTACATCTATATTAATTTCAGTCAGTTTAAAGCTAACTTACCCTACCTTTCAAACTTCTTTTGAGGAACTTATAATTTTTTTATTTATTCAATCCCTATTATTACTTCTTGCTTATTTAATCATACCTTTCTTAGAAAAGATTTTTTCTTTTACCTCGGCATTTTCTTTAAATGAATTAGGAAATTTAGATAATTTTTTATTAAAAGAATTGGCGCTAAAAGCTCCTGGTACTTATCAACATTCTATACAGGTAAGTCATCTGGCGGAAGCAGCTGCACAAAAAATTCATGTAAATAGCCTATTATGCAGGGTAGGAGGGTTATACCACGATATTGGTAAATTAGTTAACCCAGGTTATTTTAATGAAAATATTCAAAATCTTAATCCTTTCGAAAATCAATCTTTTCATAGAAGTGCTGCTATGATTATTAAACATGTAAAGGATGGTATAGACTTAGGAAAAAAGTATAGATTGCCTGAAATAATCATAGACTTTATTAGAACACATCATGGCACCACCAAAGTAGAATATTTTTACAGAAAATTTAAAGCCACTGACAATTGTTTTGATGTCAATGAGGCAGATTTTACTTATCCTGGCCCCAAGCCATCTACCAGGGAACAATCTATTGTAATGCTTGCTGATACGGTTGAGGCAGCATGTAGAAGTTTAAAAAATCCAACAGAGGGAGACCTTTTTGATTTGATTGATAGATTAATTGAGCGTAAGATAGAGATGGGGCAATTTGAGGAATCACAATTATCAGGTAGGGAACTTGATTTATGTAAGGAGGTATTCAAAGATTACATTAAAACTTTTTACCACCAAAGAATTTCTTATCCCGAACCAGTAAATTCGGGACAAGAATTCTTATGATACTTATTTTTTAATCATTGGTAGAATAATCCTTGATGGATATTTTGTACTATGATGTACTTTATTTTTTGCTATAACGCCAACTTTTTCGTCATAGTTATTTCCTCCTGTATTTAGATTTCTGTCAAATCTTGGAAAATTACTACTCGAAATTTCAATTCTGATTTGATGTCCTTTTGGAAAAAAATTACTGGTTGATAAAGCAGAAAGCTTCACTTCATACACCTTATCTTTTTCCATAAATACTTCTTTGTCGTACCCTTCTCTATATCTAACTCTCTGTATAGTCTCGTCAAGATTATAGGCCTTTCCGTCGGGATAAACATCTATTAATTTAAGGGTAAAATCAGTGTCCTTAGCATCTGAGGAGACAAAAAGAACAGATTCTATAAAGCCGCTAATTTCAACGTCTTCGGTTAAAGGCGGAGTAGAATAAACCAAGATATCTTCTCTTAATTCCATGGTTTGTTGATCTAAAGATCCCCCTTGGATAGCATTACCAATACAACAAACATTACCACCAAAAGAATTTACAGGATTTGCCGGATCATAAGAAAATTGGTCTGGCATATCCGTTTTAGGTACTGACAAGGTCAAAACACCATCTCCATTTCTGGAATTTGCCTTACCGTTACTATTTAAATAAAATGGTGTAGCCACGGCTTCTTTTGGAGGCCAGGTCTCACTTTGTTGCCATTTATTAGAACCCATAGTAAAATATTGAACTCTGGGCAGTTTATTTTTCACTCCATTTTCCTGACCTTTTAACCAGTAATCGAACCAGCTGTAAGTTAGTGCGTCATAATCTAATCGGGCATCTCCCACACTTCTTTCACCCACAATGGTATTTTCGGTTGCCCTTTTAAAGGAGCAGTGTAACGTAGGTGCTATAACTAAGTATTGATTATCAGCAGCTTCAGGAAATTTAGATTTGTCTCTTAATAGGTTAAAGAGCGAAATATTTGGTGTTGTAGCGACATCATACCATGAAACGAACCAGTATGAGGGTTTTGTAAATGCCATATTGTCATGAAACAAACCACCTTGAAACCATTTTTGGTCGTTAGGTTTTCTGCGAATCATGTCTTCATAAATGCCTATCGGACCATTTACATTTTTAATAATATCCTGAACAGGTAAATGCTTTAACGCGGTAACCCAGTCAACTTTAGGGTTTTCAGGCGCCAGGTCAAAGTTCCGGGAAACTCTTATTAACTCCTCTTGGGTAATGTCAACTGGAAAAGTAGGTCTTACCCTGTCATTTTGAACACTATATAGCCAGGAAGTGAATAACATCTGCTGTGCTCCGCCTCTAAACCAATTACCCTGCTCATATAAATTTCCAATTTTTCCAACGCCAGCACCAAATCCTTGTGGAACGAGTGCAGTATGCGCCGGATGATCGAGCGATGCTACAGCCATTTGCCATTCTGCCGTTGAAGAACAACCGATGGTACCAATTTTCTGATTGGACCATTCCTGTGAGGAAATCCACGAAAATGCATCATAACCATCTGTTGTGGGCGTACCAAGGATATCCCAAACACCTTCAGAAAAAAAACGTCCTCTTTCATTTTGAACAATATATACATAGCCTCTTTTTACAGCATCATAAGCGGTCTCGTACTGTCTAATAGCCTCCTTGCCATCAATCCATTGATTGAAATTGTAAGGTGTTTTAGATAAAATAACAGGATATTTTCCAGGGCCTTTTGGTCTGTAAATATCTGTAGCAAGCCTTATACCATCACGCATAGGCATCATCACTTTTTGGTCAACTACGGCAATTTCTTTTAATTTCTCAAGAGTAACTGCCTCATTTTGACCAAATAAAATGAGTGGGAATAGAAATAGAAATAAGCATTGTTTTTTCATGTAAGTAGATTTAAAATGATTTTTCAGCTTTACCTGTATAATTAAAAGGAGTAATTTTTAGTAACTCCATTTTTACCTCTTCACTAATTTGCAAAGTACCTATAAATCGATGAATTTCGCTTTCAGTTACGTTACTGACCCCTCTGGTTAGATCTTTTAACGCTTCATAAGGTTTTGGGAAACCCTCCCTTCGCAATATAGTTTGAATAGCTTCTGCAACAACCATCCAGTTTTTACTCAAATCTGAAGATATTTTATCTTCTTGAACACGTAATTTTGATAAGCCCTTTTTTAATGATTTTATCGCAATTAAGGTGTGAGCAAAAGGGACACCCGTATTTCTAAGCACTGTACTGTCTGTTAAATCTCTTTGTAACCTGGAAATAGGTAATTTTTCGGCTAGATGGTGAAATAAAGCATTGGCAACACCTAAGTTTCCCTCTGCATTTTCAAAATCAATTGGATTAACTTTATGTGGCATTGCAGAGGAGCCAATTTCGCCTTGAATAGTAGCTTGTTTAAAATAATCCATAGAGATATAAGTCCAAATATCTCTTGAAAAATCGATGAGTATAGTATTTATTCGTTGTAAATTATGGAAGAGAGCGGCTAAATTATCATAATGTTCAATCTGAGTCGTTGGTTTTGACCTGTCTAGTCCCAGGGAAGCTAAAAACTCATTAGCAAAATGATGCCAGTCCGTGGATGGAAAAGCCACATAATGAGCATTAAAATTTCCTGTTGCGCCACCAAATTTACCGTTTATTGGTACAGTGGATAAATGCGCTATTTGTACGTTTAATCTGGACACAAAAACACCTATTTCTTTACCCAAAGTTGTCGGAGAAGCAGGTTGTCCATGGGTTCTGGCCAGTAATGGTATGTTGCCCCATGCTTCTTCCATAGATTTTAATTCGTTGACTAAGGAATAAATTTGGGGGTAAAAAACATCCGTTAAAAAATCTTTAATGGATAATGGAATGGCGGTATTATTGATATCCTGAGAGGTTAAGCCAAAATGTATCCATTCGGAAATATCTGATAAATCCATAGTATCAAATTTTTCTTTTAGATAGTATTCAACGGCTTTAATATCATGGTTTGTAATAGACTCGATTTCTTTAATTTTCAAAGCGTCTTTGATATCAAATGAAGTAAAAAGCTCCAATATAGCCTCTTTATTTTCGTCCAGTTTTTGTGATCCTTTGAATGAAATCTGTTCGGAAAGTTTCATTAGATATTGGATTTCAACAAAAATTCTATATTTAATGAGTGCGAATTCACTAAAATAAGATGAAAGTTCTTTTGTTTTGTCGGCGTAACGACCATCAATAGGTGAAATTGCAGTAATCATAAGTTAATTTATAGGTTCAAATACTTTTTAGCAGCGTATCAAAATCAACATGTTCAGAAATTAATTCGATGGCTCGTTTAGATTTCCAGGGGGTACGGTTGTTTATTTTAACTTCAATTCTGCTCACTTTAACTACGGATCCGTAAGTATCTAACAACGTGGTAATCACAGGGATTTTATGGGTTTTAAGGTAGGGTAGATTTAGTTCCTCAGGGTCAATCCACTTATGTTGCCTACCATCACTGGTTATTATTACTCCTGATAAGGGAGATTTTTTTAACCCTTTTGCGGCGGTAATGGTTTTAATTTTTTTGAGAGCCTCGCCAATTCTTTTAATACTGGTTACTAAAAGAAGATTTTCAGTAGCGGCAAATTCCTCTGCGTCAATCAATGAACCCGCTATAAAATCTTCAATTCGGTTATTCATGTATTCCTCATTTAGAACAACTCTTCCCTCCACGGCCTGTCTGATAGCCTCCATTATGGGTAGAGAAAGGGACTGTTCGTAGGGTAATACGCCCAATAATTTTAAATTTAACTGCTTAAGCTTAATATTAAGGTAGTGCTCAATTTCTTCCTTTTTTTCAGGCTTTACCTTGTTTACAATGACCCCAAGAATGGGTACATTTTCTTCTCTAAATAGAGATAAATTCATATTTAGCATGTCAAGAGTACTACCAATACCTCCCTCAACTACCATAATTACGCCAGCGTTTAATAATTTTGCTACCCGGGCATTAGATAAATCTACAATGCTCCCTACGCCTGGATGTCCGGTACCTTCATAGACTACGATATCATATTGTTCGCTCAATTCATTGTGAGCATTCATCAATTTTTCTTCAAAATTGAATTTTTCAGGATTATCGAGAAATTCTTTGGTAACGCCTTTCCCTAAAATAACTGGACTATGAATTTCAGGTTTCATTCTAAATCCTATTACTTCAGAAAATAATACAGCATCCTTATCTGCAATGGTGCCATTCAACGAAATAAATTTTTGTCCAACAGGTTTACAATAGCCTGTATTGTAGCCTTTAGCCAATAAATTTGCTACAATACCTAAAGTACAGGTTGTTTTACCAACGTGCTGACTTGATGCCGCAACATAGATGTACTTACAAGAAATTCCGTCTAACTGTATCATTTTTCATTAGATTTGAAAAGGTTAAAATTGATTCCCCTTAAATTTAAGGCTAAATTTCATAGATTAATTTAACATTATTATTTTTTTTACGATACTTTTGGGGTTTATTTGAAAAAATCAATTCTTGAAGATAAAATTTTATTATGCCCAAACACCTTCTTATTGTCGAGTCACCAGCAAAAGCTAAAACCATTGAAAAATTTCTGGGTGGCGATTTTACTGTTAAATCAAGTTATGGACATATCAGAGATTTAGAAAAAGGAAATAGCGCAGTGGACGTTTCTATGGACTTTAAACCACACTACATTATTTCACCTGAAAAACTTAAATTAGTAAAAGATTTAAAAGAAGCAGTTAAAAAAGTAGATGAGGTTTGGTTAGCCACGGACGAAGACAGAGAGGGAGAGGCAATTTCCTGGCATTTATGTGAGGTCTTGAATTTAGATGTGCATAAAACCAAGAGAATAGTTTTTAGAGAAATAACAAAACAAGCGATTACAAAAGCTATTCAATCTCCGAGAAATTTAGATTTAAATCTTGTAAATGCTCAACAAGCCAGAAGAATTCTCGATAGATTAGTTGGATTTGAACTTTCAGAAATTTTATGGCGAAAAGTTAAGGGTAAATTATCTGCCGGAAGAGTTCAATCGGTTGCGGTAAAGTTAATTGTTGAGAAAGAAAGAGAAATCAATCAATTCAACTCCGAACTATTTTTTAAAGTAGAGGCTTTTTTTTCTGTTTATAATGAACAAGGGAAATCAATCTTATTAAAATCAGAACTCACCAATAAACTACAGGGCATTGCACAGGCAAATGATTTTTTAATGTCTTGCGTAGGCGCTCAATATACTATTCAATCTATTGAAGTTAAGCCATTGTCAAGAAAACCTGCAGCTCCTTTTACTACATCAACCCTTCAACAAGAGGCGAGTAGAAAATTAGGTTTTTCTGTACAGCGCACGATGATCATAGCTCAAAAACTATATGAGGCAGGACATATATCTTATATGAGAACCGATTCAACGAGTTTAAGCGAACAAGCTATACTGGCTATTGAAAATGAAATTGTTCAATCTTTTGGTGCAAAGTATTCAACGCCAAGGAGATATAAAAGTAAATCGGCAAATGCTCAGGAAGCTCATGAGGCAATAAGGCCAACCTATTTTGAAAAATCTCAAATCACTGGTGATAGAGATGAAGCAAGATTATATGAGTTGATATGGAAGAGGGCTATGGCGTCCCAAATGGCTGAGGCTTTATTAGAAAAAACCCAGGTTAAAATAGGTATATCAACAGTACCAAAAGCGGTGCTTTTAGCTGAAGGGGAAGTACTTAAGTTTGATGGATTTCTAAAACTTTATCTCGAATCTAATGACGACGACGAGGAAGATGAAGTAAAAGGAATGCTTCCTCCCCTTAAAGTGGAGCAGGTGTTGCCCCTGAGTGTTATGAAAGCAACAGAAAGACAAACGAGAGGTCCTTCCAGGTATTCTGAGGCTGGTTTAGTTAAAAAATTAGAGGAACTTGGCATCGGAAGACCTTCTACGTATGCTCCCACCATAAGTAAAATCATGGAAGAAGGTAGGGGATACGTTGTTAAAGAATCAAAAGATGGAGTAGAACAGATTTTTCAAGTCCTTAAGCTTGAAAATGATAAGATATCGCAACATTCTTTAAAAGAAAATACTGGTTCTTTTAAAAACAGATTGGTACCAACCGATATGGGTATCACGGTGGCAGATTTTCTCGATGAGAATTTTGTGGAAATCATGAATTATTCATTCACCGCTGAAATAGAAGAAAGGTTCGATGCCGTCGCTTTGGGTAAAATTGCATGGACCAAAATGTTAAAAGATTTTTATTTCCCTTTTCATGAGCTTGTCGTTCAAACAATGGAAAGTGCTACCAGACCAACCCGTGAGAGAATACTTGGTAAAGACCCCGTAACGGGCTTAACCATTCTTACGAGGATGACCAGGGTAGGTCCAGTGGTTCAAATGGGTGCTCCAGATGAATTAGGACCAGAAGGGAAACCAAAATATGGAAATTTAGTGGCAGGTCAATCTATTGAAACTCTTACCTTTGAAGAAGCTTTACTTCTTTTCTCTCTTCCCCGTGACTTGGGAACTTATTTGAATGAAAAAGTGTCCATCGGTAAAGGTAAGTTTGGTCCTTATGTGAAATTTGGAGAGAAATATATCTCCATACCGAGAACAGCAGATCCTTTTACTATCACTATAGATGAGGCTCAAAGCCTCATTGACCAAAAAGAAAAAGAAGATGCTCCCGTCCATCATTATCAAAATGAACCGGTAACTAAAGGGAAAGGTCGTTTTGGTCCGTTCTTAAAGTGGAAAGAATATTTTATAAATATCCCCAAAAAATATAATCCAGACTCCATTTCAGTAAAGGATATGGATGAACTTATTTCTGCCAAAATTAATAAGGAAAATAGTAGATTTATACTGCAATGGGAGTCTGAACATATTAGCGTGGAAAGAGGTCGATGGGGGCCATTTATTCGATTTAAAAAAGAAATGATTTCTTTTCCAAAGACGGATGGCATTAAAATTGATGATGAACAAGCCGCACTATTTGACTTAGATTCAATCAAGAAAATCATTGAAAAACAACTTCCTGACGCTTTTAAAACTAAAATTGCCGCGAAAAAAACAAAAGCTAAAAAAATATAACCATGTCAAAATTAAACGAAAATCTGGATAATCAAGAGATAATGGAGAACTCAATGAATATTGAGTTGTCAGAAGACATAGCAGAGGGTATTTATTCGAATCTCGCTGTTATTTCACACAGTAACGCAGAATTTGTAGTAGATTTCATTCTACTCGTTCCTAATGTACCTAAGGCTAAGGTCAAATCAAGAATCATTTTGACGCCACAGCATGCTAAAAGATTGCTAGGCGCAATGGCGGATAATATTAAGAGATATGAGCAACAATTTGGTGAAATTGTAGATCCTAATGCTAATAATTATATCCCGCCAATGCACTTTACAACGAGAGGAGAAGCTTAATTAGAAAAGGCTAATAATTCTATTTCAAAGATTAAAACGCTTTTACCTGGAATACCACCTGATCCAAACTGTCCGTATCCAAGATTAGATGGTATGATAAAAGTTCCTTTTCCTCCTTTTTTAAGTAAAGGAATAGCGATTCTCCATCCAGGAATGAGACTGGTGAGTTGAAATGTAGCCGATTTACCTGTTGCCGTCTGATCAAAGATAGTGCCGTTCATAAGCGTTCCTTTATACCTTACCTCTACTGTTGCCGTTGGTGAAGGGTTATTTCCTACGCCAGTGTTGATAATGTTGTAGTGAATGCCACTCGGATCTTTGGTCATGGTTAATTTATTTGTGGTCAGGTAGTTTACAATTACTTCCTGATCTACCATATCCTGGTCAACCACTTCTTTAGTACATGAGGAAAAAAGGAAGGTCAACAGAAATAAAAATCCTACTTGTTTCATAAATATATTTTTTACAAAAGTAAATAATTTCCATGACTAACAAAGAAATTGCCCAGACATTCCAGCTTTTGTCAAATCTTATGGAATTACACGATGGAGATCCATTTCGTATCAAATCGTATCAATTTGTTTATCAAACCATAAGAAATTTAGACATCTCTCTCGTTGAATTACCCCAGTCTGAATTAGCTAAAATAAAGGGCATAGGTAAATCTATTGCCTTACAATTGGTCGAGCTGTTAAACACAGGTAGTTTAACCTCACTTAATAATCTTTTAGAAATAACACCTCCCGGCATTCTAAAATTATTAAAAATAAAAGGTTTCGGGCCTAAAAAAATAAAACAACTTTGGTCTGAACTTGGCACAGAAACGCCTGGCGAACTTCTTTATGCTATTCAGGAAAATAGATTGCTTGCCTTAAAAGGATTCGGTCAAAAATCTCAGGATGAGCTACATAAGCAAATTTTGTTTTTGTTACATCATGAAAATCAATTTTTGTACCCCGAATTATTACAAGAAGCTAATGAACTATTAAGTGCTATTCAAACAATTCATCCCACTATTATTATCGAATTAACAGGCGATTTGAAAAGGAAGTTACCTTACTCAAAGTCTATTGAGTTTCTTTTAGACGGTTATCCTGATACGCAACTCTTCGACGAGTTAGCCGATGTGGGTGAGGTGGAATTCAAAGAAAACTGTATTACAGCAACCTGGAAAGGATTTTACAAAGTTGTTTTTAATTTTTCAAACGGTGCTAAATTCGGAAATAAATGGATGGTTCATACCGGCAGTAATACCTTTATAAATAGTTTATCTGTCGATCTATTGGCTCCAGATACGCCTGATTTTAATACAGAGGAAGAGGTATTTTCTTTTTTAAAATTGCAGGTTATTCCTCCGGAAGTAAGAGAATATCTAATCCATGATATTCTGGACCATAACGTATTAGATAATTTGATTACCATAGATGATATAAAGGGAGTTGTCCATTCTCATTCCCTTTATAGTGACGGTTCTAATACGATAGCTCAAATGGCATCTGTATCACAACAAAGTGGATACTCCTATTTAGTTATGACCGACCATTCACAGGCTGCATTTTATGCCAATGGATTGAAATGGGATAGAATTATTCAACAACAACAAGAGATTGATAAGCTAAATAAGGAAAATGCAGGTTTCACCATACTCAAAGGCATTGAATGTGATATTTTATCCAATGGTGATTTAGATTATACCCATGAAATTCTCTCAACTTTTGACGTTATTATCGCCTCTATCCATAGTATTTTAAAAATGGATGAAGAGAGGGCAATGTCCAGAATAATTAAGGCTATTGAAAATCCTTTTACACATATATTGGGTCATCCAACGGGTAGATTATTAATTTCGAGGCCTGGTTACCCCTTAGATATGAAAAAAGTGATAGATGCTTGCAGTGCCAACAAAGTAGCTATTGAACTTAATGCAAATCCGAGAAGATTAGATCTTGACTGGCAATGGATTCCTTATGCAATGGATAAAAATGTATTTATTTCTATCAATCCGGATGCTCACTCTTTAAAAGGAATTGACGACATTAAGTATGGCGTGAATATGGCCAGGAAAGGAAAATTGCAAAAGGGACTTTGTTTAAATGCCTGCGATGTATCTACTTTTTTAGACAGAATAAATAAGTAAAATTAACCGTCTATTAACAAAATAAATAGCTTGCCATACTAAGAATTGAATAATTGTACCTATTTTTGCGGCTGATTTTAGTTTTATTAAATTTTAAAAAATAATGAATATGAACAGAAATAGTTTTTTCCTGATGTTATTTGTTTCATCAAGTATTTTAGTAAGCTGTGATTCAAAAAGTGATGTTAGAGATGCTGCAAAGGATAGCCTGAATCCAGAGGCTAATGCCATGACAGCTACTGCTACAGACCCAACAGCTATGCCTTCAGAAGCACCAACTGGACCTACAACAACGGTAAATTTTTCAGAAGAAAGATTTAACTTCGGAACAGTGGCTGCGGGTGAAAAGGTTCAGCATAATTTCAAAATTAAAAATACAGGTAAAGAACCATTGATTATTACTAATGCAAGTAGTAGTTGTGGTTGTACTGTTCCTGAATGGCCAAAAGAACCTATTGCTCCAGGTAAATCAGGAGAAATAAAGGTTGTTTTTGATAGCAATGGTAAAAGTGGTGCTCAAAGTAAAAGAGTTACTATCGTTTCTAATACAAATCCGCCAGAATCTTTTCTTTATCTGGAAGGAGACGTTTCAGGTGGTGCACCACAAGGAAATTAAAAAAATCTAACCAAACAAAGGGAATCTCTTACAGGGGTTCCCTTTTTTTATATTATGCTGAATCTATACTTATCACTCATAAAGTTTAGTCATACTGTCTTTGCTTTACCTTTCGCACTCATTGGTTTTTATCTGGCCTATTTTAAATATCAACCAACCGATGTTATTACTAAATTTATTTTGGTGATTTTAGCCATGGTTTTTGCCAGAAGTTCTGCTATGGCCTTTAATAGGTATGTTGATAGGGAAATTGATGCCAAAAATCCACGGACCAAAGATCGGGAAATTCCGTCAGGTAAAATCTCAAAACAAGCGGCTATTTGGTTTATTTTACTAAGTATGTTGGGCTTCATAACTACTACTTTTTTTATAAATAAATTATGTTTTTACCTTTCTCCCATTGCATTGTTAGTGATATTGGGGTATAGTTTCACGAAACGATTCACTTGGCTTTGCCATTATGTATTAGGTTTAGGTTTAGCCCTTGCACCTATTGGCGCTTATCTTACCATTAGTGGCGAATTTGATAGTTTAACTATAATATTTGGGTGTTGTGTTTTCTTTTGGGTAGGAGGATTCGATATAATTTATGCTCTACAGGATGCTTCCTTTGATGCTTCCTTTCAATTAAAATCGATTCCTGCACAATTTGGCATTAGCAAGGCCATAACGATTTCAAGAATCTCCCATCTTTTATCTGCTTTATGTCTATTTTTAGGCGTTCTCCTATTGAATAAACAATACACCAGCATTGGATGGTTATCCTGGCTCGCCTTTGGTCTCTTTATTATACTACTTATAAGACAGCACCTATTAGTTAACGATAAAGATTTATCCAGAATAAATCAGGCCTTCTTTACTACCAATGGGATGGCTAGCGTAATTTTAGGGACATTTATTATATTAGATTTGTTTGTTTGATATTTTTTATCTCGTCACCCACGTGTATATTATCATTATCGTTTCCTGTCTTTAAGCAAGCGTTCAAGCCGAAGATGATTTTTTTATTTTCGAGATAATTCTTTGACATAAATGGTATAATCTGTTCATTCACCATTACTGTTTCAGGGTCAATACTTATAACTTGACATCTTGCACAGGGTTTAAAAGAATCAAAAATATGATTGTTTATTTCAATAGACTTCCAACTTTTTTCTTCATTAAGCTCACTATTATTTATGACTATATTTGGTCTGAAATGTAACATTGATACCTTTTTGTCTAAATGGCTATTCAAGAAAGCTAAATTAGTTTCTGTACAAATTAAATAAGGAAAACCATCAGCAAACAAAACACCCTGTCCTTTATTTGCGTATTTTAGATCAACTTGTCTAAAAAAATCTGGTATCATTCTAACAAGTATGCAGCGTATGCCTAACGCCTCGGAAAACCAGTCGTCTATCATTTTATCTACTGATTGAACATCTATAACGTCATCCCAAACGTTTACCTTATATATGATACTTTTTTGATATGGAGGATTTAAATGAACTAAAATTGGGGGTTGATGTTTTTTCTCATTTTCTAATTGTAATAAATCTTCATTTATCATGCTGACTTTTATGCTGTACAATGATGGAAACTCTCTAAGAGTAATCATTTTTTTTTCAACATAGCTCATTAACATAAACTTTCTATCATTTTTAAAGCCAGTAGATGTTACTTTAGCATACGGAAGGGAGACCCCACTAAGTGATTTTATCGGATAAATGATTATTTTTGAGACAGTTTTCATAATCAATGACTAATTTTATAAAAAAATAATACAATGAGGGATAAAATTAAAATAATAAATGCGTCAATATTTGTTTCAAACATTTTCTGCATTATTATTTTCCTGGCTATTCCAACGATTGGATTAGCCCAAAGTTATAAAAGTTTGGTTCAGAAAGGAAATGAATTTTATGATAATAAATCTTATGCTGAAGCCCAAACGTATTATGCTGAAGCATTAAAGAAAAAGGACAATAACCTTGAAGTAGTTGTAAAGTTAGGAGAATGTTTATGGCGCTGCAATAAAATGTATGAAGCCAATGGTATTTTTTCCTCGGTTGCCACTGCTCGTAATTTACCGTCCTCCTTTTATTTGTATTATGGACAATCGTTAAGAGCCTCAGGTAAATACAGGGAAGCAAAAAATATGTTTTTGAAATACGGCCAAATTAATCAGAGTATCGGTGATAATTTTGTTGAGGCTTGTGATTGGGCAATGAAAAATGGTAATAAATCAGATGATTATGTAGTTATCAATGCTGGGTTTAACTCAAAAGAAGCCGATTTTTCGCCCGTTTCAATCCAAGGTGCTATTATTTTCTCGTCCACAAGAAATGCCAAGATTCAAAATTACAAAGCTGAAAATTATTCATCTCAAAAGGTAAGTTTACCTCAACCTGTTAGTTTCCAGGGAGTGAATAGTTCGTTAGCTCAAATTTCATTTTCTTCAAACCAATCATTCATCGCTTATTCTCAATGGACAATGAAGAAAAACACCAGATTAATACCAGAATCAGGTGTAAAAAGTAAAATTAAATGGGGAAATTACCAATTTGAAAATAATAGCTATAATATAAATGAATTTCCTTTCTCCATAAATCAAGGTTTAGCTAATTACGGATATCCCTATTTTTCAAACGATGGAAATGCGCTGTATTTTTCCAGTGATATGGAAGGTGGTTATGGTGGGATGGATTTATATGTTATTTACAGAGAAGGTTCGAACTGGACGACACCCATAAATTTAGGTCCTAAAATTAACACACAGGGGGATGAAATAAGTCCGTTCTTAAAAGGTAAATCCTTGTTTTTTTCCTCAAATTGGCATGCGGGTTTTGGAGGTTATGATATTTTTAATGTTAATCTTAATGATAATAATGAGTGGTCTGTCGTAAATAATTTGGGACTTCCTATCAATTCTCCATTTGACGATTTTGATTATATGACCTTAGGTAATAGTGGCTTTTTTACCAGTAATAGAACAGGTGGATTAGGGGCGGAAGATATATATTCATTTAAAAAATCTTCTGCTGGTATTGTATTAAAAGTAGTTAATGCTTTGGACGGTGCACCTGTTTCGGAGGTTAGAATAGAGTGGGGGAATTGTTTGTCCTCTGATAAGCCACCTATGCTTACGAATATTATTGGCTTTTACAACTTGAATGAAAATATTAATATTCCTTGCACGCTTACTTTTTTAAAAGAAGGTTTTTCCTCTAAAAAGATATCATTAACGCAAGCCAATATTGATGCTGAGGAAATAACGATTCCTTTAATCAGATTAGGCGAAATTTACCTGGGGCAGATATTTGATAATCAAACTAAACTCCCTTTAGGTGAGGTGGAGGTATCTATAGAAAATTTATCTAATGCCTCTAAAATGAATGCACAAAGCAGTTCTAATGGTGTTTTTGAATTTGCATTGAAACCCAATACTTCTTATAATCTGACGCTTAAAAAAGAGGGTTATAAGAACTACACTAAAAGCATAAAGACAACAATTGATGGACGAGACAGGACTATTTTAGGGGAAAGTTTTTTAACAAAGGGTGGTAATATTTCCTCTCCTGATATTAAAGAGGGCCTGAATAAAGGTTTATCTATCCAAATTTCGGCACTTACATCAACCCCTCCTGCTAATCAGTTTAGTGATCTTTGGCGTATTGCTGACATTTATGTCAAAAGGGAAGACAATCAAGTGAAAATAAGAATGGGTGTTTTTAAAACCCAAAATGAGGTCTTGATAGCTTTAGAAAGGGTTAGGCAGAATGGATATCCCCAGGCATTTATTGTGGAAGAGACAAATGGACCTGGATTTACAAATTTGGTTCCAGTTGAAATGGTTGAGATAGACAAACCCATTGAAATAACTAAGCCAACCACTACAACAGAAGTTCAGAAACCAAATACGGTTGAAACACCCACATCCAGTACCACGACGGTAAGGTATAAAATTCAACTCGCTGCTTTAAGAGATACCAGATTTTTTGATGCAAAAAGGGTAGCACATCTTGGAACTATAAAGGATTATCAAAAGTCAAATAACATCACAGCTAAAGTTATCGGTGATTTTTCAGAGGATAACGTTAAACAAATGTTGAGCGAGATTAGATTAGCAGGATTTAAGGATGCTTACATTGTCAAAGAAGTAAATGGTGTTTTAATTCCAGTCCCTGTTTTGAAATGATTTAGGTGCTAAATTTCGAAGAATATAATTACAATAATAATAAATTCAGATGAATAATAACCTTTAAGAGTAATTATTTAGCTGAATTTATTATTAATCGTTAAAGTAAAAGGCTATTATACTTTGATTAGTTATAAATTGCTTCAATTGGGGTTAAAGGCAAGTCAAAAGCTTCAGCTACTCCTTTATAAACCACTTTACCTTGCACAATATTGAGGCCAAGTTGAAGGGATGGATTCTCTTTACACGCTTTTTGCCATCCTTTTGAGGCGAGTTGAAGGGCAAACGGTAATGTGGCATTGGTTAATGCAATCGTTGATGTCATAGGTACTGCGCCAGGCATATTGGCAACGCAATAATGTACTATATCTTCTATTATAAAAGTAGGATCTTCGTGGGTGGTGGGTCTTGTCGTTTCAAAACATCCTCCCTGATCGACAGCAACATCTACGAGAACACTTCCCGGTTGCATGTCCTTTAGCATATCTCTGGTAATTAATTTGGGTGCTTTTGCCCCTGGAATAAGTACAGCGCCAATAATTAAATCATGGTCTTTAATTAATCTTCTGATATTATATTCACTTGAATATAGGGTTGTTACATTAGAAGGCATGGTTTCTGAAAGATATCTTAATCTATTCAGGTTAAGATCTAAAATAGTAACTTTAGCCCCAAATCCGGCGGCTATCCTGGCAGCTTGCATACCAACAATGCCACCACCTAACACCATCACTTTGGCAGGTTCTACCCCTGGAACACCTCCTAATAAAATACCTTTACCTTTTGAAGGTTTCTCCAAAAATTTTGCTCCTTCCTGAATGGACATTCTGCCTGCCACTTCTGACATAGGTATTAACAAAGGAAGTGATCCGTCAGTTTGTTCTACTGTTTCATAAGCAAGGCAAATGGCCTTTTTTTCAATCATTGCCTTTGTTAAGGTCTCATTGGAGGCGAAATGAAAATATGTGAAAAGGAGTTGATTTTCTCTTATCAGATTATATTCCTCCTGAATAGGTTCCTTTACTTTAATAATCATCTCTGCTTGCTGATAAACAGAGGCAATATCTGGTAATATTTCAGCACCAGCATCTTTATAGGCACTATCGCTAAAACCGCTGCCTAAACCAGCGTTGGTTTGAACATAAACAGTGTGACCTTTTTTTATAAAATCTAATACGCCGCCTGGAGTTAATGCTACTCTGGCTTCTTGAGCCTTGATTTCTTTTGGTACGCCAATTTTCATTTTGTGTATTTTAGTTGGTTTTTGAGCGCGGCAAATTTAAGTATTTTAAGTCATAATCTCTATGATTTATTTTGAATTACTATCTTTGATTTATTTTAATTCCCTAATATGTTTAATGATATTCAATTCATTTATTTTGATTTAGATGATACGTTAATGGATTTTTCCTCTGCATCTAATGAAGCTTTTGTTCGTTTAATGGACTATTACGATTTACCAAATGACGATCTATGTTTTGAGATTTATCAGCGTGGAAATCACCAAACATGGCAGGAATTTGAGCAAAATATAATTTCATCCCATGAACTTAGATCTTTAAGATTTGAACGATTCTTATCCGCTATGAATTGGCATGATAAAGCAGACGCCTTTGAAATGAATGCAAAGTATATATCTTTTTTGATAAATGAATCAAATTTGATATCAGGTGCGCTGCCATTATTGAATTTCTTTAAGGACAAAATTTCAATGGGAATTTTAACGAATGGACTTAAAGAAGCGCAAAGGCCTAGACTGTCCAAAGCTGACATAACGCATTATTTTGATCACATAATAGTTTCTGATGAAATTGGCATGTCAAAACCTAATCAGGAAATTTTCACACTTGCAAAACATACATCGGGAAACATACCCACAGAAAATATTTTATTGGTAGGAGATAACCCTTATTCTGATATTGAAGGCGCTCAGAAATTTGGATTTAAAACAATATGGTTTAACTCAAAACAGAAGGAATTACCTATACAAATACAGCCTACTATGACGGTAACAAAATTAGAAGACATCATTTCTTCATTTCTTTTACACCCAAATATCTAGTTTTGTAGCTTGGTTATTAATTTTATTAAATAGATAGATAACGGCTTCTTTTCCTTTTTCTCCTATGTTTCCAGAATATTTGTTTACATATAAATGAATATGTTTTCTAACAATTTCTTCGTCCATCTCTTGTGCATTCAATGTTATGTAAGGTAAACTTAGGGTAGGATGCTGGAAAGCAAATTGAATGCTTTTTTTAATTAATCTATCTACCTTTATTTTGATCTCCTGAGATAATCCTCTTTTTATGCCAATGCCACCTAAAGGTATGGGGAGGCCTGTTTCATTTTCCCAGTATTCTCCAAGGTCTATTATTTTCTTTAACCCCTTTGATTTATAGGTAAACCTATTCTCATGAATAATCAATCCAAGATCAATATCATTTTTTATAAGAGAATCTTCAATTTCTGAAAAAAGAAATTCGCTGATATTTGTTGCATTGGGAAAGGCATAATGAAGTAAAAAATTGGCTGTTGTAAATTTTCCAGGTATGCCTATTTTAAGATTTGCTATATCTTTTATATTAATTTCTTTGGAAGAAATTAATAATGGTCCACAATTATTTCCCAAAGCACTTCCAGCATGTAACAATTGGTAATCTGGCATTAATAAAGCCAGTGCGTGATAGCTTAGTTTAGTCACGTCCAGTGTGTTTTGAAAAGCTAATCGATTTAGTTTTTCTACATCTGCTAAAATAATTTCAAACTCAAGTCCCTCTAAATCAATTCTTTTGTTAACAATTGCATCAAAAATGAAGGTATCATTAGGGCAAGGAGAAAAGCCCAATGTAATTTGCATATCTTTGTGGCTTAAATGTTAAAAAATTGCAGGTAATTTACGAAGACAACCACCTTATTGTGGTTAACAAACCCGCTGGGCTATTAGTTCAAGGGGACAAAACAGAAGATGCTACTCTTGGAGATTGGCTCAAAAAATATATTAAAGATAGATATAAAAAACCTGGGGATGTTTTCCTTGGTACAGTGCATCGTCTTGATAGACCAGTAAGTGGCGCCGTTATTTTTGCCAAAACATCAAAGGCTTTGGTAAGAATGAATGAGTTGTTCCGGGATAACTTAATCACTAAAAAATATTGGGCTATAGTTGCGTTTAAACCGCCATCTGAAAAGGGTATAATAACTCATTATATCGCTAAAGATGAGGAAAGAAATATTTCGAAAGCGTTATCCGCTCCCTCCAGACGTAATCCTGACGCTAAATACGCGGAAACTGCTTACGAACTATTTGGTATTATCGATGGTAGATTTTTATTAGAAGTTACCCCTAAAACGGGTCGCCCACACCAGATAAGAGTGCAACTTGCTTCTCTTAACTGTCCCATAGTAGGTGACTTAAAGTATGGGTTTCCTACGGCATTACAAGATGCATCTATTGCCTTACATTGCCATTCCCTTTCATTTATTCATCCGGTTAAGAAAACACTTATTACCATTGAAGCAGAAACGCCTGATAAACATTGGTGGAAATTAATGCGGAATTTAACGAATAATTAAAAGAGGTTATATTTTTGTTGATATCTCTTTTGAGATAATGTAAGCGCCTGTCCAGGCCGATTGGAAGTTGAATCCTCCGGTTAAGCCGTCTATATTTAAAACTTCCCCGGCAAAATATAGATTTTCTTGTATTTTGCTTTGGAAGCTTTTAAAATTTACATCTTTGAGAGAAACCCCTCCTGCAGTAACAAATTCCTCTTTATTGGTGCTTTTTCCTCTCACGCTTAACGTAAATTTAGTCATGTTTCGTGCTAAATCCTGCGTTTGTTTTTTTGTAATATTAGCCCATTGTTGAGTTGATTGTATATCTGAGGTATGTAAAAGATACATCCAGAATCTATGGGGAATTTTATACATAACCACATTTCCCATTTGTTTTTTTGCGTCGGATTCCTTTATCTGCTTTATATCTGCTAAGACATCGTCATAGGTTTGGGATATCCAATTTAGTTCGATATCAAATTCGTATTTTAGTTCATGAAGTTCAACAGCTGACCAAGCGCTCATTTTAAGAATGGCAGGCCCGCTTAAGCCCCAATGAGTAATTAATACTGGCCCTGCGGTAGCATGTTTTAACCCTAAAATTTTAACAGTCGCAGCTGGAAGACTAATACCAGCAAGTTCATTTAATGCCTTATCGTTCACTTTAAAAGTAAATAAAGACGGAACTGCCGGTACAATAGTATGGCCCATTGAGGCTAAAATAGTCCATATAGACGGGCTACTTCCCGCTGTAATAATCAAGTAATCTGATAGATATATTTTATCTGAAAAAGTAACTTCCCATTTTGCATCCATTTTCCTTACGGCGGTGACACGACAACTAAGTTTAATATCCACATGATGCTTTTTACAAATTTTCATGAAGCATTCAATGATAGTTTCTGAAGAGTCTGTGATGGGAAACATTCTGCCGTCTGCCTCAGTTTTTAAGGCAACACCGTTTTTAGAAAACCATTCAATGGTATCTTTGGGTTGAAATTGTAAAAACGGGGCATAAAGTTCCTTTTCTCCTCTTGGATAAAACTTCACAAGTTCTCTGGCCTCGAAACAGGCATGAGTTACATTACATCGACCCCCTCCGGAAATACGAACCTTTTTTAATACTTCCTTGTCTTTTTCAAGTATAGTAATTTTTATATTACTATGTTTTTCAGCGAGTAAACATGCAGCAAAAAATCCAGCAGCGCCTCCCCCAATAATTAAAACAGTAGGTTTACTCATTGAAAGATAGGGTGTTGCTTGTGGTGCTCTGTTCTGGATTGGATAAAATGGGCCAAGGCAATAACTTGAGATTCCTGATATAAATTTCCCGTTATGGTTATACTGGTTGGTTTACCATTTATAAAGCCATTTGGTATTACTATACATGGATGTCCCGTATAATTGGTAATGGTCAAACTGGTTCCTCCCCAGGATGGATTAAGGTAAAGATCAATTTTTGAAAATACCTTTTCCTTCATCTCTTCCATGAGTATTTTACGTTTCCTATTGGCCTGAATATACTCTACCGCGGGAATAAATCTAGACTCTCTAAATTTATTCGGCCAGGCATTTTTAATTTGCCTTTCTAATAAATCATCTTTATTATTTCTCGTTAATTCATCGAAGGCAGCGGCTGATTCTGCTGATAAAATAGGAGATAAATAGGGGAGTTCGGGTAATTCAACGGGAATTAAATTTATCCCTTCCTTCTTTAAAAGGGCTAAAATGAGGCTATCTTGCTGTTTGAACGGATAATTTCTGTCAAAAGAACTTTTTAAGTAGCCTATTTTTAATGATTTTATATTCAACGCTGCATTATAGTTGAATGGAAATTCCTGCACAGATACATCTTTATTGTCTTTTCCCTGTATTACGGAAAATACCAGAGCACAATCTTCTGCTGTCCTCGCTATCGGGCCTATTTTGTCCATAGTCCAACTCAGTGCCATAGCCCCATGTCTGCTTACCCTTCCAAAGGTAGGTCTTAGTCCTGTAGTTCCGCAAACGGTAGAGGGTGAAACAATACTTCCCAATGTTTCGGTACCTATGGCAAAGGGCATTAATCCAGCGGAAACAGCTGATGCACTGCCAGCAGAGGAGCCACTTGATCCGCTTTCTATATCCCACGGATTTTTAGTAGTACCTCCAAACCAAACATCGCCCCAAGCTAATGCTCCCATAGATGTTTTAGCAATTAGAACCGCGCCTGCAGTATTCAGTTTTTGAATTACTGTTGCGTTTTCATTAATCACTTGATCCTTATACGGGGTTGCTCCCCACGTAGTTTTATATCCCTCTGTGGCCAATAAATCTTTTGCACCATAAGGTATTCCATGTAATAAACCACGATATTTACCAGCAGCTATTTCTTCATCTGCCTTTTTAGCTTGCTTAAGTGCCAGATCTTCTGTTACCGTTATAACACAAAATAAGCTGCTATTGTACTTTTTGATTCTTGATATGAAATATTGAGTGAGCTCTACGGAACTGATTTGCTTAGATTTAATTAGATAGGATAGTTCTGAAATAGAATACCAGGGAAGTTTCGCCTTATCTATCTTAAATGGCTTTACCATACTTAGGGTTAATCCGGATGTACCTGTTGGCGACTGAAATCCCGACGGTCTGGGGTCAAAAACGAAGGCCGGTGACACGCTATAGTCAATGTCCTTTTCTCTGTTTTTACTAAATCCTTTGTTGAACTCTGATACACCAGGCAGTAAAGAATCTATCTCTTGCTCAGAAAATTGTAGACCCATAATATTTGCAGCTTCCTTTATGGAATTACTCGTGATTATTGGTTCTATCATTTTTTCAAAAAAAGCGCCAAAAATAAAAGTGCATACTAAAATTATTGCCGTTGAAATGCCTGATTTTTTCATATAGTTGGGTTAATTTCCAAAATTAAAAAACTAATTCCATTTTTTCATTTTACTTTTGTTTATGCTTAATTAAATTGTGATAGAATGAATTCGGAATTAAAAGTTTTTAAATTTGGTGGAGCCTCTCTAAAAGATACAGCATCATTTTTAAATGTGGCAAATATTCTTAAAACTCAAACAGCTGACGTAATCGTTCTCTCTGCCTCTGGAAAAATTACGGATAAACTTGAATCCTTAATTCAGGCATACCATAAAAAATCAACGGAGCAACAAGACATCTGGCTTGATATTAAATCTTATCATATTGCTTTGGCTGCTTCTCTTTTAGATCAGACAGACGAAGTTTTTGATGTTATTAATGATTTATTTGTTGAAATTGATTGGGTTTTCGATGAAGAGCCTGGTGCAGATTTCAATTACTGTTATGACCAGATTATTGGTATCGGTGAATTATTATCTAGCAGAATCATGCATGCATTGCTACTTAAGTTAAATATGAAAGCAGTTTGGATAGACGCGCGTGATATAATTACTACCGATGATAATTACAGGGAGGGATGGGTGTTTTGGAACGAAACGGATGTAAAATGTAAAAAGGTTATTGAACCTCATATTGCTAACGGTTCTTTAGTTATTATACCTGGTTTTATTGGTTCTACCATAGATAATAATACTGTTTCATTAGGGAGAGAAGGCTCCGATTATTCAGCAGCCATTCTTAGTCATTGTTTAAACGCTCATAGTTTGACTATCTGGAAAGATGTTGCAGGAGTATATAATGCTGATCCAAGGTTTTTTACCGATGCCGTTTTATTACCCGTCATTTCCTATCAGGAGGCTATTGAAATGACCTACTACGGCGCAAAAGTGATTCACCTTAAAACTATTAAACCGTTAAAAGCCAAAAATATACCTCTAAAAGTTAAATCTTTTATTCAGCCTGAGCTTGAGGGGACTTTTTTTGGTGGAATTGAAAAAGTTAATTATCCCCCCATTATTATTAAAGAATCAAATCAGATTTTACTGACTATTGAACCCAAAGATTACTCTTTTATAGCAGAAAAGGATTTAGCATTTATATTTAATGTTTTTCATGAATTTGGTTTACAGGTTAATTTCATGCAAAATACGGGCCTTCATCTTTGTATCTGCGGTAGTTGTCCTTTTTTTGATGCTAATCAATTAGAGCAGGTTCTTCAACCAAATTTTGCCGTAAGTATTCAAAATAATTGCAACTTAATGACCATAAGGCATTATACGAATGAATTGAAAATCAAAATGATGGAAAATGTGCAGGTTTTAGTCATAGGCGATGTAAATGGTACTTTTCAAATGATTTACATGGATATTGCGAAGTGAGAAAGTTATCGTTGGAATCTTCTTTTTTAGATAGTCTTAAAGGCCTTGTTAGAGGTGATTTATCTGAAAAATCTTTCCTTTTAGGGGTTAGTGGTGGAAGTGATTCGATGTGCCTTGCCAATTTGTTCTTAAAATCTGGACTAAAATTTGGTGTCATCCATATAAATTATTCACTTCGAGGGAGTGAATCTGATGAGGATATGAATTTTGTAATCACCTGGGCTAAAAATAATGATATCGAGTGCTTTGTTAAGGTTATAGACACACCTTTTATCCTATCTAATCAAGGGGGAAATGTGCAACAATTGGCCAGAGATTTTCGCTATTCCTTTTTCGAAGAAACCAGATTAAAATACCATTTTGATTTTATTTGTACCGCTCATCATGCCTCCGATTGGTTAGAAACGGTTATTTTTAATGTCTTGAGAGGTGGCTTTCTTCATGCCCTTATCGGCATACCTGCTATTAATGGAGCTATTTTGCGCCCTCTTCTATCGTTTCCTAAAAAGGAAGTTAATGATTATCTCATTCAAAATGATATACCTTTTCGCACCGATTCAAGTAATAACAAACTAATATATCATAGAAATTTGATTAGGCATCAAATTATTCCTGCATTAATCAAAATTAATCCTTCTTTATTATCTACTTTTTTGAAAAACAAAAGGGTTTGGTCAGAATTAATCTTGATTAAAAATGAATTCGTTGCACGTGAAACTAAAAAATTAGTTACTCATTTATCCGCCAACGAATTTCTTATAGATATTGATGGTTTAAATGCGAGTTTAGCACCCGTTACTTTTTTATATGAAATTTTAAGTCCATTGGGTTTTACCTCAAAAATGATTTATGAGATCGTTGAAATGAAGGAAAAGTCAATGTCAATTGGTTCTGTTTTTATACATAATCATATAATAATTATTAAGTTGGAAAAGTATCTGAGGTTAATAAAGGAAATTGAATCTCCTTTAGTTGCTAAAGAAATAGAGATATCTCAAAATGGAATGGTTGAATATGCCAAGGGTAGAAGCATTTATATAAAGAATAGTATTAAGATTCCTGAAAATTTAAATCAGGGGCCAGAAAAAATTTTCGTGGATGTAAAAAAAATAATTTTCCCATTGTATATAAGAAAATGGAGATTTGGAGATTTTTTTTACCCAATAAACATGAATAATCAGCGAAAAAAAATCCAAGATTATCTCACTGATAAAAAGATTGATAAATTTAAAAAAGAAGAGGTGTATCTTCTTGTTGATGCCAATAATCAAATTATTTGGGTCATTGGTTTAAGACAAGATAATAGGTGTAAGATTGATTCAAATACCGAACATATCCTTATATTTGACCATAAAATAAATTAACATGAGAATTATTATCCTTTCAATCATTAGCACATTTTTATATATAAATTCTATGTCTGCCCAAGGTAGTGACACTAAGCAAAACGGTTTAGTTGTTAAATTATCAGCAACCTGGTGTCCTGTTTGTTCTGGTGCAGCCTGGAATTCTTATAACTCGCTTATAAATAATGTGAAAAATAATGCCTTTTATTTTACGGCACATTCAAGTTCAACCTCAAGACTTTTCTCTCAAACTGGCTCTGATATCATAAGAAACTTTGATCAATCTGCTTATCAACCGGCTTTTTACCTAAATGGTCTAAATAAGGGTTCAGGGGGATCCGTAACAGAAAGGGAAATCAAAAATGCTATTGAAGATAATGTAACTAAAGAGCCGTCAGCGCTGATGAAAACAGTAGCAAGAGCTTCGGGAAATACAAGTATTAAAGCACAGGTTACCCTTACTTTTCCTAAGTTGATAACAGGTAACTATACTATGGGCCTGTATTTGGTTGAAAAGGTGGTTAAAGAAATTCAAGCTGGGTTATCAGGCACCGTTGAACACAAAAATGTGCTTAGAAATTCATTCTTTACTCAAAGTTTTGGTGAAGATATTCCTGGTACTTCCTTTGCAGCGGGGTATTCAAAAACTATCTCTGCTACCATCAATCTTTCTGCTAACTCATCTGCAGCTAATTTTGAAGTAATAGCTGTATTATGGAAAAAAAATGGAGTAAAATATGAGTTTGTTAATGTCCATGGTACTTCTGACATGGCTGGTGTATTAACGAATATTTCTGAAAAGGTAGATGAAAACTTTAATTTCATAGTGACAAACGCTACATTAAACGATATTGAGTTTCAATTTTCCAGCCTTTCTTTGCCTTTAAATGGGATTACTGTACAATTAAGAGATATATTAGGAAGAACGCTTAAACAAGAAAGAGGTATTCAGTTTTCAAATGATTTACAAAAAATGCAATTTTCTAACTTGAATTTAACTCCGGGAACTTACATTATTTCTTTTGAATCACGTGAATTTCTTATTTCAAGAAAGGTTATGATTAAATGAATGTATGGCTTGATATAGATTTACTTCAGGTTCAGCCCTTTATTAAAATTAGAAAAAAGCCACAGGGAAATGAAATTTTTGATACTGTAAGAAAAAAATGGCTTATTCTCCAGCCTGAAGAATGGGTCAGGCAGTTAATGGTCTTGTATTTGTCTAAAGTGCTTCATTTTCCATTAAATCATTTTTCTATTGAGAAAGGGGTATCTAAAGGTCTCAAAAAGGGCAGGTGGGATATACTAATTTTCGACTATTCCATGAAGCCATTTTTGTTGATAGAATGTAAATCTCCTAATATCTCTTTAACAGAAGATGTTATTTATCAAGCTGCAGTATATAATATTGAGTTAAAAGCCCCATATATTGCCGTTACGAATGGTTCAATGACTAGTTGTTTTAGGATAGATAAAGAAAACCATGGCTTTACTTTTCTTACCGGCTTTCCCGTTTATCCTACCATATAATGTTACTTTATGAATGTGCAAATTGAAAAGTTATATAAAATAGCTGCCTCAAATAAAAGATGGATTATAGGCCTGATGTCAGGGACTTCTCTAGATGGTTTGGATATTGCTCTTTGTCAAATTACCGGCGCTGGATTACATTCTAAAGTAGAAGTTAAGCATTTTAAAAGCGTTAGTTATACTAACCAAATTAAGGATAATATCCTTGCTGTTTTTGCAAAAAAAAATATTTCATTTGAGGTATTAACTCTTGTAAATCCATGGTTAGCAAAGATTCATTCTGAAATGATTTTGTCCACTCTTAATGAATGGCAGATAAAACCATCGGAAATAGATATTATAGCTAGTCATGGTCAAACTGTTTTTCACTCGCCTTTCAGACTTCATAAAAACAAAAAATTTGGGAATGCGACGTTACAAATAGGTGATGGAGATCATATTGCCGTCCATACAGGTATTATCACTATAAGTGATTTTAGACAGAAGCATATTGCTGCAGGGGGAGAAGGGGCTCCTTTGGCGCTGTATGGTGACTGTTTACTTTTCAATGAAATAGGTGTTCCTACTATTTTATTAAATATAGGTGGTATTTCCAATTTCACCTATCTACCTGGTACAGACAATTTTGATGGGGCTTTAGTAACGGATACTGGTCCTGGAAATACATTATTAGATGCTGTTGTGAAACAGTTTTATCCTCATTTGGCCTTTGATGTAGACGGAGTAATTGCTTCGTCAGGAAAAATAAATTATGAAGTTCTTAAACTTTGGAAAAGTTTGCCCTTTTTTAGTGAATCTATTCCAAAAACAACGGGGCCAGAATTATTTGAATTGTCTTCTCTAATAACTATGAGTAAAGAAAATTTAGGTGTCGTTCTAAATCCTCAAGATTTATTAGCTACATTAACTCTTCTAACTGCTGAAACAATCACAGATTGCATAAAAAGGGAAGTGCCAAATTGGAAGGATACCAAGAAATTTGGTAGCGGAGGTGGATGTCATAACAAGCTCCTTATGTCTCATATTCACAGGCTTTTGCCCGGCTCAAATTTCATGAATCCCTCTATTTTGGGTATTCCCGGCGATGCAAAGGAGGCTGTTCTTTTTGCCGTATTAGCAAATGAAACACTATCCGGAGGCAAAACCAGTTATGGTGATAACCCTTCTGTTTGTATGGGTAAAATAAGCCTTCCTTCCTAGCTTATCGTTGTAAGACTACCTGCATGGTTTTGTGTTGTAAGCCTTGCCTAATGTGAACAAAATAAATGCCATTTGACAAATCACTTACATCCATTTGTAAATTTTGCTCTCCAGCATACATACCATTCCATTTTTGCTGCTTGATGGTTTGACCCTGCCCATTCATCAAATGTAGATAACAATCTCCTCCAACAGATTGAAATGTCAGATTTATTGGTCCCCAGGTAGGATTAGGATATAGTTCAACAAACATAGGTAAAAGAACTTCATTTACGGGGGTGGCCGTTTGACAATTCTTAATAATTGGAAGCTTAAAAAAATCGTTAAATATCAGCTGTTTAACTTCATTTTCTTTAACCCCAAACCAATCGACCAAGATAGAACCATAGATATTCCTAAAATCTATCTGCATAGAAACACCAGCTTGAGAGGGTACTGGATTGGGAATCTGAACATTTTCTCCAGTTATCCTATTTTGAACACAGGTACCAAATAAAAATAAAGGTGCGGCATTACCGTGATCGGTTCCACCACTATTATTAGACTGAATTTGTCTTCCAAATTCAGAATAGGTCATTCCAACGACCCTATTTGAGAGATTTAAGAGCTCGAGGTCTTTCTGAAACGCTTCAATAGCTGTAGATAAACTACCCAGTAATTCAGCATGTGTACCTGTGGTATTATCAGTAGATATGGTCTGATTTGCATGAGTATCAAATCCACCAATTCTTGCTATATATACCTTACTTTTTAATCCTCCTGATATAAGTAAGGCGATGGATTTTAATTGAGTAGCCAGGCTATTATTGGTAGGATATACAGCTAAATTTTTTCCTTTTTCTGCCGCTTTTTGAATTAATTTCGAATAAGCATTTGTTTGAAGAATTGATTTTTGCAAATATTTCAACTCTTCGCCATAAGAAATTGATTCAAAATTTTCAGCGTCATTTTCTGCTAATGCCCTTAGGTTTTTGGGATCATTTACCGCTATGCCAAAATTCCCGGAGGCACCTTCACAAGTTTGAGAAACGGTGCTGCCGATAGTCAATGCAAATGGATCAGGATTTTCAATAGAGGGATATTTTTCCGGAAATCCAGGATATTTTGAATCGAGGAATCTTCCAATCCATCCGGTGTTTATATACTCATTAGATGTGGACGCACTATTCCAAATATCTGTTGATCTAAAATGAGATCTATTTTGATTAGGATATCCGACGCTTTGTAAAATACCAAGTTTCTCTTCCTTATACAAAGTGGCAAGGCCTGTCATTCTACTATGCAGTCCTAACTTATCTGTAAGTTTAAGAACTTTTGACTCAGGTAGAGCAATATTAGATCTTACGCGCATAAGACCCTCATACTGATCGATAGGTATGACCATATTCAAACCGTCGTTCCCACCATTCATCTGAATCAATATCAATATTTTATCATCAAAAGGATCCATTCCTGATAAAAAGGGCGATTCAGCTTGTGCGAATATATCCAGGCCATTGAGTAAAAATGGAATAGTCAAACTAACGCCTGACTTTTTTATAAAATGTCTTCTATTCATCATCGTACTAGCTTAAATAATTTTCAGGCATAGTTAACATGGCCTTAATGAGATTCCTTACTTTCGTTTCTAATGCTGCCTTAATGGGAACATTCGTTGGGTTTTTTAAATAGGCTTCATATTGTTCCTCCCACTCGTAATCAGGTGCCCCGGGTAGGATGAGTGTTTTTAGATCATTGATCTGATTTTGCGTTAATCCAAAAGGGAATAAAAATTCACCCAGTTCCTTGATCAGAAGATTGGGGTCTTTAACCTTCTTCATACTTCCAATAAGTTTCAAAACATCTATTTGATATTTGATAGTATTGTAAGTTAATCCACTACCTGCCAATGAATTCGTATAGTTCATTCTGGCATTCAAAGTGGTAGCATTAATCCAAATTCTATAAAAACTAGGTTCCTGGTAATAAGCTTTCCAACCTGAAACATCGGGTGGATAGAAATATTCCATTTGTTGACCACCAATATTTCGAATGATAGATTGAAGTGAAAGAGTTCTTTTGTTATTATCTGTTGGTAAGACAAATTGCGTTTGTCTCAGCAAACCAATACTAAAATCTATAGGGTTTTTAATCATATTTCCCCGGTTTGCCATATCGAAGAAGTGCTCACTATTCAACAAAGCCCTCAATACCGGTTTAATTTCAAATTTTTCTTTAATAAATAATTCCGACAGAGGTTGAATAATATTCATTTCTACGTCGGCACTAATCTTGTAATAAACAAAATATCTGTAAAGTTTCCGGCAGATAAATTTAGCTACTTCTGGTTTTGTGAAAATGATATTAATGAGGGTCTTATACTCATTTTCGTTTTCATTAACAATCTTTATTGAATTAAATCTATGGGATAATTGTTTTGTGGTAGAATCATGTCTATTGACATTAAAACTACTTTGTATAACCGTAGCTGTTCTTGAGTAATATCCCTGATCTGTCCAACCAGTTAAGCATTTTGCCATTTCCTTGATATCAACTTCGGTGTAAGTAGTGTAATCTCCCGGTCCTGCTATGGCTCCTTTTCCAATAGTAAATAATTCTAACAGTTCTCTGGCAAAATTTTCATTAGGTGAACCTTTTGAGTTCTGATTACCATTTAAATACCTTAACATAGCAGGATTAGTAGTTATCAGATATACCAGATTCTTAAAATTCTTCAGACCATTATTTCTCAATAATCTAATGTAATCATACATGTATTTTGGGTCTGAAACAGTGCCCAGATCAATAGGAAAATGATTGTGCCAAAACAGCGTTATTTTTTCCCTGATGGATATTCCCTCCGTTAAAAGCACCTCCGCATTCCAGGCCCGAAGGCTCGATGTTCTATAATTTATACTGTCCTGGGTATCGTTATATGGTGCATTGACCCAGGAAGAACCTATGAGAACATGAGGGTCTTTTTCAAAAATATAATTAATAGGTTGTGGGACATCTGGCAGTTCCTCAAAAAGTAAATCTAAAGACCTTCTTAATCCTTTTGAAATAACGGTATTCATTGACTCAGTGTTTGGACCAATAGTAGCTCTTCTGAGTAAATGCAAGGCTTCTGCTTTTCCCCATTTTCCTGAATATGGGTTTAATGAAGCACCTGATTCTTCTAGCGTGGTTTTCATTTGGCTTAATTTAATGAGAAATATGAAGTGCGAAGTATCAATTATCCAAATTAAGAGTAGGTTTATAAAAAAATATATAAATTCTACTTTTAATCATATAAATTTAGGTATATTTTACAATAGTTTTGATATATTTCGGAAAAAATAAATTTTTTTTATGATAAAAGGATGTATTTTTAATTTAATCGCTGTTGTGTTAAAAGAAGTTTCAAATGTAGATGACCTGGACCCTAAATTTGTTACACCAGATCATTTAGTAGATGGTTTTTTAGTTTTTTTGAAGGAATTGAAAAACAAGGGAATCCAAATAGCCGTTGTTTCTCATAATCCTTTATTGAAGGAAATTTTAGACAGACTTAGGATTACTCATTTAATAAACAATTACTTTATAGGTAATAACATTGAAAGTTTAAGTGCATCAACAAACATTTACAAGTTCGCTGCGACTTCTCTTCAATTAATGCCCTTAGAATTAATAGTTTTTATATCATCCGAGGCATCAGATGATTTAAATTTACTCGAAACTTTTAATATAGTTTGTGTTGGTTCAAAACCAATTGAAAATACCAATATTCACCATGTTACTGATTTTTCTTCCCTTAAATTTAATCAATTGATAGCCTCTGTTACAAATATTAGTCAAAATTAGCCTAATTTTGTATTAAAATAATCATTTATGAACATGACCAAATTTCTATTACTGCTTTCGTTTATTCTAATGGTAACATTCTCATGTCAACCAAATAGTAAGGTAAGTAAGAGCGGTGACTCCTCTGTTGAAGCGAAACCTTCTTTGGGCAGTATTGGAACACCTGCTATCCCGGAAAAATTTAAAGAAACAGATTTACTTCTCACAGATTATTGGGTGTATGAGTTTTATGTAATTCCAGAAAAGGTAGGTGTTGGACCAAATTTTGTTGGAACATGGTACAAATTTAACCCGAATGGCACTTATTCAAAAGGGCAGTTTCAAGAAACTTTTGATAATGGAAACTGGTATATTTCAAGTCGTCCAAGTGAACATCAGCCTGGCAAAGTATTTAAATATATTTATTTTGATTCAGCTGTAAACGATTTATGGGATGTTGGTTTTGAAATTCAGGGAACAAGCGGTTATAATATGTCTTGGGTGAAGCAATTAGATCCGCCCGATGGTGAATCAGGTCTAGCGAAGGTTATGAAAATGCTTACCAAACCTACCCGTGAACAGATGGGTAGATAGTAAACTTTCCAATTTAAGGTAAGAAATAAATTATAAAATAAAGCTTAAGTATTTTCAGCAAATGCCTGAAGTTATTTAAACTTCGAGCATTTGCTGAAAAAGGTAGTCTTCTTCTGACTAGATATTTATGAAAATCAGGAGTTTAATGCTTCATTTATTACTTGATCAAGCAACTCTGATACGGTCATTCCCTGTGATTTGACTTGTTGGGGTATAATACTTGCATTAGACATTCCCGGAATGGAGTTTACCTCAAGAAAATAAAAAGTACCGTCAACACAAATTGAATCTACGCGCACAACCCCTCTACAACCCAATACTTCGTAAATTAACTTAGTTTGAGCTTTACATTTTGCTGTTAAATCCTCGGATAGCCTGGCTGGAGTAATTTCCTGACTTTGGTTTTCATATTTTGCCTTATAATCAAAAAACTCATTTTCAGATATTATTTCCGTAATAGGTAAAACCTCTACGCCGTAATCTTTTCTGAAAACCCCGTTTGAAAACTCAGGACCCGAAAGGAATGCTTCAACAACTACCTCATCATCATATTGAAAGGCCATAGAAATGGCTTCAGAAAGTTCATCTTTAGATTTAACTTTACTCACACCAAAACTACTTCCATTTTTATTGGGTTTGACAAATAAAGGTAAACCTAAGGTCAGCAGTTCTTCCTCATTCCATATAGTATTTTGCGTTAATAAAATGGAATTTGCCATCGGAATATGATACTTTTTAAGTATATCCTTGGTTGCTTGCTTTCCAAAAGTTATGGCACTGGTAAAAAGGTTACAACCGGTAAAGGGCATTCCAATCAAATTAAAGTATCCTTGCAAATTTCCATCTTCTGCCGGATGACCATGCAGCATTAAATACACTAAATCAAAGGTTGTATGATTCGTTTCCGTTCTCAATGAAAAATCATTCAAATCAATCAGATGATCTGTTCCCTGTAAGGTAAACTTTCCTTTATTTAATTCAATAATGAATAGGTTATATTTGTTTTTATCCATTTCAAGCGCTATATTTTTAGCACTTTGCAATGAAACATTTCGTTCTGCAACATCTCCACCAGTTACAATAGCAATATTTTTCTTCATTTTAATGACTTTATCTCAGGCCTCTGCGAATTAAATTATCTCTGTATATCCTGGCATTTCGATTATGCTCGGATAAGTCGGTGGCAAACGAGTGTAAACCGGATTCATCACCCACTGCACAAAAATATAAATAATTATGTTTTTCGTAATTTAAAACAGCGTCTATACTTGATATGCTACTCATAGTTATAGGTCCAGGAGGAAGCCCCGTGTATTTATAGGTATTATATGGGGAATCAAACTTGGTATGAAAATCAGTAACTCGTCGGGCTAAGAAATCTTTTCTGGCAAAAACCGCCGTGGGATCAGCTTGTAAGGGCATTCCAATCTTGAGTCTATTCAGATAAACGCCTGCAATCCTCTTTTTTTCAATATTCTGTTGTGTTTCTTTCTCAACTATAGAAGCAAGGGTATATACCTCTTGTGGAGTTAATGAGAGGGATGCTGCCTTTTTTAAACGTTGATTTGATGCCCAAAATTTATCATATTCAGACTTCATACGGTTTAGAAATGCAGGGCCAGAGGTATTCCAGTACATCTGATAAGTATTGGGAATAAATAAACTTTGGAAATTTTCCCTGGTAAATCCGTCTTTTCCTATGATGTCATTTGCGCTAAAAATATTATTTAATGAGATGGAATCAGCCTCTATAAATGATGAAACTTTCGCTGCAACATTTTCAGGCATTCGTTCGGTGGTTAAAACGACATTGACAGGTTCCTGATTGCCAGCACGCAATTTTCTTATTAATTGAATCAAATTAATGCCCTTGTTTATTTTATATTGTCCAGATTTAACTTTACCCTCTTTAAAATTCATTTTTTCTGAAAGGAGAGAAAAAACGGTAGTGTTCGCAAGGACTTTCTCCTTTTCCAGCAATATTAATAGGCCTTTGAAGTCTGTACCAGAAGGTATTCTAATAGTTTTACTCTGTATTGAGCCTGGTAGAACAGGTGAATACACAAGTTGATACATAAGTAACATACCACTTAAAGTAACTGTAAGTAGTAATAAACCCCAAAAGAAGTAATTTTTTTTAATCATTTCATCCAAATTTGACCCAATTTAGTGATAAATGATTTAGTATAAAAATCATTTAAAGCGATTTGTTTATAATCTTTCTCTAACTTTGTAAGCATGAAAAATTTAATTGAAGCATTATTTATTCTGTTGGTCCTTTGTAGTTGTGAAACGGACTTTGACATTGAGGCCAGTGAAAAGGAAATTCCTGTAGTTTATGGGGTTTTAAATGTTACGGAACCAAAACAGTATATTAGGGTACAGAGAGCATTTCTTTCTAAAGGTGGCAACGTATCAGACCTTTCTAAGGATCCAGATATATTGTATTATTCAGGCGGCAGAGCCATTTTAACTGTCACCTCCACGGGAAGAACCATTATAGGTAAAAGAATAAATACAGAAGATATTGGCATAAAAAGAGACAGTGGTTTCTTTGCTGAGTCCCCCAACATACTGTATGTATTTGATACCAAAGATTGGTTGGTTACACCACCTGCTAAAGTTATTTTTACTTTCGAAAATGAATCCTTATTAAAAGGGGTTTCATCACAAATTTCATTAGTAAAAGATCTTCAATTGAGAGAAGGGGTTCCCTCTGCTCCTCTAAATTTAGGGTACGATCGGGTAATAACAATAGGTTGGAACCATTCCACGGAAACCAAGTTATTTGATTTGATTATGAGAATCAATTACCTGGAAAAGAGTAATAAAACGAATGGTGTCTTTTTAGATAAATCTTTAGATTGGGTTCTAAAAGACCAACTTGAAGTTGGTTCAGATCCAACAAAAGGATCTTTTTCATTCAAAGGCATTGAATTTTTTAAATTCTTAGGTAGTGCACTCCCAACTTCTTCAGATATTCAAAGGAATATGAAATCAGTAGATATTTTACTAACGGCCGGGGGGAATGAATTTAAGGAAATACTAAATTTAAATCAGGCAAATTTTGGATTAACAGGTTCTAATAATATTCCAAGGTACAACAATATCACAAATGGTATTGGTTTTTTATCTTCACGTATGAAGGTATCCAGGACTGACATTTCTTTATCTTCTGTTACGCTCGATTCATTAAAATTTGGCGTATTTACGAAAGTATTACAATTCAAATAATGCCAATTTGTCAGTTAATTAAGGTTCGTTCTATTTTTAAAGCAATTAAAATAGATAAAATCTGACTATTATAGACAAAAAAGGCAGAATTATTTAGTTGGCATGTACCTTGATAAGAGAAAATGAATGTTAAACATTTGAAAAATTAAAAAACAAATTATCATGGGTAAAATTATCGGAATTGACCTCGGTACCACAAATTCTTGTGTGTCAGTTATGGAAGGAAACGAACCGGTGGTTATTCCAAATGAGGAGGGAAGAAGAACTACGCCATCTGTTGTCGCCTTTATGGATAGTGGAGAAAGAAAAATTGGTGATCCAGCCAAGCGTCAGGCAATTACAAATCCTCAGAGGACAATCGCTTCTATTAAAAGGTTCATGGGACGTCGGTTTTCTGAGTCTGCAAGTGATATAAGTGCATCCCCTTACAAAGTAGTAAGAGGTGATAATGATACTATCAAGGTGGACATTGATGGTCGCTTTTATACAGCTCAAGAGCTTTCTGCTATGGTTCTTCAAAAAATGAAAAAGGTAGCTGAAGATTATTTGGGTCAGGAAGTTACTGAAGCAGTAGTAACCGTTCCCGCTTATTTCAATGATTCTCAGCGTCAAGCTACAAAGGAAGCTGGTGAAATCGCAGGTCTTAATATTAGAAGGATTATCAACGAACCTACCGCTGCAGCTTTGGCATACGGTTTAGATAAGCGAAATAAGGAAATGACTATCGCCGTTTATGATTTGGGTGGTGGTACTTTCGATATCTCTATTTTAGATTTAGGTGATGGTGTTTTTGAGGTTAAATCTACAAACGGGGATACACATTTGGGAGGAGATGATTTTGATGCGGTTATAATCGATTGGCTTGCCAATACTTTCAAAGAACAAGAGAATATGGACCTTAGAAAGGATCCTATAGCCCTTCAAAGATTAAAGGATGCCGCTGAAAAAGCTAAAATAGAGCTGTCGTCTTCCTCAGAAACTGAAATAAATTTGCCTTATATTACTGCCATGGATGGTGTGCCTAAGCACTTGGTTACTAAACTTTCCAGAGCAAAGTTTGAGCAAATGATTGAGCCACTGGTGGAGCGTAGTCTGGAACCTTGCAGGAAAGCACTGGCTGATTCAGGTCTTTCTCTTTCCCAGATATCTGAAGTGATTTTAGTAGGTGGTTCAACCAGAATCCCTAAAATTCAGCAAGCCGTTGAAAACTTCTTTGGTAAAAAGCCAAATAAAGGAGTTAATCCAGATGAGGTTGTGGCCGTTGGTGCATCAATTCAAGGTGGTGTCCTCAGTGGTGACGTTCAAGACGTACTTTTACTCGACGTAACACCTCTTTCTTTAGGTATAGAAACGATGGGCGGTGTGTATGATGTAGTTATTGAAGCAAATTGTACCATACCAACCAGAAAGTCAAAAGTTTATTCTACTGCAGCTGATAATCAACCAAGTGTTGAAATTCATGTACTACAAGGAGAAAGACCTATGGCGAAGGATAACAGACCTATAGGTAAGTTCATTCTTGACGGAATACCTCCTTCACCTAGAGGTGTGCCTCAAATTGAAGTTTCTTTCGATATTGATGCCAATGGAATTCTAAGTGTAGGTGCTAAAGATAAAGGAACGGGTAAGGAGCAATCTATTAGAATTGAAGCTTCTACTGGCTTGTCTAAAGAGGAAGTAGAAAGAATGAAGGCTGAAGCTGCCGCTAATTCTGAATCAGACAAATTAGCACGTGAAAAAGTAGAAAAATTAAATGAAGCTGATAATTTGATTTTCCAAACAGAAAAGCAAATCAAAGAATTTGGCGATAAGCTTCCAGCAGATAAAAAACCTGAATTGGAAAGTGCTTTGAATACACTAAAAGATGCTCATAAATCTCAGGATGTTCCTTCTATAGACGCTGCAATGACTAGTTTAAATGCAATCTGGCAGGCAGCAACTCAGGAAATGTACCAAAGCGGTCAGGCGGGTGATCCAAATGCAGGCCAAGATCCAAATGCAGGTGGTCAGTCTGGAAATACTTCTAATAATAACGGTGATGTCACTGACGTAGAATACGAAGAGGTAAACGACAAAAAATAATTTAGGTTAAAAAGGTGAATGAGCGGGGTTATTGTCCAATAATCTCGCTTATTTTTTTCCATATCACAGCATGCTCCTCCAAATATTGAAGTTCCTTTAACTCATTTATCGAAAGGTAGTTCATTTCTTTTTCAAATGTTAACTCCCTGCTGGTATAATACGGAAGGTAAATTTGTATACCTATTAATTTACCCTCAGAAAATACCGGTGCTCCTGACATTCCTGAAACCTTCCAATAATTACCCCTTACTCTTTTGATAATTTGAAGTTTTCCATTTCCCTCTAAAACGGTATCTTGTTGATTCCAAACTGGATATTTAGAAGGAATTTTGGTGTCAGCCAACTTAATGTTTCTTATGGATAAGTTTATTTTATTTAATATCTCAGGGTGATCAATTAAAAAACGGGCACTGGCAAAATAGTCTTTTTGGAAGGTTAAAATAATTTCACTTCCTGTTTCAGGTAACACATCTATAGGTAAAATGGAATATGTAATGAATAAGCGTGTTGCCAGCCCATTTATTTCATCTTTTCTATTCACCTTTTGAGTTAGTTCATTCATTATTCTATCCCTTTCATTGCTTTTTTCAAAGGTCGATAAGGTGGCTAATCTATTTAGTATAAACCGATTATCTGTCCATTTTTTAATGCAATACTCAATGGCTTTATGTAAGGTATACTTTTTTAATATATCAGCATCAGATTTTGTAATATCTATCATGTAATTTTTACCATGGGCTATTAGCTCCTTCAATAGGTTAATAGGATTAGTTTTTATTAGTTGATCTTTATTGGACTGACTCCTTTTTGTAAAGGTATCTAACTGATATTGCCATTGGGGAAGAAGTATCCAATCAACATAATTTTTTACAACATCTGCTTTGTATTCTGTAACCACTGGATAACCAATAGAAAAAGTGTCAACCATTGAAGACAATACAGTGGAATATTGTGTTTTATTACTTTGAAAATCAACAGGTAAATCAACGCTCAATAAAACCCAATCTTTATTTTTATAAATAATGGAAGGATTATGCAGCGTATCTATCTCAATTATTGTATTATATATTCCAGAGTCCAATAGCGCTGAATGATTTTTTTGAATGGTAATTCTTCTTTTTATTGTGATATTTCCATGAGAATTTTCATATTCCAGACACTGGTTTAGCGTCCATATATAATTCGTTTCGGGAAATAAATATCCTGTACAATCATTACCTACACGGACTACTGTAGCCGTTGAAAGAAATGATTGTGAGGTTAAACAGAAAGGAGTAGAAAGGTAAGTGGTATAAAAAAAAACAAGAAATTTAAATCTTAGCTTGCTTTTCATACACAGGTTTTAAAGAAAAACCAGAAACCTTTGTGGCCCCGAATAAAATGATGAGATAACATAGATCACCCAGCAATGTGTTTTGAAAAAATGGTAAACCAGCTATATATGAGGTAAGTAATCCTGAAAAATTTTGTTGGTAGATTGGATTATTTAACCAGCTGCCAAAATTTGTCACAAGAAAAAATAAACTTGCCGTTGAGAGTCCGGTAAGAGCTAATCTGGGTATTGTGAAGTTAGAAAGGAGCCCCCAGGCGAGTGGAATCATTAGTAAAAATGAACCGTAAACCCAAAATGAACCAAACAAAGTAAATCCTTCGTAATACTTAGGATATTGAATAGGATAGATAATATTATTTATAAATAAATCACTTAGCCAAAGTGAAAATAAGGGAACTAAAAATGCCCAAATTTTCCTACCCAAAAAATAGCTGCCAAATACTGCTATGCCACCCATTGGGGTGAAGTTGTGTGGGTGGGGTATTATACGGCTGAATGCAGCGACTAATATAAGTACCAACACAAATTTTAAAGTATTTTGTTTTTCGTGATTCATTTCTCGTTGTGTAATTAAGAATGTAAAATTAAAAAGTTTTACTTATTTTAGGGTTTTATTTCGACCGTTGATTCATCTCTGAATTATTTTTAATCGTTTAAAATTATTTCAATAAAACCTAAACCATGAAAAAAGGTTTCGCATTTTCTTTTCTTTTACTTCTTTGTATTCAATTTGTTGTTGCCCAACCGGAAAGATGGCAGCAACGTGTTCAATATAAAATGGATATTGATTTTGATGTAAAAAAACATCAATTTAATGGTATTCAAACTATAAAGTACACAAATAATTCGCCTGACACTTTAGATAGGATTTTTTATCACCTTTATTTTAATGCCTTTCAACCAGGAAGTATGATGGATGTTCGCTCCAGGACTATTTCTGACCCTGATCCCAGAGTGGATGATCGTATATTCAAACTAACTCCTGATGAAATCGGTTTTCACAAAATTTCTGCTTTAAGTCAAGACGGGATTCCTTTAAAATTTGAAATGGTGGAGACTATATTGGAAGTAAAACTGGCAAAACCAATTCTTCCAGGTAAAACAACAACCTTAGACATGTCTTTTTCAAGCCAGGTACCTCTACAAATTAGACGTTCAGGCAGAAATAATGCTGAAGGTATTGATTATTCAATGGCTCAGTGGTATCCAAAATTATGTGAATATGATTATCAGGGCTGGCATGCAAATCCTTATGTTGGTAGAGAATTTTATGGTGTATGGGGTGATTTCGATGTGACTTTAAACATTGATGCTAAGTATATGGTAGGTGGAACAGGTTATCTTCAAAATCCAGAGCAAATTGGAAAAGGTTATACTCAAAATACAGTGACTCCAAAACCTGATAAAAATGGTAAGCTTTCCTGGCACTTTATTGCGCCAAATGTTCATGATTTTTTATGGGCTGCTGATCCGGATTATACCCATACCTCATTAAAAAGACCTGATGGACTAACCCTTCATTTTTATTATCAATCCAATGATAAAACGAAAGATAACTGGGAGGCTTTACCAGCCATAATGGATAAAGCTTTCGATTATATCAATAAAAATTTTGGGCAATACGAATACAAACAATACTCGTTTATTCAAGGTGGCGATGGTGGTATGGAATATCCAATGGCAACCTTAATCACCGGAGAAAGAAATATTGGCAGTCTTGCTGGTGTGGCTGTGCATGAATTAATGCATAGTTGGTATCAAATGATGCTGGCTACGAATGAAAGTTTGTACGCCTGGATGGATGAAGGATTTACATCTTATGCTAGTTCAAGAGTAATGCAACATCTCATTGAAAATAAAATATTAATGCCGGGTAGGGTAGCAGCTAATCCGCAAGCAGGCAATTACGCTGGGTATTTTAATCTGGCTAAATCCGGATTTGAAGAACCTTTGTCAACGCATGCAGACCATTTTCAGACGAATAGAGCTTATGGACTTGCTGCTTATTCAAAGGGTTCCGTTTTTCTTGCACAACTTGAATATGTTCTTGGAAAACCAATATTCGATCAGGCCTTACTTAGGTATTTTTATACCTGGAAAGGAAAACACCCAAATGTGAATGATTTTATCAGGGTTTTTGAAAAATCAAGTCAGCTGGAATTGGATTGGTACAAAGAATATTTCTATCACACTACCTTAACGGTTGATTATGCTATAAGTAATATCTCCTCCATGGATAATAATACCTTAGTAATCCTGGAAAGAAAGGGTAAAGTGCCAATGCCTGTCGATATTGTCATAACTAAAAAAGATGGTACTAAAATAGGTTACACAATTCCTCTACAAATAATGAGGGGTGCAAAAGGGGTGGATTTATCTGGTATCAATTGGATAGTTAGTCCTGATTGGGCATGGACAAATCCTCAATATTCTTTGAATTTGCCTGTTAAATTAGAGGACATTTTAAAGGTAGAAATTGATCCGTCTGAGCGCATGGCAGATATTGAAAAAATAAATAATGTTTGGAATAATCCAATAAATGCCAAATAATATTTAAAATTGGGTGTTTCGCCTGCGATGCGTGTTCTTCAGTTAACTAAAAAAGTCCCTTTCCCGTCGAAAGATGGCGAGTCTATGGCTATTCGTTCCCTTGCAAGTTCCTTAGTCTCGAATGGTGTATTTGTCGATTTATTGTCTTTAAATACTAATAAACACAGGTTCTCAAGTGACTTAGATGATTTAGATTCATCGTTATACCGCTCCATTTATATGGTGGAAATCAATACAGATTTCCATCCTATTTCATTTCTCATTAACCTATTGTCAAATATTCCTTATCAAATTAGCAGATTTGTTAAGAAGGACTACAAGGTTAAACTTGTTTCACTTTTGACCCAAAACAAGTATGATTTTATCCTGCTTGAAACTGTTTATTTGACGCCTTATATTTCTGTAATTAAAAGATATTCTTCGGCAAAGATCCTTTTAAGAACACACAATATGGAATATGAAATTTGGGATAGACTATATAAAGGGGCAAATTGGGGTGTTTCTAAATTATTATATCAATGGCTGGCGCATCAGATGTTTAGGTATGAATCTTTTCGACTACACTCTATCGATTATTTAATTGCCATTTCTAAGCGAGAACTTTTAATGTTTAAGGCTTCTTATCCTTCCTTAAATGGTAGCGTTGTTCCTATTACCTGGAATGCCTCAAAAGATAGTTATCAAAAAACCTTAAAAAGTAATACTCAAAATATTAGCTTGTTTTTTATTGGCTCTTTAGACTGGAAGCCTAATCAGGAAGGGCTTCTATGGTTTTTACATAAAGTTTGGCCAATTTGTCAAGCCAAATTTCCTCACTTGTCATTTTATGTGGCAGGACGAAATATGCCTGAGAAAATAAAGCAGATGACTTTAGACGGTGTTTTTATGATGGGTGAGGTAGATGATGCCGTCGCATTTGTAAACCAACATGATATTGCTATTGTTCCATTACTTTCGGGAAGTGGTATGCGTGCTAAAATAATAGAAGCCATGGCTTTAGGAAAAGTTGTTATTACTACATCCATCGGATTGGAAGGAATTGAAGCACAGGATACCCTTGATGTTTGTCTAGCTAATTCACCAGAAGAGTTCATTAACGTCATTCAGCTTTTATTAACTCATCCAGCTCAAATGATTCAGATTGGTATAAATGCACATCATAATATAATGAATAATTATGAAAGTGTTACTATGGGGAAGAAATTACTTGATTCTTTAAATCATAATTTTAATTGATACCCGTGATTGTAATGATCTTTCTTTTAGTTTTATTATCATTCACCTTGATGGTTTACAGCTACTTGATTTTTCCTTTAGTTATGAAAAATTTAAGCAATAAAACATCATTAAATTTTAATCAATCATTCTTTCCTAAAGTAGCTGTCATCATGTCGGCTTATCAAGAGGAGTTTATTATAAAAGAAAAGCTAAAAAGTTTAAAAGAACAAAATTATCCTAAAGAATTGCTTACGTTTTGGATTGCCTCAGACGGTAGTGTGGATGGAACTAATCAAATTATACAAGAGGAATGTAAAAATTTGTTCAATAGCCAGGTCTTCATATTCAATAGTAGGAGAGGAAAGCCGACGGTGATTAATGATTTGGTATCAAAAGCTAAAGCGTTTTACAACGATACGGATTTTATCATTGTACTTACGGATGCTAATGTTATTTTTAAATTTGACTTGGTTTCCATTTTAGTTCAACCATTCATTTTGCCTGATATTTCCTTAGTTGATTCAAAAATTGAACCGCTACACAAAGTGTCAAAAGGAATTTCAATCTCTGAAAATTTTTATCTTAATAGGGAGACTTTATTAAAACAAAATGAGGGGAAATGGAAAGGCTTGTCGATGGGAGCCTCTGGTGGCTGTTATGCCATAAGATCAAATGATTATGTTCCAGTTCCAAAGGATTTTCTAGTTGACGATTTTTTTATTTCTTTTAATGTATTTCTTAAGGGTAAAAAGGCCATATTACACCCTGTGGCGATTTGTTACGAAGAGGTTTCTTCTTCCATAAGCACCGAATTTAAAAGAAGAAGACGTATATCTGCGGGAAATTTTCAAAATTTAGTTTACTTCCTGCCATATTTTTCAATGAAGCAATGGTCTCTTTGGTTTGTATTTTTTTCACATAAAATTATACGGTGGTTTATTCCTTTATGCTTAATTATATGTTTTTTATCATTGTTATATTTAGGTTTTTATCAAGTTATTGTATTATTTATAATGCTCATTTTGACTTTATTTATAGGGTTAGTTTTTGTTTTTGATAAATTATTTGAGAACATTAACATACATTTGCCGTTTCTAAGAGGGGTACGATATTTCATAGTAATTAACGCAGCTTTATTTATGGGCTGCTTTGATTTTTTAAAAGGAATTAAAAATAATGTCTGGGAACCAACAAAAAGAAACCAATAATTTTCAACTTGATAAGATTGAAGATGCGATTATTGATATCCGTGAGGGTAAAATAATTATTGTGGTTGATGATGAAGATCGTGAAAATGAAGGTGATTTTATTTGCGCTGCTGAAATTGTGACGCCTGAAATTATCAATTTCATGGCTACCCATGGTAGAGGTCTGATTTGTGCACCATTAGATGAAAGAAGGGTAGAGGAATTAGAGCTCAATATGATGGTTTCTAATAATACTGCTTTACATGAAACTGCATTTACTGTTTCGATAGATTTAATGGGGTTTGACTGTTCAACGGGTATTTCTGCTTATGATAGAGCCACGGGTATTAAAAAGTTAACAGATCCCTCTATTGTTGCCAAAGATTATGCCAGACCTGGGCACATTTTCCCACTGAAAGCAAGACAAGGTGGGGTGTTAAGAAGAACAGGTCACACTGAAGCGGCCATAGATTTAGCCAAACTCGCTGGATTTTATCCAGCAGGTGTACTGGTGGAAATTCTAAATCCCGATGGTACGATGGCCCGTTTGCCAGAGCTTTTTGAGATTGCTAAAAAGTTTGATCTCAAAATAGTAGCCATTCGTGATTTAGTTGCTTACCGTCTAAAGATGGAGAGTTTAATTAAAAAAGAATTAACTTTTCCAGTCGAATCCCCGCATGGTAAGTTTTTAATTACTGCTTATACTCAAATATATTCTGGGGAAGTCCATTTAGCTGTAACCATCGGCAAGTGGTCTATTGATGAACCCGTTTTGGTGAGAGTGCATTCTTCTGTTGCTCCTAATGATATTTTCGCTTCTTTGTTTTCTGATAATTCAGGTCTTATTAATAAAGCCTTAAAACAAATTGCCAGAGAAGGAAAAGGAGTTTTTCTATTTATGAGACCTAATGTAAAATCAGAGGAAGATTTTCTTGAAGAACTAAAAATTCTCGCTTCTCAACCCAATAATGTGTCTGACAATATTTGGAAACAGGAAATGAACCCAAGGGAATTTGGCGTAGGTGCACAAATTTTAAAGGATCTGGGTGTCTCTAAGATTAAGTTGCTTACTAATAATCCTAAAAAGAGGGTAGCACTGGATGGTTACGGGCTGGAAATTATTGAAAATATTGATATAACAGATTAAAATTTAGGACAAAAATTATCATCGTTGTTATATCTTCCCATATAAGTTACTGTTAATTCAATGGCATTTCTTCTTCCGGAAATGCCATTGAATAAAGTGGTTATTCCCGCGTCATAAGATATTCCAATTAATAATTCGTTCATTTCCAGTCCCAACAAAAAGATTAAAGATTCTATTTTCGGATTATTGCCTAATACAATGGTTGGTCTCGCTGAAGCGCCAAAATGAAGCGAAGTATTAGAAACATCATTCAATATGGTCCTAATATTCATACCTGCCATACCTGTTAGATGGTTGCCTTGTTTTTGTGCTAAAACCCTCGGGTGTATCTGTAATTTTTCTGTAACAGGAATTTGAAAACCACCGTGAACAGTATATTTTATCGGTAAAGGTCTATTAGTAATGGAATTTACGAATAATAGGTTGTTTTGGTAAAAACTCTGATTTGGTTTGTTAAAATGTGCTATTGAAGCACCTAAAAATCCACCAAACTGATTAAAAGTCATGAAGGAATATTGTATTCCCGCATTTAAATCTGAAAAAGCAAAATTATTTGAAGGTAACAACTCATTTGTCGGGTCGTTGTAGCTATCTGTTCCATTAAATTGATCTGCAAAGGTAACATTACTATATCCAACACTTTTCTGAATTATACCCATTTGAAAACCCGCACTTATAATCTGATTATTAGTAGGATCTAAACTTTTGTGGTATGCACCGGATACATAGATATTTTGAGTGTTCCACCCAATGCTGGAATTTTTATCCTGCATAAACATAACACCTACTCCCGCTGCATCATTTAAAACTTTACCATCATATCGAATAGGTAATCGTAAATCAAAACTACTATATAATGATACAAATGGTTCATTAAACTGATTATTTCCTTGATTTCTGTGCGCCACTATGGCTCTATAACTTCCTTCGAAACTTCCACTTAAACTTGGATTCAAGAAAATGGGTACATTATTATACTGTGAAAAATTAGGATCTTGACCCCAAGCTATTACAACGATTAAACAGAAAACGCTGGTAAATATGTTAGCTTTTGTTATTGCCTGCATGAAATATATTTGAAAAGCGCTAAAATAATGTTTAATTTTAATATTTGCATAACGGTAAAAATATAACTTTTAGTATTTTTGTCCTATCATGTCGCAACTCACAGAAATTAAGAATTTTAACGGTAAATTTGAGTTCGGAATTTGTCCTCTAAGTGTCATTCCGATTCGTATTTCTCCCTCTCACAGGAGTGAGTTGATTTCTCAAATGCTTTTTGGAGAAATGGCGGAAATTTTGGAAACTAAAGGTGATTATTGGCTCAAGATTATTTGCGAAGCGGATGAAACTATTGGGTGGGTAGAGAAAGATCAGATTTTGCCTTTAGCTGAAAGTACTTATCTTAGATATAAAAATAATTATGCTTACTGTTTAGAAATGATGCAGCCCGCAGTTGGTCCAGATTCTTTCGTTTCAATCACTTTAGCGGCACGTTTACCTGAATATGATGGATTGAGGTTTTCGCTTAATAAAACGAAATTTTCATTCAACGGTCAGGCTTTGCCCATAAGCAAATTTAATCCAAGTCCTGAGATGATTGTTAAACTGGCAAGAAGATATCTAAACACCCCTTTTTTATGGGGAGGGCGGTCGCCTTTTGGTATTGATAGCTCAGGTCTTGTACAAATTGTTTACCAAATGGTGGGCATTTCTCTTCCGCGTGACCCATTGGAACAAGTTAAACTAGGTACCTCTATTGAGTTTATTGAATTAACACAACCTGGGGATATTGCTTATTTTGAGAATAGATTTGGTAGAATTGTGCATTCAGGCATTATTCTACCAGATAATCAACTGCTTCATTCCCTGGGCCAGGTTAAAATTGACCTTATGGATCATTATGGCGTATTTGATGTAATTAAAAACCATTATCTTAAGCCTTTGCGAATTATTAAAAGATTACTTCCTACTATCTCAACAACCAGTTCCACGCCTAAATCGGACAACATATTAATCTCTAATCAATTATCACTAGAAATTATTTTATAGTGACCTACTATTAATTTTAAATAATATCATTGAATATTATTTATCTTGATAATAGTAATCTTTTGATTTTTCTATTAGGTTGTTTCCATACATTTTTACCCAATGATAACTTATCCATTCGCCCGGAACAAGGTTTAGATCTGCGTGCCAACCCAATTCGTCCACCCAATAACAGGTTATTTTTCTTGCTTTTTCTCCAACAGAAACTGAACTAATATTTTCGATAAAATAAACTGATTCTCCGGGTATGGTTTGAGCTTCCATTTTTAGGCGATATCCTTTGGATTGAGGTATTTCTCCTGCTTTTTCATTCAGCCATAAAACGCCGTAAGGAGGAATAAAAAAAGTATCACCCTGATATATGTAAGTTACCGAACTAATCTCTTCCTTAAAACAATTTCCTTGCCATTTCTTAGGCAATGCCTTCTTGGAAATCATTTGAAAATCAGAACTAACATTAGCTATTAATAAAATATTTTCCTCTTTCAATGTTTTTTCTACACAAAAAAGAGTGTTGCTTTCCAAGGGTATAATGGTTTCTTTTGCATTACCATGAAGGCAATGGATTTCTTTTCTTCGATTAGACAGATTGGAGATAATGTTAAATAAAGTATTTTCAACAGTTCCAGCCTCCTTTCTTAGCAATGCTTTTTCCCAATCCATGGCAGGTCTGTGTAACCAACGATTATCTTCTCTTTTTTCTGCATCTTTCAGATAATCAAAATTATTTAAGTGTCCAATTTCATCTCCTGCATAAACCAAAGGGATGCCTCTCATAAAAAAGATAATTCCATGTAATAGCTTGAATCGATGTATCGCTAAGGCTAAATCTTCTTTTTTATTTTCAATAAATGACTTTTGAATACCAATGAGTGCGGCTGTACTACCAGAAATTCTGGATTCACCATTGGTTGAATCTATTTGGAAAGAATAACCCTGGGCAAAACTATTCGGCCAAACCCCGGTGTAAAATGCAGAGCAGAATAATCGGGTTTCGTGGCCATTCTGGCCAACATCGGCGGCGTTCTGGTCGGAGATTCCCCAACCTATATCGTCATGACAACGTAAGTAATTTATCCAGGTAGAAGAAGGAGGGATAGATGGAAGTTTTGATAGGGTAGTCTTTAATAAAACTGCGTTTTCACAAGCTAACGCATGCCACAAGTGATTCATTAATGTAGCATTATAGCCAATTTCACATGCTTTACCCTCATAACCACCTGCACCTAAATATCTTATAATATCGTTAGGTGCTACAATGGCTTCAGATTTGAAAAGTACACCAGGGGCAACCAGTTGAATCAAGTACTTATATGCTACCAAAAGCATAACCGCTTCTTCTTGATTTTGACAATTTGTACCCATTTTTTTCCATAGAAAAGGTACGGCATCCAGTCTTAAAACATCAACTCCCAGATTGGCAAGAAATAACATTTCCCCTAGCATTGCATTGAATACTTTTGGTTCACTGTAATTTAAATCCCACTGGTATTCATTAAATGTTGTCCAAACCCATTGATTTATTTCTTTTTGGTAGGTGAAATTACCTGGGGCAAAATCTGGAAAAACCTCCGGTAGGGTTCTCTCAAATTGATCAGGCATAGATCGGTCGGGAAATATAT
>Ga0247840_10000741_pt1 | contig 66693 bp, 64 predicted proteins | sample LaCruzMarch2015__FD_192404 | JGI IMG/M metagenome (GOLD analysis project Ga0247840, IMG submission 192404) | Freshwater microbial communities from meromictic Lake La Cruz, Castile-La Mancha, Spain - LaCruzMarch2015_17m | ecosystem: Environmental > Aquatic > Freshwater > Lake | place: Spain... | reverse complement strand
GCCTCTTCCAAACTGGGGATCGATCTTGAACCAACTTCACGTGTATTTCGGAGAGCGGTTGGATGCATATTTATGCCAGTGATGTTTAAGTGAATTGGTTGTTTCAGCAAAAAACGTTACGCTCCCGATGCTTTCTTTTTTATCGAGATTTCTCTCTCTATTCTTCGTGTTTTACCTCACGTTTCGGCTGTATGCGCGATTGTGCAGGGGGGATTTGTGCTGGTTGAATCTGCGGTGTAGTGTTTCTGGAAGTTTCTTTGTCTTTCCGTCCAACGTTAATAGCCTCTGATTGGACGGGCTCATATGGTTCCGGCACCCTGTATAATGCAGAAGTTCTTATGCTCGCGGGTTGTATTATGTAGCGCAGTTATTAAAATCAACTGTTTGAGAAATATTATGTTCGGATCAACAAATTATGGCGGCTCGAGAAATTTCGGCGGCCCAAGAGACTCAGGCCCACGTGAGATGACAAAAGTAACCTGTTCAGACTGTGGGAAAGAATGCGAAGTACCGTTTAAGCCAACCGAGGGAAGACCCGTTTACTGCAGGGACTGCCTGCCGAAACACCGTAAACCCCGGTTCTAATTTTTTTTACCCGATTATTTTCTTATGGAACAGCCGTAAGGATTATACTCGCAATGTCCGTTTGGATATCGAAAAAAATCCTCATAACTGTTCCCTTGTCTTTTACATTACCGTTAGGTCACCAGCCTTAACCGATATTGATCACGGTATCGACAACTATTGTCAGCTGGGCAACAAATTTCGGTTCAAGTCCCTTTTCCTGGCAAGAAAACCCCCGGAAATATCCATGAACCGGAGTTTGTTTGTCACAAAGTGGATGATGATTGATACTACATCGGCACAATCACCCGTTCACAACCCCGATGAGTCTTCTTTTGTATACCGGTGACTTCACAGGTTATGAACACTTTTTATCTGGTGGCGGGTAAATTTACACATGGATCTCCTCCTCGTGTTTGTCATTACCCTTGCCCTCATCACGTTTGTGAGTCTCCGGTACAGGATATCCCCGTTCTTTACGCTGATCGGTGGTGCAATCCTCTTCGGACTCCTTTCAGGAATGACACTTGACGCGACAATTCTCGGGATCGTCACTGGTGTCGGAAAGGTTTTTTCCGCGTTTGGCATCATCATCCTCTGCGGTGCAGTCATTGCAAAACTCCTGCAGGAGCAGCACCAGATTGAAGAGATCGTTTCTGATATTCAAAAACATGTTAAAAACCCGCCGGTGATTGCCGGTGTATCAGGATATCTTCTCTCTGTGCCGATCACCTGCTGCGTCACTGCCTATGTCATGCTGAACCCTATCCTCGACCATCTTGAAAAGGACACGCGAAAGCGGAATATGCTCCTGTATCTTGCCGCAGTCGGCAGCATTATTTCCTATGCACTAATCTATCCTACGCCGGTTGTCATCCCGCTCTTTGATACATTTGCTGGGGATACGAACCCGCTCATGTTTGATGCCATATCCATCCCAATATCCCTTGCAGTGCTTGCAGGAGTCTTTTTGTTCTTCCGGCTGTCCTATCCCTCCGCTGTTTTATCCGGTACAACTGAAACGCATAAAATACCCGGTGAGAGTTCTATTGAGGTTCCTGAAAGTGGAAACCGGGGGATTCACTGGCGGGCGTGGGCGCCTTTTATTGCGATCATAATCGCTATTCCGGTCGCGTTTTTTGCATTGCACCTGTCGAATGTAAGCATCATCAACTTCATCATGCTTGTCGGTGCGGTTACGGCACTCATCCTTGCGACGCCCGCCGTCCGGACTCATGGGTTATCGCAGGGGGCAAAAAATGCAGGTCTGATCATCTTTGATCTCTGCGGCGCGGGTGCACTGGGTTTTGTCATTGTCAAAAGTGGTTTTGCCCTGCAGGCACTCGGGGAGCTTACGCTTTTTATTCCCATTATTTTTGTACCCTTCCTCTTTGCGGCTCTTTTAGAAACTGCACAGGGTTCCAGGGTAGTCACAGCAGTAATTACAGCAGAAGTGTTTGCAGGTTCCGCAGTGGCAGGGGCTATCCACCCGGTTGTGCTTATCCTTCTGGTCAGTGCCGGGTCGTGTGTTGTGTCCTACGTAACCGATCCGTTCTTCTGGCTCGTCCAGCGCACGACCGGTGACAATATTCCAACCGTTGTGAGGAATTACACGCTGCCAATTGCGCTTGCCGGCTTTGCGATCTTGTTAGTGGCGCTGGTTCTTGAGTACCTGGTTTTCCGGTGAGAACCCGTGTATCAGAAGACAGGATATCCGAAAGGAGCCACTCCCATATGGGATCAGGTTGCCCTAAAATCGCGATCGGTCTGTGATTTCAGTGCCAAAAAAACATGCGGCTTTGATTGCCGGATTTTTTGGTCATGTGACACACCCAATAAAATCAAAATTACGAGAGTCTCTGCATTACTCTTTCATTTTTTTTCCTGCATTGCCTTCACTTCATTCTCCAATGTTTCCTTGAGTCGTTGCACCGCTTCCTCCAGGTTATTTGTGGTCGTCACCATGAACTGGTTGTCGCTCTTCGGATCGTGGTACGTGACGATGTAGTCAATCTGCCCTTCCTTTCCTTTTTTGGGTTCAATAATGAGTTTTGCCATGGAACTATACTCCCCGTAGCAGTATACCTGAAAGTTAGGAAGCCGTCGTTCTTAATGCTGCGCATTCCGGTAGGGGATCATGACCCGGAAAGCCAGAGCGAGCGATCGCTTTTATAAAAATCAAGACCAATAAAGAGGGCAGGAACAGGATCAATGATTCTTTAACTTCAATGTCCATCCGAACTTTTCCCAAGACGGCAATTGGCATGGCAATTGTGGCTGCACTGCTCATCATCATGCCAGCTGCCGCCATCAATGTCGCTGTCTATGGAGGCACTGCCGGCTTTGATCCCGCCCTTCACAGTGATACTTTCACCGTCGTGTACTCGCTCCCAGGGACTTCGGGGGTGGATCTTGATAAGAACGTTCTGCACTACACCAACACGTCAGTCGATCTCATCTTTATTGATGGCGGGGAGTCGTTCAGTCTCACAACCGCCGCAGGGATTGAAGATGCCATCGCTTCCGGAAAAATCCTTGTCGTCGCCAACAAACACTACCAGAATTTTTCTGCCAGCCTGCCGGTAGATATTACCGGCACCTCACCTGCGAGCGCTTATCTCACGGTGACCAATCCAAACACCACCTTCTCGCAGGACATTTTTTCCGGGTTACGCACACAATACCCGAACACCACCCCAGTCAACAACCGTACACAGTTTGTCACAAACCCGGACGCTGTCACGCTCATCAGTTTTTCAAACGGTGACCCCGCGCTCGCATACGGGAGATACGGGAACGGGTACGTGATTGTCTGGACACCGTCATCGATCGAGCCATACCTGACCAGTACCGAAGCAGACAGGATCAACGAACGTCTCATCACCCACCTTCTCGCTTTGCGGGTGCAAGTACCGGTGATCCCTACAGTCACCACCACCGTTTCCCAGAACGTCACCACGCTCCCGCCAACCACAGTCCTCACAACAGTAATTCCCACAGTAACTCAGGCAAATATCACTCAGGCAAATATCACCCTAACGCCGAATATTACCCTGACTGAACTCCCCGTGCAGGTCTTCGGGAATGTCTCGGTATATTCCTCACCGCTGGGAGCCGACATCTTCATCGATGGCATTTACCGTGGGACTACCCCGGCGAACATTTCCGGGATTCTACCGGGCTATCATGCATTGAAACTGGCGATGGGTGGGTATTATGATTACGACACGACGATTTACGTGATGGGAGCAGGCACCATTACGGCGTTTGGCACCCTCCCGCCACGGGGGAATATTCCAGTCCAGATAACTCCAACCGTAGCATCACAATTCACGGTCAATGCCACAGTGACAACAGCACCGACTCCACTCTTGGAGAATCCCAGTATCGTTGCAGCAGTGCTCGGCGTTTTCACCGCAATCATAGGGGCTGTTGCGACACTCCTCGCAATCTTCCATAAGAAGTCCTGATCCCTGGACGTCGGGATGACCGGATAGTCCCAGATCCCCGTTTTTCCGTCAAAAAAGTCGCTCCCGATCAGTAACAACTATATGGATTCCGCAGAAAAAGTATATGCCTCAATCGCATGAGAGCGGGCTCGTAGATCAGGGGTAGATCGTCACGTTTGCAACGTGAAGGCCACGGGTTCAAATCCCGTCGAGTCCATCATTTTCCTATGAAAATGGCTTTCGCCATTTTCATGCCCGTATCTTTGCACTGTCTTCGGCTCATCGGCGGTTGGCATGAAATTCGGCAAGCCGACTTTCATTCTGGCATACCCGAACCGGCAAGGTTCGTTAAGGTTTTGTATAAAAACGTACATGATGCTCGTCAGCCACAAGCATACAAAGATGAAAATTCCAGGTGGATTTTCATAGGAAATGCTTTCGAGATTTTTGTGATCCTGCACACAGATCCATGACAGATTTTTTTATTTAATCTATCCAGTCGAGCAGTTTGTGGGTTTTGTCCTCTTTGCTCTTCTGGCTCAGTTTTTCCTTCACGTTCTTTACCGCTTCAATCGCTGGTGATGACTGTTTGAACTCCTGGTCAAACTTCCCATAGTCCATATAATCATGGGTGATGAAATCATCCCCACTGTCGGCAATTTCCTGTATGGGTGAGGGAGTCCCTTTTTGAAACGGGATTGGTGCAGGTGACCCGGCAGCCAGTATACTATCGTGGTCGTTACGTGAGGGTGCTTCCGGAGGGAGAAGCGGCTCCTGTATCACTAACGGGGGCGGTGCGACATTCATCTGAGGGGGTGACTGAGGCAAAGGTACCTTCGAATCGGGGCTGCCACCGGATTGCTGGAGCAGAAAATCTACGAAATCGTCGACTTCCCTGCGCTGCCCAGGTGTCAGCCGGTCCAGTTTACTTTCCAACGAGTCCATACGATCGCCTTCTGATATTCTGATTAAAAACCCAGCCTGAACCATACAGGTTCCGGCAAGCCGTAATGAAAGTCGGCTTGCCGACTTTCGTACTAAAATATCTCTTGTTTATCGTATTTAAGAGAAATGCGGTGTTTCTTCGCGCTAAAAACAGAATTTAACTCCAGTGGTGCTGGTAGCCGCGCCGCTCGGGGGGTTTGCCATCAACAAGCACCTGCTTTTTCTGGATTGCAGTGCCGATCACCGTGTATGCGACACCTTTGACCGGGTGACATTCCGGAGGAACGGTAAAGATCAGTTCATAATCCCCGCCACCGTAGAGAGCGAGCTCGCATGCCTGGATATCGGGTATTCCCGCAGGTAGCGGCAGCGTGGCGGAATCGATTGCAAACCCACAGTCATTCACACTCAATAAATCGTAGAGCGAGAGTGCAATCCCGTCACTATCGTCCATCATTGCGGTGACCCCGCCCCGTGCAAGGAGCTGCCCTTCCTGCACCCTCGGCTGGGGCTCAAAGAGCGCCTTTTCGTGCTGCAAAAACCCCTCAAGCCACGCTTGCGCCTGCCCCGGGGTGCCGGTGATGCAGACCAGATCACCCGGGTGTGCCCCGGTCCTCCTGACCAGGTACCGCTTGTCGGCAAGCCCCAAGCCGGTAGTTACAACGGTCAACTCGCCATGCCGGTCGATATCCCCCCCGATGATCGCAGCGCCAAACTTCGTGCAGCAGTCTTTGGCGCCCTGCATCACTCCTGAAAGTTGTTCCCAACGGTCGAGACCGACAGCAATGAGCAGGTATTTCGGCACCGCACCCATGCTCGCGATATCGGAGAGCGTAACCGCAGCGCTCATCCAGCCGATCTGCCAGTCGTTCATGCCCGGGACAAAGTCCGTGGTCTGGTGAAGCATGTCGGTCGTCACCACCATCACCTGCTCTCCACACGGGAAGACCGCACAGTCATCAAGGCAGTTCTCCCGCCCGACAATACCCATCACGACTTTTAAAAGTTCCCGGTCATCCACTCCTGCGCACCTCCTTACCCCGTTCGCTCTGATACTCCTTGAATATGTGCTCGATCATGGCTGATTTCTTCTCCCGTTCACACTGCACCTGCTCATCGTGCCAGCGGCGCAGCGCTGCATCAAACTGATCTTTTCCGGCAAGCCCCTGCTTTCCCCTTACCTGGACTCCGGATTCCCGGTCAGAAAGGATCGGGATTCCGGATTCCCGGAAAGCCGGAACCATCTGTGGATCACTCCCGGCAAGAGCAGTAACTCCAGTAACTACTGCCATAATCCGGATCCCGGCAAGGTCTTTTACGACACTCCTGCCCCACCCATCTGTACGGTTCACGAAGATAATATCCCCCTCACTAATCCCCACTTCTTCAGAAAGGCGTCGTAGTCCTTCTTTTGTCAGTGCATCCATCACCTTTACCGGGATCACCTCGCCTTCCATCGACAGCTCGGCAAACTTTTTGATCCTTGTAAGGCGCTTTGACAGGTTACGGGAGTGCCTCTCCTCCTTCCTGATACGCTTTTTCAGACTCTGGATGATCGCATCCATTTTTGTGATCTCCGCGTCCTTTGCAAACTGCACATCCCGCTGGGTATGCACCGTGCGCAGCCGTGCCTGGAGCCGTTGGATCTCGTAGTCCCGTGCCTTCGTCTCTTCCTGGAGCTCGGCGACAAACGCACGGAGACGCTTCACCATGCCGTCAAGCACCCGGACCCGTTCGTCATGCTTGTCCTCAACCCGGATGACGGGAGTCTCTGCCACCGGTTCCGGCGATTCAGCATTCATATCCCCGAGCACGTGCTCCAGCGCCTGCCCCCGGATCACGCCAGCCCGCACCTCATCGAGATCGTGCCCGGGGGGAACACGTTTTGTGAGGTTCTGGAACTTGTTCCGGTACTGGCGGTACGCATCAAGCGCCGCAGAGAGGGCATCCCGCTCATGATCGTTCCCGTACTGGAACGGCGCTGTGAGTTCCATCTTTGTTTCGACACTGGTGTCCTGCTTAGGGGAGTACGCAACGGCAGAGAACGCCCGCCGGATCTTCTCCACCGAATAGGGCATGGGCTGCACATCTGAAGCAATGATAAGCGGTTTTCCCGTCCGGTAGAGAGACTCGATCACGTCCGCCATCTTCATTTGCCGGGAACTCTGGAGGTACAGCAGGTTGCCATCGAGATCGAGTGCGGCAACAGCGGTTGTCGTGCCCGGATCGATGCCCACGATCAGGTACCGGGGCTTACCCGAAAGGGGGCGGAACCGGATCCGTTCGAGCCTTTTGCCGCTGATCCGCACCTGAACATCAGCACCGCGGTAGGTGGAGACCGGTACCTGTGCACGGGGTGCAAAGACCCGGAACGCTACCCGGCTGCACCCGCCGAAGGCTTTCGTCTCCTTCTTCTCGTACCGTAGCCCGGAGGCGACGAGTGCCTGCTCGATCTCGCGCCCTTTCAACTGGACTGCGCCGTGGATCTTGCGCACATACCGGTTCTGGCTCCAGCCGCCCCTGCCCGGAGAGCGGTGCCGGCTTACCACTACATCGCTCTCGTTCTCGAACGCGATCACCTCGGCACCGGCACCGAGAGCCGCAACCCGTGCGGTGGTACGGGCTTCTGCAAACGGATCAAAGCGGTTGAAACTGATATTGAACCGGGCTGCCACTTTACCGAGCGTCTCCTTACGTTCGCCCCCGGTCACCTGGACGAGCCGGGTACGCGGGGGCAATCCCTGTAAAAAAAAGAAGAGTTCGTGCTGGTCTGCGGCAATCTCTTGCAGGCTGTCTACGGCAAGGATGTCCGGTTGTTCTGCTGCGAGCAGGCGGAAGAGCCGGAACATCGAGACCTCGGTCTCACTCTCGATCACCTTTCCTGCCATCCGGACAAGGGCATACATCGGGCGGCGGGACTTTGACCGGACCGACCCTTTGATGATATCAATGCCAAAGACCTTCAGCTGATCACGCATCGCACTGCATCCCCGCAGTCATACTCCACTTTGTATTTCCGTTTAAAATAGGTGAGGAGGTTTCCGATATCCCGGGTAATAATTGCCTCCGCATTCGGGTGGCTCGTCTCTACCCACTGGGGCCAGTCAATGATAACCGGGCGCCCTTCTTCGATAAGGACGTTGTATTCCGACAGGTCAGCGTGGATGATGCCAAGCCTGTAGGCTGTATGTACATGAGAGAGGATCTCGTCAAGCATGGTCGCCGGTTCTTCGATCCGGCAGCGGTTCAGGTTTGGTCCGTCAATAAGCGACATGACAACCGTATGCCGGTTCTGCCCGACCGGAAGCGGGACGCTTACCTGTGGGTGAAGGGCAACAAGCGCTGCATACTCCCTTTCAGCAGATAGCCGGGACGCAAGGAGCCAGGGACAGTTTCCCTCGGGCATGTATTCCCGGTTTAACCGGGCAGAAGCAAACGAACGCCCGCCGACCCGGTGGAACTTAATCGCGACAGGACCGAGACCGAGCGCTTCGTAAACGACAGATTCTTTCCCCTCCCCGATCTTGGAACCGAGTGCCGAAATTGTGCCCTTCCTTGTCAGCGTAGCAAGGGCGAGCGTGTCATACCCGCTAAAGACAAGCGCATAGCCATCATAGGGTACCGCATTGAACCGCACCATGCCCCATTCCATAAGCCGTGAAATCCGGTAATTCACTTCTGATTCGGAGAGTTCCGTTACTTGTTGGATCGTCTCCAGCGGCACCCACTCGTAGCGCTTCATCAAGCGTTCCAGCGCAGACAGTATGGCTTTCTCGTATTTGTGCAGCGTTCGGATGCGCTCCGGTGAGACGACCATGGTTGCTACAGTGGTTATGTGGCAGACTATAAAATTGTGGCTTACATCCAACCGTGGAACAGTTAATCACAACCTTAAACATCTTTTACCCCAGAAAATAGATTGGACTGTATCCATGCGATGCGACAAGTGCGGGCGGGCGGCGATTCTCTTCCAGAAGTATTCCGGGCAGCACCTGTGCCGGCAGCATTTTGTGGGGGACCTGGAGGCAAAGGCAAAACGGGCAATCCGAACTCACCGGTGGATGAGTCCCGGAGATCACATCGCCGTTGCACTCTCCGGGGATGCTGCCAGCAGCGCACTCGTATTTTTTTTAAAAAAACTCACCGCACAACGCCGGGATATTCAGGTATCCGCAATCACGGTCGATGAGGGGATCGGTGGATTTCGGGATCCCGTGCAGGCACAAAGAATTGCAAAATCGCTGGGCGTCAACTGTATCTGTGGATCGTTTGACAAGGATTACGGGATCACGATGGATGCGATCATACAACGGAAAGGTACCGCAAACACCTGCCATAATTGCCGGGTTCTTCGCAGTTTCCTGCTCAACAGGATCGCACATGCGCATGGCATAACAAAACTTGCACTCGGCTCATCTCTCGATGACGGGGCAGAGGATATCCTTGGGGATGTGCTGTGCGGAGCCGTCGAGCGGATGATCCTGTCACGTCATATGGTTGCCGGGGTCGTTCCGGCAATCCAGCCATTCATGCATGTGCCGGCATCGGAACTCTGTATCTATGCTGACGTGCATGCCATAGAATATGTTTCGCGGGGCTGTCCCCATGCAGTTAACTCTCTGCAGGGGGATATCCGTACAATGCTTGAGGACTATGATTTCAACCACCCGGGAACGAAACACGCGCTCGTAAATCTTCGCGAGAATCTGGCTGGTATCAGCTGCCGTGCTGCAGAAACCATCCCCGTATGCACACGCTGTGGAGAGCCGGCAACAGGAATCTGCCGGAACTGCGGTATGATTGACGAGTATATCCGGGAGATTTTTTGATGACTGCAAAGAAGGGCATCCTGTGGCAGATTATCCACGCTTCCAGCGAGTTACGGGTCCTGCTGTACTTTTTGTTGTTCGCCCTGCAGGTGATCATATTCACCGCCATATTCCACTCAATTTATCCCATGCTTGAGGGCAAACCGATTGACTGGCCACAGTCGTTTTTGTTTATCGTAGAGACCATTACCACCACAGGATACGGAGAACTCCTCCCGTTCCATAACCAGACGACGATCCTCTTTACAACCATCGTTCTCATGACGGGAGTTATCATGATCTTCATGGTCATCCCTCTAGTCCTCACCCCGTACCTGGTTGCCGTCCTCCGCTCTGCACCTCCGAAGAGGGCGCCGCATGAACTCCTCCGGCATATCGTCATTATCGGGTATAACGAACTTACCCGCTCCTTGATTGACAGCCTGATGATCTCGGACAAGGAGATCCTGATTGTCGAAAAAGACGAGAATAAAGCACGGGAAATCGCACGAAAAAACCGGAAACGGGCGTATGTCATCTGGGGAAGTTACGACAATCTTCAGACATGGGAGAACGCATGGGTAAAAAATGCGGATACCGTGATCATCTGTGAGGATGAACGGACGACTGCAAGCATCATACTGGGAGTACGGGGGTTGACAAAGGCACATATCATTGCAGTTGTCGATAAGATCTCGTTTGACCGGTACCTGCGGTATGCAGGCGCAGAGTATGTCCTCTCCCCAAAACATGCAACAGGACGGATCCTTGCACGACACGCAGTCTTAAACCCGACCGGAGACACCGCACCTGAAACCCCCGGGCTGGACCGTTTGAACATCAACACGCAGATGCACCCGGAAAAGGAACTGAGGTTAATTCACATCCCGGTAATGTCCGGGTGTGCTGCCGTTGGTAAGTCATTACAGGAACTGCATCTTTTTGAACGGTATGGTATCCTTGTTCTCTTTCTCTGGAGGGCGGGCACATTCATCCCCCGCCCGCAGCCAACTGAAATCGTTGATGCCACGAGTTCACTTTTTCTCTTCGGCAGGGCGGGATCTATTGCCGACGTTATCCACGACGAGTTTGAGGTCGGTGGAAACGCGCGGGCTCATGCGGTCATTGCCGGCTTTGGAGATGTGGGGTCTGCCGCGTATCACGAGATGCTGGCATCAGGGATTCCCTGCGTGGTGGTCGATTTAAAAAAGTATGACGTGAACCAGGTGATCGGCAACGCGGAGGACGAGCAGGTCCTCAAGCAGGTACGCATCGAGGATGCCCAGTTCTGCATCGTCGCGTTAAACAACGATGACGTGAACATCTTCACGACGCTGATGGCGCGCAATCTCAACCCGGGCATCAGGATCCTTGCACGGGCAAACGAACCGGCTTCTGTCGACAAATTGTACCGTGCGGGGGCGGATTATGTAGCGCTGCTGCCCATGATCGGCGGGCAGACCATCGGCAGGATCGTTCTCGCGGATACCATTACTATTCTGCTTGACCTGCCGGACGGCGAGATGGTCGTCTTAAAACATGTCATGACCAACTTTGGCTTTTCGGTCCGGCATGTGTCGAAAAAATGCGGGGTGCGGATCATCGGCATTGAAGCGCAGGAGCGCATGATCGTTGCACCGCCGGATAACGAACTGCTCCGCAACGGAGATGCAGTTATAGTCGTCGGAAATACCAAACAGTTGAAACAGTTTATCCATCTAATATAAAAGCAGGAGGCATCATGGCAGCAGAACTGGGGTGCAGGATGGGACAGGTCGAGCAGATGATCCGCTATGCTTACTGGATCAGCGGGTGTAAAGGAATTGTTATCGGTGTGAGCGGCGGTGTGGACTCGGCTGTGGCGGCAGTGTTCTGCTGCCGTGCAATCGGTGCAGCCAAGGTACTTGCCCTCTCGCTTCCTGCGGCAGTCAGTAACCCTGTCGATATACAGGATGCTGCTCTGCTCTGCAACCAGTTCGGCATGGAACACCGGGTCATCAGCATCGAGCCGATGCTTGCGGCATTCAGGATAATGCCCGGATTTTGTGATTCCCCGTACCTTGTGGGCAACCTGATGGCACGCACCAGGATGACGGTGTTGTATTATCACGCGAACCGTGATTTTTACCTCGTCTGCGGAACATCGAACCGGAGCGAGTACATGCTCGGGTACTGCACCAAGTTCGGCGATAATGCGGCAGATCTCCAGCCAATCATCCACCTCTATAAGAACGAAGTGTATGAAGTGGCACGGGAACTTGGCATCCCGGAAATGATTATAAATAAAGCACCTTCTGCCGGGTTATGGGCAGGACAGAGTGACGAGGGGGAGATTGGCATCTCCTATGCAGAGATTGATACGGCACTCCGGTCACTGGAAGACCGGGACTGGATTGCCACAACACCTGCAGAAGAAAAAGTGCTTGCACTGGTCAAAAAGAGCACTCACAAGCGCCTGGGGGCACCTAACCTTTTAACATTACCGCAAAAATTGTGCGATAATCCTCTGGATGATTGAGGAATAGAAGGGCATCCTCATTTCCGACAAGGTTGTAGAGCGGTCCGTGACAGAACCGGTGGGTCCCCTTCCCGCATGTTGCACCCATTCTCCGGACTGGCGGTATGGTGGGGTAGTGAGAATTTTTCTTAAAAGTCCCCGTGTTCATCACGTAATAAGCGGCACCTTGGTGTGTTTCATACTCCCCATACTCGCTCTCGAACGCAGTTGAAACAATATTTGCCATAACGAGTGTCGCGGAAGGAGAGGGATTGATCGTGATATGCCCGTAACCGGGGGGGATGATTACGAGATCTCCGCAAACTGCCGAGATCAAGACAACATCGTCCAGTTCCCGCGACTGGAGCAGGTAGTATGCCTCCCCGCTGAGGACTTCGTAAATTTCCGGGTATCCGACACCCGCGGGATTTTTTGGATGATAATGTCCCTTTGTCTTGACATACTCCCCGCACAACACCCGGGGAGGAATGACGGTAATATCATAGCGGAGATGGTGGTGGTGGAACCAGTGCCAGTCCGCATCAGATTTTGCCAGATCGCGGTACATAAAATAGAGCGGGTCGCTACACACGCACGCGGGTTTGGCAAGAACAGGACGCATCTCTTCGATGGTCCTGACCGCGGGTTGAGGAAGCTCCCCTTCCCATCCGAGCATCACTTCTTATTTCTCACTATTAGTACATAATACACGGCGCCAATCACAACGATCGCAATAAGCGCGACGATGGGCAGGATTTGAGTGAGGTTTACGGATGCTGGTGGGGAAAGCACCTGCACCGGTACCTTGAAGGTATCTGAGATCTGGCTGTTGTCAAGCGCATCCCGGTACCGGACTTCGGTGTCAAGAGAATAGGTTTTGGGGGACGCGTCGGGTTCAACCGTCATTGCATAGCGGGCAGTTGCCCGTTCACCGGGTTTGATGTCCCCGAGATATGCACTGTTATCAGTACTCGAAAATGGGGTAACCGCATTGAGCCGTGCCTGTGCATGGTACGCGGTGGTCGACCCCGTATTCTGGTACTCCACAACGATGACAGTTGTTTCCTGCGGATACAGACCGGGAGCGGGAGATGTAATGGCAAAACCAATCTTGCCACCAACCGGCACTCCCACAGTGTCATACGCGGAAGTCACGGTATCCCCCTCCGGATTCATATAGGTAACGGCAACATCGATCGGGTACGTCTGCTGCTCTGCCTGGCTTGATACCGCTACCTTGTACCGGCAGGATACGGTACCATTCGGGGGGAAGTCGCCGATAAACACACTGCTGTCAGTGGGGATTACCGGGCTGTTGCCGTTTCGTATAATCTTCACCGTCGCCTTCTTCCCATAAACAGACCCGGTATTTTTAATGGTTACGTTCAGGTACCCTTCGGTCCCGACATTCAGGTCCTCCGGCACCGCCTCGAGCACAGCGATCATTACCGCAGGTTTGATCTTAATCGTCAGCGGGATGGTATCGGTGACATCATTGTACTGCAGATGGAGGGTATCGCTTACTTCCTGGTTCTCGACTTTGAGATATTTGTACTGGAGCGTAAGCGGCAGCTGATATTCGCCGATCGTTGCATTTGAAAAAATCTTGGCATTAAATTTTAGATTTATCGTGCCAGGGCTGGATATCGCCCCGAACATCTGCGGATCAGTCCTGATGCTGATCGGTGCGCCAGCGGATCTAAGCCCGATCGTGACGAGTTTTGCCGTTGTCGGGATATCATCCGGCGGGAGGGGTCCGGCTTTTGTAAATTTCAGGGTATTTACCCCACTGTTCTGCACGATCACGTTGATTGTCGCATCCTGACCCGGTGAAAATTCATTAACCCCGGATATAAATGCCGACATCTTAGGGCTTCCACCGAGATATTGTGTTGCTCCCATCACGGGTATACTGCAGCAGGCAGCCACCGCAAGGAAGAGGATTATTAATTTTTTATATTCCATCCAGACTCACTTCTGCTCATATTATAACAACATGTATGATGAAAAAATATTCGGCAATCGTTACGGCTCCCGCGGTCAGTAATTCACCCGATGGTGACGAAAAGCGGGGAATCTGACAGTACGAAAAACAAAATGATAGTGGCGGGGCACTTCAATAATCCCTGATCTCGACCATTTTTGTAATATCCATTAACCCTTTCATTGCGTGCGTCTGGACCCAGCGCCCGCCTTCACGTATTGCCGCCATGGGGTTTGTTCCCCCCACAGCAGCGATGGCAACATATTGTGGGCTCACCGGAACACCAAGCAAGGGAACGTTTGGCATTCCCAGCTCGAGGATTCCGGTAATACTGCTGTTGGACAACTCATCAAGCACCGAACCCACCAGCGTTTCCGCCTCCATATGGAACTCGCGGATATTTGCCAGGATGTTCCCGCTTCCCTTTCGCATCACATTGTTAACAGACGTAATCTTCTGGGATATCAGCACCTGCAATGGATCGATGGTGGTGTGCTCATAGAGGATCATGTGCGTGAACCGGATGGGAGCCCGGTTCTCGATCTCGACCACCCCTCCCCCGATCGGGTTCAGCGGGACACCCCGCCGGATCAAAAGCCCGTCGAATGTGATACTGCATATGGTACAAATCGCTGTGCGCCCTTCAGGGACGAGATAGTCAGCAATCTTTTCCCCGGATGAGGCAAATTTCACGAGACCGCTGACAGAAACACCGGTCTTGTATGCATCTTTGAGGATAGACACCGCATATTCGAAATCCTCGTTTTTGATGAGCGAAAGGTTATAAACGACCTTGCCCTTGCCCTCTGATGGGTCAAATGTTACCTGCATGGCAAAATCTTCGATACTGTGATCGATAAATTTGAGGGGAACGATCATCATCATGATCTCGGATATGACAATAGAAAAATTGTTCTATAAGACCATGGCAATTTATGTATAATGGAACACGATATGCGGGAAAAAGCCAAGAACGCGATGAGGCTCGTTCTTGAGGCAGCGCGTTTTGAGGTTGAAGAGGTGGATGAGCCTCTGGATTTGTCTGCGATCCGTGACAGTACCAGCCTTCTGGTGCTGTGCTCAAATGATACTGAACTGATCGGACAATTCGATAAGACCAATTACAGCCTGATGGTTGATAACAAGGAGATGAACTGCAAGAAACTGCTCTTTACACTCGAAAAAAATATCATAACCGAGAATTGCATCCAGTGGGGCATCGATGAGTTTGTCCGGTATTCCGGGGAGGCAGTCCTCGCGGACATAGTCAGCCGGGAACTCACGCTTGACCTGTCGCCAGGAAAGGGCGGAAAGGCAGCAGCTGCCGCCCCTGCTGGTGCTGCCGCGGCACCAGCAGAGGCAGATCACTCGGGCATCACCATACCCCATTACCCGGTCAAGATCACAGAACAGGTGGCAATCCGCACCGGAGGGGTCCAGGGCACGGCAAAACTCCGGTTCATCCCCTATTTCCTGTTCCATTATGTGAGCAGCGGTGAACAGGTTTACAAAGACCGACGGATTCCCTTTGATGCCGACGGGTGGGGCGCCATCAATGCTATTAACGGGATAAAAATTGACCTTGACGGGAAACTGATTGAGGAGACGGAGATCCCGGCAGGATCCGAGGTCGCAAACCCCCATATCCGAAAAGAGGAAGCAACGGAACGGATTGTCACAGATCTCATCGAGCGGCTCACCCAGAAAGTCCGGATCAAGCAGGCGAAAGGGGACGCGATCTTTTACGAGGAGAAGACGCTCAAACCCGACCGGAAGAACATAACGGTTGACGCAAAACAGGTCTATGTCCCGGTCTGGCAGATCCGTGGCAAAAAGATCGTTGAGGTGAATGCCTTCACGGGTGAACTGCTCTCAGAACCGATGGATGAAGGCGTCGAAGTCTTTTAACGCACGACATGATTGTTGTTCTGGGCGGGGGTCCGGCAGGAAGGATCGCATCAATAAGGCTTGCATCCGCGGGAAAACAGGTGATGCTCGTTGAATCCGGGGGGATAGGCGGGCAGTGCCTCCATTTTGGTTGCATGCCGGTCTGTGCCCTGACCGATGCTGCCCGCATCCTCGATTCGGCTCACCGTTTTTATCATCTGGGGATTGTTGATTCCGTCCCGAAAATACATTTTCCCCGTCTTTTAACAGAGATGCGGGCAATCCAGCAGAATATCGCATCGGTTCTTGATGCTGAAACGAAATCTGCCGGAGTGAATATCGTATATGGAAAGACCGGAAGGATTGAAGGTGACCGGGTTTTTGTCGGCGATGCATTGGTCGAGGCAGAAGCAGTCATTGCAGCCACTGGTTCGCGCCCGAATATCCCGGATATTGACGGCATCAGCCTGCCCGGCGTGTACACACCCCATACCCTTCCTGCAATACAAGCGCTCCCAAAAAAACTCGTGATCATCGGCGGAAACGTGATGGCGGCAGAGTTCGCCTACATCTTCAGCAGATTTGGGAGCGAGGTGACCGTCCTCAGCCGGAGCGGTTTTTTAAAAACGCTCGACCGCCATCTCCGTGCCGTTGCAATCAAGGAACTTGCAGGAGTAAAGATCCTTGAAGGTACCCGCGTAACCTCGATCCAGGGACCATCCCGGGTAACATCCGTGAATTTCCAGACCGGTGGTGATGCATCATCTATCGATGCAGATGCAGTGCTGATCGCTGCCGGGCTTGTGCCGCGTTCAGAGCAGATCACCGGTGTACAAAAAGGACTGTTGGGAGAGGTGATTGTCAATGATCGCATGCAGACCAGCGTTCATTCTGTCTATGCGTGCGGGGATGTGACGGGTCCACCGTACCTTACTCCGGTTGCACGCCATGAGGGACTTGTCGCAGCAGACAATATCCTTGGAAGAGAAAGGCGGATGCACTACCGGTATATCCCCCAATCGATCAACCTCGCACACGAACTTGCATACTGTGTCACGAGTGATGAGGGGAGTGCCTCGATTACTATACCCGGACCCGCAGGACCCGGGACTTTCTGGTCCGTTCCCGTGGGGGACACCGGGCTTGCAAAGGTCATGGCGGATCCAAAAACCGGTGAGATCACCGGGATGTGTGCAGCAGGACCCGGTGGGGGACTCGTCACCGGCTATCTTGCATTTCTCATGCAGCGCCACATCACCGTGCATGACTTTTGTGATTTTATCGAGGTGCACCCTTCCACTGACGGGGTGTATTGGCTTGCGAAATATACCTCGGAAGTTCTGAATAAGCGCAATTCATCGTGAATTGGCAGGTTTATATATTCGGTTTGTGGCTTTTTTATAAGCCGTGAAGTAACGGTAGTTACGAGGGGAGGGGGTGATCGGGGACTCCGCCGACGATAGTTGTTCTGGCAGAAGTTCAGCGACGATGCCGGTTATTCCCTTTTTTTTGCCAGGCAACGATAAAATCTCCGTGTAAACCGCATGGCTGTAGGTATTATTATGATCGAAATCGAACTAGTATGCTACAGATTATCCGCTTAGCCGGGAGCACTATTATGACTGACCCTTCTGACACTGTTGCATTTGACGAGACACGACTCGAGAAAGTCCGTGCGTTACGGGAAAAAGGTATCACACCCTATCCCCATACCTTTGACCGGCAGAATACCGTTCAGGAGATCAAGACCCGTTTTCGCAATATCACCCACGAGAAGAGTGCAGAACAGGTATCTACCGCGGGACGGGTGTATATCATACGGAACCATGGGAAAACGCTTTTTGCTGACCTCGGGGATGAGAGTGGCAAGATCCAGCTGTATATCCGCAAGAATGATGTCGGCGATGACCAGTTCAATCTCTTTAACCAGTATATCGAACGGGGGGATTTTGTCGGGGTAACCGGTCATGTATTCAGGACAAAACTGGGGGAGATCACCATCTGGGTGGAGACGATAACAATCCTATGTAAAGCAGTCTGCTCCCTTCCAGAGAAATTCCACGGATTAAAGGATATTGAAAAACGGTACCGCCAACGCTATGTCGATTTGATCGTGAATGAAGAGAGCCGTCAGACATTCCGGAACCGGAGCCGGATCATCACTCTCATCCGTAAATATCTGGATGACCGGGGATTTTTAGAGTTTGAGACCCCCATTCTTCAACCGGTCTACGGCGGTGCAAATGCACGCCCGTTCACTTCCTACCACAATTGCCTTGAACAGAAACTCTTTCTCCGGATTGCGCCCGAGTTGTATCTCAAGCGACTGGCAGTGGGGGGATTTGAAAAAGTGTTTGAGATCGCACGGAACTTCCGGAATGAGGATATTGATACCCACCATAACCCGGAGTTCACGATGGTGGAGATCTACTGGGCGTACAGGGATTTCCGGGACATGATGACGCTGACCGAGGATTTTCTTGCATCGATCGTTAAGGACATTTGCGGTACTAGCGTGATCCCTTTCGAAGATGTCCGGATAAATTTTGAAAAGCCGTGGAAGAAACTCTCGATGGAAGACGCGGTAAAAGAGTATGCCGGAATTGAAATTTTTTCGCATTCAGTAGAAGATCTCCGCACATTGGCACGGGAAAACAAGCTCGTTGAGTACGAAAAACCCCAGTCATGTCGCGAATTCCTCGTCCTCTTCTTTGAGGGTATGGTTGAAGAGAAACTAATCCAGCCAACATTTATCTACGACTTCCCGGTGGAGAACTCCCCGCTTGCAAAACGGCACCGGGAGAAGGACGGTTTTACCGAACGGTTCGAACTTTTCATCTACGGGATGGAGATAGCAAACGGATTCTCTGAACTCAATGATCCGGTTGATCAAAAGATGCGATTCGAGGCACAGGACGAGAGACGGCGCCTTGGTGACCTGGAAGCGCAGATGATCGATTACGACTTCATCAATGCACTCGGGTATGGGATGCCGCCAACCGGCGGTGTGGGGATTGGCATCGACCGGCTCGTCATGCTCCTGACAGGCAATAATTCGATTAAGGAAGTGATCCTGTTCCCTTCAATGAAGAATGTGCAGCCGGGCGAGGAAGGGGATGAAGAAGGAACAACGCAGGAAAAACAGGAGACGGAATAAGACCCTCCCTTCCATCACCAGACTTTTTTTGTGCTCATCATCCAGTGACCAATGAGCAACAGCTCCGGGTCAACAGGAGCCGGGTTTTCTTAGTGGGATCCTGCCAGTTCCTCCATCCATTCATAGACGGGCAGGATGTGTATTTTCCTGCCCTTACGGGTCTCCTCGCCAGACTCGTTTAAGGTGACAATCGTACCCTCTTTTAAGTCATACAACTCCATCGCCTCACATAACCCCCGGATCTCCCGTATCCGCGTATCCGGGTTCTCAAGGGATTCAGTAACCTGGATCGCATGGGTAATCTTCCGGTGCTTCTTTAAGAGAAAATCGCATTCGTACCGGTCCTTGTGGTAGTAAATCTCTCCTTTTGTCTTTTTCAGCGCTATGAACACGGCATTCTCCAAGAGCCGCCCACGGTTCTCAGAGAATGCGAACGCTACAGAGGATATGATGCCAAGATCGATGCAATAGACCTTCTTTTGGTTTGCCAGTTGCTTTTTTACCGAGTAATCGAATTTTTTCACCGTATAGAGCAGGAATGCATTCTCTGCATATCCGATATACTCCCTCACGGTTTCTGCCGCGATCTGTAATGAGTCTGCGATGCGGTTGTAGGAGTGTAGGGTTGCAATGTTCGATATAAGGTAGTAGAGCACATCGTAGAGATCGCTGTTGTTTCTGACGTTGTTAGGATAGATGATGTCTTTTAAGTAGATCGTCTCGTAGTAGTTCCTGAGGATCTCCCGTTTGAGATCGTCCTGCGGTTCGAGCGCCACGCGGGGAAACCCGCCATACACAAGGTACGAGGCGAAGAGCTGACGCCTGCGGATACGCGTGGGGTTATCGATGCCCCAAAACCCGAGACATTCAGCAAACGAGAGCGGAAAGATAGTGCATGAGAAGTACCGCCCGGAGAGCCGGGTGCTGATCTCGCGGCAAAGAATGGAAGACGTTGAGCCGGTCAGGATGAGTTTTATGTCCGGTCGTGTGTCCGAGAGTGTCTTTACTGTCGCGACCCAGTAGGGGAAGTTCTGGATCTCATCGATGCAGATCGTGAACCGCTCTGTCCCTTCATGCCGGGTACAGTACCCTTCAATGAGTTCGCGCAGGAAGCCGGGGTCTTTTGCCCTGCTGACAAAGAGCGGTTCATCAAGGTTGATGTAGAGGATTGCTTCTTTCTCCGTCCCGGCATCGAGCAGGGAGCGGATGATCTGGTAGACGAGTGTGGACTTGCCTGTCCTCCGGGCGCCGATCAGCAAAAGGATCTCCTTTACGGGGAGGTACTGTCGGATCTCCGGAAAGTACTGGAGCCTGTCGACTCCTGTGACAAACGGCTTGTCGAACCACCACGGGTTTTGGCTTTCGAGGGAGATTCTGATCTTTTCGTCCATATGCAAGATATAATCTATGATTACTGATAAAATTGTCGATTGTAGTTGATGATTTTGGGATTAAACCAAAGTGTCAGGGGTTGCGGCTCCTGAACGGAGCTACAGTCTGGGAGAGGGAGGACTTTACCGCAAAGAGATATCTCCCTAAAATTCAGTACATCCGCTGATGGTCATTACGGGAACACGGGAGTGTGTCGTTCGATTGCGACGACCCTCCAAAAAAATAGTTGTGGGGATTTTTTCCCCCGGCATCTTCTTATTTTACAGTTCAGATCCACTTGCCGGCTATAGGTGTATCGCTACCCAGACCATACCCAAACGTGGAATAAGTACCACCCGTGCTGCTCCTGAGATTGAACACACCATCGCGGAACACGCCCACCTTGGTCTTGCCAGTTCCGTCCCAGTCTCCGGCTATGGGTTCATCACCAGACTGACCATAAGTGAAGTAGTCATAAGTAGTACCAGTGGTTCTGTTCCTGAGATAGAACCACCCATTGGAGAAGATGCCCACTTCAGACTTGCCATCCCCGTTCCAATCACCGGCTATGGGTTTGTCACCCGTCAGACCATAACCATAATTAAAGGTGTCATAAGTACCACCTGTGCTGCTCCTAAGATAGAACAAACCATTGCGGAAAAAGCCTACCTCGGTTTTGCCATCTCCGTCCCAGTCTCCGGCTATGGGCACATCACCAGTCAGACCATAATTAAATGCGGAATACAAACCCCCGGTGCTGTCTCTGAGATAGAACACACCGTTGCGGAAGATACCCGCTTCAGATTTACTATCTCCGTTCCAGTCGCCGATTATGGGTTTGTCACCCGTCACACCAAAACTGAAGGCGGTGGCATCCTTGAGGTAGAATACACCGCCGCGGAATACGCCTACAGTTGCCGCGGTAGATGGTGTTGATCGATAATTAATGGTGTTCTGATAAATAGATTCAACCGCATTTTGCGAATACCCTGCGGTTTTCCAAGTGTCCCAGAAACCTCTGAAGGAAACTTGGGAATTTTGTTTGAGTATAGTATCTGTATATGAGAATGGGTACTGATACAAATCATATCCATCATTCGCGCTATCGTACATATCCCAAAGTGCACCTGCAACCCGTCCTTCACAGCCATCACCATTATCCCAGTAGGATGTTCCCCATGTGGGGGTTTCAAGATTTTGAGTGCTTCCATCTGCCCATGTGTATACCGGATTGTTATTTACGTATAATGGAAGAAAATCCGTCCAACCCTCTGTATAGGCACACTGAGTATTGTCCCCTCGTTGCATATAGTGGGGGACTGGGCAGGTATTTGTCCAACTACCTTTTTTTGTCCACATATAGTTATGACCAAATTCAGCGATTGAAGTATCAGCCGATATATAATCTACGCCACGGAGATAAATTTGACCCCCCAGAATGTAATAAGGTCCTTCCGTACTGTACTGATCCCAGATAATGGTGCTGGAACCGATATCCCCCCCGATTTTATCGTGAGCACGGATCAGATCCTGAAATAACATGAATGCATGTCCAACAAAATTTCCAGCTGCTACATACAACGATCCGGTGGATTTGGTATAAGATCCATACGTTGTTGCAATTGACGGTGTATAAGCGTGATAAACATTTTCCAAATCGGGGAATATAAAGTTTTGTGTTGCCACTGCTAATTCTTGTCTAGTTCCACTAGGATCTAAATATGCAGCGAATGCAAATCCCTCAATGAAAAATGAATGTGGATAAGGATTTTCAACGTTTATCGAAAAATAGCCATTATCATCAGTATAGCCAAATCCCAAATCACTATTTGTTGTTGCGTCTTTAATTATGATAAATGCATGTTGAAGAGGTACTTTCGTATTTTCGACATCTCGGTAATCAACGATTTCCCCTCCAACAACCTTTGTATAATACAACCATGTCCCGGTGACAGTTAACGTACCCGCTCCATCAGTATTGTTGTTCGGGATTTTTTGCGGTGGATAAATAAAATTTGGTTCGGCAAATTTTACATTGCTATTAAGGGGAAGATCACTTGGTATTACCTCAAGTGGGGGTTCATTGTTTAAATATTGGGGAGGGGTTGTGTTATCAGTAGTGTTAAGTGATTGTTCTGATACAAGTTGTGATCGTTCTGTATGCATGATCGATCTGGAGGTTGTTATTTGTGAACCGACCTCCCCGATTGTAAGATAGAGGACATCCATATCACCCCATGAATTTTCCTGATCGATTATCTTGTGTGCTACTGCGGTAATTTTGAAATTTCCGGGTTTGGAAAATTTAATTATCGTTTCAAATGATTCTGACTTGTTTGCTTGCAAATCAATATTTCTCTCTAATGACCCGCTAACCAGTTCAACATTTGGTGGCAGAACGATTTTTACGTTCGTCCCGGGCGCATTAAAAATACTTTTAACTTCGACACGGAGGATGGTCTCTTCGTTGACAATGGGGATTTTTGATTGTGTCAATTTTAGCGTTATGGGTGTGCTGGAATCGGATATTGTCGCATTACTTACAGTTGGCTTATATGTAGTTATATTCGACTGCAAATCGCCGATAGTAAGATAGAATACGCCCATGTCCCCCCATGAATTATCCTGATCTACCTTTTTATTAGCCAGTGCAGTGAGTTGATACTTACCACTCTGTTTAAATTTTATTACAGTATCAAAAGATGCGGGTTGATTCGCTTTTAAATCAAGAGTTGTATCTATCGATCCCCGCACCAGTTCAACATTCTGGGGCAAGTCAATTTTTACACTTGTTCCTTGAGCGTCAAAAATACTGTTTACTTCAACACGAAGAACTGTTTCTTCGTTCACAATTGGAATTTTTGACATCGAGAATTTAAGTGTGATTGGTGTATTGGTATTCTTACTTTTTTCACTTTGAATAAAGGTAGTCACTGGGGGCGGGGTCGGTACCGCAGTGGTTGTGATTGCTGCCGTAGGTGTGGCTGTTGTCTGTGAGGTTGTACCAGTGGATCCAGTATTTGTGCATCCACTCATTATCACTGCTCCAATGATCAGAGCAGCCAAAATACTAATTTTAAAACAGGTTTTCATAATTTTTACTCCATCTTAAAAACTCGCGATACCCCAAGTTCTGCTGGCAGGGCGAAGTGCCCCCATTTCGTAACAGACACATACATCTCTGCTGCCTGAACTCCCTGTACAAGCACAAGGAATAAAAGAATGCACAGAATAATCTTCACTGAATTTTTAATGATCGATTTACCTTTCATAGAACTGACATTCCCCCATTCACCAGTTGTAGTTTTTTCATACATTTTACCTCGACATTATAATTCACACTTAAGTGTCCCCATTAAGAAATTCAAAATTTGCTGAATATCTTAACTTAATGCATTGATCGTTTACCAGGATATTTTTCAACAGATTTCCATTTCACATTTCACTATTAAAATGTATGTATCTATACTGTATCTTTAACCAACCACCAAAATATGTGTCTACTTCTTTGTATCTATTATGCCTAGAATCTCTGGAAAATCGAAAGAGCGGGTTAGTTTTAGTTGTGATCCCGTCCCTTTCAAAAGAATTCATGACTCTATTAAATCCGGAGAGGCATCATCCGTTTCAGCCCTAATCAATACTGCGATTACTTTTTACTTTGAAAACCGCGATAAAACCTCGAAAGATCAGGTCATTGAATGGTTAGAATCGGACGCTGGAATGCAACATATCGAGACAATAATGAAACGGATTGTGAAGAAGACGAAATAACTGCTCTATATTAGAGGTCGTTGCACAGAACAATCGGAATACCCCCTACCGTCGTATCTTCCCATAATCCCCGCAAATGGATGAACTATGAATACATCGCATGAAACCAACCAGCCCACCGACGAAACGCATGTCTGACTGTCCAGCGGGCAGAAATTCACACAAACCGGAATGCGAGGATTCGGACGGGTAAAATCATGCGCGGTCTCAGTGTTGAACGGTCTCCAGACAGCCACCCGTCGCCAGTACTGGGAACAAAAAAAGTGACAGAATCCGGACAATCGCTATTGCCGTGATGCGATTTTTAAAAACTCCTTGCAAAACCCATCCGGGAGCGCCTCTTCCCTACCAACAGCACGCACCCCCCCGCCCCGGCAGCCCGGGCACATCCCCCACTCTCACCAGCCGCCCGGAACTCTCCGGAAACAAAGGGGTTTCGAGTGCCGTCATTCCGGTATGCAGCAGCACCAACGGAACACACAACTCAACTCCCGAAAGTTCCCGGACTAACCGGGGTCTGGTCCAGTGCGTTCATCCGCATTGCAAGAAGTTATGCCTAATCACAGGTATTCCCGTTTTACTCCGGACAAATCCATCATCCGGGGTTGTTTGAATCCTTTCTCGATCATCTTCTGTGGGATCCTGTAATGGGTAAGATACCGGTCTGTTGTCAGGAAAACTGGTATTTTGTATGCCATCGCATACGCCAGGTGTATGAGATCCGTGTACTGGCTGCTCATACGGGCATCTTCGTTGTGCTTACAGAGAAGGGATGATGCGTATGTCACCTGCTTGACAGGAAAGAACGCCTCAATGTCCAAATCATTGAACAAACTCAAAAAATGCTGGAATCTCTGACCTTTGTCCGGTCGTGACATCATTTCCACAGTAAACTCCCCCAGAACAGGGACCGAAGTATACAGGGGATAATTCAAATTGTGCAAATGCTGGAGCACCTGAAGATCCTGATGCTTTTGAATTGCCGAAAAAAAGATACACGTATCCAAAAAAAACGCGGTACTCATTCAAGCGCTCGCAGTTCTGCCATGACGAGCTCTTGGTCTGCCTTGCTCACGGCAAGGGTAATCTTCCCGGTTTTGAGGCTGACCGCTCCTCCATACGGAAGCATTCCATGATGGTAGGGTTTACCGATCACTTCAGCCGGGTTAAACTCCTGAGATGCTGACATTGTCATATATCACATAATATCGCTTTCATGGTATCAATGTTTTTGTAACACTCCACACACAGTGACCCCACCCCGCCTCACACCACTCCGGAGAGATCTCCCTCTAATTCCAGCGGTTGCGCCGGGTATAGATCGCGAGATCCTCCGGATCGAGCCGGTCTATCCGAAAGATCCCAAGGGTGTTCATCATCCCGTACCAGATCGCGTGCGTGTGGTACGGCTCTGCCGTCAGACCGATAAACAGCACGCACCCCCCATCCCGGCAGTCCGGGCACATCCCCACACTCGCCAGCCGCCCGTAACTCTCCGGAAACAAAGGGGTTTCGAGTGCCCTCATTCCGGTATGCAGCAGCACCAACGGAATATCCAGAATGGGCGAGCATATCCAGAGTTATAGCAGGATCCTCTCCGCACGGGAGATATCGCAGTACGTGGATCTATAAAAAAGGTTATCTTGTTATTCGTCTATGGTATACTATCAAAAGAGGAGGCAGAAAATGGCAAAAAAGAAATTCAATCCTGAGGATGTGATCGGGAAACCGTATAAGAGGGGGTTACTTCCCTATGGCGGTGGAGTTACCCGGGGTAAGATCTCATTTGCTGTCAGCGAGGAAGAAAACCTCGATGGATTGAAGCGCCTTAAATCGATCATGCCATGAATTCCTCTATTTTTCTTGATACACCTGTATTCTTTCATTGTATCGAGCATGACCGGTTTGGAACGATACTTGAGCATGCAAACAATGCCGGGTATAAGATCCAGACTTCGATATCGGTTATTGGTGAAGCGTTTACCCTGATGCATAAGGGGCGTGATGCTGTCAGGTATATCACTCACTTAAACCAGCTGCTTGATGACTGGAATATCACGGTTCTTTTTCCGAATGAGCATGTACGGGTCCTGTGCTACCAGATGGGGGAAGTTGAGATTGATACCCGGATGATCCGGGAACCTACGGACCGTACACATCTGGCATATGCGATGGCATATCATTCGGATTATTTCCTGACTTCAGATAAGAACCTGATCAAGTACCGGACTCCCCGGAGTTTTGGGGAAGTCGGCTTTTTCAAACCGTCAACGATGCCACTGGATACATTCCGGGATACGGTGCTCAATTAAAACTTCGTGATTTGCTTTAGTGAGGCTGTTTTACAATTCGAACATATTCCCGAATGCCGCACATGGACGCTTGGTGTGCATAACGAAAAACAAAATAATCGATTTGATCTTCCATAAGATTGAGATAACTTATACCATTATAATTTTTGCCGGGAACGAATTGGCAAAATTTTTATTTAGCCCGAATCGTGCAAAGGCTGATCTCATTTTAAAATTTTTACGCGGTGCAGGAAACTGTCACGGAACTTTTTTCCCTGATCACGATTTGCATCCCGACCGTTCGCCTCACATTCGTCTCCGCCCCACTCTACAAAAAAATTCTCTGCCGATATTTACCGGAGCCTGGTACAGCACACACCGAATCCGGAAATATTCCCTGTCCCGTCTTCGCCAATTCTTTTTGATCCACTATAAAGAGCAACCGCCAATTCAATTTTGACCCGCTAAGCGAGAAGTCATTCCAATAAAACATATTCAAAGATAAAAAAATCTGGTTGTGGTGACGGAATCTTTGGGATCAGTAACCGATGCTGTCTTGAGGATTTCTGACTTCCTGGAATGGGGCACTATTCCAGGCACTTTGCCAACCCGGAAAGATACGGTATTCCGGGCTCAAATTGGGCTCCGATTGCCTTTTTCCGGATCCAAAACCCCATTTTTATAGGGTAGGTGTCAACATCTTTGAAAAATTCCGCGTAAAACGCTTATTTTCGAAAACGGAGCGATTTAAACCGAATAAAACATTTCGATTTAACGGGCTTTTATGGTTTGGCACATAGTTATGTAGGTTTTTTAAGAGAAAGGCTGCCGGAAGCCCTCTATTGCCCATTCTTGCGATCACGTCGGAGAATAAAGGTATTTTACGGTGAAATTGTGGATGTCAGGGACATGATCTATTCCGGGCTCAATTCGGGATCCGATTGCCTTTTTTTGAACCTCGCTTTCATGTTCCAGTGGAAGTGGTGTCCACGCCGACAGAAAATATCGTTTTAAATGGTTATTTTTCGAAAAAAACGGTTTTAATCGCGATTTGAGCCTGCAATTTAGCGGGCTTTTACGGGCACTTTTTTTAGGCATAGAGTTTACATCAAAAATTGAGAAAAAGACTGCCGGAAGCCCGCTATTGCCCATTCTTGCGATCACGTCGGAGAATTGGGGGTATGTGGGGGTTTTGTCCGGTTTTTGGGTGGTTGGGTAGTTGGAGATAATTCTGTTTTGTGGGTGAGTGCGTGAATGGATTTTCCCTCAAAAAAAATTTCCGGAAATTTCTCGCACGCCAAAAAAATATTTCCCGGATTTTTTTTTAGCCGCCAACAATTATCGTCCGGAATTTTTTTGTGGCTTTCTGTCTTGTTGTCCAAGCAATTCCCACAATTCCGCACACGCCCGCATCGCTCTCTTCCGGTCCTGGGGCAAAACCGCGATTCGCGACAACACTGCCCCAATTCATCGTATCCCATCACTTGCCGTCCACCCGCTCTCCCGCTCAGACTCTCCAAAGCCCCAGCGATGCGAGAAAACCCGGGTCCCCCGGGTCGTGATGCCCGGTTCTGCATCGCTTTGATTCCGGAAGCGCGAGCAATGCAGTGACGAGCGGCGCTTGGTCGCCCCCATTTTATCAATCCCGGGGTTTACCGTTCGACCCGCTGCCTTTCAACATCCCACACCCCCATCATAACCGGCATCGGTTTAGACTACGACAATCCCGTACCATTGAAGTGATCGAACGTGCAAAAAATGGGAGGGATGAAGAGGTTTGCGAATTACGCAAAAAGACATGGATTACACATAAGATTTACAATAATAATAAATTCAGATAGATATCAATTCTTTTTTATCCGGAGAATGAAAATATGGCTGAATTCCAGACACCATATTGTGATAACAACCATGACAGGATACCGATGACACGGGTGTGGGCTGATGGTCATGGTAATGCAGTGTACCAATGCCCGACATGCGGGAGAAAAATGCAGGGAAGTGCTGGTGACAACAGAAGGTAATGGAAATCTTCTTTTGGCAAATCTCATCGTACAGATGAAACCCCACATTCAGTATTAACGGCATAGCCCCGTCATTCGCATTTCGCAATCGCTGCCATTCGGGGCTGTGAAGTGGGAAGGAGTGACACGGGGAGTTGTGGTGCGGGGGTTTTCACCCCCAACCAAGTAACAACCCTGCAAGCTATGTCCGAGGCCGGGCAAAAACCGGGCTACTTATGATATGGCTCGTTATGATTGATTTTATAAGCCCGGTATAGTTGTTCAAGGAGAATCAGCCTCACCATCTGGTGAGTGAAGGTCATCGGGGAGAGCGAGAGCCGGACATCACTTCTTGTGATAACGGCATCAGACAAACCAAGATCTCCGCCGATGATGATACTGATATTATTCCTTCCGGCAATTTCCCACTGCCGGATATGTTCTGCAAGTGCCTCGCTTGACCAGTGAATCCCACCGACATCAAGGACGAGAACGAAGCTGTCCCCGGCAATCGATCCGAGAATCCGCATTCCCTCTGCTTCCTTGATCCGTTTTTGGTCGGAGGGGGAAATGTGCCCGGTTCTTTTTTCGTCAGCGATCTCAAGGATATTCAGTTTCACGTATGGGCGCAGGCGTTTTTCGTATTCTGAAATACCCAGCTGCAGGTACTTTTCCTTGCACTTACCGACAGCGATTATGTGAACCTGCATGAGTCCCCCCACAGGGAAATCTGTGGATTGCCCTACTATACACTAAAAGAGTGGTCAGCCAAATATCTTTTTTGATTGCTCAAGTGCATCAACGGCAGGGAGTTTTTTACCGGTCAGAAACTCGATACAGGCACCGCCTCCGGTCGAGATGTGGGTAAAGGCATTCTCAATGCCAAGTTTTTCGATGACGGCAGCTGTGTGCCCGCCCCCGACAACCGAGAACTCCACCTTCGATGCAGCCCGGAGCAGTTCGTATGTCCCCGTCGCAAAATCAGGATCTTCAAAGACGCCGGCGGGTCCGTTAAAGACCACAGTCCCTGACTTTTTTAAGGTCAGTACAAGCGATGCAACAGCGTCCATGCCAAGATCGAGCACCGGTGCATCTTCCGGAATCCTGTCAATGGGATATTCGACACGGCGACTATGCTGCCTCACGGCAACGGATTCCGGCATTACCACACGGTCCCGGTATAGTGAAAGGATCTCCTTTGCTTTCTCTATCTCCGGCTGGTATTTGAGTTGGGCAATCAGCTGGGTAGATGGGTGTCCGATATTGTAGCCAGCGGCAATCAAAAAGACATTCGCCACAACACCAATCACCATAACCTGGTCGGCAATGCCGTTCGCCAGCACATGCCGGGCAACGTCAATAGAGTCATCTACTTTAGTACCGCCAAGAACCATGCAGACCGGGCGGGGTGCGCCGGAAAATACTTTCGAGAGCGTTGCCACTTCCTTTTCCATAAGGAGTCCGCCCGCTGATCGCATGGCAAGCGGTAACCCGACGATCGTCGGTTGTGAACGGTGGGCGGTACCAAAAGCATCGTTGACAAAAACATCCGCCATGGCAGAGAGCTTCTTTACCAAATGGGTTTTTTTTGCTTCTTCTGGTTTCAGGGTCAGGTTCTCTTCTGCATTGAACCGGACATTTTCCAGCATCAGCACATCCCCGACATTCAGCGCATGCACCGCTTCCCGCGCATGGCGCCCGAAGATGCTGTCGACGTACATGACCGTCTTTCCCAGAAGGTCTTCGAGCTTCTCTGCATGGGCTTCAAGCGTGGTAAAATCTTTTTTGCCGGGTCTGCTCTGGTGGGTGACGATCACGACCCGGCTGTCAGAAAGAGCGCGGATTGTCGGGAGGTGCTCCCGGAAGCGCTTGTCATCGAGAATAAGGTTGGATGTGGGGTCAATGGGGGAGTTGAGATCGAGACGGAGGAGCACGGTCTTTTTGCTACACCCCAGTTCCCTGATGGTTCCAATCGGCATCCACACCACCGTTTTTTTTATGCTGTGCTCCGGGTTTTGATTCTTTTCATCCGGAAGAGCTCTTCACGTTCCATCTCGTCAAGGCGCATCTTGATGAAGTCACGGGCTGCGGTGAGTTCGGGGATTACCTTGAACTCGAGAGCGTTTACCCGCCTTTTCGTCTTTTCAATCTCGTCAAGCAGGCGCTTCATCGTCGTTTCGATCTCGGCACTTTCGATTATCGATTCGACAAGTTCTTCGAATGCTGACGCAGTTTCGTCGATGACCGTTGAGGTGCCGAGCACCCCGTAACCCCGGTCCACGAGGCTCTTTTTTACCTTGGATGATTCAATCTGGGGCACGATAACCCCCATAATATTTTTACTTTTTAAGGTGATCTCCGGGACCTCTTTTACCGAGACTGCCGCTGACTTCACGCCAATAGCCCCTTCGACCGTGTTTGCCACTGCCATCATCTCGACGGCAATCTGATATTTATTCAACAGGTCCCCCCGGGTATCTTTCGCCGTGGCAAGCACCTTGAAAAATTCAAGGATCAGTCCATCGCGCTTCATCTTGAGGATCTTATAGCCCCGTTCGGAGAGCTGGATCTTCCTTTTCAAGTTGATCAGTTCCGAACGAGTGGGCTTGATATCGCGCAGCGCCATGAACCGTTACTCCTTCTTTGCACCAGTGCGGAATTTCGGGTGGTATTTCTGGATAAGCTCACGGTCGATACGGACCAGCTGTTCAACCGGCAGTGTCGCGAGGAGGTCCCAGCCTAAGGTTAATGTATCTTCGATAGTCCGGTCCTCATCATACCCTTGCCGGACAAACCGGTTCTCAAAGAGATCGGCGAACTCAAGGAGCATGCGGTCACGTTCAGAGAGCGCATCTTTACCCACGATTGCAACGAGACCCCGAAGGTCATTGCCTTCTGCATAGCCGGCATACATCTGGTCGGAGACTTTTTTGTGGTCTTCACGCGTATGCCCCTTGCCAATACCGAGGTTCATTAACCGCGAGAGCGAGGGTAAGACGTTGACCGGGGGGTATATGCCTTTTCTATGCAGATCACGGTTGACGACGATCTGCCCTTCTGTGATGTACCCGGTCAGGTCCGGGATAGGGTGGGTGATATCGTCACCGGGCATGGTCAGGATCGGGATCTGCGTCACAGACCCTTTTAACCCCTTGATGATACCGGCACGCTCGTACAGGCAGGCGAGATCCGTATACATGTACCCCGGATACCCGCGACGCCCGGGCACTTCTTCACGGGCGGCACCGATCTGCCGTAACGCCTCACAGTAGTTGGTCATGTCCGTGAGGATGACAAGCACGTGCATGCCCAGTTCGAATGCAAGATATTCAGCGGTGGTAAGTGCAAGCCGGGGCGTGATGATACGCTCGACAGCCGGGTCATCTGCAAGATTTAAGAACACCACTGCACGCTCGAGCGCTCCTGTGCGTTCGAAGTCCTGCATGAAATAGTTCGCTTCTTCTTTTGTGATACCCATCGCAGCAAATACGACGGCAAAACCTTCTGTTGAGCCCGGCACCTTTGCCTGGCGTGCAATCTGGAGCGCCAGTTTGTTATGCGGGAGACCGGCACCCGAGAAGATCGGGAGCTTCTGACCACGGACGAGCGTGTTCGTGCCGTCGATGGTCGAGACACCGGTCTGGATGAAATCCGAGGGATTGGCACGTGCATAGGGATTGATGGCAGCTCCTGTAATGTCCAGACGCTTCTCCGGCACAATCTCGGGACCCCCATCGATGGGCTTACCGCCACCGGAGAGAATCCTGCCCAGCATCTCCCTGCCGACGGGCATCTTAATCGTTTCACCGGTGAACCGGACACCGGTGTCCTTGCCGATACCGGCAGTTGTCTCAAAGATCTGGACCACAACCAGCTCATCACTGGTGTCGAGCACCTGACCGCGCTTTATCGAACCGTCAGAAAGAACAAGGTTCACGAGTTCTCCATAACCTATCGGTTCTGTCTTTTCTACAAAGACAAGCGGACCGGCGATTTTGTTGATCGTCCTGTATTCCTTCATGCTGCCGACCTCAGTGCAGTAAATTCCGCGTCCATCTCTTTCTCAATCTGTGCGAGCGCAGGTTTGTAGTACTTGGTGAACTTGATCTGGTTGAGCTCGTTTTTGGATTTGATCGTGTTAATCTGGGTGGGGTTGACCCCGGCAATTTGCGCGGCATACGCAAGATCAGAGAACAGCTTGATCGCTTTCATCATGTCATACTGCTTCTTCATGTCGCAGAATGTGTCCACCGCATCATATGCGTTCTGCTGGAGGAAGATCTCCCGGATCATACGGGCGACCTCAATCGTCACCTGTTCAGATTCGGGCAACGCATCGGAACCAACCAGCTGCACAATCTCCTGGAGCTCGGATTCTTTCTGGAGGACTTCCATCGCCCATGACCGGATGTTGTTCCAGTCCGGGGATACTTCCTTGTCATACCAGTCGTGGAGGGTATCGAGGTAAAGCGAGTACGAGTTCAACCAGTTAATCGCCGGGAAATGCCGGCGCTGGGAGAGTTTTGCATCGAGCGCCCAGAACACTTTTACTATACGCAGCGTGTTCTGCGTGACCGGTTCTGAGAAGTCACCACCCGGAGGGGATACCGCACCGATAACCGATACGGATCCACGGGCGCCGTTCAAGGTTTTGACCAGTCCGGCACGCTCGTAGAACTCAGAAAGGCGTGCTGCAAGGTATGCCGGGTATCCTTCTTCGCCGGGCATCTCTTCAAGACGCGAGGAGATCTCACGCATGGCTTCCGCCCACCGGGATGTTGAGTCTGCCATTAAGGAGACATCATACCCCATGTCACGGAAGTACTCGGCGATGGTGATACCGGTGTATACCGATGCTTCACGGGCAGCCACGGGCATATTCGACGTGTTCGCGATAAGCACCGTCCGCTCCATGAGCGGTTTGCCTGTCTTTGGGTCTTCCAGGTGCGGGAACTCAGTCAGAACTTCAGTCATCTCGTTGCCGCGTTCTCCGCAGCCGATGTAGACGACGATCTCCGCGTCACTCCACTTGGCAAGCTGCTGCTGGGTAACCGTCTTTCCGCTCCCGAAGGGTCCGGGAATTGCGGCGGTCCCGCCTTTTGCGATCGGAAAGAGCCCATCTAAAATACGCTGACCGGTGATCAGCGGGATAGTCGGGTTCATCTTCTCTTTGACCGGACGCGGTACCCTGACCGGCCAGTGCTGGATCATCGGGTATTCCCTGCCGTCCTCAAGGGTGCAGACAATTTCATCAACGGTGAAATCGCCGCTCTTGATTGCTTTAACGACACCCGGCTTCACCTTCGGGGGAATCATCACCCTGTGGACGATGTTGGTCTCCTGCACCTCGCCGATAATTGCACCTGCTTCGACCTTGTCACCAGCTTTTACGAGCGGTTTAAACGTCCACTTCTTCTCGTGGGAGAGTCCAGGTGCAGAAACACCACGTTCAATGAAGTTGCCCATCTTGTCCACAAGGACGGCAAGCGGGCGCTGGATTCCATCGTAGATACTGGTCAATAGCCCCGGACCGAGCTCTACTGCAAGCGATAGCCCGGTATTTACCACCGGTTCTCCCGGCTTGATACCGGATGTATCCTCGTAGACCTGGATAATGAAGTTGTTACCCTGGATCTTGATGACTTCTCCCATCAGCGCTTCTTTTCCGACCTTGACCACATCATACATGTGGGCGTCAAGATTGACTGCCGTAACGACAGGCCCGGCGATTCGTTTGAGGACACCTTGTTTTGAGTCCTTTGACTTTTGGTCTTTTATTTCCACAGATCAACACCCACCGATCTCTTGATTCTCTCTCTCATGGACAATCCCCCTTCCTCAGCACCAATGGCGATGACGGTCGGCTTGACGGAATTTTCCAGGGTGGCACGAAGCCTGCGGGGAATTTTTTCCATATCACTGCTGTTGAGGACGAGAATGCCGACCTGCCCGTCCTGCAGAACGCTCGTGATGTGTTCATTTCGTTTTTCGTCATTCTCGGCGGCATACGTTTTGCGAATGCCCGCAAGACGAAACCCGAGTATGAACTCACTGTTGCCGATGACTGCAATCTCCATTTACACCACCAGGTATTCGGCTATCCTGTCCGAAGGGAGTTTTGATTCCTTTCCTCTCGCGAGCGCCCGCAGGTTGAACACTTCGTACTTTTTCTTCTCAAGATAGACGAGAATGGGATGAATCGAGAATGGGTTGCGCTTCGACAACCGTTCCATCTGTTCCAGTTGTACGCGGGTCAGCCTGCTCTCGACATCGCGTATCGCTTTTTCGCCCTTTAACTCATCGAGAAATGTGATCAGGTGAGTGTTACGGAGCTTTGTTTTGAGCAGTTCGATAAACTCTCCCTGATCCTTGATTGTATTCAGGTTTGCAAAATCCGCAGATGAAAGGATACCCCCGGCAATATACATCTCACGTGCATCTTCCTCAAAGGTGTCCGCACGCAGCCGGAACAGGGTCTTGATATTCCGGATGTCAATATCAAACCTGATAAAGTCGAGGAACTGTTTTCCTCCTTTGAGCCCGCTCTCTGCCTCTGCAATAATCTCTTTAAAGAATTGTTTGTAGAGCTCATTTTCCATATGGGAGAATGATCCGCTTTCCTTTGCGGCAGGATACTCTTTTGAGAGAACCGGATACATCCGGTGACCCTTGAGCGATTCGATAATCCTTTCGGGACTTTCTTCTGCTAAAAGCCGGTCAAGGGTGACACGGTCAAGACTGCCGGCAGGGATCAGGATCTCTTTTATCTTCCCCGTTTTCTCGCCCTGCATCCTGCCTCGCAGGATGATGAGAACATTCTGGATATCCCAGCGGCGGAGATATGCCTGGGTGAACTGTTTTAAATTCCCCGGGGTGATCTCCTGGATCTTCTGGTATTCCTTAGCGAGGTTCCAGCTCAGGGCAACTTCGATAAGATCAATCCCTGAAAAGATTGTCCCGAGCTCATCGATCTCCTGTTTGTATTCAGTTTCCTGGATGATACGGGTGATCTCCGGGAGGCTCATGTTGAGCATCCGCATGTACTCCTCACGAGGTATAAGCTTCGATTTTCTTACCCGCATCCTGGTACAAACGTAGATATATGGTGCAAAGACGCCTTTCACTGCAACCATCGGAGTACCTCCTTAACCAAACAGGATATCTGATGCATCCTTCAACCTTGATTCCCACGCTTTGTCAAGGAACGTGCGGTAACTGTAGTCAATCTGCAACTCGCCTTCCTTACCTTCAGCAATGATTCCCCCGTCAATATCAACGGGGTCACCAACCACAAACCCGGAAAATTCTGCATGCCCGTCAATCAATGACTTTAATGTCGCCACATCACGGGTATTGCATTGAATTTTTCCCTTTGAGACCTCCTTTTTTACCTCGGTAAGGAGTTTTTGTATGGCTTCCCGATGGAAGCTTTCAGGGAGATGGGCGATTTCCGTGCGGGTGCCTTCGTAGACTTTGTCCAGAAGCGCTTTCTGCGTGTTTAACAGCTCACGTTTGACAAGCAGGTTCGCGGCAGAAACATCCTGATCAATGAGGTGTGAAGTCTGTTTCACCAACTCCGCTTCTGCTGCAAGTTTGATCTCCCCGACACGCTTGCCGGCGGCTGCAAGGACCTTGTCTGTGTCCTGTTGCGACTCTGCACGGATCCTGTCCGCTTCGGTTCTGCCCTTTCCCCTGATCTCTTCAACAACGGCTTCCAGTCCCATTGTCTGCCCCACGCTTAGAATATGAGCAGTAACGACACAACAAGCCCGAAAATGACGATAGTTTCCGGAATGACGGTAAGTAACAGGACAAGCCCGAACACATCTTTGTTCTCCGCGGTTGCGCCAACCGCTGCCGAACCGATCGCCATTTCGGCTATTGCCGCGGCGAATGCAGTCCCGACAATGGCGATCGCTGCTGCGAGTGCCTTCATTCCAATCTGCGATGCTTTCATCAATTCAACATCTGTAATTGCTGCTACTACAACTTCTCCAACCATATTTAATCCTCCGTAAATCTTCTTTTCAGTCCAAACGGACTGTACTTTTTGCCTCCACCCTTGTAGAACTTGGTGAAGAATTCAACATAATGCAACCTGAGTGAGTGGAGACCGCCCCCGAGAATACCCAGCATGGTATTCATGACATGACCGAAGATGAAAACCAAAACACCCAGAATAATAAATATCACGCCAACGAGCGTGATGTTCTCGAGCTGGGGTCCGATGAGCATACCGATGGCGATGTAGTTCACCACCATGGCGATTGCCACTGAAGAGAGTCCCACAGCTACAAGACGTGAATACGAGAGCACGTGGCTGAAAATGGAGGGAAGCTCAACGATTTCAAGCGCTGATTCCCGTGCAATGAATACCAATCCGACAACCAGCATCACAACGCCGACAACTGATGCAATATTCAGGGTCAGGACAACTTTTGGTAATGTGGTAAAGTCAGGCATATAGGGCATCGGGACCATCGACCAGATCAAAAAAAGGATGCCCCAAATCATCAGGATCCATCCAGCATTTGCGAGGACGGCTTTCGTCCGGTGAGCCCCGTGATCATGTTGTGCATGATTGACCATCCCCAGAACCCTTCCGAGGGTAATATGCACAATCCCAATCCAGATTGCCATCATCATCAGGCCCGGAATATTGGGACCATGCCCAGTGGCGTGCGCCCCGATATTGAGGTGACGCGACGGCAGAAGATACGGCCACGGACAGGGGAACCCTAAAAACTCGCTGTAGAGCACCCCAAAAAAGATGCTCGAAATACTCGCATTCCTGAGCACTGCAATCAGCTGCTGGCTCTCCTCTCCTTTTAAGAATTTCCGCAAACCAAGGCACATTGCAAGAAGGATCAACCCGTATCCCACATCTCCGAGGATAAGACCGAAGAAGATGGGGAATACAATAGAGACCATGATTGTCGGATCAAGTTCGGTGTACTTTGGTCGCGAGTACGTGTCCATGAGCAATTGCGATGGACGTGAAAACGACGGGTTATTGTACTCGACAGGAACGCTGTCGTGCGCAAGGTCTATAGGTAGTTCAGTAACGAAGATTTTTCCCCTGGTCGCTTTCTCAAGTGCCTGGCTTATGGTTGCAACACTTGCCGAGGGTACCCACCCTTCTGCAACGAACGTCTCATTGGTCGTTGCAAAGCGCAGCGGTGCCTCAGTTTGTTCGACCCTGACTTTTAAAACTTCTTCACATGCAACCAGAAAATCGGCATGCTTCATTTTTATTGCATCCAGTTTCTGGTTGATCTCATCAATTTCCTTTTTGATGAGCGTGATCTGCCCTGAATAAAAGTCAACTCGCTCCTTGGGAACTCCTGCTTCATCAGGGATCGAAACTGCCCGGAATGCTGCTTCCTGCAATACCCGCTCTACTTCCTGCCGGTGCTCAGCCTGAGCAACCACGACAATAAAATTTCCGGTTTTGCCTTTCGCGAAGTTCATTTCATTCGGTACAGGGACCGATACCTCATGCGCAACATACCCGGCAAAAACGACAAACCTCTCGTACCCACGGTAGAGATCGAGATCTCCGGGAATGCCAATAAAGGGAGTGATATCAGCAATCTTCTGTTCGTACTCTTTAGATTTTGCATCGAGTTTCGCGCGTTTTCCGGTGAGCCCTTCAACCTCCTGTTCAATGGCAGGGAGTTCGCGCTCAATTGTAACCTGAAGTTCCGACTGGTTGCGTCGCGTCTTTACCTCAAAATCATCGCTATGGATCGAGAATGCATTCTCAATCGCCCGAACTTTTACAAGATCACCGGATGCTTCGCTTGCTCCAGAAATAGGCGTGCCGATCTTAAAGCCCTCGTAGCCCTCCGCTCCTGATTCAACATAATCCTCAATATGGAACAGGTTATGGCGATAGAGCTCTGCAACAACAGGGCTCATTTGATCTTTGGATGCCACAATGAGCAACCGGCTCATCTGTTCAGGAGCTAGCATGCAGCTGCTCCTTAAACCGCACAACCAGCAGCTGCACTGCTTTATTCAGGTTCTTTGAACCTTTCTCCCTGATCGCCGCTGCACGCTGGTTGCCATTCTTTAGGATCTCCGCGTGCTTAAGTGCTGCCTGTTGCCGTGCTTCTTCCAGTTTCAGCTTTTTATATTGTTCAGCATTGCTCTGCGCTTTTGTAACCAGATTATCAGATTCCAGCTCAGCCTGAGAATGCCTGTGTTTCTTCTCTTCCTGCGCCGCACTGATCGTTTTTTGGTAATCCTCTTCAGTTTTTTTGATGTCTCGTAGGACCTCAGTCTTCATCCAACCCTCCTCTCACGGCAGTACAATAATTGGTGAAAAAAACAATATATGTATTGTTATTTGCCTTTTTACACCCGAATGCCCCGGAAAAGTGAGGGCGTGTTTATACGATTCGTGGGAAATCTCTTCGTTTTCTGGCTGGCTTTTTGATTTTGGGGTTCCGGGAATGGATTTTGATGCGGAGATGAGTGGGATGTACCTGCATAAAACTGAGGATCGACGGGTCTACCCGGCGCAGGACGAACGCGTACACGTTTGATCGCGATCTCTATGCGAAGTGGGGAGGAAGTGCAGCGGTCTGGATCAAAGAGGACACAGAGGCTTGTGATACATCTGGCAATGTCTATTGTTCTGCACCACTGCAGTCCCACTGCAAATGCAGAACATAACGAAAAGTCCAAAACGAGCCCGGATTTGGCTAATAACTCTTATAATAAACACTTAGATCTTAGTAATAACCTATCCCACTGCAAATCAGAGATAATACGGGAGCCTGTGAACATGAGCACAAGCTCAATTACAAGCTCTAGTGATATTGGAGTTGCAGTGGGACAGGATCCGAAAACTGAAGATAGCCCGCATAACCGCGAACCGGAGCCGCACGAGCCTCAAAATACCCCACTGCAAATGCAGAACACCTGCAGTGGGCTGCAGTGGGATAGAAATTCTCACGCCGGAGAATTGATGGCGGATCGTCAGAAGATTTGTGCAGTTGATTACAAACTGCTCGCGATCCCGGAGCCACACACACCCTGCTGCCGGAGATCTACTACAGTGCCGTGCAGCTGTCGGTTCACGGGATCCCGTTGCTTGATGTCATGGATGAAACCGTGGAACACCCGGTCTTCCCATCTCAGCCATCCTTCCTGCCGTCGCATTCACCTCGTTTTTATCCCCGGATTATTCTCTTTTGAACTGGGAAATGCAAAGCGCCTGAACCGGATCATATTCTCCCTTTTGCAAATATGGGATACCGGCAGCACTCCTGCTCACGATCTGGTTGCAGCTTGTGACATGAGGCAAGGTTCCGGGAACCTCTTTTTTTCCCGGCACTCAGTACCTCGGTTCCGTGCTCCAGGTAAAAGGAGTTGCCCTGTTCGCGTTCCTGATTCTTGTTGTGAGTATTATCGCCGGAAAGTTACGGAAATGATTTCCTCCAGGTCTGGCGCTCCTTTGATTCCTTCTTTAGGTTTCCTGCCCGGTCCGGATGATTAGAACTGGTTTCTTTGATCGTCTCACAACCGTGAACGTGGTGCTTCCGACAAGAAAATTCCGCAACCAGTCGGTTCCGTAGGCGCTCATCGCTATCAGGGACACGTCCTCATCTTCGGCGAGCGAGAGGATCATCTCGGTTGGGTCTCCGACGCGGACGTGAATCTTTACCTCAACACCAGCACCCATAAACTCCTTTTTAATATTCTCTAGCCGGGATTGGGCCTCAGTTACGGAAACCTCAATCCCGGTTTGTGATTCTGCCCGGTTGACGACATGCAGGAGAATAACCTCGTTGATTCCCGGAATTGTTTTTACGAGCGAGAGTACATCTCCAGCGGGATTGGAAAAATCTGTGGGTGCCAGTACTTTTGAAAATAGTTTCTGCCCAAACGAGCCAGAAGACACATCCGCGATATCCCCTGCCGGCTTTGCGTGCAGAATAAGAACATTCATCTTTGCATGGCGGAGCACAGAGGATGAGACGCTCCCTAACAGAAGTTCCTGGATCGGGTTGATTCCCCGGGCACCAATGACAACCAGGGATACGTTTTCGGTTTCTGCAATTTCCAGGATCGCGTTCGAAACAGTGCCCTGCGTAACTGCATTGACGATCACATCAACGCTTATGCGTACCTTCAGGCCGAGATGCAGAAGAAACTCTTTTTTCTCTTCCATGAGAAGCCGGGTATTCTCGATATGCGGATGCCCGTGCGTCCACTCCAGTCTCGCAGGGCGGGTGGCATCCACCACATGCAGGAGAACCACTTCCTGTATCCCGGGAATCTCGTTGATGCGATCAAGGATTTTTTGTGAATACGGTGAAAAATCCAAAGCTACTAACACTTTTTCGAACATTGCGGCACTCTTACTGTTTAATACCGTTCACTTATAATAAAAAGATCACTCCGGAACAAATCGGGGACCATAACCGAAAAAACGCACGTGAACGTGTACGCGTGCGCACTCGAAAGATACAAAAAAACGCGAAGCGTTTTTCATAGGATACGTAATCCGCCCTCAGCGGATTCCCGCTGGTAGCCGGGGTATCATTGTTCCCTTGCTCACACCACCTCGCACACCCGGGTACCAATCTCCGCGGGGAGTGCCCCGGTGGTACAGAGGTGGGCGAGGATCGCCTCAGATCCCAGCGCAATGCCAAAACACCCGATGAGGGTCCCGGCAAGGATTGCGAGGAAGATAAGCAGATTATTCATGCCAAGCAGTTTCCCCGCAATGGAGCCACGGATGCCCCCGCTCCCAAGAACCGGCACCATCACAATCAGCACGACGGCAAAGAACCAGAGGCTGGCGAGCCAGTGGTGGTCAGAGATAAACTGCTGGGTCTTCTTCGTAAGATCGGAAAGCATGGGACCGAAGAAGGGGACACGATATACCACATCGAAGTTCAGGATCATGAAAAGGCAGGTCTCGATATCTACGAGGGAAATCGAGAGAGCGATGTACCACCACGGGATCCCAAGCGCAATCCCGATGGGTATGACGGTTTCCTTACCGGCTGGCGGCAGCAGGTAAGCGACTATGAGGACAATCATGGTCAAAAACAGGGTGTGCGGGAGCGTGGCTGCCATGACCGCGATATGGATACCCGCGACAAGGACCGGAATGAGAAGGGCGACTGCCCGGTAGGGAATGCCACGGGCAACGATGTCTTCTTTCACGATATCCCTCATACCGCACTCCAGCGATCTATGGAACCGGATCGGATTTATACAGAACGGGTTCTTTAAGGATGAACTCGGCAACAAGTTAGGGCATAGTTCTTAAAAATCCATTTTTATTCCGGCATTTACCCGCGTGACAGATAGTGATTCCGGAATGGGGGAGATGTCAACGCCATCACCGGTTCCATGGAAGGATATGCCGGAAAGTTCATCTGAAGAGCATATAAGGTGCTGTTCCGGGTGCGTTCCCCTGCGGATGGCACAGTGTGTCTGAATATCCGCGCCAGCTGAAACCACATACGCAATCCGCCGCGATCCGGGATGATCTTTAGGAAGGACAAGTAACGGTACGTGGTACGTCCGGACCAGTTCGATTAACATAAACGCCGGTTCCACGGGACCTCCTTCCGGCGCAGAGACCACGACCAGATCTCCTGAACAGAGTGTCTGGCAGTACTCTTCATGAAATGTTTCAATGCAGAGGGCGAAACTGGCATTCACCCGACCAACAAGTAAAAAAGAATTTTTCCCAGAGATAAGCAGCAGCTCATCTGCCAAGGGTTGCTTCATAGTTCAGCAACGCGTTCTGACTGGCAGCTGGGGCACATGGGTCGTTTTCCAACCCCGGTAAACCGTTCATCGCACTCCTTGCAGCGATACTCCTTCCCCAAAACTCGGTCTGGAGGGAGATCGATATCCACAGGTCCGCCCACGGTACACATATTCCAATCACCTCACTACGACATCTTCGTCTGATTATTTAATTTTATGTGAACGGGTTCTTTTTTGTTGTTTTCGATTCAGTTAATCTGTCTCTTAGCTGGACATACAACCACGGGATTATGCTGGAACACCAATGACATAATTGAATGCAATCAGTGCAATTACGAGAAGGATACATGAATGCTTCACCCCGGCAGCAACAGAGGATTCACTCATCTGCCCTGCAATGAGCCCTGAAAAGATTGCCTCTATGATACATGCGTGGTACATGAGACGACCGATCGTTTTTACCGGAACCGATCCAAGTCCGGACAGCGCACCACTTGACGGAACCCCCTGCATGTTGACATTAACAAGGATTGGCAGGAACTGTGTGATAAGAACACCAATAACAAAGACGAATACAAAAAACGAGAGATAGACAATGACCGTGTAGATGAACATCTCTGCAAGGCGCTCTCTTTTAAGGGTTTCACTCATATTGGCATCGCTTGAAGCGATAGTGAGCACTTCACCGATATGCCCGCTCATCTCACTCGCTTTTGTTATGAGTGTAACCGCCCGTGCGATAGCGGGAGTGCTGATTCGTTCTTCAAACCTTACCAGTGCTTCGGTAAAATTTGCTCCCCAGTCCATATCGCACTTGATCTTTTTGATCTCATAACTCAATAGTCCCAGGTTCGTGTTCACCATGATCCCGATTGCCTGGGCAATAGTAAGTCCCACCTGGTTAATCCCTGCCATCCGTGCAAGAAACTCCGGTATCAATGCCTGGATTCCCAGCACTTTTCTCACCCAGATGGCATAGAAAATTGCATACGGGATGAGCACAATTAACAGGGCAATGACCAGGTGATCATCGACGACATCGATAAACACCTCCACATCCGAGTAGTGTGGAACGTTCCAGAGTATTAAGACGAGATAGAGAATTGCCACCGGGATGGTTACATAAAGTGTCCGATTCACATTGGCAATAAAACTCTCAAAAGGGTTTTTTAAGAAATGGATGAGGTTCCTGACCTGATCGTATTTTTTTAACTGCCCGACAAGGATTTCTTCTCCATATCTCCGGACAATTTTCACATCGGAATATTCATGGAGCACTTTCACTTTGATATATCGTTCGGTTGTTTCGGTTTTTATTGAGATGAGGTCAATCAATAAAATAAAGAGGACAGACCCGATCGGGAGGAATGCATAGGTTACCATAGCGAGCTGGAAGACTGCAATACCCCCCATCATTCCCATCACAACCATGATAATGATGATAAAGAGCGGTCCTGCAACAAAGAGCGTTACATATGTTTCCGCGACAAGGGATAGGACATTGAGGAACTGTTTCTGTTCAAACCGGGCTTCTTCCTGGTACTGCCGTACCCGGGTGGCAAAAAATTCTGCCATCTGACCCCCGCTCTCAATAACTGACAGGAGATCCTCAAGGAAGGTTTTCAATTTTTCAGAGGGGGTGGTCTCCATAAGATGGCGCATCGCGGATACAAGATCATAGCCAAAAAAGTCCGCATCTCTCACAACCTGCCGAAACTCCAATGATACCTCGCCATAGATATTCGCATTTTCTGATAATGAACGGAAGATCACCATCATCTCTGCACCGCCCTTCCGCATTGCATACATATAGGCGACGGCATTATGGATCGTGAGGTTAATCTTGATCGCCCGGCTTTTTTTCTCAATTCCCGGGAACCTGAGAATGAAGATATAGCCGACATATGATCCAAGAATAAACGCGAGGATGATAATTACAAATTTGATATACAAGAGTGTGGAGATGTTGAAGAGATACGCAGGAATCTGGAGATTGAAAACATTATAAATGCCGACTGTCCCGACGGCAATTGAGAGGGTGACAAAGGTACCAATGAAGAACCCGAGAATGGCAAAAAGGATACCGGTCAGGAGTGCAACCAGTATCGCTCTCCACAGGTACTGGTCAAGCGTCAGTCCCATCCGTGCGGAAACCAGGTCATTGTGAAGACTTTGATATCTCAACGGATTCCGCTGGATCCATCTTCGGACATAATTCCTGATGTTCATCACAGTACCTTTTTCAAATCAAGAATATTGGCGAGCACCTTCTCCTGATCAATATTAAAGGAATGGAAGAGAGATGCAGCGGAAATGTAATCAATGATGCCCTGCTTGCGCATCTCTTCAAGGAGGTGTTTTCGTATACCGATCTCATAATCGAGTTTTTCCCGCGTCCACCCGCGTTTTGCGGAAAGTTCACTGTAGAACTGGGATCTGCCGGTGAAAGCAGACTGGTCATGGACAGGGTCGTATACAAAAACATTATTGACACGCAGGTTACCGGTCCCTGGATCAACTCCCGCTATCTCCACGATCTCCTGTACACGACGCACCCTTTCAGCCCCGCGAAAGATCAGCGCCTGGACGCTGATGATATTCAATGCCTGGATCATATTTCGCGGCACACTTAATGGAGAGCTCTCAAGACGGTGAATTGCCGCATCGACACTCCCTGCATGCATAGTAGAGAACGTGGTATGCCCGGTGTTCATTGCCTGGAAAAGGGTCTGCGCCTCCACACCTCTCACTTCTCCGACAAGGATATATTCAGGACGCTGTCTCATTGCCGCCCGTAACAGGTCAAACATCGTGATTGGATTGCCGCCTTCCGTAATGGCTTCGCGGGTAACACTTGCGATCCAGTTGTCATGGAACAGGGTAATTTCCCGCGTATCCTCGATGCTTACCACTTTTGCTATTGGAGGGATAAAAAGCGAGACTGCATTTAACGAGGTCGTCTTTCCGGATGCAGTACCTCCTATGAAAAGGAGGCTTTTGTTGTTTTCGATAGCCAGCCAGAAATAGGCGAGTTCATCGGCGTTGAATGTGCCATACTCCAGCAATTCGATCGGAGAGTACGGTTCTTCCCGGAATTTTCGGATAGTAAAGGAGGTCCCCCGGGTTGTCACTTCAGTGCCAAGTGTCAGCTGAAGTCGCGAGCCCTAAGGGAGTGTGGCGTCGAGCATCGGGGAGCCTGTGGAGATGTGTTTGCCTGATCGTTGGGCAAGAGTAATCGCGAGCGAGTTTAAGACATTGGCTTCAAAGGCGATATTGGTTTTAACATTATGATATTTCCGGTGATAGAGGAAGATCGGGATCCTGTTTCCATCGCAGGAGATATCTTCGAGATGGGGGTCTTTCATGAGGGGATCGATACGGGACCATCCAAGGAAATTCCGGAAAAGGTAATACTGGAGTTTAAAAAGTGTTACCGGTTCGAGGTCAAGACCATAGTCACGGATAAGACTCATCGTTTTTTCGAGGAGAATTGTTTTTCGATCTTTTTTAACTTCATCAGCAGACAGGATCAGGACATCCCTCAAATCCTCATGAAGTCGTTCAAGCAACTCATATTCAAAATTCGAGAGGGCTGGTTCAAAGAGGAGATACTCCATCTGGTTCGTTTTGTTATTGAGCGCGATGTAAACAAGAGATCTCCCTTCTTCAACCCAGTACTGGTCGATAAGAGTGTAGCCCTCCGGCAGCTCACCCCCAACAAGCGGACCTTGTTTATTAAAATCATATTCATCAGTGTCGGTTGTTGCTCGTTTTCGGAAAATGTGAAAATAATGACGGAAGGAAGCATCGGCTTTTTTTGGTTCTGTTACTTCAGGTTCCGGTATCGTGCCTGCCGGTTCAGGTGCCTTTTTTAATTTTCCCCGGGTTACCGGTTCCAGCAGGTCATCTAATCCGGGTACCGTTCCCGGCACTGGCACGGTGCCTGCCGGTATAGGTACCTTTGTTGATTTTCCCTCGGTTACTGGTTCCAGCAGGTCATCTAATTCGCTTTTCGTCCCGGGTGCCGGGGTTTTTTTTCGTAAAGATTTAAAAAACTCTGATATTCGCATATACCCGATTCCTGTCCTTTTTAAAAATATCGTTCTCCCGGATTATAGTTCGGGAGATCATTCTATATATAGTGTTTTACACGCCATTCCTGACACGCGGAATTTTTTTTGCGATATGCGGGAGAATGCCGAAAAAATGACGACAGGCATCTGATTATGATTGCACGATACAGCTGTCTTGGTCTGGACATCGGCTGGTTTTTTATAAGAACATTTTTTCTTAATGGATGACAGATATCTTTATCATACTGTCCACGAGAGTCTCCATTGCGAATTATTCGACTGTCTATTATGTGGGTGTCAGATGCAGGAAACCATACAACAAAGGATGCCAACCGGGATCCCGACATTGGATCCCATTCTTAACGGGGGGGTTCCCTCGGGCTCCCTCATTCTTCTTCTTGGGGAGATTGGGGCAGGGAATTATGAGTTCGCGTACAGTTCTATCGTCAATACGCTCGGACTCATAAAAGGCGATGCGCCGCCGGGTGTGATCATACCGAAAAAGATCCTGTATATTACCTTTACCCGGTTAAAGGAAGATGTTCTGCATGAGATCGCCCAGTCATTTCATTCCGATGGACTTACCAGTGCTTTATCCACGGTTCAGTTTGATGACCTGTCAGAATTTTATTTCGATCGCAGCATTGTTCCTGACGAATGGTACAGTCACAGCGATACCCTCACCAGACTGCAGAAAAGATCGGATCGGGAAAGTATCTTTTTACGGTTATCAACGTGCTTCAATACGGCAGAAAAGGACAGTGTCATCATTCTGGATTCAATTACGGATATTGCCACCCAGAACACCTTCCCCAACCTCTGGCATGACCTGACAGGAATTTTCCGGGGGCTTCAGCGGTTGTCAAAACAGCGCAATATTACGATATATCTCCTGCTCAGTAAGGGTATTCTTGGGTCTGTAAAAGAGATGGAACTTGCCGATATCGCAGATGCAGTTCTCCTTTTCAAGTGGGAAGAGAACACGAGTGCACGCAGGCAGCGGGTGATGTACTTCGAGAAGTTCCGGGGGGTTATGCCCTACCTTGAAGAACAGGACCTGGTTAAATTCGCGGTCAGGATTTCCACAACCGGGGGCTTTGAAGTCAGAAATATCAGGGTGGTCATATGAGTACAGGACGCGTCAATGTCGGGATTGCCGGACTCGACGATATGCTTGGCGGCGGACTTATTCCAAAAAGTATCTGTGCCCTCATCGGCACCTATGGTACCGGAAAGACAACATTTTCCCTTGAGTTTGTCTGGGACGGATTAAAAAAAGGGGAGCACGTGATCTATATCAGCCTGGAGGAGCGTGAAGAACGTATTATCAGGTACATGAAATTGAAAGGTTGGGATGTCACCCCTTACCTGAACAAAGCCCTGTTTGTCATCAGGCTCGATCCGACGGATTTTAATCTCGCCAACAACAGGATAAAAAATGAACTCCCGAGCCTGATTTCCGAGGTGGGTGCAAGCCGGGTTGTTATTGATCCCATCTCCCTGTTTGAAGACCTGTTCCAGACAAACTCCGAAAGACGACAGGAAATGTTCCGGTTCATTGAAGGGTTGCGGGACAAGCCGTGCACCCTCATGATGACCTCTGAGACAGATAAGAACAATGTATTTGCAAGCCGTCACTCCCTCATCGAATACCTTGCCGATACAGTGATCCTGTTGAGGTATATCCGCCCGAGCGATCTCACGGATGTCCATCTCGCACTGGAAGTTGTAAAAATGAGGATGTCAACCCATTCCCGTGAGATCAAACCGTATGAGATCATGCAGGACCAGGTCATGGTCTATTCAGAGGCAAATGTATTCTAAAGTGGCAATTCCTCCTGCTGAATGCCAACGAATCCCGGCGAAAAAATTTTATGGCGAATATTTGTCATGCCCGGCGGATAATGGACAGTTCCGGTAAAAATTGTTATTGACGATGTTCATGCAGCGCCAGGTAACCACCAGTCCCAATTGATGATTTTATATCGTAATTCCAAATAGATTCAACAGGACAAGAATGAGCACACCGGGAAGTCCGCCGATCCCACAGATAAGGATCGTCGCAAGACTGTACCCGAGATCGGGCTTTCCAATCCATTGCATGACCTGAAGGGAATTCAAAATAATCAAAAATATGATCCCGAGAACCGCATTGATGACCAGCACGGAGAGTTTTTTTACAAGAAAATAGACAATCGCCAGAATTGCCACAATAAGCACAATTGCAATGATAACTGAACTCATACGTATTACCACACCATTTCAGTCAGCACAGTATTAATGTATTTTTAGATATCGTTACCGGAATCGGGTTTATCAAGGAGGGTTTTAATGATAGATTCATAACTATCCTTGAACTTCCCACGGGATTGTAACCGGTTAACCGTGTCCTTTGTTTAATCTGATCGAGATATATTCTTTCTCATTTTTCATATGTGTATGGCAGTATATCATCTTACTGCAGATTAGAGTCCCCGTATCCACATTATAAAATTCATACATTTAATATAACTGCATACCAATTGTTCCGTATCCTAATTGAGGCTCGGTGAGAACGGGTTCCACAACTACATGCTTTTTTTGTGCGCGATGCAGACCCAGTGATCATAGAACGAATCGTCGGGGCTTTCCTGCACATCGACATTTCTCCCTTGGACCTCACCCCAGGCACGGATGAGTTTCGCTTCATCTTCTGTTCCCACCGTGATCAATGTTTCTTCAGTAACCGAGAATAGTTCTGAAACGATCTGCTTCCACATCTCCTGTGAAAAACTATTGATCTCCCCCATCATGACCCCAATCCCGCGTGGTACCGGGTCAATATAGGCAGATGCGATGGTTGCATCAAGGCACATCGTCTCTTCAGGTATGAGACGGTGCGTTTCAAGGCCCCGTGCAATCAGATTCGGATCGTTATCATACGAGAGCGGGGCATATCCCAGTTCACGAAGCACAGATGAGCCCACACCCGAACCGCAGCCGCAGTCGATGCAGGTATCACCCGAACCCCTGCCCCACGCACCGGTGATAACTGCGGAGAGGATGCCTGTCCTCACCGGGTTGAGGTCATCGATTGACGGTGGTGTTTCCAATTGCAGTTTTTCGGAAAAATACTCCCGCACTGCGGCTGCCCAGGTTTTTCGATCCTCCTGGAAGATCTCCCCGTTTACCTGTTCGAACTGCTCGATGATGGCAACACTCGGGTTCCTGCAGAGAAATGAACCTCCCATCCAGCCGGCGAATTCATGGAACGCCACCGCAACCGGATCTTCGTGCTCATCAAGGAGAAGTCGCCCTTCATCCCATTCACCAGAGGCGAGCAGTGCATTATAGCCGGTGTCAGTCAGTGAAGAAAACGACGGCTCAACAAACGTGAAGTTGTCAACTTCGAAAATTTCGGCGGCTCTCATGATTCACGCTCGATCCGCAACCCGTGCGGGGCTTCTATAGTGCCGTCAACTTTTGCATCCTCGTGTAGGGTGATTGACTTTGAAATAACGTCGCCGAGGATATGTGCACCCTTTTTTATAAAGACCGTCCCTCCACCCTCGACATTGCCGTGAACGGTGACTCCACCGGCAATACTGATCCGGTACTTTGCCCGCAGGCTCCCGAAGATGACGGTGTCCTGCTGAACATCGATCGAACCTGCACGGATATTTCCGTGGAGCCGGCACCTTTTGCCGATCTTCATCGTGGACGGGACAGAAAACTGTTTCAGATTCAGTTTCGAGCGTGCAGGGATCATGAGAGGGATCTCCATCTTTGCTTCATCTTCGGAGAAAATGTCATCGAGGATCCGGTCGAGTTCTTTCTCGTTTTGAATTCGCAAGAGCGTCATTAAGTAGATGAGGATGTACATAAAGACCGGTATCGGGTTTCTCACTTCTATTGCGCCTTTTGCTTCAAACCCCTCTTTGATCTCAACGTTCTCCCCGATATCAAGCGCCCCGCTGACAACCAGCCTGCCATTGATTGTTACCCCCTCGCCAATATAGGCATCTTCCTTTGCGACAACATCGCCCCCGATCTCGCAGAGGTTCCCGATCCGTGCGTCACCATTTGCCCAGACATATTCCCCTATCTTTGAGGATTCGCCCACGTACACATCTGCGCCCCGGAGCCCGAAGTCGATCTGGCAGAATTCCCCGATCACAATATTGCGATCGGTTCTGATGCTGTGCTCCTGCAATTCCGTCCCATCAGGAAGAAGGCAGTGCCTGTGCCAGTTTTTTACGGATCCCTCTTTCATCGATCCCCCGGAATACTCATCAGGCTCCGTATTTGTGCGCTTTATTGATCAGGTCAAGCGCGATCGGCATCAGTGCTGTACCGGTGATCCGGTTGAGCCCCCCGGAGGCACAGGCGCGTTCGTCAAAGTGCGTGACGCTGTCAACCCGCACACCATCTCCCCGTATTAAAACCGGCACCGGATCAGCACTGTGATCCTTAATGCAGCAGGGAGTGGAGTGGTCTGCACAGATGACGATTATGCAATCCTCCAGTTCCAGCAGAGGCGCAAGGGCTGCATCAACTTTTTCGATGAATGCTTTTTTCTCTGCGACAAGCCCGTCGTGTCCTGCCTCATCCGCCCCTTTGATATTGACCAGGACAAAATCTTTTTTTGCGAGTTCGGCGATCACCGCCGCTACCTTTCCGTCGATATTGCTGTCCTTTGAACCGGTGATCCCTTGTACCGAGACATGCGTGAGCCCGACGGCACTGCCGATACCGGTGATGAGGCTCGCTGCGGCAATCACACTCCCGGAAATTCCGTATTTTTTTGGGAACGGTTCGAAATGCCCCATCTCACCCGCTCCCCGCATCAGCACAATGTTTGCCGGGGCGAGTCCCTGTTTTAACCGTTCCTTATTCTGCGGGTGGGAAGCGAGGATCGCACTCGACTGCCGGACAAACTCGTTGCAGACAATAGCCGTCTTCTCATCCTGTGCCGTCTGCTTCACCGCGTTTATTGTGAGCGGTGGCACGGCATCTCTTTTCGGGTCGTTGGAGGATACACAGTGTCCAAGCCCGCGACCGTTGAGGGCAAGTGCCGCACGGTGTCCGGCTCCGGATCGGAAGGTAAATTCCACGCCGAACTTTGAGAGGTCAACCCCGTTTTGGATCGCTGCCGAGAGTGCAGCAGTGTCATGGATCCTGCCAGCTCTACGGTCAGTGACCAGTCCTTTCAAAGAGACCGTTGCATAATTGCACCGGAACCCGATCATCCCCGATTCCATGTGGATGCCGCTCCCTTCGCATTCAAGTGGTCCCCTGCCAGTGTAGTATTTGTGCGGATCGTAGCCGAGCAGGGCAAGATGTGCCGTGTCAGATCCGGGACGGATCCCTGGTGCTATCGTGTCCATTATCCCGCAGACACCCTCAGTTGCGAACCGGTCCAGGACCGGTTTTTTTGCGGATTCCAATGGGGTGAGACCGCCAAGTTCAGGGCAGGGTCTGTCAGACAACCCGTCAATGATGACAAAGAGGATCTTATGTGCGGTCATTATTACGGAATGTTTGGATGCCGGTATTAATTATGCTTCTTGGTATTACTACGGATAGGGATGAAGGCACCTGCACAAAAAAGGGAGATGGGTTTTGCAATTTTACTTAGTTGAGACAAGAGCTGCAACCGGCTCGACTTTTGACTTGATGATCTCAACTCTTCGTGTGGGGTAGATGGTCTTGACCGACTTAAAGAGGTCGCGGGAGATCTCGCCGGAAACGATGCCGTTAACGAGCGTCGTTAAGTCCCAAGCCTGTGACTGGGCAGCAACGCTTGCGAGGATCACGTTTCGGATCGCGTGTTCCTGCGAGATGTTTGCCCTGGCGAACGTGTAGCAGCTGATGGTCAGCCGGACCTTTTTTGCATCTTTTGTGACGACCAATGCATGGCAGTCCACCCTTGAGCTCCGGCGCTTGACAAGTGACCGGAGGTAATCGCGGGTCACTTCATGCCCGACAAACTCCGTATATGCCGCATCGCCGGTCACGGTCGCAATCTTAAAACTCATCTTGACGTGTTGTCTTGCGTAATCATTGGTGATCTCGCCGAGCGTTGACTGCATGATCCTGCCTTTCACACTCTCCACATCATTTGAAATGGTGTCACCGATATATGCCCTGCCGAGATTTTCGGGGACGTATACCTTGAACCAGCTTTTGGCTTTCCAGCCTTCTACTCTTCTTCCTACCTGTTTTTTCTTTGCCATTATATCACCTGAAGGAATTTCCTTCTCTTTGGTTTGCTATTCCTGTTTTGCTGCGCTGTAAAACCAGCATTATTGCGAAACGATTGAACATGTATCCTCTGCAATTGCCAGCATCATCAGATAGTCGTCCACTGATGCAATGACAGACCTGAGATTTGTTCCGGCGATTGTTGTCGTGACCAGATTTCCGTTTGCGATAGTAGTCATGCTGTTTAAGTTATCCGGCGCGAGTGCCGCTGCCACACAACCGGCATTCCGGTGTTCCGTTGTGATTGTTCCGGTGATCTGCATCATGCCACCAGTGCCTCCTGCCAGCCTTTCGCAAACACCGGGATCTGGCTACAGGGAATTGTTGCCCCTGCACGGCGGTGATGCCCGCCCCCGTTCCCGCCGCATGCGGTGGCAAGTTCGCGCACGAGGAGCCCGAGATCGGCATCTGCACCACCGGGGCAGCGTGCAGAGATCCGGCACATTTCTCCCCGTCGTGCGTACACGAGAACAGGTGCCGTGTGCACCCGGTCCCGAGCAAGCACGTCAGCGATATCGCTTGCGAGGCTGGTATCCTGCACTTCGTATATCCCGGGAGAACCCTGTATGGGTTGTACGGTGTTTATTGCTGTAATCACTTTCATGCGGTGCTGCCGTGCAATCTCCCAAGCCTGGACAAGGTCGCGGGACGAGCGCAGGCAGAGTGCCGCACCCAGTTCACCGTGACCGGATTTGCCACATGCATCGATGACTGCCGTGAGTGCATGAGCGTCTTCGATCACCTCGCGTTCGAGATGGAATGTGTCGCCGTAGATTGCCTGCAGGCTATCGGCAGACGTTTGGGGTGCCACCTGGAGGACAGCAAGCGAAATGAGGGTATCGAGCCGGGTACCATTTTCCCCTTTTGCCTGGTCGATAAGATCCGCGATGACCGTCTCTTCCCCGCTTATCCCGGAAAGGTACGGACTTGTCGCGAGATACCACCGCTCTGTCATGTCCCGCCCGGGGATCGTAAGACCGCGAGCCGGAAGAATAATCCCGTTGCCAATGCCTTCGTTGAAGATCTCGAGGTTTTTACCCTTGATCTCCTGCCTGTCCCCGATAATTCCGGGGATCACGAGCCCGGCAAGGTCGCGGTTGTCTCCCATCTTCTGCGCAACGAAATACGCCGTGCCTGCCGCAGAGAGTTCAGAGTCCCCGTCAATATCTGCAAACCGCGGGTTTACGTGGAACTCCCCGTCAAAACGCACGAGATGGTGGTCCACGACAATCGTATCGCCCGGGATATTCTCCATTCCGGAACCGAGATCGCAGAGGAGTTTTGCCCCCTCTCCACCCAGTTCGGCGGCACTTACTTCCTCGCGGATCCTCAACCGGAAACGGATGCCCGCACGGAGCATCGCGTGGCAGAGGATAGCACCCGCTGCTATGCCATCCGCATCGTGGTGTGCATACACCTCGATGAACTGCTGGCGGCGGATCTGTTCTGCAACGGTTTCTGCGGCTGCATCAAGCGACATGGGAACCCGGATAACGTTTTTTTTCTTACCTCGACAACAGGATCTCTGCAGTCTCGGGTTTGTACGTGAAACCTGCGGGCAGTTTTTTCGTTCCCGTGTAGTACTTTACCAGCCGTCGGATCTTGGCTTCAACGAGATGGAGCTGCCGTTTGTTGTGCAGGTCTTTTTTGTTCTCACCCAGGTGCTTGCGCAGCCCGAGTGCCTTTATCATGAGATGCCGAAGGTCTTCGGGGATCTCGGACTCGATCTTGTACTCCTTTAGAATATCGCCAATGCGTTTGCCTGTTGCCATTTTGACGTCAGGGACGCAGTAGCGGTCCCGCAGGATGAGACCGATCTTTGCGCTCGATGTGCCTTCCTTCCTGAGATCGACAATAATTTTTTCAATCGCCTTAATGTCCGTGTTGGACCATGCGGGCGCCTGTTTCCGGTAAGGGCGGACTGAGCATGATTTGCCTCTTCTTCGGGCGTGCATTCGTGCCATGGTTATACCTCCTATAAGACGTCGTGTAAGTCCACAAAAGAGCAGTACTATTACTGACCCCCTGTAATCCCAAAGCCGTTTTTTGGCAGTGCGGTTAAGCACGTCGGACTTACATCTGTCAGCACATATGAAAAGTGCTGTTCTACTATTTGCCGGGCGGGAATATTAAGGGTATTGGTGGAAGTTACGGATTGAACGATAAAGAGATATGCCGAGGGATCGACGGTACACCTCCACGACTCCAGAAATGGGGGGTTTTACACCCAGTGACCCTCTTTTATATGATCGATCCTGCCGAATGCAATATTAGTACGGCGTAAAAATGATATGTTGTTAAAAATCGGGAAACTTATTTTTTCTTTGATCTCGTTTTCGTATCTTTTGCCATAGACATGAGATCGATGATGTAATTACCTTCAGTGCCCACACTCACGATCCGTTCATCGCTTTTAGCCATCTTCTCGATATTAATCTCATAGGTTCCGGGTGAGACAATCCGGATCGTCTCCACCCGGTCATACATCTCCACTTCCTTTTTGGTTTTTGGATCGATGACTTCGAGGATTTCTTCTTTTGACTCAAGAGCGATCTCTTCGATTGACTTCTCCTCTAAGACGTCTTTGTTGATCTCTGCTTCCCTGATGTAGAGGAACTTCTTGCCGCCACAACTCCCGCAGCCCTTCAGGATCTCGGTGGAGCCATCCTGATATTCCCTGCCGCATTTAGTGCACTTGTGTGGCATTGTGCCCCCCTCTTAAGCAAATTTATCGATCATCTTCTCGTACAGCTCTTCTGTGTTCCTGCCTTCAAGACCGGAGATTGCAACAACCGGGTGCTGGGGAAAGGCACTCCTTATGCGGGCAGGGATCGCATCAGGCAGATCAATCTTGTTTGCGACGATAATCACCGGGAGTTTGCGGCTTTCAATGATCCCGATCATCATGATATTCACCTGCATGAACGGGTCAAGTGTCGAGTCCAGCATGTAAACGACGCCGTCGATATCCTCGCGGAGCCAGTGCATCGCCTCAGCGACACCCTCGGTTGCCTCACGGGCGCGGATGATCGCCTCATCTTTTTCCATGCCATAATCTAAAAACTCGTGGTAGTCGATCTTGGTGGTGACCCCGGGGGTATCAACGATATCAATAGTTATTTTACTGCCGTTAGCCCCGGAGATTACGACGTTCTCTTTTTTTCTTGCACGCCGGGTTTCATGCGGGATCTCGCTTACCGGGCCAACCGCATCGCCGGTCCAGTCGCGGGCGATACGGTTTGCGAGCGTGGTCTTTCCGGCATTGGGAGGTCCGTAGATGCCAATACGGGTCCGTTTCTTCTTGAAAAACCGGTCGAGGAATATGAAAAATTGCTTCTTTGCCTTACCAAAGCTCTGGGAAAATGTCCTCATTCGGCACCTCTTTGGTTGTGCATGGTCTGCTGGTACAACGGATTCACCATAAATAGACAGTAACATTTGGAATGCGGTCTTTATTATGTTTCTTGTACAAAACGCCGTCGTCTGCCGCGCGATTATCCACAGGAATTTTAAATTATTACTATGACTCATTGAGCCGGTTCTTCGCCAAATTGTATTTATACAAGTGATGTGGAGTATGCTAATTGTAATCATCAGCCAAAGCACTTCTAGGAGGTGACTCATGAAAAAGAGATCCAACGCAATAAGCTTCGAAACCAATGTACCGCTAAAAGAGATCATGCATTACAACCCCACGACTATCGCATGGGGTGCCACTGTCGCCAAGGCAGCAGAAAAGATGTGCCATGACGATGTGGGTAGCTGCATTGTCTTAAAAAAGAACCTGCCGGTCGGTATCGTGACCGAGCAGGACATCAACTGTAAAGTGGTGGCAAAGGATCTGAAGCCAGGCAGTGTACACGTAAACGACATCATGAGCACGCCACTCATTACGGTGAGTGCGGACAAGACAGTAGGGGATGCTGCACATATGATGGTGAAGCACCACGTAAGGAGACTTCCCGTTGTCGATGAAGACAACAAGGTTATCGGCATTCTTGCCGTGCGGGACCTCCTTATGGTTTCAAACGAGCTCAATGAACTCCTGACCGATCTCATCGAGATCAACCGTGAGGATAATTTTGAGCCGGGTTTGTGCAACCGCTGTAGTCAGATGTCTGATGATCTTAAGCGGGTAGACAATGTCATGCTCTGCGCCCTGTGCCGTGAGGAGGAAAATATCACATGAAAACGGCACAGGATTTCTTACTTGAGATCCCTGTGCTAAAAGACAATGACGGGATGACAAAAGCACGGCAGATCTTACGAGATGACCGTTTCCGGGAGGTTTACGTTATTGACGCAAAAAAAAAGCTTGCCGGGTATATTGACATCACTGACGCGCTGCGGGTGACGGCAACCAAGTCAAACGTGACGCTTGATGGATATGTCAAGGACGCGGCGGTGGCGAACCTGTCTGACACGGTTGAGCACGTGGCAAAGTTGATGCGGGGATACCGTACGGACAGTGTTGCCATTGTTGATCACGATCGGCATATCCTTGGTGGCGTTCTCCTGTCAGATGTGTTCCCGGTGATCATTTCACGAAACGAGCTGCCCGGGTGCGTCGCCACCCATATGTCCGATACCGTTGTTGCGGCGAGTCCATCCGACACCATCCAGAAGATATACACGCTGATCATCGAGAGCGGGTTCACCGCTTTTCCGGTCGTAAAAAAGAAGCGGCTTGTCGGGATCATCTCCCGCAGGGACCTGATCAGCTCGCGGGCGGTACGATCAACGCTTGCCGGGCACACGCAAAAAACGGTTGGGGATGTGATGAAGACCTCGGTGGTCACGATCGCCGCGGACGCCCCGATCAGCGTTGCGGCAAAACTGCTCGTCCAGTATGATGTGAGCAGGCTTCCGGTGCTTGACGGGGACACCATTGTCGGCATCGTCGACAGGCATGACGTTCTTTGTGGGCTTGTATAACCAGAAAGGATACAAGACAGGTAACAGGATTACCCTATACCCAATGCATGGCATTATTTCGGCATGCGATGGGAAACGGACATAAAACCTAATTGGAGGGATTACATGCACCAGAATGACCGGGGCACAAAACAAGGTGACCGGCTCTTAAAGATGCAGGGAAAATTCGACCGGGGACCAGTCGAGTTCAAATCCCATATCGCACAGCAGGAAGGAGAGGTCATGGCAATCTCAACCCATGACGTTATCTCAGTACCGCCAACCGAGAGCATTATTTCGGCAGTAGGGATGATGACAAAGCACGGGTTCCGCCGCATGCCGGTCACTGATGCGGGAACAAAGAAACTGCGGGGGATCGTCACCTCTGGTGACGTGATCAATTTCATGGGAGGCGGTGACAAATTCCGGCTTGTACAAGTCAGGCACGGTGGCAACCTGCTCGCTGCAGTTAACGAGAGCGTGCGCACGATTATGACCCAGAAACTTACCACCCTCTCCTTTGACTCACACATCCGGGATGCACTCGAAATCATTGTCAATAAAAAGATCGGTGGGCTTCCGATTGTGGATGGTAACGGGGTGCTCGTCGGCATCCTTACCGAACGGGACGTGCTCAGAGTGCTTGCAGCAGAACGGAGTCCCCTTGCCGTGGAGGATGTGATGAGTTCGACTCTCCGGGTAACTGCCCCGGACAGCCCGATTTCAACAGTTACACATGACATGACAAAATACCGGTTCCGCCGGCTTCCGGTTGTGAGTGATGACGTGCTCTACGGGATCATCACGGCTACGGATATCATGCGGTATCTCGGGAGCAGGGAGGTCTTCTCACGGCTCACTTCCGGGGATGTTACGGAGGTGACGCGGTTACCCGTCCGTACGCTGATTGCCGGGAACCTTTTCACGACTACACCGGAAAAGAGCATCAACGAAGCGGCACGGGAAATGCTGGAGAGAAATATCGGGGCGTTGCCGGTAATCGAGGGAGGTCACCTGATTGGACTTGTGACAGAATTCGATCTTGTCCGGGCGCTCGCACAGGAGTAGCTGACATGTTTGCACGTGATGTGATGACCGCGCCGGTCTTTATCGTTTCACCGAATGACACCGTCGCGTACGCGAGGAACCTTATGGTGAAACATAAAATATCCCGTGTTCTTGTTATGGACAACGGGAAGCTCACCGGTGTCCTGACGAAAAAGGACATCGCCTACCGGTTGAAACAGCAGGGATCTGCGTGGCGCCGGCGGTCAATCGACCAGGTTCCCGTCTCTTCGCTTGCGGCTGTTGACCTGGTGGTAGTGACGCCAGGTACCGGGATCCGCGGGATTGCCTGGCTTTTTGTTGAGAAAAATATCAGTTGTGTCCCCGTAGTGGAGGAGGGAAAAGTTATCGGAATCGTGACAAAATCCGACCTCGTGAAATCTGCACTGGTATCCTCGCTGTCTGGCACTGTAGGGGCAGTGATGGAGGATGTAGCCACGGTCAGCCGCCATCACTCGCTTGACCATGTGATCAATGTCATGAGCGCAAGAAACGACAAGGTGGTGGTGACAAACGATGATGGCTCTATCGCAGGTATTATCACGGAAACAAATCTTGCGTTCTTTGAGGATTCAGAGAAAAGTGCCGTGGGGGTGGGGAAAGATGTGACAAGACAGGGACAAAGAAAGGCAGACGGGACTCGCGGGCAGGGGTCACTAACGATCACCCGGGTAACCGCAGAGGATGTGATGACGAGCCCGGCAGTAACCGTCTCACCAGACCAGATGCTCTCAGATGCGATAGCATCGATGGGCAGACAGCATATAAACAGCCTGGTTGTCGTGGAGAACAACACAATTTCGGGAATTATCAAACGGGATGATATCATAAAGGAAGTGGCGAAATGAAAAAGGAACTCTTTGTTAAAGATATAATGGTAAAACCAACGACCATATCCAAATCAGCAAAGATCACCGAGGCGCTCGACAAAATGCTCGCAGAGGGTATTGACCCTCTCATTGCGCTTAATAACACTACAGTTGTCGGGACCGTGTCCCGCCAGGCGATCGCGGAGAAGCTGGGAAGCCGCCAGAACTCCGTGCTCGCCCCTGCTGCCATCCACGTGGCAAGTGTGGTGGCAGAGGACTTCACGAGTGTCTATCCCGACGAGAGTATTAACGTGCTCGTCCCGCTGCTCCAGCACTACAAGCTTGTAGTGGTCTATGACAGCGACCACAAGTTGATTGGGCAGGTCAGCGCCGGTGACCTGTTAAAGAAATACCAGCCTGAGGACGGCATTGACGGTGCAATAGAAAATGCTGTAACGATTGATGCAGATGAGCGCGTCGTCCACTTGCGGCGCCGGATGCTGGACGACAATATCAGCCGGTTTGTGGTAACCGAAAACGACAAGATCACCGGGATCGTGACCGAGACTGATGTGGCAACCGAGCTGCGCAAGTTTCGCGAGTCGGTCCGTGACCAGCACCAGGATCACCGGATCCGGAACCTGCTCGTGAAGGATATCATGAGCACCCCGCTTATCACGGTCGACCGGAACACGCACGTATCGGATGTGATTGATATGATGTTGAAGAAAAGCATCAGCACCGTGCCGGTCACCGACAAGGGCAAACTGGTCGGGCTTGTCACGCGCCGTTCGCTCGTGATGGCGCTGTAGACGATCAGGGTATCTTTTTTTTGGGGGTTTTTTGTTCAGGTTACGCCGGTAGACTCAGGTGATCGGGTCGATCCAGGTAAGGATCCGGGTGGGCACGATTGCGTAATCGAGTTCACCACCATAATCGCAGCACAGTGCGGCACCCTCCATCCTCCAATCACGTTTTTGTGGAAAATCTGCCCGTAAAACCGGTATTTGATCACGACCACGCCGCGTCCGGATCCAGTGTTGGGAGCGTAGCAGCAGCGTATATCTGGAGTCCGACCCGAACGGAGATCCAGAAGGACCTGCACCCGCGGGTGCAGGTCGGGTGCTGACCGGGTGCAGTTCCGGGTGCAGATCAAAAGATGCGGAAATTCCCGCAAACGATAATCCGGCTTTGATTACTGAAGATAGTAGTACTAATGGTACTAACTGCACCCGGAAATCAGAGAGCGCGTGCGATTCTTCATTACATGCAGCTGTGTGTGATCATGCTATCGCGTGCCCGCGCGATCCGGGTGCAATGGGTGCAGATAACTCAAAAACGAAAATTATTGAAGCGAATCGAAAAATACCTGCACCGGACGGGAATTGGCTTAACCCGGAACTGCACCCGGACTGCACCCGGGCGGAAATTCCGGGTGCGATGCCTGGTACGAGCGGTACGATCCCGTTGCCCGGTGTACTTGATTCTCGCGAATTCAGGAAAGTTGATCCTGCATTGTTTGGGAGATGCGATGTGTGTGCTGTTCAACCGGTTGCGTACCGGGATGAGAACACGCATACGAGTTTGTGCCAGGTGTGTTATGGGCGGCTGGTGAGAGAGGGGAATGTGATGGGGATATCATGATGGGATCCTGAACTGGTTTCCTGCAGGTCTTTCACGGTATTATGCGAACGGGAACATGAGGTTGCGTCGTTCGATTGCGACTACACTCAAAAAATATTTGTGGGAATTTTTCCCACACATTTTCTTAGTTTACTGTTCACGTCCACTTGCCGATTACCGGTGTATCAGTTGCTATGCCATACACAATGTCGGTAGCACCGTTGCGATAGAATACACCATCGCGGTATACGCCTACTTCAGACATGCCATCTCCGTTCCAGTCGCCGATTACCGGTGTATCAGTTGATAGACCATACACAATCGCGTCTGCACCGTTGCGATAGAACACACCACCGCGGTACACACCTACTTCAGACTTGAGATCTCCGTTCCAGTCGCCGATTACCGGGGTATCAGTTGGCAGACCGTACACAATGTCGGTAGCACCGTTGCGATAGAACACACCGTCGCGGAACACGCCAACTTCAGAAATGCCATCTCCGTTCCAGTCGCCGATTACCGGGGTATCGGTGGGTAGACCGTACACAATGTCGGTAGCATCCTTGCGATAGAACACCCCTTCACGGAACACACCTACTTCAGAAATGCCATATCCGTTCCAGTTGCCGACTACCGGTGTATCGGTGGGTAGACCGTACACAATGTCGGTAGCACCATTGCGATAGAACACACCGCCGCGGAACACGCCTACTTCAGAAATGTCATCCCCACCCACGGTTAAGACTGACGGTACCAACGAAGGATCATATTTGCCACCAACGGTATCTTCCACCTTAACTGATGTGAAGTTGATATTCGTAGTCCCGGTTCCGATGGCACGGACTGTGATGGTACAAAGGACGATATTCTGCATGCCTGATTGATTGGCAAGATCGATTGCTTTACACCAGACAACGGATGAAGGAACCGTGCCGTTTGATTTTGGGTTTGCCCATGCGGGGAACGACACTCCGGTAATTTCGCCAACAGCAGAGTTCTCAATCGCAATCGTAATGTCAAATCCCGAGAGTGCCTGTGGTGCACTATCAAGGATGACATCATAACTCTGTGTTTCCCCGGTCTGGTGCTGGGCACTTGCCGGAGTAATTGACAATACGTTTGCAGAAACGCCCGATGCCAGAAGACAGAGCATCACACAGCTTACCAGGATTATTGCTTTGTGTTTCATGATCATTTTCTCCTCACGTTACGCCATATTATACAACCAGACCACATCATTGAACCCGATGAAGCCACTGCCGTCATAGTCGAAATAACTGACCGGACCGTATGCTCCGGTATCGATCGACTCCATGTATGTGTAGAAGAGGAGAACGTCGTTGAATCCGATCCAGCCGTTACCGTCCAGATCTTCATACTTGCCATCGAGGTTGGGATCCGTTGGCGCCGGGAAGTATCCGCCCCCGGGTTTCGGGAAGGGTTTTACCGAAGAGTTGCCAACGACAAACTGTGCGGAAGTCAGGGTCGCTGAATACTGTCCGCCTGTACGGTCTTCGATCTTATCCGACGTGATGGCGAGCGTTGTTGTGCCCTCTGTATCGCCCCGTATCGTGACCGTACAGAGTGTGATGTTTGTTGTGCCTGAAACACCGGTAAGGTCAACCGCTTTGAACCAAGCACTGCCAGATGGCATCGTACTGTTCACCGCCATAGATGCCCACGATGGATACGTCACTCCGACAATCTTGCCGATCGAGGGGTTGCTCGACGCGATGGTGATGTTGTATCCTGAGAGTCCTTTAGCGGCAGTGTCCAGTTTAATTGCATACGTTGTTGTCGAACCAACCGGGACTGTTGCGGTTCCCGGCTGGAATGAGAGGGTGGGGAGTGCTGCCGGTGAAGTGACCGTGATGTAACTCGTCTTCGTCAGGGCATGGGTGCTGGTACCGTTGTTTACCGTCAGACTGACCGTAAATATTCCAGCAGTCGGATAGGTGTATAACGGGTTCTGCAACGTGGATGTGTTGCCATCGCCAAACGTCCATGACCATGCAGTTACCGGTCCGGTGGATGCATCGGTGAACTGGACCGGCAGGGGTTTGTTACCTGTTGTCGGACTGCCGGTGAAGATGGCATTTACCGGTAGAGGAGCTGTTGTGATTGCCGTGAAGCCATTTGTGAGCGTTGCCGTTTGCCCATCAGGATTTGTAACGGTAACGTCCCAGGAACCGGTTGCCCAACCTTGATTGGGAATCTCGAAATTACATGTTATCTTACCAGAAGACACTACGATTACATTCGTAGCCGAAACAGAACCTTTCGAGTTTGTGAAAGTCACTGTAGTGCCAGACTGGAAGTTGGATCCTGCCAAGTTCGAAATAAAGACCGTCGTTCCTCTAATACCCGATGTCGGGAAAATTGAGGACAGAGTAAGTACTGACTGGGTTGCGACAATATAATTCGTCCGTGTGAATGTGTTACTGCCTGCTGAGTTGGTCGCAGTTAGTTTGACGGTGTAAGTACTAGCGTTTGTGTAAATGTGAGAGGGGTTCTTTTCAGTGCTATACGTTCCGTCCCCGAAGTTCCACGTCCATGATGTTGGCGTATTCGTGGAGCTGTCCGTGAATTTCACAGTCAACGGTGCGGTACCTGAAGTGGGTGTTCCTGCGAAATTGGCGACCGGAGTTACTACAGCGGAACTCACTGTGATGTAACTCGTCCGTGTGAGGGTATTACTTCCCGCCGAGTTGGTTGCTGTCAGCGCCACTGTATAGGTACCAGCGCTGGCATATGGGTGTACCGGGTTCTGACTTGTGGCATTTACAGATGAACTATCCCCGAAGTTCCATGACCATGATGTTGGCGTATTCGTGGAGCTGTCCGTGAATGTGACGGTTAACGGTGCGGTGCCGGAAGTAGGTGTGCCGGTAAAGGAGGCGACCGGGACTACTACAGCGGAACTGACCGTGATGTAGTTCGTCCGGGTGAAAGTGTTACTTCCCACCGAGTTGGTCGCAGTTAACGAAATCGTGTAAGTACCGGCACTGGAATAGGTGTGAACCGGGTTCTGCATCGTGGAATTCACCGACGATCCGTCGCCAAACGACCAGTTCCAGTTGGTTGGTGTACCGGTTGATGAGTCAGTGAACCGGACGGTGAGTGGGGCAGCACCAGACGTGGGAGTGGCGGTGAAATTCGCTGCAAGTGCGGATTCCCGCGCAAACTTCTGGATACGATTATTCTCGTTGTCTGCAACGTAGACAATGCCCGAAGAATCTACTGCGACACCAGAGGGATACCAGAACTGCCCGTCTCCGGTTCCTTCAGTTCCCCACTTCGTTAAAAATGTCCCGGTTGAATTGAATTTCTGGATTCGATAGTTGTCCCTATCAGCGACGTAGACATTACCCGATGAATCAACTGCTATACCTTCAGGATAGTTGAACTGCCCGTCCCCAGACCCCAAAGATCCCCACTTCGTTAAAAATGACCCGGTTGAATTGAACTTCTGGATCCGATTGTTGCCATTATCAGCGACGTAGACATTCCCCGAAGGATCTACTGCAATACCTCGGGGCTCATAAAACTTCCCGTCACTTGACCCCCCGGAACCCCACTTCGTTAAAAATGACCCGGTAGAACTAAATTTCTGGATCCGATAGTTACCCGAATCAGCGACGTAGACATTGCCTGATGAATCAACAGCAATATCGCGAGGATACCAGAACTGCCCGTTTCCTGTCCCGGCTGTCCCCCACTTCAATAAAAATGTCCCGTTTGAACTGAATTTCTGGATCCGTGTATTGGCGTCAACGTAGACATTATCCGACGAATCTACTGCAACACCGGTGGGATAGTAGAACTGCACATCACTATATCCCGCTGATTCCCATTTCGCAATAAATGACCCGGTTGTATCGAACTTCTGGATCCGAGAATTGTAAGTGTCTGCTATGTAGACATTACCTGATGAATCAACGGCGACACCATAGGGATATTTGAACTGTCCGTCAGCGGTTCCCTCAGTTCCCCATTTGGTAACAAACACATACGTTTCACTGGTGGAACCAACCGCTATGTAGTTCGTCCGGGTGAAAGTGTTACTTCCCGCAGAGTTGGTCGCGGTCAATGAAACCGTATAGGTGCCGGCACTGGTATAGGTATGAACCGGGTTCCGCTGCGTGGTATTCACAGACGATCCGTCACCAAACGACCAGCTCCATGATGTTGGCGTGTTCGTTGAGCTATCTGTGAATGTCACGGTTAAAGGTGAGGTGCCGGAGGTGGGAGTGCCGGTGAAGTTAGCGACCGGGGTTATTACACCGGAACTGACCGTGATGTAATTCGTCCGAGAGAAGGTGTTACTGCCCGCCGAGTTGGTTGCAGTTAGTGAAACTGTGTAGGTGCTGGTGCTTTCTATAACTACTGTCCCGTGTATGCTGGGATGAATGGAGCAGGTATATTCATAGACACCGGGCTGGTCAAATTTTACGGAAAACCCCTGGCTTGAGGAAAGCGGACCAGATGATCTAATCCCTGATTCCGTTGTGAACGTGACCGTGTGCGCAACTGCATCGGTGTTTACCCACCGTACAATCGCACCTTTGTTAACGGTCATGCTGGGGGGAGTGAACGCCATATTTTGGATAGCTATTATGTTGTCCGAATCTGTGTATGTACTGGTACCGGAATATGTGTGCACCGGATTCTGATCAGTCGAATAGTATCCGTCACCAAAGTTCCACCACCACGAAGTTGGCATGTTGGTCGAGTTGTCAGTATATGTAACATTTAATGGAGCCGTGCCGGAGGTAGGCAAGCCAGTGAAGGCTGCAACCGGGGGGTTTGCCGGAGAAGGCGCAAACTTCTGGATTCGATAGTTGTACCGGTCAGCGACATAGACATTGCCCGACGAATCAACCGTGATACCTCGTGGATATTGGAACTGCCCGTCTCCGGATCCCGATGACCCCCACTTCGTTATAAATGACCCTGATGAACTGAACTTCTGGATCCGATGATTGTACATGTCAACTACGTAGACATTGTCGGACGAATCAACTGCGACACAAGAGGGATATTGGAACTGCCCATCGCCGGATCCACCCGCTCCCCACTTCGTTATAAATGTTCCGGTCGAAGTGAACTTCTGGATCCGATTGTTGCCTAAGTCAGCAACATAGACATCTCCCGATGAATCTACTGCGAGATTCCAGAGCTCTTTAAATTGCCCATCGCCGGATCCACCCGCTCCCCACTTCGTTATAAATGTTCCGGTCGAAGTGAACTTCTGGATCCGATTGTTGCTATAGTCAGCGACATAGACATTGCCGGACGAATCTACTGCAACATCGGTGGGGTAGATAAATTGCCCGTCTCCAGATCCATACGATCCCCACTTCGTTATAAATGTCCCATCAGAGCTGATCTTCTGGATCCGATGGTTATCTCCATCAGCGACGTAGACATTGCCGGACGAATCTACTGCGACACCGTAGGGATAAATGAACTGCCCGTCTCCAGATCCATACGATC
>Ga0247840_10000734_pt1 | contig 67152 bp, 69 predicted proteins | sample LaCruzMarch2015__FD_192404 | JGI IMG/M metagenome (GOLD analysis project Ga0247840, IMG submission 192404) | Freshwater microbial communities from meromictic Lake La Cruz, Castile-La Mancha, Spain - LaCruzMarch2015_17m | ecosystem: Environmental > Aquatic > Freshwater > Lake | place: Spain... | reverse complement strand
TTACGCCAATTTTGATTTGAATGGCCGAGATGTTCCCGCCGGTCCGGAAAACACAGCGCTTTATCATCTGGATGCGTGCAGCGCGGCGGCCTGTGCATTTATCAAGCGGTATCAGGACAAGCCGTTTTTCTTTTATCTGGCTTACCGCGCGCCGCATGTACCGCTTGATCCGCCGGAGAAATATCTGAGTCGTTTTAAGGGGCCGATGCCGGAGTGCCGCCGCCGGGCGCTGGCGATGATTTCGGCGGTGGATGACGGCGTTGGGCAAATTGTGCAGACACTGCGTGATCTGAAGCTGGAAGAGAAGACGCTGATTTTTGTGATCGGCGATAACGGCGCGCCGCTCAAAATCAGCAAGCCGGATAAGCCGGACGATATCGGCTGGGACGGTTCGCTGAATAATCCGATGAACGGGGAGAAGGGGATGCTCACCGAAGGCGGCATGCGCGTGCCGTTTCTGGTGTACTGGAAGGGCGTAATTCCCGGCGGACAGATTTATTCGAATCCGGTTATTACTGTGGATGTGGCGGCAACCGCCGTGGCGCTGGCCGGACTGCCGCAGGATCCGGCGCTGGATGGCGTAAATCTAATTCCCTATTTGACCGGGCAGAAAGCCGGTGCGCCGCACGATGCGCTTTACTGGCGCTGGAGCGGCCAGTCCGCCATCCGCAAAGGGCCGTGGAAATATATCAAGGCAGGAAACCGGGAATACCTGTTTGATATGACGAATGATTTTGAAGAGAAGCACAGCCTGATGACTCAGAAACCCGAGCAGGCCCGCGAACTCCGGACACAGTTGCAGGCGTGGGGCGAAACGCTTCAGCCGCCGGGACTGGACACGCAAAAAATAAGTACTCAGGCGCAGGAATATTTTGACTATTATCTGGACGGTAAAAGTGTCACTCCGGCGCCGGTTACGGGCGGTGCCGGTCTGTTCAAGGCGCGGGATGTTGATCTGGATGGAAAAGTGTCGCTGGAAGAATTTATCGGGAATGCCGCAGGCCGCAACGGGCCGGAGCTCAAGCGAAGATTTGAAGCGCTGGATAAAAACGACAACGGGTTCTGGGAACGCAGTGAAATTACGAAATGACAAATAAAACCACAGAGCGGATCGGAGTGTTCGGCGGGTCGTTTGATCCGGTGCATACGGGACACCTGACGATTGCGCAGGATGCCGTGGAGCAGCTGGAGCTCGATCGGCTGATTTTTGTACCCGCCGCCGTTCCGCCGCATAAAAAGGATGTAAAACTGGCCGAAGGCCGTCACCGCTTTGAAATGCTCCAGCTGGCGACGGAAGGAAATCTGAGCTTTGAGGTTTCCGATATGGAGCTTCAGCGCGGCGGGGTTTCCTACACCTTCGACACGATAACGCAGATTCAGTTTGAGCACCCCGGCGCGGAACTGTTTTTCATCGTCGGCCTCGATTCGCTGGTCGAGCTGCATTGCTGGCGGAACGTGGACGAGTTGCTCGAACTGTGCACGGTGGTGCCGTTTGCACGCGGCGGCGAAGACCCGGCGCGGGTCGCGGCGAAGATTCAGCTTTCCGAGCCTTGGAAAACCCGGCTGATGGAGCGTTTGATCCGGATTCACGAGATCGAAATTTCCGCCTCCGAGGTTCGGATGAGGCTGGCCGAGGGGCTGAGTATCCGCTACCTTGTGCCGCCGGAAGTGGAAATGTATATTGCGGAACATCACCTCTACGGGTGAATTGAGTTTGGACGTTGGAGGACAATGATGAAAAAGGTGACTGAAAAGAAAACGAAGGTCGTGAAAAAGGCAGCAGCTCCGAAAGCTAAAGCGGTAAAAAAGGTTGCGGTGAAGAAAGCTCCGGCACCGAAAGCCGCACCGAAAGCCGCGCCGAAAATTCCGGCGGTTCCGAAGGCTAAAGCCGCAATTAAAACCCAGGATCTTCCTGAAATTATTCTGAAGTCCGTCAAATTTTTAGACGACAAGAAGGCCGAAAATATCGTGATTCTCGACCTGCGCGAAGTGGCCAATATTTCCGACTATTTCGTCGTCGCTACCGCCGCTAACGCCCCGCACCTCAAATCACTGGGCGACGGTCTCCAGCGTCTTTTCAAAAATGAGCAATACGAAGGATATCGCGCCGCCGGTACCGGCGACAGCGGCTGGGTGATTGCCGACTACGACGGCGTGATGGTTCACGTTTTCAATCTCGAAATGCGCAACCTTTACGACCTCGAAAAGCTCTGGAAGGATGCCAAGCGGATTAAGCTGTGAAGTCGTATCGCAAAGAACTCTGGTTTAATGCTCCGGCACGGCGCTCTTTCATCAACATCACGCCGGATGTGAATGCGTGTCTGCGCGAGAGCGGTATCCAGGAAGGACTTTGCCTCGTCAACGCCATGCACATCACCGCCAGCGTTTTTATTAACGACGACGAGGGCGGTCTTCATCAGGATTTTGAAAAGTGGCTCGAAAAGCTGGCGCCGGAAAAGCCGCACAGCCAGTACGCCCACAACGGCTTTGAGGATAACGCCGATGCTCACCTTAAACGCCAGATCATGGGCCGCGAAGTGGTTTGCGCTGTTACCGGTGGCAAACTCGACTTCGGCCCGTGGGAGCAGATTTTCTACGGCGAATTCGACGGCCTGCGCGACAAACGCGTCCTCGTGAAGATAATTGGAAATTAACCACTAATCTTCACTGATCTCCACTAATCCGGAATTTCCAAATTAGTGTTCATTAGTGTTAATTAGTGGTTAAACTCTACCCCAATGAACCGCATTGCCAAAGTCGCTGTTGACCTCTCGCTGGATCGCGAGTTCGACTACCTGATTCCCGAACCGCTCCGGCCGTTGGTCGAGATCGGTTCGCGGGTCGAAGTGCCGTTCCGGTCACGGATGGTCAGCGGCTTCGTCGTCGGGTTTGCGGACAAGTCGGCTTTTGACGGTCTCAAACCAATCGGCAAAGTACTGGGCGAAAAGTCGCTGGTTACCGAATCGGTCATGGAGTTGGCGCGCTGGATGTCGGCCTATTATCTTGCTCCGTTTGAAACCTGTGTGCGCACATTGCTTCCCGCTGTCGTCCGCAACAAAGAAAGCGGCGGGAAAAAGCAGTTGGTTGTGTCGCTATCTAACAATGTGGAAGCGGCATCCCTGCCACTGAACTTGGCAATCGGGGGAATTGCCAGCGGCAAGGATGCCGCTTCCACCATCAACTACTTCGACCCGGCGGAACCAATTGCCGATTTAAAAGGAATTCTTCCGCATTGGCGACAGGATGGCGCGGCGTATTTTGTGACATTTCGGCTAGCGGACGCGCTGCCCAAAGAAAAGTTGCGGCAGTGGCAGGAAGATCGGTCAGCCTGGATGAATGAACATCCGGAACCGCATGATGAAGCAACCCTGCGTGAATATTATCAGCTGTTTCCTGATCGCCTGCAGAACTGGCTGGATGCTGGGAGCGGCAGTTGCCTGCTCGCCGAAAAGGAAGCAAAAGAACTGGTCGAAGTTGCGCTGAAGAAATTCGACGGGGAACGTTACCGGCTTTACGAATTTGTTGTGATGCCGAACCATGTGCATGTACTGGTTTCCCCTTTGGCCGATAATCTCCTGTCGGATATTCTGCATAGCTGGAAATCTTATACAGCGAGTGAATTGAATCAGCGGCGAGGAACCAAAGGTGCTGTCTGGCAGAAAGAGTCATTTGACCACATTGTACGAAGTCCTGAGCAGATGGCCCGCATTCGTAAATATATTCGGGACAATCCTGAGCAGGGTGGAAGCGGCCTTCAGCCGCTGAACTCAGCGGCAGGGATGCCGCTTCCACGCTTAACTCCGGCCCAGCAGAAGATTATCCAATGCCTTCAGGAAAGCGGCCCGATGCTTTTGTCCGAGCTGACGGAAGCCGCCGGCGTGACGACTGCACCGGTAAAGGCGCTGGAGAAGAAGGGGCTGGTGACCATTTCGAACGAGTCGGTTTACCGCGATCCGCACGAAGGCGTTGAATTGCTCAAAACCGAACCGCTGACTTTAATGCCGCAGCAGGCCGCCGCGCTCAATCAGATTGTTGAAGCGATGAACGAACCGGAACCGCCGGTGCTGCTGCTTCACGGTGTTACCGGCTCCGGCAAGACCGAAGTTTATTTGCAGGCGATTTCCCATGCACTGGAGCAGGGGCACGGAGCGATCGTGTTGGTGCCGGAAATTGCGCTGACACCGCAAACCGTTGATCGCTTCCGGTCGCGTTTTGCCGACAAGCCGGAGCGAGTGGCGGTTTTGCACAGTTCACTTTCCGACGGCGAGCGCTACGACGAATGGCACCGCATTCGCTCCGGCGAAGCGCGGATTGTGGTCGGTGCGCGTTCGGCGCTGTTTGCACCGGTACACCACCTCGGACTGATCGTAGTGGATGAAGAACACGAACCGACCTACAAACAGGACGAAGCGCCGCGCTACAATGCCCGCGACACAGCGGTAATGCGCGGAAAGATGGAAAAGTGCGCGGTGGTACTCGGCTCGGCGACGCCCGCGCTGGAATCGTACTCCAACGCAAAGAGCGGCAAGTACCGCTATGTCGACATGCCGATCCGTGTGGATGATCGCCGGATGCCGCCGATCCGTATTGTGGATATGCGCATCGCGGCGCAGCAGGAAGGCAAGCCGGTGCTGTTTTCGCGCGAACTGGTCGAGGCGATTCGCACGCGGCTTGCCCGCGCCGAGCAGACGATGATTTTTTTGAACCGCCGAGGCTTTGCTTCGTCGCTGATCTGTCCCGACTGCGGCTATGTAGCGGAGTGTGAACATTGCAGTGTCGGTATGACGTTCCATAAGGCGAGGGCAAAGCTGGTCTGCCATATCTGCGGCGAAGAAAAACCGTTGCCGGTGCGTTGTCCCGAGTGTAAGTCTGACAAGTTCCGCCATGGCGGTGCCGGTACGGAAAAAATTGAAGAGGTGATGACGAAACTTTTTCCGAAGGCGCGGATCGAACGGATGGATTCCGATACGATGCGGCGCAAGAACGCACACCGTGATGTACTGGGAAAATTCCGCACCGGCAAAATCGATATTCTGATTGGCACGCAGATGATTGCCAAAGGACTCGATTTTCCGAATGTAACGCTGGTCGGCGTGGTGAATCCGGATCATGCGCTGCACATGGCCGATTTCCGTGCCGGCGAACGGGTTTTTCAACTGCTGACACAAGTGGCCGGTCGTGCCGGGCGGGGCGAGGCGGCGGGCGAAGTGATCGTGCAGACCTACACACCGCATCATCCGGCGGTTCAGGCGGCACGGCGCATGGATTTCGCAGGATTCTGTGATCAGGAATCGGCCTTTCGTAAGGATTCGGGTTATCCGCCATACACACATCTGACGTGCATTACATTACGAGGAAAGAACGAAACTGAAGTTGCGGCGGCGGCAGAAAAACTTTTCCAGGCGCTGGAAAAGTGTTCGCCGAGTACGCTGACGCTTTCCCCGGCAATGCCGGCGCCGATTGCCCGGATGCGCGGCGAATACCGCTGGCAGATTCTACTTCGCGCCGCACGGACAAAGTCGATGAATGACGCACTGCGCGCAGCCTTTGGATTTATAAAGCTGCCGAAATCAGTCCGAATTACGGTTGATGTTGATGCGACTTCTCTGATGTAAATCGTCAGGATTTTCCCTACGTAAAGAACAGTCCGCCCCGATGTTGATATAATGCCCGGAGCTGGTAACCTCATGCACCTATGAAGGTGCTTGTTGCAGATGACTCAAAACCGATTCGTGATCGGCTGGTTGACCGGCTTGCACGTCTGCCGGATGTGCAGCTGTCCGAAGCCGTGGATACAACGGAAGCGCTTCAGCAGATGATAACCTTTAAGCCCGATGTGGCGGTGCTGGATATCCGTATGCCGGGCGGCGGCGGCATTAAGGCGCTGACGGAGATTAAACGGGATTTTCCCGGCACGACGGTCATCGTTATGACCAATTATCCTTATGCGCAGTACCGGCGTAAATGTCTCGATGAAGGCGCGGACTTTTTCTTTGATAAGTCGTCTGAATTTGAGCAGGTGGCGGAAACGGTTCGTAAGCTGACGCAGTCGGTGAATGTCGGTGAAGTGGCGCTTCGGACGGCGGCCGAGCAGCTGGTTGCGGCGAAAGAGGAAATCGAAAAAAAAGAGCAGCGCCTGCGCGACATGAGTATTCTCAGTCTCCTGCAAAAGCCGGCGGTATCCGCCGGTCTGGATCATGCCTATGCGATGTGGGAAAAAACATTTGATGCCATGCCTGATCTGGTTGCTATTCTTGATACCGACCATTCGATTGTGCGCGTCAATAAAACGATGGCTGACCGGCTGGGTGTCCCGGTGGCCGAGCTGACCGGTAAAAAATGCTTTGAATACTGTCACAGGGAAAAGTGTCCGCCAGCCGCCTGTCCGCACGAGGCCATGCTCAAAGACGGTCAGGATCACGCAGTTGAGATGTATGATGAGCATATGGGCGGCTGGTTCTACGTCAGCGTATCGCCGGTATATGACGGCGACCGGTTGATTGGTGCTATTCATATTGCCCGTGATGTTACAGTGAGTCACAACGCTGAACTGTTGCTTAAGACGAGCGAAATGCGCTACCGCCAGCTTTTTGAATCCATGCAGTCCGGATTCGCTTTGCATGAAATCATTTGCGATGAAAAGGGTGTTCCGTGCGACTATCGGTTTCTTGAAATTAACCCGACGTTTGAGGCACTCACCGGACTTAAAGCAGAAAATCTGATTGGCCGGACGGTCAAAGAGGTTATGCCGGACACCGAAGCACGATGGATTCAAACTTACGGAAAAGTGGCACTGACCGGCGAGCCGGTGCAGATTGATGATTTTTCCGGTTCGCTTGAACGGCATTATTCGGTTTCCGCATACTCACCGACGAAAGGGCAGTTTGCCACCATTTTTAATGACATTACCGAGCAGAAAAACGCCGAGGCGACGGTTAAGCGTGCGCTTGAAGTCGCCGAGATTGCTAACCGCACGAAAACGCAATTTCTTGCGAATATGAGTCACGAACTGCGAACGCCTCTGAATGCGATTATTGGGCTCACCGAAATCCTGCAATTCGCGAAGTTGAATGACGAACAGCTCGATTATGTAAAGACGATCGGCGCCAGCGGAGAGACGATGCTGGCCCTGGTGACTGACCTTTTGGACTTCTCCAGAATTGAGCTTGGAAAAATTGAAGTTAAAAACGAGATGTTTAATCTGCGCGAAGCAGTCAGCACAGCGGTAGCGATACTTTCTCAGCAGGCGGAAAGAAAAGGGATTGAGCTGACCTGTGTTGTGGAGGAATCTGTTCCGGAACAAATTATCTGCGATTCAGCCCGCTTGCGGCAGGTGCTGATCAATCTGCTGAACAATGCGGTTAAATTTACGAAGCATGGATTTATCCGGCTGACGGTCTGCGAACGGGCGACACCCGCCGCCGCCGGAAGATTTGTTGAATTTTCAATCAAAGACAGCGGCGAGGGAATTGATGCAGATACGATGAAACGGATTTTTAAACCGTTTCAGCAGGGTGACAACTCCAATACCCGCGAACACAGTGGAGCCGGACTCGGACTGGCCATTTCAAAAAATCTGGTGGAGCTGATGGGTGGTGCCATTCGTGCAGAAAGCCGTAAGGGGGAAGGTTCCACTTTTAGTTTCTATATTCCCGATCAGCCGGCGCGCTGAGTTTATCTGTCGAATTCAAGGCGTTGCCCGTGAGCCGACGGGGTAGCTTTGCCATTTTGCCAGACAATCTGTCCGGAGACGATGGTCGTATCCACAGACGAATGGAAGGTAACGCCTTCAAACGGCGACCAGCCGCACTTATAGAGAATGTTTTCCTTGGCGACGGTCTGCGGACGGTTCAAGTCAACCAGCACGAGGTCAGCCCAATAACCTTCGCGGATAAAGCCGCGGTCTTTGACGTTGAAAATCCGCGCCGGATTATGTGCGATTTTGGCGGCGATGGTTTCCAGTGACAGCAGCCCGCTATGGAAATGTTCAAGGACGGCGGGCAGGGCGGACTGAATAACCGGCATGCCGGAGGGAGAGGTCCAGTAGGTTCCCTGTTTTTCCTCCAGGGTATGCGGGGCGTGGTCAGTGCCGATCGTATCGATCCGGTCGGTGAGCAGTCCGCGCAACAGGGCGGCGCGGTCGGAAGTACTCTTAATGGCCGGATTGCATTTTATCAGCGCGCCTTTGGTTTCATAGGCGGCGTTGTTAAAGTTGAGATAATGAATGCAGGCTTCGGCGGTGATTTTCCGGATGCTTTCGTCGCGTTCTTCAAAAAATTCATTTTCACGCGGACTGCTGACACGGATGATTCCGTCGCCGAAAAGCTCCAGCTCACGCGCCGTGCTGATATGCAGGACATGCAGTTTTGTACCGTGTTTGCGCGCCAGTTCGACGGCAAGTTGCGATGAGCGGAAACAGGCCTCTTCACTGCGGATAAAGGGATGGGCGGCGAAAGGTGTTTTGTCGCCGTACCGTTCGCGGAAGATTTCTTCGTGGCGCTTGATGATGCCGGAATCTTCACAATGCGCGGCGAGGTTAATCGGGCATTCGCGGAAAAGCTCTTCCAGAGTCTGATGGCGGTCAACCAGCATGTCGCCGGTGGACGAACCCATATAAACTTTTACGCCGCAGATGTGTTTGGGATCGACCGCTTTGATCTGGTCGAGATTGTTGAGCGATGCACCGAGATAGAAGGAATAGTTGACGGCCATTTTCTGCGCGGCGATGGCAAACTTCTCCTCCAGCCTTTCGTTTGTGATTGCGGGAGGGCTGGTATTCGGCATTTCCATGACGGACGTGACCCCTCCGGCGGCGGCGGCGTGCGATTCGCTCCGCATATCGCCCTTATGTGTCAGACCCGGTTCACGGAAGTGGACGTGGCAGTCGATCATGCCCGGCAGAAGTGCTTTTCCTCCGGCGTCAATGAGGATGTCGGCATCGGCGGCAATTGCGTTGCCAATCCGGTCAATACGTCCGTGGCGGATCAAGACGTCGGCGGATCGAAGTGCACCGTCGCTGATCACATCTGCATTTCTGATCAGGATGCTTTGCATAGAAGCTTTTTCCGACAGAGGATAATCACGGCAGCCAGAATCATAAAGGAGGAATAGAGCTGACCTTTGGTGACCCAGCCGAAGTAAATGGTGCTGTCGGGCTCGCGGAAACATTCGGAGGCGATACGCGCGACGGCATAGAGAATGAGGAATGCAGCGCTCTGGACGCCTTCGCGTTTGCCCCGGGCGGTCCGGCGGATGATCCAGAGTACCGCGAAGAGCAGGAGACCTTCGCCGAGTGCTTCATAAAGCTGTGACGGGTGGCGCGGTGTTGGCGTCAGGTCTTCCGCCTGCGGAAAGATGACGGCCCACGGAACATCGGTCGGGCGGCCCCACAGTTCGCCGTTGATGAAGTTGGCAATTCGTCCAAAGAAGAGGCCGATCGGCGCGACGGCGGCGAGGCCGTCGGTGAGATTCCAGAAAGAAATCTTCTTTTTCCACGCCGTCCAAAGCACCACCAGAATGACGCCGAGCATGCCGCCGTGACTGGCCATGCCGCCTTCCCATACGCGGAAAAGAAACAGCGGGTCATGGACGAACGTATCCCATGCGTAAAGAAGGACATAGCCGAGCCGTCCGCCGAGAAAGACACCGTAGATGGCGATTTGAATGATGAAGTTGCCAAGTTCCTGCGGCGGCACCGCAAATTCACCGCGTTTGGACATCCGTTGCAGAAGAAGATAACCGGCGAGGAAGCCGAGCAGATAAGAAAGTCCGTACCAGCGAACGGCCAGCGGCCCCCATAGCTGGAAAATCACCGGATTAAGATCATGTACCCAGTAGTTCATATTAAATTGGAGCCTCGCCAGTGGAGTTTCCGGCTCAAGACGGAAAAGTAGCTGTAGTCCGGCAGTTGCAGGAAGGCTATGGGTTTATCACTGCGCACAATCCGGACGGCGTCACCGGCATCGAGTTCTTCGACATCCTGTCCGTCGGCGGAAAAAACCAGTTTTTTGTGTGTATGCTGTACCGTGATTTCGATGGTATGTGAGTCTGGTAGTATCAGCGGCCGGTTGCTGAGCGTGTGCGGGCAGATAACGCTGACACCGAAAACGCCGGCGCCCGGCTGGATGATCGGCCCGCCGGAAGCTAGGGCATGGCCGGTACTTCCGGTCGGGGTGGCGATGATCATGCCGTCGCAGGCGAAAGAGGTAATCGGTTCGCCATTCACAGAAAGTCCGAGTTTAATAATATGCGAGGAGCCGCCGAAACCGATGACGGCGTCATTTAAAACCCGGTAGCTGACGGCCGGTTTGCCGGTGCGCAGAACCGTACAGTCGGCCACGCTTCGCAGCTCGTGTCTGCATTTCCCTGCGGCCAGTGTATCAAGCGCCTGTTCGAGGGCATCTTCGCCGATGCCGGTGAGAAAGCCTAGACTGCCGAGGTTGATTCCAAGAATCGGAACATCGGCTCCCGCCAGCAGGCGGGCGCAGAAAAGAACGGTTCCATCGCCGCCAAGGGCGAGCAGAACGTCGACGGTTTTTTGAAACTGATCGAATTCAATGACGGTTGCAGAGGGCAGGTGTGCGGCGGTCTGTTCGTCAGCGAACAGTTCGATTCCGAGCACGGCGGCTTTACGGGCGAGACGCGCAAAGATGTCGGCGGCGTGCGGACGTTTAGGGTTTGCAATGACACCGGCTTTTTTCATACGGTGATTGTTGCCACAACCGTTCAGAGGCACAAGATTTATTCAGGGGGAAATGGACGCCGAAAATGAGTTCTAAAACCATTGTTACCGCCTGTGATCACAATTTTGTCTGGGGCACTTTTCTGCTGCTCCTTTCTTTGCGGCGCAGCGGGGTCAGGCTGCCGGTGCATGTGGTGACGCACAATCTCGGCGAAGTGGACCGTGCGTTGCTGAATCAGATTGATGGCGTGACTTTGTTTAAAGCCTCGGATGAGGCAAACCACCGCAATATTGTTTATCAGAAAACCGCCGCCATTTTGACGGCGGATACCGATCTGATCATGTGGATTGACTCGGACTGTATTGTTACCGGCGACATTACGCCGTTGATGGATGCCGCCGGAGAGGGTTTGCAGATACGGATGAGGCCGGAGTCAGAAATCGATTATCTTTTCAAAAGACGGTATGCCGCCGGAGAAAAACGCGGAACGCTTCCGGGAAAAGTGCTTGAAATCTGGCGTAACGATGTCGGCGAACGCCAGATACCGGCAATTAACACTTCCTGTAATGCCCACTGCTTCACCGTGCATCGCAGGCATCTTGATTTTATCTGCCGTTGGGATCAGCAGATTCGCAAGGTGATTTCTACCGAATCCGGCCGCGGCGTAGTGAATGACCGCAGCTTTGCCTATTTTCTGCTCGATGAAGCGGTCATGAGTTCCCTGCTGGCTTTTTCTGGCGCGCCGCCGCCGATCCGGCGCTACTTGATGGAGGCTGATCCGGATTGTGCCGTGATTCATTTCGGCGGACAGCCCAAGCCATGGAAACGTTGGCTACTGCGCAATATGGAGTATTTCGATACGATAACGGGCTTGCTGGAATGGGCTGAGAAAAAAGGTTGGGTGCTTCCGTATAAACCGTGGTACCTGCAGCGAAAGTACAAGAAAATCTGCCGGATCCATGCATTGTTTTTTGAAGTGCATCGCCATGTCCGGCGCAATGTGTGCGGGCTGAAAAAGAAAAACTACTGTTGATAATTTATGAATATGAATGAACAGGCGACAAGTGAGGAACAGGGCGGGGCTTTTTTCTCCCGCGAGGCGGTTTCCGGGGTTCCTTGGATGGTGGCCAGCAAGGCGATTCTCTTTTTTGTCTACTTTGCAATTTCCGTACTGGTGGTTCGATATCTCGGCAGTACCCAGTACGGCGTTTATGCCATCTGCATAAACATCGGCGAATGGGCGGGTGTATTCTGCGGTTTGGGGCTGGTTTCCGCACTTTTTCGTTTTGTGCCTGAACTGGTTGTACAACGCAATGCCGCCGGTCTTAAACGGCTGATCTGGAAATCGCTCTGGCTGCAGATCGCAGCGACGTTTGCGGGCACGTTTATTCTGGTGCTCATGAAGCCGTGGCTCAACGAATGGTTCCATATCGATTTTGGTCCTTATCTGGTTCTGACCGGATTGCTGATCGGCTTCAGTCTGTTGAAAGAAAATGTTTCCGCCGTAGAAACATCACTGTTCCGCACTAAACACATTTCAATGCTTACCCTTGCACGCGGGGTGCTTTGGCTCGTGCTGGTTGTCACGCTGCTGCGCGTTGTGCCGACCGCCGGTTCTGCGCTTTGGACACAGATTCTTTCCTATGCTCCTGTTTATATCGTCGGTCTGTGGCTTATGTTCCGTTACATCTACCGCTTTGACTGGCGCTCTCCGCCTTACGGCATCGGCCGCCGCCGCACCGCGCAATATTCCTTCGCCATTCTCAGCAACACGGTTGTGCGCATGATGATGATGAAATACACCGAGGTGTTTTTTCTCGGTCTCACCGTCACGCCCGCCGTCATCGGCGCCTACGACCTTGGGTATTCTCTGCCGCCGCTGGTCATTTTCTTCATTCCTGATTCACTGCACATGCTTTTCACCTCCGGCTTTGCCGAGGCCTACAGCCGCGACCGGAACTGTCTCGGACGGCTCATTAAGGCCTACTATAAAATGACGATTCTTTTTATGGTGCCGCTGGCCGTCTTTGGATTCTTTTTCTCTCCGGCGGCCGTGATTATGGTGTATGGAGACGATATGGCGCTTGCCGGGGTGCTCGCCTCCGGCTTCTGTATCATTCATCTGCTGTCGACCATTTCCACGCCGCTGTCCATGGCGATCAAGGCCAAAGAAAAAATTATGGCCACCATGCCCGTCATGATCCTGCAGATTGTGATCAATCTGTTTCTCGACTGGCTGCTGATTGTTTACTTTAATTTAGGTGTCTGGGGCGGAATGGGGGCCGTGGCGGGGACGTTCCTGATTTCCGCACCGATCCGCCTTTCGGTGGTCAAAAAAATCCTCGGCGGCATCTTTTTCCCGACCGCATACACGATCCGTATGACGTTCACCCTTTTTATTCTGGCGAGTATCATGATTGTGGTTTCCGATCATTGGAACCTGCTGGGTCTTTTTAAAACCCGCTGGCTTAATGTCGTCACCCTCTTTGTACTTGGCGCCATCTACCTCCTGCTTTTCTTTGCAACGATCCGGATGTTCCGGTTGGTTAAGGACGAAGACGTTGCCGACTTCCGGTCTCTCAATATCAAAAAGCTCAACTTTGTTTTTGATCTGCTCACTCCGCGGCGCGGCTAATTTATCCGGCGGGGACTTGTCGGGCGGAGGCGTTAGTGGTTAACTTCAAAACCTATGTTGGCAAAACGAATCATACCTTGTCTGGATGTAACCGGCGGTCGCGTCGTCAAAGGCGTTAAATTCGTCGAACTGCGCGATGCCGGCGATCCGGTTGAATGCGCCAAAGCCTACGAGGCGCAGGGCGCGGACGAACTGACTTTCCTCGACATTACCGCCTCCAGCGACGGGCGCGACACCATGGTCGATATCGTCCGCCGCGTCGCCGAACAGGTTTTCATGCCGCTCACCGTCGGCGGCGGCATCCGCACACCTGCCGATGTCCGCCGTATGCTCAACGCCGGAGCCGATAAAGTTTCCTTCAATACCGCCGCGATTAACGATCCGGATATTCTCAATACCTGCTCCGAACAGTTTGGCAGCCAATGCACCGTGCTGGCGATCGACGCGCGGCGCAACGGCGACGGCACCTGGGGCGTATTTACGCACGGCGGACGCAATCCGACCCAACTCGATGCGATTAAGTGGGCGATTGAAGGTACACAGCGCGGCGCGGGCGAAATCCTGCTCACCAGCATGGATGCTGACGGCACAAAAAACGGCTACGACCTTGAACTTACCCGCGCGATTTCCGAAGCGGTCGGCGTACCGGTCATCGCCTCCGGCGGCGCGGGGACGTTGGATCATCTGGTTGAGGCCGTCACCGAAGGCAAAGCCGACGCCGTACTCGCCGCCTCGATTTTTCACTTCGGCGAATTCACCATCCGCCAGGTTAAAGAATACATGCGCTTCAAAGGCGTGGTTGTAAGGCTGTAGCGAAAAAATCTATTGCGTGATCATGTGCAGGAATTACGGTCTTCTATTCCCCAAATTGGATGTAAGACTGCATTTCGGATAGATCGCTTGGATTTTTTACCTTTGCACAGATGCGGATGATCAGAGCCACAATGTATCCATTTTTCACCGAGAAAATCATGCTTTTTTGACGCGTTTCTGTGCTCACCTCTATTGAATCGTAATTATTGGCGTTTATGGCGATAACTTTTTTCAGAGGGATATTTCGATCATGTGAATCACCATCAAAAATTATTCTCTGATTGGTTATGCAGAGTTTGCCGCGCGCAACAACCTGCCATTCTTGAGAGCTCGTCGAATATCCCTTTGATCCACCAACATATACCCCCTTTGCCAAGCGAAATCCCGTATACCCCGACTGATACTGCCTTACCGCACGTGTTTCTAGCAATTTTGCATCTTCTTCCCAATACGCGGTCTCTCCATCTTTTAGAAGCATGCCCGTTTGAACCGGCTGGAGGCGATTATTGGTCTTTAAGTTCTCAATCCACGACTTTGCGTCTTTTATTGAATAATTTTTTAGGTCTTCTTCAAGCTGAGCCCTTGCTCTTACTTTGTCTTGCTCTTTTTTATAGAGCTTGTAACAACCGAAAACTGCCCCAAAAATCACTAAGAAAAATATAACAACATCCATAAATTTCCCCTTTATTTGTTGGTTAAGCGCAGGCCAGTTTTCAACTACTTGATGAACTATCCGCATATAGCTACCCCACATTTTGTTTCAAAGTCAATCAGGTATAAAATATGCCGCATTCTGGATAGACGATGGGTTCGTCGTCGGTCGGAGGGTCGCACTCTGTCGCGACCGGTTCCGACCCGGCCTTCGCCAGCTTCGGCGCGGCAGGCGGAGCGGAACCCTCCAGAACGGCAAAAGGTGGAACGCGACCGCCGGGCGCGTTTTCCTCCTGCGGCGGACAAGTATAAGCACGCTCGGAGATCGTGCTCCACCTTAAGACTGGCAAGGCTCGGTTTGGCTGTATATATTGCCAGTCTTTAAAACGGAGCGACTATGAAACGAAAGCTGTCTGCCTATCCGTCCCGTATCGAAGCGCGGATTTTAATGCTGCGCAGTCAGAAGGTTTTACTTGATCGCGATCTCGCCGAGCTTTACGGGGTTGAAACCAAAGTGCTGAAACAGGCGGTGAAACGAAATATTGAACGCTTCCCGGCGGATTTCGCGTTTGTTCTGAATACGGATGAATTCACGGATTGGAGGTCACAATTTGTGACCTCCAATTCTGACAGGATGGGGCTGCGCTACGCCCCAACGGCTTTTACAGAGCAGGGCGTGGCGATGCTTTCGAGTGTCCTGCGTTCGCCGCGGGCGATTGCAATTAATATTGAGATTATGCGGACTTTTGTCCGGCTGCGCCGTATTCTGGAGTCGAATAAGGAGCTGGCGCGCAAGCTGGAAGAATTGGCGGCTGATTGCGATTCGAAGTTCAAGATTGTTTTTGAGACGCTGGATGCGCTGCTGGCTCCGCCGGAAAAGAAAAGCAACCCGATTGGATTCCATGTCCGCGAAGAGCCGGTTGAGTACAAGGTGAAGAAAAGGAAGAAGCGATGAGCAAGGAATTGGAAGAAGGGCAGAAACTCGAACTCGACTGGAACAAGCTGGAAAAAGCGGTTGCTGGCACGAAAGGCATTATTCCGGTCGCCGTCCAGCATGCCGATACCAAGGAAGTGATTCTGGTTGCTTACATCAATAAGCTGGCGTTCGAGGAATCGCTGAAGCGCAGGATGCTCGTTCTCTGGAGTTCGTCGCGGCAGGAGCTGTGGATCAAGGGGCTGACGTCCGGCGAAACCTTCGAACTGCTCGAAGCGCGCGTCAACTGCGAGCAGAACTCGCTGCTGTTCATCGTCCGTCCGAACCGCGGCGGAATCTGCCACACCAAAAACGCGAAGGGCGAGCCGCGTAACTGTTATTACCGCAAGATCGACTTCAGTACGCTCAAGCTCGAAAACCTGAATCCATAGGTGGGACGTGCCGTCCCGGCACGTTTAGCGTGCGCGGAGCGCCCGCTCCACCTTTAAAGCGACAACTGATATGAACAAAACCGCTCTGCTACGCGCCATTATTACCGAGCTCGAAACCGATCTTCGCCGTCAGCAGGCGGCGAATAAGCAAGCCTCCGCCGGTGCGACCGACGGCGAGGCACGCGCCGAAACCAAGTGGGATACCTGCGGACTCGAATCGTCGTATCTGGCGCGCGGCCATGCACTCCAGTTTAAGGCGCTGGCGGCGGATGTTGGTGAACTGCGGACTTTTGCTGTTCCGGTGTTTACCGGTCAGCCCGTCGGGGTGGGCGCGCTGATCGAAGTGGAACAGAATAAAGAAAAGACGCTCTTTTTTCTGCTGCCCTGCGCGGGCGGCACCGAACTTTGCGCGGACGGACAAGACGTGACTGTTATCACGCCGACATCGCCCGTCGGTGCGGCGCTGCTCGATAAAAAGCAGGGCGACAAATTTTCTTTCCGCGCCGGGTTAGCCGGTAAAATTCTGTCGGTGTCATGAAAACGACCCGCAAACACCGTCCGAGAGGGCTTGAGATCATTTATGAAGATCGCGACCTGCTCGTGATTAATAAAGAGGTCGGCCTGCTGACGATGAGTTTCCACCGTGATGAAACGCAGACGGCGGAACGCGTTCTGACGGATTACCTGCGTAAAGGAGCGGCCCGCTCCCGCCTGCGTGCCTATGTGGTTCACCGGCTTGACCGTGAGACCTCCGGTCTGCTGATCTTCGCCAAGACCGAAGCGGTACAGCAGCATCTCAAAGATCACTGGAAAGAGGTGGAGAAAGAGTACCGGACGATTGTGCATGGATCGTTGAAGGAAAAGTCGGGACTGCTGTCGAGTTATCTGGCCGAGAACGACGATCAGTTTGTCTATTCAACCGATCAGACGAAGGGAAAGTGGTCTGAGACGCAATATAGCGTCGTGAGGGAAAACAAATTATTCAGCGAACTGAAAATCAATTTGCTGACAGGACGGAAGAATCAGATCCGTGTTCATCTGGCAGAACTGGGTCATCCGGTGGTCGGCGACACCAAGTACGGCTTGAAAGGAAAAAGATTTGAGCGGATGGCGCTGCATTCCTGCCGCATCGCATTCAATCATCCGCACAACGGGAAACGGATGGTCTTCGACGCGCCGGTTCCTGTGTTTTTCACCAGTCTAATGGATAAGTCTGGCGTATGAAAAAGCGCCCGTTTTGTGCCGGCGTTGAGCCGGGGCGCGTGGATTCTGATGCGAAAATCGATCCAGTCCACTGAGGACTATTATGGATTGCTTGATCAGCTGTACAGATGACGGTCTGTTGCAGACGGACGTCAGTCAGAACCTTTGAGCATCATCAGCGTCTTCTGGATCAGTTCTTTATTGGAAAGCGCTTCTTTGGCACGGTTAACGAGCTTTTCGTATTCACTGATACTCATTTGAACCATCAGCGGTTTCCCTTTTTCGTCGTAATAAATCTGAGTTTCTGTGGTGCTCATTTATTCTCCTTATTTTTCGCTCTCGTCCTTTAAGTGCCGCAACAGATCAAGATGTTTTAAAAGGATATCATCCTCGTCCTCAATCTGTTTGGTTTCGATTGGGTTGTTAACCGTCGGTGGGATGGATTGGAATGTTTTTTCAACCGGAGGCGGATCCGGTTTTTTTGCAAGCGGCGGAACAGATGTTTCGTTAAGAGGGTGCATCTTGTTTTCCGGTTTCGGCGGCTGTACCGGCGGGTTTTCCCTGATCGGCTGAGTAGTAAGTTCAGGCTCTGTAGAATTGTAGATTTCTCCGGCACGGCTCTTAAGTTTTTTTATTTTCAGAAAAGCTGCGCTGGAAAAAGCCATTACTCCTCCGATGGCCAGCAGAGTGAACCACAATGTCTTTTTTTGAGCGGTTCCTGACATATTGGGAACCCATCCGGCGGCAGGAGCCCGCGACACAGTAAGCCCCATGGTTTCTTCCTCCGCACGGGCCGGTTCCGTACAGTACAGTCCGACAAACAGCACAGCTATAATCACTCTGCATAATTTGTTGTAGAAGCGGTGTTTCATTATTTTGCATCCCGTCAAGGGTTCGGTGCGGCAGGGTTACTCAGATAAGTCAGCGCTGTTGTTAATTGTTCCAGCAACTCGTCCGTTATGGCGTCGACTTTCCGTCGTACCAGCGGCCTTTTATACAATCCGCTGGGCGGTATCCAGATATTCGCTGTGTCTGCATCAGGTTGCAGCGAGCTTTCGACGCTGAGATAGAGATGCCCCTGGATTATTTCTCCGAAGGCGAAAGTTTTCCATTCATCAAAATCCCAAAGACAGATGTACGGTTTGTGCAAAGAGAGTGTAATACGTTTCCCGCACAGGCCGGATAGTTTTTGGGCGCAGGTCATGATGAGCCGTTTCGCTTTTTGAGAAGGATCCTGCTCGGTTAGAAAATCCAGCAGCATCGGAGGGATTGGCATCACATATTCTTTGCCTGTGGAAGGGACAGGGCTGGTTTCAGACAACTTAATTTCGGGAGTCACCGGAAGGTCTTCTGGAAGACGGCTCGCCGGGGTCGCATTTTGCACAGGGTTTTGCTTCGCCGGTTCAGGTTGTTCTGCAGCTTGCTCTTTGGGCGTGTGCTGCTCAGTTTTTGCAGATGCCGGAAGAGGGGTGTACTCTCCACCTAGTCCCGCCTGAAGTAGCTCGGTAATCTGCTTGAAGCGTATTCGCAATAAAGGGAGTTCTTTATCAAGATCAGACAATCTCAGGTACTCGTCATACAGCAACTGTACGGCGATTTTTTCACCTGCCCTGTTATATAGGGTTTTGGAAACTGCATCCATAGAAAGGCCCGTTTTGCAAAAGTGCGAAAGCAAATATAGTAGTAATTCCGCCGGACGCAAGGTCTATAAAGTAAAGACTTCAGATAAAATCAATCGCAGTAGCGATTAAGCCGGAAAAGTCATTTATTCTTCCATCCGCTTTCCCGGGCGGCGCGTTCGTTCACGGCGGTTTCCTGCCGCATGCGGATAAAGTTGGTGTAGCGATCTTTAGAAACAGAACCTTCGGCGACGGCCGCTTCGACCGCGCACCCTTTGGTTTTGATATGCGCACAGTCCCTGAACCGGCACAGTCCTTCAAGCGCGGTAATTTCATCGAATGTGTCTTTAATTCCGGCAGCGGTATCCAAGTGGCCAAGTTCGCGCATACCGGGCGTATCGATCACTAGCGCGCCGTTATCCAGCACGATCAGTTCTCGCCACGTCGTGGTATGAATACCTTTGCCGTCGCTTTCGCGGACGGGCAGGGTGAAGTATAAATCCTCTTCGCCCATCAAACTGTTAATCAACGAGGTTTTCCCGACACCGGAAGCGCCGAGCAGGCAGTAGGTTTTGCCGCGCTGGAAAAGTTTTTGAACTTTTTTCAGACCGGAACCGGTAGTGTTGCTGAAAGCAAAAACCGGCACATTCGGAAGGCGGGCTTCGACTTCGGCCAGCCGTTCCTTCAGCTCCTTGGCCGGCAGCATATCTTTTTTGCTAAGCAGCACCACGGGCTCAATGCCGCTTTCGTTGACGATGGATAGATAGCGCTCCAGCTTCGGCAAATTGAATCCTTTGTCCAATGTGTGAATAACAAAGGCCGTGTCGATGTTGGCGGCGATCAGCTGGTGACTTACTTCCTTGCCTGCCGTTTTCCGTTTCAGCGTATTCTGCCGATCGAGGACGGCATGGATCATCGCAAAATCGCTGCCGGTAAAATTCGTTGCACGCACCCAGTCGCCGACAGTCAGGTAATCATTCGTGCTGCGGGCCTCGCGCCGCAGCTTTCCAGTGGTTTTTGCCGGGCGGGTTTCTTCCCCGTCACTGATGTCGCACCAGCCTTTGTGGACCGCGGTAATGCGTGCGACCTTCCCGTCTTTGGAACCGGACGGATCAATCTGTTTCTGAAACCACGGAGTAAAGCCGAATTCTTCGAGTGTCATAAGTATTAATCCAGAAAGCGGGCACTGAGTCCGCGATAAGCGTCGATGCGCCGGTCGCGCAGAAACGGCCAGCTGCGCCGGACGGTTTCACTGCGTTTGCCGTCGAGTTCAACAATGAGTTCGGTTTCGCCGTCGGGCTTCGCCTGTGCCAGCAGTTCGCCCTGACAGCCGGCGACAAAACTCGAACCCCAGAACTGCGCACCGCCGTTGCCGCACGGCGCCGGCTCGAAGCCGGTACGGTTGATACTCAGCACCGGAATGCCGTTGGCGATGGCGTGCGACCGCTGAATCGTGATCCACGCTTCGCGCTGGCGCGCCTTTTCGCCTTCTTTATCGTTCGGGTCCCAGCCGATGGCCGTCGGATAAATCAAAATGTCCGCGCCGGCCATCGCCATCAGACGTGCGGCTTCCGGATACCACTGATCCCAGCAGACCAGTACGCCGAGTGTGCCGACGGACGTTTTGATCGGTGTGAAGCCGAGGTCGCCGGGCGTGAAGTAAAATTTCTCATAATAACCGGGATCGTCCGGAATGTGCATCTTGCGGTATTTGCCGGCGATCGTTCCGTCACTGTCGAGAACCACGGCGGTGTTGTGATAAAGGCCCGCCGCACGTTTTTCGAAAAGCGAAATGACAATCACAATTCCGAGTTCCTTCGCCAGCGCGCCGAAGATTTCAGTAGAAGGGCCGGGGATTTTTTCGGCGAGCTCAAAGCAGTCAGTGTCTTCGGTCTGGCAGAAGTAAAGGCCGGTGTGGAGTTCCTGCAAGGCGGCCAGCTGCGCGCCCTGCGCCGCGCAGCGGCGGATCGCGGCGATGCTTTTCACAATATTAGCCGTACGGTCAGCCATGCATGACTGCTGAATCAGTCCGACTTTCAGTTTTTTAGTCACAGGACTCCTTTTGGAATCTGCATCGTTACGCAATGGAGCGAGCCGTGCTGCAGAATCAATACGGAACAGTCTATGCCGATGACTTCGCGATCTGGAAAGGCTTTTTTGACGGTTTCAAGCGCCTGGGCGTCGGCGGGGTCATTGTAGGTCGGCACCAGCACGGCCCCGTTGATAATGAGAAAGTTGGCGTAGGTTGCCGGTAAACGTTGGCCTTCAGCGTCAAATTTTTCCGCCGGCCACGGGAGTGGAAGCAGGCGGTACGGCATTTTTTCCAGCTCGTCTTTCATGTCGCGGAGTGCCGGGTAATGTTCGTCGGCCGGGTCGGGACATTCTACGTAGAGCACCGTGTTGCCGGGACAAAGGCGGGCGAGTGTGTCGATATGTGCGTCGGTATCGTCACCGGCCAGCCGGCCATTTTTCAACCATTGGAAATTTCTGATTCCGAGTTCGTCGGCCAGCCGGTTTTCAACCTGCGTTTTGTTCAATTTGGCGTTGCGGTTTGAATTGAGCAGGCATTCTGCCGTCGTCAGCAGAGTTCCGTTTCCGTCGCTTTCGATACTTCCGCCTTCGAGAATCAGGTCAACGGTGCGCAGCGGAGTCTTGCCGAATGCACCGGCTGTATGGAGTTTGGCGGTGATCTGGTTGTCGAGCCCCGCTTCAAACTTTCCGCCCCAGCCGGTGAAAGTGAAGTCGAGCAGTACCGGTTTGCCGTCTTCATAAATCGTGACCGGACCGAAATCGCGCGCCCAGGTGTCGTTGGATTCGATTTCGTACAGCGCGACGTTTTTCATATTCACGCCGCGTGCCGCCAGTTTGGTGCGCAGGCACACCTCGTCGGGAACGACGACGATCAGTTTTTCAAAACGGGCGACGGCTTCGGCAATATCCATGAAAACCGCCTCGGCTTCTTTTAAACGGGGCGCCCAGTCGGTTTTTGCATGCGGCCAGCAGATCAGTACGGCATCCTGCGGTTCCCATTCAGCGGGTAAGCGTTTCATAAATTATTTCTCAGATTCCGGCGTATCCTAGCTGAACCTGGGTTGTTTACAATATTTTGCTCAACGGCCGGAAATCCGGACATCCGGAATGAGCGGGATTGATTCGCATCGTGCCGTGTGCGAAGAATGACGCATGAAGCTGAAAACAACGGTGCTGTTTTTTTTACTGATTATAGGGACTATCTCTTGTTTTGCTGAACCGTCACTGGAACAGAAAATCGGTGGGATTTTAATGGTCGGGTTTCGGGGAATGTCTGTTGATCAGAACAGCCCGGTTGTACGCGACATTCTTGAATACAATCTCGGCGGCGTAATTCTGTTTGATGCCGATCTCCGGCTGAAAACGAATGAGCGAAATATCCGCTCGCCCGGGCAACTGGCCGAGTTGACCGGAACGCTCCAATCCTATGCCAACGGCTCCCTGCTGATCGCGATTGATCAGGAAGGCGGTCTGGTCAACCGGCTTAAACCGGCGTATGGATTTCCGCCCACATTTTCACAGCAGTCTCTGGGCGAACTTAACGATCCGGAAGTTACATACCGGGAAACGATGAAGCTGGCCGCTGTACTGAAAGCCGCCGGAATTAATCTGAATCTGGCGCCGGTGGCCGATCTCGCCGTTAATCCCGACAATTTCATTGTGAAAAAAGAGCGGACATTTTCCGCCGATCCGGGAAAAACAATCGGCCACGCCGCACAGTTTATCCGCGCCCACCATGAACAGGGCGTGCTTTGCACATTGAAACATTTTCCCGGCCACGGCAGTTCCACTGCCGATTCGCACAAGGACATGACGGATGTGACGGAAACCTGGCGGACGGCCGAACTGGAGCCGTACCGGCAGCTTTGCAAAGCGACCGACGTGGTGATGACCGCCCATATTTTTCAGCGGAATCTGGATCCTGAACTGCCGGCAACACTTTCAAAACGCATTATCACCGGCCTGCTTCGGACTGAAATCGGTTACGACGGGGTCGTAATGACCGACGATCTTTGCATGAAAGCGATCGCTGATCATTACGGGTTTGAGACCGCGCTTGAATACAGCTTGAATGCCGGCGCAGATATTCTACTGATTGCCAATAACGAGACTTACGATCCCGGCATGGTGCCTAAAGCGGTTCAAACGGTTGCCGGACTGGTTCGTGCCGGGCGTGTTCCGGAATCGCGCATTGATGAAGCCTTTCGTCGCGTTGCCCGATTGAAGGACAAAGTTTGTGCAGGATGCCGGTACTCGGTGCCTGCGGAAAAAAGCGGTAGATGGTATCAGGAAGTCCGCGATCTGTATTACGGCCTGCCGGTGCAGGTTCAATATGGTCCGGAAGATACCCAGCTGACCAGTCGCGTTTGGGGCTATCTGGAAAGCATAGACGATGTCTTTAACGACTATAAACCGGGAAGCGAAATTTCCGTAATAAACCGTCTGAACGCTGCCGGTGATGTGACGCTGTCTCCAATGCTGGCCGATGCTTTTGCTAAATCCCGGCAGGCCTGGCAATTCAGTGAGGGTGTTTTTGATGTTTCGTGCGCACCGTTGCGTACTCTCTGGCGGCAGGCCGGGAAAAGCGGGGTTTCACCTTCCGATGAGGAAGTCGCTAATGCCCGTGAGCGATGCGGAATGAAAATTACGCAGGGGGGAAGCCGGTTGACGCTTTCCAGAAGCGGGCTGGTATTTGATTTCGGCGGGATAGTTAAGGGCATTATTGCCGATCACGTGATCGCAATGTTGAAAGAGGGCGGCGCGCAAAGTGCTTTAGTTCAAATCGGCGGGGAAACCGCCGCTTTTGGCCTTTCTCAAAAGAACAGACCTTTCAGGATTGCCGTACAGCATCCGGAAATACGCGATGGAACGTGGTGTGTGATTCAGGCCGGAGGGGCCGGACTTTCGGTTTCCACCAGCGGCAACTATGAGCAGCCGATAATGATCAATGGAAGAGAATTTTATCACATCATGGATCCGCGTACCGGATATCCGGCTAAAACTGATATTTTATCGGTGAGTATCGCCTTCCCGGAAACAGGGAAGAACTGGCTGGCGGACAGTCTTTCGACTGCCGGCGTCCTGCTCGGGCCGGATAAAACTTTTGCAATCGTAAAAAATATCGGCGGCGAAGCGATGTTTCTGATCCGTGAAAACGGGAAGATTAAAGAAATTACCAGCCCCGGATGGGAAACCTTGAAGTGATTCGGGGTATCTGAATCAACCCGGTCGGGCGTCATAGATCCGAATATCTGTTATTTAGTCTGTTTATTATTTTGACTGGGGAATGAACAGCTCAAGACATGCGGAAACCGGCACCGGAAAATGCTCGCATGTTTACAGCCAGCGATTTGCCGGTGGCTACGCCCAGTTTATCGGCCATGTGTTGAATGACGATCAGCATCAGGGGGCTGAGTGTGATCACCCGGAGCAGTTGATAGCCGAGTTGCGACCCGCTTTTGATATTGGTGGCCCAGTTGTCCATGTCGATGAACCCGCCGGTTACGAGAAATCCCGGCCCGGGAAAACTCAGGAACTGCTTGAGCAAAAATCCATTCGGGGTAGAGGATGCGGCGGCCATGAGCCGTTTATGGCAAGTTGATTTCCTCTTCCGTGACGTTTTTTACGGAAGATTTTCCCGATGTTTGGGAACGGGAAACTTGCGCCGGCCCGCCGTTGCGGGTACAAAAGCGCTTTAAAACAAGGTGTTTCGATGAGTGTGCAACCGGATAGAAAAGCGTTTTTGGAAAAGGCGAAGCAGGGGAGCCTGATTCCGGTCTGGAAGGAAATTCTGGCCGATCAGGAGACGCCGGTTTCTGCCTATGAACGGGTGCGGAAATTTCTGCGCGAAAAAGACCACGCCTCGCACACCTGGATGCTGGAAAGCGTCGAAGGCGGCGAGCACATTGGACGCTACTCCTTTATCGGCGGCAATCCGCGAGCCATCATCCGCGCCCGCGGCTCTGTCACCGAAATTACCGAGGGCGGCGCGACAACGAAGGTTGACGGCAGTGACCCGCTCAACGCACTCAAAGCGTACATGAGCCGCTACCAGCCGGTACACGATCCTGCGCTTCCGCGTTTTACCGGCGGAGCGGTCGGCTTTATCGGCTACGATATGATTTCCATCTTTGAGCCGCGCGTGCCGGTGATCAAAGAAGATGTCATCGGTAATCCGGATATGGTGATGATGGTCACTAACGCCATCATTATTTTTGACCGGGTCAACCATACGATGAAAGTGGTTGCGAACGCCTACATCGACGGTGACGCCGACAAAGCCTACGACGACGCGCTGGCGGAAATTGATGAACTTTGTGAAGCGCTGTTGCAACCGGTTGATCGTGTACTGATCGAAGCGCATTCAGATATTGAGCCGATCGAGCCGCAATCCAACACCACACCGGACGAATTCCGGGCAATGGTCAGCAAAGCGCAGGAATACATCCGCGCCGGAGACATTATCCAAACCGTGCTTTCACAGCGTTTTGAAGTTGAGAACACGGCGGACTCACTGGCCGTCTATCGTGCATTACGCTCCATTAATCCGTCACCCTACATGTTTTGTCTCGATCTTGGCGAAAGCGCGCTGGTCGGTTCGTCGCCGGAAGTTCATGTGCGTTGTGAAGACCGCCGGATCGAAGTCCGTCCGATTGCCGGAACCCGGCCGCGCGGCAAAACCGAAGCCGACGATTTGGCTCTGGAAAAAGAACTGCTGGCCGACCCTAAAGAACTGGCCGAGCACGTCATGCTGGTTGACCTCGGACGCAACGACATCGGCCGCGTCTGTGAATTTTCCAGCGTCAAAGTGCCGGAGCAGATGGTCATAGAGCGCTACAGCCACGTCATGCACATCGTTTCCGATGTGACTGGGAAACTGTCGCCGGAACACGACGCCTACGACGTCATGCGCGCCACATTTCCCGCCGGAACCGTCAGTGGCGCGCCGAAAATCCGCGCGATGGAAATTATAGCCGAACTCGAAAAATCCAAACGCGGTCCGTACGCCGGAGCTGTCGGTTACTTCAGTTTCGACGGCAATCTGGATTCCTGCATTACCATCCGCACCGTCGTGCTCGATAAAAACAAAGCCTACGTTCAAGCCGGTGCCGGCATCGTCGCCGACTCGGTGCCGGAAATGGAATATCAAGAAACCCGTAACAAAGCCCGCGGTATGATGAAAGCGCTGGCGCTTGCCAAGCACTACGCCGCCGCGCGGGAAGGGGTGGTAAAATGATTCTCGTCATCGATAACTACGATTCGTTTACCTACAACCTTGTACAATATCTTGGCGAGCTCGGCGCGGAGATGAAGATTTTCCGTAACGATAAAATCACCGTCGCGGAAGCGGTGGCGCTGAAGCCGGAGAAGGTTTTGGTCAGCCCCGGTCCGTGTTCGCCGCGTGAAGCCGGAATTTCGTGCGACATCATCCGCGAGTTCGGTCCGCGCGTTCCGCTGCTCGGCGTCTGCCTTGGCCATCAAGCGATCGGTGACGTATTTGGTGGAAACGTTGTCCGTGCCGCACGGCTGATGCACGGCAAAACCTCGCCGATTCTGCATCATGGCGAAAGCGTCTTTAAAGGACTGCCGAGTCCGTTCGATGCTACGCGCTACCACTCGCTGCTCGTTGAACGCGAAAGCCTGCCGCCGTGCCTTAAAATTACCGCCGAAACTGCCGAAGGCGAAATCATGGGACTGATGCATACCAAGTTTCCGGTTCACGGTGTCCAGTTCCATCCTGAATCCATTCTCACGCAAGGCGGCAAACAGCTTCTCCGGAACTTTCTGGAGATGTAAGCCATGTATTTCGATACCCACGTCCATTTCGACGATTTCGTGAAGGACGGTACGCTGGAAGGTGTGCTGGAGCGTGCGGAGACGTCCGGTGTCGATAAAATGATTGCGGTCGGCGGCTCGCCAGAAGCCAACGAGCTGGCGCAGATGCTGGCAGAGGCTTTCCCGAAACGGATTTATGCCGTCGCCGGCTATGACCGCCATCTGGCGGGCTCAATCTGTGACATTACTGCGTTGCGTGAGCTGGCGGCGAAAGATTCGACGGTTGCTATTGGTGAAACCGGTCTCGACTATTTCCATGAGCCGGAAAAAGCCAAAGAGCAACAGCGACTTTTTTTTCAATGTCTGGAAACGGCTATCCATGTTCGCAAGCCGGCTATTATTCATACACGGGATGCTGACGACGATACGCTTTCGATCCTGGCTGATTTTTCCAGACACTGGAAAGGTGATCCGGCGCGTATCGGCGTTGTTCATTGTTTTACCCGGGATCTGAAAATGGCGACGGTGCTGCTCGACCTCGGTTTTTACATCAGCTTCAGCGGCATCGTTACGTTTGCTAATGCCGATCCGCTGCGCGAAGTGGCGAAATTTATTCCGGATGACCGTCTGCTGATCGAAACGGACGCGCCGTATTTGGCGCCGATTCCGCATCGCGGCGGGCGCTGTGAGCCCGCTTTCGTGGCTGATACCGCCAAACGGCTTGCCGAGCTGCGCGGCTGTGCAGTAGAGTCGCTGGCGAAAACGACCGCACAGAATGCCGTGCATCTGTTCGGGCAGGAGGAAGGAACCCTATGAAAAAAAATCTGTTTACACTGTTCGCGCTGACGCTGGCAGCTACTGTCTTTGCTCAGGAAGACGTCAAAGTGAAAGTGACGGGTGACCGCGTGAGTTTACGGGCCGAGCCGAACACCAATGCTGTTCTGGTTTGCCGTGTGATGCTTGGTGACGAGCTGGCTCTCAAAGACAATAACAATCCGGACTGGGTGGGTGTACTTCCTCCGGAAACCGCTGATTTCTGGGTGAGTGCCGAGTTTATCACTAATAACACGGTGCGGACGGAACTGCTCAACATCCGTTCCGGTCCAAGCTTGAGTCACAGCGTAGTCGGTACAGCGAGCAGCGGCACGGTTTTGAATGTCCGCGGCGAAATTTCCCAGTGGCTGAAGATTGCGCCGACCTCCAACACGGTGATCTGGATCAGCCGTAAGTATGTTGACGCGCCCGGTGCCGTCGTTACGGTGGTCGAGCCGGTTGCCGCGTCCGTGTCGACGCAGCAAACACAAACGGTTGTGCAGGTTGTTGCTGCGGAACCCACCGTTCAGGATATTATGACGGCGATCTCAGCGACTTCGCAGAAGAAACTCATTGTTGATTCTTCCAAGACGCAAGGCGTTGAAGGAACCTATTACGGCGTACTGCGGCCGTCAGACGTCACACTTTATCAGCTGGTGGACGATCATTTCACGGACATAACGGTTTGTTATGTACGGGGGAATCTGGCCCAAATGCAGACTTTTAACGGCATGAGACTTCAGATCACCGGAAAAGTTTACTGGGCTCAGGGAATGGATCTGCCGGTGGTTAAGCCCACACGGATCCGGTTGCTCCCGACGGAGACAGCCAAATAACCGCAGCTACAATTCGGGTTCACAGAGTTCGTAGAAATTGCAGTTTTTGCAGGACACAGGATCAGCAGCCAGTTCCCATTCCTCTTTCGGGAGCGGTATATTCCTGGCGCGGGCAAAGTCGACCAGGTATTCCGTCATTTCCGCCACGGAATCTTCAATGCGCGCCTCGAGCAGCTCGAAATCTTCCGGTGCGAGCTGAAACGGCGCCACCAGACCTTCGTTGAGATATTCGACGTACAGGAAAGTATCTTCCGGTCTGGCGCGGAATTTTTCGCGCGCCCAGAGCGCATAAAGTCCCAGCTGTTCGCGGTGGGATTCTTTTACTTTACCGGCCTTCCAGTCGTGGATGTGAAACTGTCCGCCGATGCGGTAGGCGTAATCGGGAATCACATACATCTTCACACCCTTGAATTCGATATTCTCCGGGTCGCCGCCCATATCCGGCGTTTTTACCGGCAGTTCCTGCTCGCGCGTGATGGTTCCAATCCTTGGCAGGACCTTGCCGATGAAGTGTGAAATGCAGTTTTTTATCTGGCCGCTCATCTGTTCGGCAGCGGCTTTTTCGTCACCCATCACACCGTAATAGTGCTCGCGCAGACAGCAGAATTTTTTCGGGTCGTTTTTCCATTCGCCTCGTTTGGATTCCGTCCACTTCTGGCGGAGGAAAGGACGGGCGACCGTTTCGAATGCTTCGTCGGCAGTAATCGGATTGCCGGCCTGGTGCTGACGCAACACGCGCATAACCGAATTTTCGGCGGCCTGACCCATCAACCCCCAGCGGTTATCCATCTTATTGAGCTGGTAGGCCTTTTTTGTTTCCGGCGCGGCATTCTTTTCCCAGCCGCCCCACATGCCGTACTTGCTCCAGAAGCGCCTCCGGCGGCATTCGTCGAAATCAGCCGCTGCGCTGAACGACCATGAAAAGGTATTTTCCAATTTCCCCATGAGAGTAAAACTAACTGTAAAACTGCGAATAATCAAAGCAATCCGTCTCTACCGGGCGGTAAGTGCAGCTTATAACACGACAACGGAACTCGAAATGCTTGGAGCCTCAACGGGTTCCGTGGTACAACCTGACCCCATGCGGAACTTTATGCCTCCGACGAACTCTACAAGAGTCTCTACGACAAGCAGTTTATTGAGTAGGGGTCTTAGACGGGTAAATAATCAAAATCTTCAAATGAAACGAATTGTCCATATCATAGCAAGCAAGGGAATGGGAGGGATGGAGACACATCTGATTACCCTGTGCAATGCGGTGGCCGGGCATTATCAGATAACGGTTCTGGCATCTTCCTGGATTGCGGACCGGTTCGATGCGTCGATAACGGTTGTGCCGTTTGCCGGATTGTTGAAGAGCCGTTTCAATCCGGTGACGATTTTTAAGCTGCATCAGTTGTTAATGGAGATTAAGCCGGATATCGTTCACGTCCATGGCAGTAAAGCTGCATCGCTTGTGACCGTCCCTTTTTTGTTCAACGCATTTACCCGTATTGCGACGGTTCATGGCATAAAGAAACGGGTCGGCCTGTTCCGTCATTTTGATCACATTATCGCGGTCAGCGAAGCTGTCAGGAATCAGATTCTTTCGGATTCCCTAATGCAGCCTGCCAGTTCAAAAGTGACGGTTATTCTGAATGGTGTGGAGTATCGGCCGGATCCTACCGCCCGCTCTCCGGTCGCCCATGTTCCCCCTGTCGTTCTGGCCGTCGGGCGCCTGGCGCGGGTTAAAGGGTTTGATGTACTCATTGAGGCATGGACCGGTGTGAAGGATGCCCTGTTGCAGATTGCCGGTGAAGGCCCTGAGAGGGGACATCTCGAGGCGTTGATCAAGAAACACAGGCTTCAGGGGCGGGTGACCTTGTTGGGTCAGCGGGCCGATATTCCGGATTTGTTGACCCAAAGTGATTTGATGGTGATTTCCTCCCGCAGAGAGGGGATGCCGCTTGTTCTGGCGGAGGCGCTTCATGCGGGGTGTCCGGTCGTCTCCACATCGGTCGGCGGGATGGTCGGGTTTTTGCCGGAGGAGTCATTAACCTGTTCTGAAGATGCAGGAGCCTTGGCCGCCAAGATCAATGAGGTGCTTTCAGACCTGTCGGGCTATTCGAGACGCCTGGATCCCCTCTATTGTTTTGCGCGGACGGAGATGACCGTTGAAGCTATGGCTCGGAAAACAGCGAGTGTCTATGAACAAGCAGCAAAATCCTTCTAATGCGATTAAGTTATGTTCCGGAAATATGGTTATCATTAATCACTGAAAAGCAGCCTATGTCAGTTTTAATATTCATCGTAATGGCCGTGTTGGGGGTGTGCCTTATTGCGCTTTCCTGCCGGTACTATTTCCCGTTTCGGGCGCCTGTCCATGCCAGCTATCCCCGGGTGCTGCTTTATCATGCCTGTGACAAGACGGTGTTCCCTGGCATGCCTCGGCGCCTCATTACGCATCCGGACAATCTTGAAAAACAATTCATCTGGCTCAAGAAGAAGGGCTATTCGTTCCTTACCGCTTCAGAACTGGTTTGTTCCGGATCGCTGAAGGATAAGGTAAGATCGGTCTGCATCACCTTCGACGACGGGTTCGAGGATAATTACATCCATTTGTTCCCGTTGCTGAAAAAACATCAGATCAAGGTTGTTCTGTTTGCAGCCCAGCAAAGTGTGTTCTCTGGGAGACCCATGCTGAATGAGGCGCAAATCAGGGAGATGTCCGATAGCGGCCTTGTCGAATTCGGAGGGCATACCCAGACCCACCTTGATCTTACTGTTGCGGATGAGGCTGTGGCGGAGGCCGAAATCCGGGCGAACAAACAATGGCTTGAGTCTCTGACGGGCAAGCCTTGCGTTACGTTTGCTTATCCCTTCGGAAAATATACGAAACGCGATGTTCTGATTCTGGAAAGGCTCGGCTTCACCTCCGCTTTCACCTGTGAAAGAGCGATTCGTCCTGTCAACGATCCATTCCAAATCCCGCGGCTTTATGTGAACGGCAAGATCAAGTCGTTTCAGTTTCCCCTGCTTCTGTCGCGCGGAAAGTTTCGGTCGTAAAATGGGGGCGAGTTTGACTTTTTCCTTTTAGCCGCAGTGTCAGTTAACGGTTGGAGTTCAAAAATGAGTGATAAAGTTCCTGTTTCGGTAGGCATTCTTTCTTACAAGGCTCCAAGGACGATTGCGGCAACGCTGGGAGCCTACGCACAGCATAACTTTCTGGATCTCTTTGCGGAAACGAAACTTTTCTTCCAATGTGTTTCCGATGAAGATATCCAGACTGCCCGGAAATATAATTTAGACTGGTGCGGGCGGCCTGATAATATCGGCATCCAGAACGGGATGCGCTGGGTTCTGGAGAATTTGAACAGCGAATACATTCTGTATCTCGAAAATGACTGCCCGCTGGTTGTGGATGAGATGACAGCGAAGTTTGAAATAGACAGGGCCGTGAACTGTCTTAAATCGGGACAAATCGATGTAATGCGGCTGAGATCAAGATTCACTCCGGGAGAACAGTTCGCAGACGTGCGTAAGTATACGACTGTTTACACTCCGTTTGAAATTGACGAGCGGTTTGTTCAAACCGATGAGGTTCAAATTTCGCCGCGGCGGCCGTCGAGCCGTTTTCTGAAGAGGCTTTTTTATCCAGGTTATGGAATTCGCATGATAGGGCGGAGTCTTTACGTAGAGAAGAATCCGGAAAAATTGTTTCCGAAGTATATCCGGAAGGCGGGTGACGGAATGTATATCGTCGACTCCAAGGTCATCAATTGGACCAACCAATCCATTTTAACCACAAAGCGGTTTTTCCTCCAGATGCTGGACTATGCTGATCGCCACCCGCGGAGTCGTACAGTCAACGGATTTCAGGATATGGAAAAACCTTTGAATTGTCGATGGTGGCGGGGACAGCATTTTAAGATTGGTGTTTCAGACGGTTTGTTTACGCACAAACGGTTGGATCGTTAGTTACGCAAGCGGTAATTCATATGAGAATCGTACATGCAGCCCATTACAGTTTGACCCGTGACGGCACGGAGTTCTTCAATTGCGAATTCAAGTTTCATACCGGGCTTTGTCAGGCCGGACATTATGTCTATCCCTTTTCGATTAATGATCGTGCCCGTGCCAATATTTTTGGATCGAAGAACTTTGGAAAGGGCTTTGCCAATAAATGCCTGCTCGCATGTTGCAAGAACGTTGAACCCGATCTCTTATTACTCGGACATGCGCAATACATAAAACCCGAAACCTTGGGAATGCTCAGACAGTTATATCCCCGGATGAAGATCGCGTTGTGGTATGTCGATCCGGTTTATCCTCCGCACGACTACGATCATCTTTTTCTGAAGATTCCCTATCTGGATGCGCTGTTTCTCACGACGGGAGGGGAGCATCTTGCTCAGTTCCGCAAGACCACTTGTCGTGTCGCGTTTATCCCTAATCCGGCGGACAGCAGTCTGGAGCGGTTGAATCTGGATGCAGAGCATTCAAAGAAGGAGTATGACCTCATCTATATCGGTTCAGATAAAAACCGCCCGCAACGGAGGGCTTTTCTCGAAGAACTGACACAAAAGTCGACCGGATTGCGCCTTGGGTTTGCGGCCTGTCTGGATCAGCCGCCTGTCTGGGGGCAGGCGAAAGACAGTCTTCTCCGGAAATCTCTGATGGCTTTGAATCTTTCGGACCGGAATGACATTTCACTTTACAGCTCGGATCGTGTTGTGCAGTTGACGGGAAATGGGCTCTGTACCTTTTCTGATGCGGCATCAGGGTTGCAGGCACTCTATGAGCCGGGGCGGGAGATGGTGTTTTTTGATTCGCTTGACGATTTAATTGTGAAGGCGCGGCGCCTGGCGGAAAGACCGGAGGAGGCGTATGCGATCGGCCGTGCGGGCCGGATCAAGACACAGCAGTGCTATTCAGGGAAGGTAATCGGAGATTTTATGTGCAAGTTCACTTTTAACGGCGCCCTGTCTGAATTCGCTTGGCCGCAATAGCGGCCTTCTATCATGAGGCGTCAACGCATGGATAAAAAATTGCCATATCATATTTATTTCTGCTGCAATAACGCATCGTATGCCAGGCATTATGTGGTGTTGATGGCCTCCATTTTAGCGAACTTGGCTAAAGAGGCGCGAGCGAGTTTCCATCTCATCTATTCTGGATTATTGCCAAGTGATTTGGATGCCTTTACTCAGATGAAGCGGTATCGTGATTGCGATGTTGAATTTATCCGGATTCATGAATCCGATTTTGCTGCTTGGAATCAAACGGCAGGGATTAAACACCTGACGGTCGGCGCTTATTACCGCATCAAGATACCCGAATACGCCCCCAAAGACATTTCCCGCGCCGTTTATTTTGACGGCGATATTATTGTGGACGGGGACCTTTCGCCCCTGTGGGATATTGATTTGGATGGATATTGCGCAGGTGTGGTTCCTAATGGTCCTGATGATCTTCTTAAAACTAATGAGTCTGACCGTTATTTCAATTCGGGGGTCATCCTTTTCAATCTGGATGCTATTCGGAATACCGATTTTAAAAGAGATATTGATGAAGCCTATAAGAAATCCGGAAATGGATTTGGCGATCTAGATCAAGGACTCCTTAATGCGACATGGAAGGGTCGCGTTCGATTCATTCCTTTCTGCTGGAATACGCAGACGGCATTTTTGAAGATCAAAAATAAATTTAAATACAAACTTTGGAGGCATCTCAGGAATCCGGTAGTCATTCATTACACCAATGCGTATAAACCATGGTCACTCAAATGTAAGAACCCTCTATGGCGGAAATATTACAAATATCTTTCGCTGACTCCCTATCGTATCAGCCGGTTTAAGTATCTGCTGTTTAGTCTGCGTCATGCGACTCTGCAGGTATTCAATGTAGAACGAAACGAAAGCATCAAATACGCATGGCGGGTGCAATTTCTGTTCTGGTTTCAATTCAATGTGCGTTTAAACAAATAACGGTATACTGTTTCCATGAACATTATTCAGATATGGGGCGGGCTGGGGAACCAGATGTTCCAATATGCGTTTGCGAAGGGCCTCGCCTATAAGACCGGCGAGCCTTTTGGCGCGGATCTCAGTTTCTTTGATACGCAGAATCCCCTGCATCGTTGTTGTATACGGACATATGAACTTGAACGGATATTCGGATTAAAGCTGACCATTGTTGAGAAAGATGTGATTCACAGACTCCGGAAAAAATCACCATTCAACTGGCTTATTGGACGGAACCTTAAAATTCATGCTATTAATCCTTGGCGCCGTGACCGGGATGAAGCGTTTCATTCCGAAATGTGGAAGCCGATTTGGCCGAAAGGTGTCGATGTCTATTACAAGGGATACTGGCAGCATGAGCAGTATTTCGACTTTATTGCGGAAGATATTCGCCGTGATTTCACCTTTAAGCCGTTAATATCACAGTATTCACAGGATCTGTTGCAGCGGATCAGGAACTCCGTCTCAATCAGTCTGCATGTTCGGCGGACAGACTTTGTCGATTCGGAGAATGAAGTTGGATTGGAGTACTGTCAGCAGGCGATACACAAGATCCTCACACGGCAGGTATTGATGAATACACGCCCATGCCTATTTGTCTTTTCCGACGATATTGAATGGGTAAAAAATAATTTCAGACTGGATGATATTCCGGTGATCTACGTTGATCAGACCACGGACCAGGCGGACGATATGTTTCTGATGAGCCAATGCAAACACAACATCCTTGCCCCGAAATCATCATTTTCCTGGTGGGCGGCGTGGTTGAACAGTAATCCTCAAAAGATTGTCGTTTGATGCGCAAAGGAATGAGATATGCGCAGTGGTTTCATTCGGAGCTCTACTGATTTCTTGCGTGGGCCGGACAAAAGTAAATTTTCGTATTAACTTACTTTATCAAAAGTCCTTTTCGAACATTCAACTTTGCTTAGCAACCCCCAGTTTTCCGAACTTTTGGAATCGATCCAGGTGAAAAAACCGGAATCAGCACCAAGAGTGGCCGGCGTATTCAAAATAATACCATCCAGACTTTTTGAAATCAGTTTTTCGCGGGCTCTGGCTTCGCCGTCATGCGTCTGAAGCGCGAACCCGATGGCGATCTGATCTTTCCTCTTATTCGCGCAAAGCGTAGCGGCGATGTCGGGCGTTGGTTTTAGTTCGATCGTCAGATTCGTTCCAAGCTTTGGAACTTTTTCATTCGATTTTTCCAAGGGTTGGAAGTCGGCGACGGCGGCGGCGAAGATGATGACGTCGGCGGACGCAAATTTTTCCTTCGCCGCGGCGAGCATTTCTTCGGCGGACGTTACGCGGGTGATATGAACGTTATCCGGCAGATGGCCGGCCGGAACCGGTCCGGAGATAAATTTAACCTCCATACCGCGTTTTACCGCTTCTTCTGCGAGCGCCTTGCCCATTTTCCCGGAGCTGGCGTTTCCGATAAAGCGAACCGGGTCAAAGTATTCGTGCGTCGGCCCGGAGAGAATGAAAACCTTTTTCATGCGAGCGCTTTTTTAATCGCTTCGAGAATGGCGGCGGGTTCGCTCATGCGGCCGGCGCCTTCGGTGCCGCAGGCCATGAGGCCGGTTTCGGGGCCGATGCACCGCCAGCCGCGTTTTTCTAAAACCTGGGCGTTTTCGCGGACGACGGGGTTGTCCCACATCTGCGTGTTCATGGCCGGGCAGAAAATTCTGACGCATTTTTTGCCGAGTGAGAGCGCGCTGGCGGAAACAATATCGTCGCCGAAACCGTAAGCCAGTTTGCCGATGATGTCGGCGGTGGCCGGCAGGACGGCGAAGAGATCGGCTTCGGTGGCGGGGTAGAGATGCGGATAGAGCTGGCCTTTGTCGGACGTCGGATGTGCAGGGAAAAGTTCCGTGCGCACTTCTTTCTGCGACAGCGCGGCGAAGGTGAGCGGCGTGACGAACTGGCAGGCGGCGGGCGTCATCGCGACCTGTACGTCGTGTCCGGCCTGTTTGAGCCCACTGACGACACTGGCCGCCTTGTACGCCGCGATTCCACCGGTCACTCCTATGAGAATCTTTTTCATTAGAACCTAGACCACCATCATTTCTTTTTCTTTAGCGGCTAGCATGTCATCCATCTTTTTAATGCGGGCATCGGTCAGCTTCTGGACTTCTTCGAGACTTCCGTCGCGATCATCTTCAGTGATTGTGCCGTCTTTCTGGAGGGCTTTGAGCTGTTCGTTAGCTTCACGGCGGACATTGCGGACGGCGATGCGCTGCTCTTCGGTAGCCCGCGAGGCGACTTTAGCCATATCTTTGCGGCGCTGTTCGCTCATTTCCGGAATCGGTACCCGGATGAGTCGACCGTCATTCATCGGAGTGATGCCGATGTTGGCGGCGTTAATGGCTTTTTCGATTGCACCAAGCGATGACGGGTCGAACGGGCTGATGACCAGCAGGCGGGGTTCGGGAGTCGAAATATTGGCGATGTCGCGCAGGCGGGTGGCGGTGCCGTAATATTCGACGGTGATGTTTTCCACCAGGCTCGGGCTTGCCTTGCCGGTGCGCAGTCCGCTCAGATCGTGATGGAGGAACTCAACGCACTTATCCATTCTCTCTTCGGCTGCCAGCAGTACTTCGATGCTCGATTCCATAATCTTCTCCTTGAGCTAGTGACAGACCAATGTTCCGGCATTTTCTCCGCGGAAGGCGCGCAAAATTTCGCCTTCCTTGAAAAAGTCGAAAACGACGATCGGAATATTATTTTCCATACACAGCGAGAACGCCGCCGCATCCATGACTTTTAGTTGCTTACTCAGCGCTTCGCCGTAAGAAATTTTTTCGTAGCGGGTGGCCGTTTTATCTTTCACTGGGTCAGCGGTGTAAATGCCGTCCACCTTTGTGGCTTTCATCAGCACGTCGGCGCCGATTTCGGAGGCGCGTAGTGCGGCGGCGCTGTCCGTTGTGAAATAGGGGTTGCCGGTACCGGCACCGAAGATGACAACGCGACCCTTTTCGAGGTGGCGCATTGCTTTACGGCGGATGAACGGTTCGGCGACGGACGGCATACTGATAGCTGTCATGACGCGCGTTTGGATGTCGACATTTTCGAGTGCCGACTGGAGCGCGAGCGAATTGATGACAGTGGCGAGCATGCCCATGTGATCGCCGGTAGTTCGGTCGGTTCCGCCTGCTTCGCCCGCGAGACCGCGGAAGATGTTGCCGCCGCCGACTACTACGGCGATTTCCGCGCCGGCGTCGATCAGTTGTCTAAATTGCCGTCCGATGGAGGCCAGGACGGCAGGGTCAATACTCAGGCCTTTTTCTTTGTTCTGGAGAGCTTCGCCGCTGAGTTTGAGCAGAATACGCTTATACTTCATAAAGTTTCCTCTCGAATGCTGCGCGAACCATAAAAAATCCGTGCCATTGTGTAAATTTCCAATCGTTTGAAAATCATTTCCGTATGCGGCTCAATAGGTCGTGGGCTGGCTGGTAGCCAGGTTGCTGGTCGAGTAAAATTTCAAGTTCGCGCACGGCGCGGTTATTATGCCCTAAACGATATTCTGCCAGTGCACTGTTATAGCGTGCACTGGTAAATGCGGGATTAAGCTGTACGGCCCGTGCAAAGGCATCGGCGGCCAGTTCAATACGGCTCGCGGCGTAGTAAGCCAGTCCAAGATTATAAAAAGCCTGTTCGTAGGTGTCGTCTTCTTCGACGGCTTTGATATACCACTTGGCGGCGTTCTCAAAGTCGTTTTTCTTCTGGTAAGTCAGCGCTTTATCAAAGTTTTTATCTGCATTTATACGATTCGGAGTACGCGGCGGCGTGAATACCAGTTTCTCACCGCCGGTTCCTTCCGCGATGGCTTGCAACTGGGCTTTGGCCTGCGCGGCAAAGACGTCGGTACCGGATGCTTTACGCAGATAAAGTTCGAACCAGCGTTTGGCTTCGGTCGGGTTTTTAAGCCAGTAGCGGTAGATAGAGGCCGTATTGAAAAGTGCCGGAGCATAATTGGGATTTTGTTTTACCACGGCCTGCAAGCGTTTTAGCGCCGCCTCAGTGCCGGCGGTATGTAATTCGGCAATCGCCAGTGATGTCTGAAGGCAGGGATTATTCGGATTGCGTCCGAGCGCCCGATTCAAATTGTGCGCGGCATCTTCCCAGCGCTGATTTTTTGTGTAGAGGATCCCTGCGAAGGCGAGCGGTCGCGGATCGTCGGACTGAATTAGGGATGCTTCGCGAAAGGCATGTTCGGCGGCCGTGAAATCGTTTTGCTCACTCAGCGCAACACCGAGGTTGCAGAGCACGGCGTATTGTCCTGCATCCATGCGGATGCTTTCGTTAAACGCATCAACCGAGTCTTTTGTATTACCCATTTCCCAGAGAAGCATGCCAAGCCGGTTGTATGCTTCCGCATTCTCAACACTGCCGGCGCGGCTGCGGATTGATTTTTCGAGCAAAGCGCGGGCACGTACCAGATTGCCTGAATTCCATTCGACCAGTGCCTCGTGATAGAGCTTTTCGCCCGGCTTACGTTCGCACCCGAAGAAGAACACGCTGGCTAACAGAGCCGGCAGAATCCAATGGAGCCAGCTGCTTTTCATACCAGCTCCTTCATCCAGACCTGCCGCATACGCGGGCCGTCAAATTCACAGAAATAGATACTTTGCCACGTACCAAGCATAAGATTTCCATTTTTTACAATCACCTGCACCGAGGCGCCCATCAGACCGGCTTTCAGATGCGCGGCGGTATTGCCTTCACTGTGACGGTATCCATTACTCCACGGCACCATACGATCAAAAACCGTTTCCATATCGGCCGTCACATCGGGGTCGGCGTTTTCGTTGATCGTGATACCGGCGGTAGTGTGCGGAACAAAAACGGTAACAACACCGTTCTTCATCCCGGTTCCGGCAACAAACTGTTGCACAGCAGCGGTAATATCAATGAAATCGGTACGGGATTTTGACTGGACGGTAATCTCATTCATGCTTAGCCTGCACTCTAATCAACCGGCATCCCGTTGCCAGTTAAATTGTTAAAAAAACAGGAATCTGCTAATGGAAAAGCTCTACCCGTTCCGATTCAATCCGGTTTATAAGGATTATATCTGGGGAGGAAGCCGGATTCCTAAGTTGTTTCACCGGAATCAACCAGAGGGCACCTATGCCGAATCGTGGGAAATTTCAACTCATCCCGACGGGGAAACGACCATCGCTAACGGTCCACTGGTCGGGAAAACGCTCTGCGACCTTCTGCCGGTGCATAAAACAGCGTTGCTTGGCACGGACGTGCAGGGCGATGACTTTCCGTTGCTCCTCAAGTTGATTGATGCCCGGGATACTCTCAGTGTTCAGGTTCATCCAAACGATGCCAACGCAGCCGCTGTTAACGGCGACCCGAAGACTGAGATGTGGTATTTTCTTGAAGGTGACGGGAAGCCGCATATTTATTGCGGCTTTAAAGCCGGTGTCGGTAAAGATGAATTCCTGAAAGCACTGGAAAACAAAACATTCGCCGACATTCTGCAATCTGTTCCGGTGAGAAAGGGTGGCGCTGTTTTTGTGCCCGGCGGGCAGGTCCACGCAATTGGTGCAGGATGCCTGATTCTCGAGATCCAGCAGAATTCCAATACTACCTACCGCATTTACGATTGGGATCGCGTGGATGCTAATGGAAAAGGTCGCGAGCTGCATATTGACAAAGCACTGCGGGTGATTGCCTGGGGAGATAACGGTGATCCGGTTTGCCGGACTGACGGAACAGAAATCAAAACGTCACCCTATTTCCGTCTGGATCGTTTCGATCTGAGTACTGACAGGAAATTTATTTTGTCCGGCAAAAGTTTTCATGCGCTGTTTATCGCCGAAGGTTCCGGTAAAATTTCGTGGGCGGACGGAGAAGATAAACTGCTGCCCGGCCAGTCATGGCTGATACCTGCCGCATTGGGAAGCTACACAGTCTGCCCCAGCGATGCCTCATTGACGCTTCTTTGCGTCACCGTTCCATAAGTTTCTGCTGCCGGGCAATTCTGAAAAAAAGAAAGAGCCGAGTAATCGGCTCTTTCTTTGCGTAGAGGTCGCGAGTGTATTACTGCTTTTTACGTTTGATCAGGAAGAATACAAGTCCCGCGACAGCAATAATGGCCCCGCCGACTATCCAGCGCAGCTGGCCGCCTGTTTTTTTCTGTTCAGGGGCAGCCACCTGATTTTTGGAATCTGCTACGGCTGTTTTTAGCTCTTTGGTTTCGACAGGTTGAATGGCCGGGGCCGGTGCTGCCGGAACCGCTTCGAGGGTTACGGTGACCTGTTTGTCGGCGCCGGTGAGGGTGGCGGTTTTGGTCACGAAACCTTCTTTGCGTAATTCAACAACTGTATTTTTTTCGATTAACTGCTCAACCGGGGTTACCCCGATGGATTTGTCTCCGACGAACACTTCGGCGCCGGCAGGGCTGCTGATGACCGTGACGTAGGGCATAGCTTTAAGTGCAATGTCCACCTGAGCCGGTGATTCGGGTGTGAGAGTAATGCTTTGCGGATAGTAGCGGTCAGCGCGAACTTCCAGAGTCGTTTTTTCGCCAACAGCAAATTTAACCGGTGCTTTGCCGATTACTTTGTCTGCACGGTATATCTGCGCACCGCCGGGAACGGTTGTAACCGTGACGATCGGAAAGGGTTTGAGCTCGATGGCCATTTCATAAGGCGGCGCGCTCTCCAGTGTGATGCGCTTGGTGAAATAACCGGGTTTGCGCAGTTCAAAAGTGCGGCTGGTCAGAATTTCTTCTCTGACGGATGAGGTGCCAATGAGTTGGCCGTTTTCGTAGAATTCCACTTCGGTCGGAACGGCGGAGACCGTAACGATGGGGCGCCGCGCCAGCTTGACAACAAGCGGGTCGGTGGTTTCAAGGCCGATGGTGATATTTTGATCATAATAGTCTGCTGCTTTTAACGTGTAGGTTTTGTTTTTTACGGAAACCTGCAGTTTCATCGGCGTGCGTCCGATTAAATTCGTAGAGTCGTCCAAATAAATATCGGCGTCCGGTTTGCTGTAGACCAGTACCGGCATCGGGCGCAAGGTCAGATCCACTTTGCGCGGCGATTCGAAATTGAGTTTTACCGTGTCATCAATGTAACGGTCTTTGCGGATGGCGAAGTTTTTATCACCGACGAAAACGCTGGTGTTAAAGGGCGTGTTGCCCAGCTGAGTCTGACCATCAGCGCTGTACACTGTCGCGCCTGTCGGGGTGGTGTCGATGGTAACCGGGGCACAGCTGCAGATCGCCAGAATGAGGCTCAACACAAAGAATAAACCGATCGAATTTTTCGTCATGGCAGACTCCTTAATAGATTACAAACACATCGGTTTATACCGCAGTACGCACTTTTAAGTCAAACGGGAGGGTCTCTTATTTTGGGTTAAGATCGTCGCCGCTTAATTTTTATGGTGTTGACGGCAAGGGCCAGTGCCATAAGTGCGCCGCCGCCCAGCAATCGCGGCCAGTCGGCCTTTTCACCGAAAAAGAAAACAGAAACGAGGATACCGAGCGGGATTTTCAGGTTGTTGAAAACCGCCAGAGTTCCGCATCCGACCTGCCGGGCGCCGGTATTCCAGAGGAAAAAGCCGATGCCGGAGGCGACGATGCCGAGGTAAAGTAGAATCCCCGCTTGTTTCGGAGTGATGATTAATGTGTTCCAATCCGTACTGCAAGCGGCCAGTGCGGCCGTGAGCATTGCACCGACATAAAGCAGGCCGAACACTTGCAGGTCTGTGCGGGGTTCTGGGAGACGGGACATTGTGCGCCGGTAGAAAATTTGTCCGAAAGCAAAGCAGAGATTGGCGCCTTGCAATAGAAAAAAACCCCGCCACATTTCCGAAGAACTGAGCTGTTGATATTCGATCACGCCGCCGCCGGCAACCGCCAGTATGCCGGCGACCAGCGTAGTGAAATTGATTCGACGTGCGAAGAGATCATTGATGACGGCGACGTAAATGGGGGTGAATACGGTGAAGAGTGCGACTTCATAGGCTTTGAGATAAGCGAAGGCATGAATATAAGCGACATACATCAATCCGTACTGAACTGCGCCGGTTAAAAACAGGCGGGCTGCATCGGCTGCGCTTAGGGTGCGCAGGCGGAGAAACGGGGCAAAGACCGCCATCGCGAGGGTCAGACGGATGAATGCAACGGCGGAGGAGGGCAGCCCCGTCAGTCCGTCTTTGATCAGTCCGAACGAAAAGGCCCAGATGAGAGAGACGACCAGGAGCCGTAGCATGGTTATTTCACAATCTGCAGAATGGATTTAAATTGAAGTGATCCTGCGCTGCCGAGCAGTTCAAAGAGCAGCATTTCGGTACAGGTCAATTTAATCCCTTCAGTTTCCATGCGGCGCAAAGCGAGTGCTTTGTTGGCCGGATCGCGTGATGAGACTGCGTCGGTTACGATGGAAACTTCGTGACCGGCAGCGATCAGGTCCATGGCCGTTTGGTAAATGCAAACGTGGGTTTCAATACCGCAGAGAATCACATGGCGGCGTTTTGTTTTTCCCAGTACTTGTAAAAACATCGGTTCTCCGCAGCAACTGAAGGTTTTTTTTTCAACTGGAATATCTCTGAGCATGGCGCGGAATTCACTTCGAGTCTTTCCGAGTTTTTCGGGAGTCTGCTCGGTAACAATAACGGGGATGTCGAGTACATACATTCCGGTGAGCAGACGACGGATGTTTTTAAAAAGCGCTTCGGCGCCGTCCACCAGTTCGGAAAGCTGGCCTTGAACATCGACAAGGATCAAAACGGCATTTTCTTTTTTCAGCATGGCTTTCTCTTCCGGCAAACCGGTTCCCTTTAACTCTACATTTTATGCACCGCGGACGATAAGTTCTTTGACGTAAGGTTTCAAGAGTTGTTTGAGATGACTCAGGCGTGCCGGCGTTGTACGTTTGAGTTCCCGGAGACGAGGGTCTGGCAAAGTGTCCTGAGGGACGAAAGCCTGCAGGCAGTAGCGCCGGGCTCCTTGAATCAGTGTTCCGATTTCAATCATCTGCTGGTCGGTATGAAACGGTTCGATAATCGTGGTACGGAACTCATAATCCAACCCGCTGTTCATGATGAGTTTAACGGATTCGGCGATTTTATCAGTTTGGGAGAAGCCGACGAGTTCCGGATAGCCGGAGAGTCCGGCTTTAATGTCCATGGCAACGTAGTCTACCAGCGGCAGGCACTCTTTGAGCACGCTGGAGAGCGCACCGTTGGAATCGAGTTTGATTTTAAAACCGTAGTTGCGGAAGAATTCGATCAGCTCAACGAGATCGGCGGCGAGTGTCGGTTCGCCTCCGGAGATGCAAATGGCGTCGACCCATTCTGCTTTGAATTTCCGGCAGACTTCGTCAAGCCGACTCCATAATAGACCTTTCTGTTTTTTGCCCATGAGAGTGGCGTTGTGGCAGAAGCCGCAGGAGAAGTTGCAGCCGCTGGTGAAAAAAACGCCGCACAGGCACCCGGGGTAGTCGATGAGAGAGGGCTTTTCTAAAAATGCGTAAACGGGCGACTCACCTTGCGGCGGGGTCGCCCGTTTATGTGGAGCTGACGCTCCGGGGGGCATCACACACGAACCTCTTCGAGGACCGTGGTGATCATCTTGGGGGAGATGATTCCTTTACCTTCGTCGCTGTAATCGGTTTGCAGACCGACGTACTGGTAGAGCTTTGATTTGCCGCAGATTTCGTCGCGCGGCTGGGGATTGCGGGCCGCAACCGGCACATAGCGGTCGGTTTCTTCCTGACGGCGGGTGACGAGCAGGGCCGGAATCCGCTGGGGGTTGATGCACTCGGCAGAGGCGAAGGCGACGAGACCGTCAACGGTTTCGACGTCACAGTATTCCTTTTCGAAGTCGGACCATTCCTTTTCTTCGAGCAGTTTGTCGAGACGCTGGTTGAGCATTTTGCATTTGGCACAACCTTCTTTGCCGAACACTTTAATTTTATAGGGCTTTGCCATGGAAAATCTCCTCGGTTCAAATTTTCAGTCTTGGACGGTGACCAGTTTCTGTCCCGCGCCCTGATCAGCGGTTTCTACGTTATAGAGACCTCTCTGCCGCGCTTTAAGTTCGCCATAGCGTTTGGATTTGTTCCAGTTCTGGATCTTGCTGAAGTAGCCGACCACGCGGGTTTCACCAACGACATCGGTAGATTCGCAAGCGGGGCAGGTTTCAACCAGTCCGCGCATTTGATGGTGGCAGGTATTGCAGAAGGTGAACTCAGGCGACACGGTTACCTGCGCCGACTGCGTACGGAAGAACGTCTCGGTCATCAGCTTTTCAATCGAAGCGGCTGACGGCTGTTCCTCGCCGATGAAGGCGTGGGTGATGGCGCCGGACTCAATCAGACTGTGATATTTTGCCTGCTCAACAATACGTCCGACCAGACCGACCGGAGCATCGGCGGTGAGATGGATGGAGTTGGTGTAGTAGCAGACATCTTCGGTTTCGCCTTTGACGATGTCCTTGGCCTCGTCGTGGAAGTAGATGAGGTCGGTCTTGGCGAGACGGCGCGCGGCGCTTTCAGCCGGCGATTCTTCCAGCGTGAATTTGAGGTTGTACTTCTTGCTGAGCTTTTTGGTCCGTGTGTACATGTGGGCCACGATCCGCAGACCAAACTGCTGAGCTTCATCGCTGTCGTGCAGTTCCTGGCCGATCAGGAATTTTACGGTATCGTTCACGCCGATAAGCCCGATGATATAGGTGCAGGTATCAAGATTGACGTACGGTTTACCGTCGCAGGATTCTTTGCCGATCTGCCAGAGCGGATGCCCGTTGCCGCTCATCATTCCGGCGATTTTGGCTTTCTTCTGCAAATGAGCCTGCGCGACAAGTTCCATCATCCGGTCGATTTCTTCGTAGAAATTCTGGAGTATATCGCCACCTTTACGCGCCGCACGGTAGGCGGCCTGCGGGATGTTGATAGTAACGTTCTGGAATCCACAGAAACGCATATTCTCGGGATGACGCAACATGCGGTTGTCACTGATGGTGGTTCGCAGGCGGCAGCAGGCCGACAGAGTAACTTCGTCGCGGTCGAAAATAAAGTAGGTCGAACCGTTTTTCGCCGCCAGCTGACAGGCCGCTTGGTAAATCTGGTACTGCTCTGGATCGGTGAAGGTTTCGTCGCTGATATGGAAGTCGCACTTTGGAAATTCAAAGATGCGACCGTTGCTGTCGCCGTCGCCCCATACTTCGAGCAGTGCGCGACAGAAATCCTGGGCTTCTTTGGTGTAATCACCGTAGGTAATAATTTTTTCGCCGCGTGCTTCGAGGTCGGCGGCTACGGCGGCGTCATATTCCAGCCCTTCTTTACCTTTGATTTCGCGCATCACCAGACGTTGGGAACCATCTTCTTCCTCGAGGTAAAGATCCATCATCTTGTAGCCGCTGGCGTCACGGTCTTCGCGCAGAACCTCTTCGAGGCGGACGCTCAGCCCGGACTTCAGGCGGAGCATGTATTTTCCACCCGGGCCGATGGCCGGAACGGTTTTCATGTAGCCCGGAACGCCGGAGTGAATATTGAAGTCGAGGAACAGCGTCTGTCCGCCGCGGCTGAATGCGTTCTGCGAGCCGTTGAAGATGAGTTCCTGCGCGATCTGTTTCAGTTCGCGGGCATTCATGCCCTCGAGGTACGGTGCGTAGAGGATGTTGATGTAGGCGATGCCCAGCGCGCCGGCATAGTTAGCCTGCATGGAGGCGAGGAAAGTATTAAGATGACCGGTCAGCACGGAGGCCGTTTTGGCCGGGCTCGATTCGGTGTTGAGGTTGATTAAGCCTCTCAGGCCGTACTTTTTAACATATTCAATCGAGTGGCTGGAGCAGTAGACGCGGTGCGGATAGCCAAGGTCGTGCAGGTGCACGGCGCCGGTATTGTGCGCGCGCTTGATGTCGGAAGTGAAAATCGTGTCGAGCGCCCACTGTTTGAGCACCAGTTCGGCAATGCCGAGATTTACGGCTTCCGGGTTATTGTTGACGATATTGCTGTTTTCGGTGGACTTGGTGAACATCAGTTTTTCGACATAGTCGAGCGGTACGCCGTAAAGGGAGAGGTCGCGCAACTGTGCCTGGAAACCGCGCTCCGCCAGCTCATTGTTGACCATCTCACGGATGAGCGTGGTGTTGATGGCTTTCATGTTGCTCGCAATGATGCGGTTTTCAACCGACTTCGCGATACTGATAGCGGTGTCGACGGCAAGATCGGTCTTGTCAAGAATCTGTTTTACGATGCGTTTGCGATCCCATGGCAAGGTGACTTCCGAAGAGCTGGACTCCACGAGCAGCAAACTGGCGTCAGTGACATCCACTTTGTCTTTTTTTACACTGCCGTCACGCACACGGATACTGCTGCGAGCGATGTCACGCTGTTTGCGGTAGCGTTTGTAGGCGGCTACGACCAGCGTTTCGCCGCTTTCGGCCAGCAGAATTTCAACCAGATCTTGCACATCTTCAATGTGCGGAATCCGTTTGCCATCCGTTTCGGGGCGCACGAAAAACTCAGATTGGGGGTTGTTGAGCTGTTCGAGAACCTGGGCGGTGATTTTCGGCGCGAGCCCCTCATTGCGCGGGATATTCTGTTTGCGGGCGACCTCTTCAACCGCGAGGTGAATTGCCATCTCAATTTTTTTATGGCTGAAAGGCACGATCAGCCCTGAGCGTTTGCGGAATCCTTCGAAAAGTGCATCTTTTGATGTAATTGTTTCAGCCATAGAATTTTCCCCCTGTTGACAACCTGTAGATAAGCTGACTTTTTGTTTTAATGTTCATTGAACGACGGGCAGAAATTATCCAAATGCTGTATGGCTGTCAAATGAAACCACAACATATTGTGTTTTGTGCGTAAATATCTGCCTGCTAAACTCTTCTGAAAAAAAGCCCCTCCGGTTGGTTGTTTTTTATAAATTTTTCTCCCAGACCATCGAAAAAAGCTACCGTATTTTCTGTTTTTTCCGGCAATCGGAAAAATCTCTACGTTCTTGAAACGGATGTGCTATAAAACCGGCACGAGGTGAAAAATATGTGGTTTCCAGAAATGCTTTATACGATCGATATCCTGTTTGTCCTGTTTATCCTGTTTTTTGCAGTCCGGGGTGTTTGGAACGGGCTTTCCGGTGAACTGGCTAACGTGATAACCCTGCTTGCACTGCTGACCGGCTTCTGTTTTTTTTATCCGCAGCTGACAGATCTTGCGAAAGACCATTGGAATATGCCGGCGACGGCGTTGCGGTTTATCGTACCGATGGTTCTTATACTGGCAGCGGTGCTTCTGTTTGTTCTTCTTCGCATTCTGTTTCGGCAGATGCTGAAGGAACAGGCGGATACGAACGCCGATAAAGTCGGCGGCGTGCTGGTGGGAATGCTGCGCGGCATTCTGCTGGGGCTGACGGTTTTTGTAGGTCTCAGTTTGATTCCGAACGACGCGCTATACAGGGTGCTTTTGGAGAAATCAGCCATCGGCGGGTGGGTTTGCAATACGCTTACGCCATGGGCCGCGCCGCGCATCGGCGAGCTGCCTGCTCAAAAAAGCGAGATGCAGGACCGAATCAACGATATTACCCGGTAACCGGTCTGATTCATGAAGCAGATTCCCAGAGAAACCATTGAAGAAGTTCGTGCACGGAATGACATCGCCGATGTAATTGGTTCATACCTTTCGCTCAAAAATGCCGGCACACGCTTTAAAGCGCTTTGCCCGTTTCACAAGGAAAAATCACCGTCGTTTACCGTCAGCCCCGATCGTCAGATATACCACTGCTTCGGTTGCGGCGCGGGCGGCGATGTGATCCGTTTTGTGCAGGAGTACGAAAAAGTCGATTTCATGACAGCCCTGCAGATGCTGGCCGACCGCTCGGGCATGGAGCTGAGCTTAGAGGAGGGCGGAGAAGGGGCCGGTGCGGACAAGCGGAAGCTTTTCCAGATTCATGAAGGCGTCGCCCAGCTTTATCAGCGCATTTTGCTCGAACACGAATCGGGTGAATCGGGCCGGGCGTACCTCGCTACGCGGGCGCTGAAGCCGGAAACGGTAAAAGAATTCCAGATCGGTTTCGCGCCCGACCGATTCGATGCGCTCGAAAAATGGGCGCAGCAGAAAAAGATTCCGCTCGAACTCATGGAGCAGGCGGGATTGATGATCAAGTCCGATAAGCGCGAAGGTTATTATGACCGCTTTCGCAACCGTCTGATGTTTCCGATCCGCGACGAAGCGGGCCGGGTGATCGGCTTTAGCGGCCGCGCGATTGTTAAGGACGAAAAAAGCGGCAAGTATGTCAACAGTCCGGAGACACCGCTTTTTCACAAAAGCCGCGTCCTGTTTGCCATCGATAAAGCCCGCCGCGCCATGGCCGAAAGCCGTACGGCCATTGTCTGTGAAGGCCAGCTTGATGCCATTCGCTGTCACGAAGCGGGTATTGCCAATGTCGTTGCTTCGCAAGGCACGGCACTTACCGCTGACCACGCCCGTATGATCCGGCGCTACGCCGACGAAGTGATTCTGGTGCTGGATGCCGATGCTGCCGGACAGAAAGCCGCCTTGAAATCTTCTGCGGCATTTATCGCCGAAGAACTCAGTGTTCGCGTGGCCTCGCTCCCGGATGGCGAAGATCCCGATTCGCTGGTACGCGATCACGGCGCGGATGCGCTGCGTTCACGTATTTCCGCTGCCGTTTCCGCGCTCGATTTTCTGATCAACGTGACGGCGGCGCACGAAAATATAAAAACGGAAGCTGGGGTGATGCGTACGGCCCGTGCGGTTCAGGCATTAATCGCTCAGGCTCCGGGCGCGGTGCAGCGCGACCGTATGGTGCAGCACGCCGCCGAACGGCTTGGACTTTCGGCCGCCGCTTTACAGCGCGATATGGCGCGCAAAAAAGAACGCCCCGCACCGTCAGTCGCGGGAGACGTGCCTGCCGTGCCGATAAAACATCCTGATGAAGAAGTGACTCTTATTCAGATACTCTTTCTTCACCCTCAGGAAGTTTTCCCGGTGGTGGCCGACCACTTACCGCCGGCTCATCTTGCCGATCCTGACTGCCGTCTGCTGCTAGAGCTGATGCTCGACGATCCAGTTACGGTGATGGACAGCATTCCGGATGACCGGTCAGAAGCGCGCCGGTTGGCGGCGCGGATTCAAGTAGAGGACACTAAATTGTGCGGCAAAGATAATTCTCCGGCAAAGGCGGCGCAGGACATCGTGATGGCGCTCTGGCGGCAGGCACTGATGTCACGCCGGAAAGGGTTAATCGCGGACGGCAAAATCGAAGAATCCGCCGAGATTACCGCCCAGCTTCAATGTTTGAAAAAGGGCTGGGAGCACGCGGTCGGCTTTCTGGTGGTGTGACCAAAGCAAAAGCGGCTTGTTGCTGAGTGGACGCTGGTCTAAACTGCATCCCAAAACTGGAGCGTTATGCGTATTCTGATTGCAGAGGATGATAAGGTAACCCGCATGCGGCTTGAAAAAACGCTAAGTGGGTGGGGTTTTGAGGTTGAAACGGTTGTCGACGGTCAGGCCGCGTGGGAACGTCTTTGCAGCAACGATCCTCCACGCCTCTGTATCATTGATTGGCTGATGCCGGCAATGGAAGGGCCTGAACTCTGCCGCCGTGTGCGTGAAAAATTTCCTGAAGAATACTTTTATCTCATTATTCTATCGGCGCAGCAGGGCGTTGATAATCTGATCGAAGGACTCAGCGCCGGGGCGGATGACTATGTAACCAAACCGTTTGTTGGACGTGAATTGCATTCGCGGATTGAGGTAGGCGTGCGTGTGATCGGTCTCGAACAGATGCTGGCCAATAAGGTGCGCCAGCTCGAAGCGGCGCTGGAAGATGTTAAGCAGTTAAGGGGTCTGCTGCCGATTTGTTCTTACTGCAATAAGATCCGCAACGACGAAGATTACTGGGAGCAGGTGGACAGCTATGTCGCCCGGCATTCCGATGTTGAATTCAGCCATTCGATCTGTCCGTCGTGTTACGAAAAACATGTTCAGCCTATGCTGGATGGCCAACCGGGAGTCCAATCTGAACAGCCTGCTAAATAGTCTATCCTGCATCGGCGCGGGACAAGGCTTGGCGTCTTTCCCTTTGATGTATAACGACATCACGTTGCATTACATTGCGCTCTGGGCGCTGGTTTTTGGTGCGGCACTGATCTGGGCGGTAATGCACCTCAAGCGTAACGCCCGTATTCGCCAGGCTGCACACGAAGGCGAGTTGCTTCGGATTCGCGTACGGAACATTCTGCAACACGCGCGCGAAGCACTGTTCGGGTTTGATCTGCGCTGCGGGAAGTTCGACTACCTGAGTCCTGCCTGTCTCAGTCTGACCGGTTATTCTGCCGAAGAGATTGAGGCTATGGGGCCGCAAGAACTGCTTCAACGGCTTCATCCCGACGACCGGGATGAAATAGACCGGCTCATTGGTCAACTGCGGCAGCGAACCAGAGAACGTGAATGGCTTGGTCTTGTAGATTACCGCTTTCTTCACCGTGACGGGCAATACCGTTCTTTCAGCGATCATTTGCATGTGATGTATGATGACACCGGTCATGCAGTTTGCGTGAGCGGTTCCGTGCGTGATATGACTCAAGTCGCCCGCCTGGAGGAAAGCATGCGCATCCTGGAAAAGAAATTCCAGGACAGCCAGAAGATGGCCGGACTGGGGTTGCTGGCCAGCGGTATCGCGCATGACTTTAATAATCTAATGACGGTAGTGCTCGGTAACGCCGAGCTGGCTCTTCTTGATTGCGGAGGCTCGGATGGCGGCGTGCTCGATGAAATAAAAAAAACCTCCCTGCGCGCGGCCGAACTGGCCAATCAGATGCTGGTTTACACCGGTAAAACTTCACTGGTAGTCAGCAGTATCAATCTCAGCTCGGTCGTCAAAGAAATGGGTTCATTGCTGGATGTGTCCATTTCAAAAAAAGTGTCGATTCGATACTGTTTGGCTGAAAATGTCCCTCTCATTCGTGGTGACGTTTCGCAGATCCGTCAGGTAGCCATGAATCTCATCACCAACGCATCAGAGGCTATCGGCGACCGCTCAGGTGTCATTGCCATCAGTATTCATGAAGTTGAACTTAAGGCGGGTGAATTGGAACGTACTTTCCCGCCGGGCGGCCTGCCTGCCGGACGGTATGTGCGGCTTGAAGTTTCCGATACCGGCGACGGCATGAACGAAGAAACCATGCAGAAAATTTTCGACCCGCTGTTTACCACAAAAATTACCGGGCGTGGACTGGGACTGGCTTCGTTACTTAACGTGGTGCAGCGGCATACCGGTGCGGTGGATGTTAAAAGCGAAGTGGGACGCGGCACGGTGTTTAGGGTCTACTTTCCTGCCGAGGAGCAGATTAGTGAAATGGGGGCCGAAGAAATACTGGCGGCGAGTGACGAATGGCACGGCCACGGTACTGCGCTGGTGGCTGACGACGAGGAGGCTATTCGTAATATCACCGCTGCGTTGCTGGAGCGGCTCGGTTTCCGTGTAATTACAGCGGCCGACGGATTTGAGACGGTTGATCTCTATACCGAACACGCCGGCGACATATCGCTGCTTCTTATGGATTTAAACATGCCCCGTCTGAATGGAATCGAAGCGACTTTACGCATCCGGCATATCAATCCGAAAGTCCCGGTTCTCTTTATGAGCGGCTATCCGCGCGAACAGGTTATGGGTTGCTTCGGACAGCAACCGCACACTGATTTTATTCGGAAGCCGTTTCAAAGCAGCGAATTACTGGCTGGAATTCAAAGTGTTTTAGAGGTGCGCCGCGACTGAACCTTATCCGGCTTGCGACATAATCAGTAGGAAGCGCTTGTGCCAACATTTCCGAGGGTGATGGTGGTGCCGCTGACAGTTAGTCCGGCCTGATTGGTGATACTGTTGCCGATGTAGGTTGAAATATTAGTCCAGACCACGGCTGTACCGGTCGCTTTATTGTTAACGATGGCCCATTGATCTTTAGCGGCGTTAACTGCAGCAACATTGATATCCTTCATCTCATTAAGCGCATTTTGCTGTGAATTGCGAAAGGCAGGGATCCCCACCGCGGCAAGCAGTCCGATGATGGCCACGACTATTAAAATTTCAATTAAGGTGAATGCTTTTTTCATAACCAGTCTCCGGTTGAGTCAGGCTGATATTAAGCATAGTTTGTGCCGTGCGGATAGATAAAATAATAAACTGACAGACGAGGAGGACTTTAGCTAAAACCTCTACTATAAATCTGCCTGACGCAGTGCGCTGGCGCTTTTTACGTTTCATCCTTTGCGAGCGGGATCGGTTGTTTGGATCACAGAGCGTGCTGTTCGGGTATAGAAGCTGGTGCTCCAAAAAGCGTTTATCTGTAAAGATGAAGAAGCCGTCGGAGGATTCGCGCACAGCTTAAAAGGTGTAAACAGTAGACTTCACAACATGAAGCGCCAGACAAGTAGCGGGAGCTGAAGAACGACTATGAAAAATTACGACAAGCAGATGAAATGGGTTGGAGCATTGGTTGTGGTGCTGGCCGTTCTGGCGGTCTTTGCTCCGGCTTTGCGGGGTGAGTTTTTACATTGGGATGATGACGGGCTATTTGTACACAATCCGTATTTCAGAGGCTTGGATGCCGCGCATTTGCAATGGATGTGCACCACATTCTGGTACGGACATTGGCAGCCGTTGAGCTGGTTAAGCTGTGCGGTGGACTATACGACGTGGGGCATGAACCCTCACCGATGGCATGCAACCAATCTGCTTCTACAGTGCATCAATGCCGGGCTGGTTTATTTATTGTGTCTGGTATTTCTTAAAGAGCACCGGAATCAGTATGCGGCAGCGATATTGGCGGGTCTTTTTTATGCCGTCCACCCGCTCCGAGTTGAGGCGGTGGTGTGGCTTGCAACACGCGGTTATCTGTTGTGCGGAACCTTTTGTCTGCTGACGATTCTGTTCTATTTGCGGGACGTTGAGCGGAAGCGTTATCCGCTTGCTGCGTTGCTCTGCTTTACGCTCGCGACCGTTACCAAGGGCGTCGGCATGATGCTCCCGCTGGTCCTGTTGCTGCTGGATTGGGGGAAATTCAGGCGGATTACTTCGGTGCGAACAATGATTTCCTGCGCAGTTGAAAAAATTCCTTTTTTTACGCTCTCGCTGTTGACCGGCATAATGGCCTTTCTGGCCAAGAAAATGGGCGGCGGCATGATGCCTGTTGAACAGTACGGTCTGGTTGATCGTTTCGGACAGGCCGTATACGGAATCTGGTTTTATCTGTTTAAAACCGCTGCGCCGTTTGATCTTGTACCTCTTTACTATAAACGGCCGGATGCCGGGCCGGTCATGGTGGCGCTGGTGTTAACGACCGCGGTAGTGATTTTTCTTTTCCTTTCACGGCGCCGCATGCGTCCGGTACTTGTTGCGACAGGCGCATTCCTGCTGCTTATTTTCCCAATGATCGGGTTTACGCAAAGCGGCGCGCAGTTTTTTGCCGACCGCTTTACCTATCTGGCGGCAGTTCCTTTCTCTGTGCTGCTGTTCGCCGGACTGAGCCGGCTGAAAACGATGCGCCGGTCAGTCTACGGCGCGTTGAGCGCGCTGCTGATACTTTTGGGTGTGCAGACCTTCGCCTTCTCAAATACCTGGAGTCATAATCTGTCTCTCTGGTGGCGTGCCGTCTCCGTGGATAAAAATAATGCGGAGGCCTACAACAGCGCCGGTCTGGCCTTAATGGATTACCAGGATTACGGGAAAGCGCTGGAATACTTTGAACAGGCCGTTCAACTCAAACCGGGGTACGTTTTGGCTATGCACAACCGGGCGCTGGCACTGGCGATAACAGGCCGTTTTGAAGAAGCCTTTGCCGACTGGAAAGTTGCTTTGGCTTCACCGGAAGTTCCCAAAGAGGTGCGTGAAAAAATACTTTGGGTCCGCGGCTGGGTTTTCGAGCAGACCGGCGATCTGAAGGCGGCAGAAAACGACTATTCAAGCATAGCGGATGACAGCGGAGTCCGTCCGGTGCAACAGGCCGATATTTTGCTGTTGCGTGCGGCGCTTTATGTCCGGATGGGGCAGAAAGAAAAAGCGCTGGCCGATCTGGAAAGAATACTCCGCCTGCCGGATCCGTTTAATAATCACCATCAGGAAGCACGGACTGCTATCGGCGAGATCAGCAGAACAGCCGGGGAATAATCCATTCTGCAAAAAGTCCGTGCTATCTGCGCGGTCTATGGTAAAACTTCCGCCATGAAAACGCTCAGGATACTTGTTTTGAACGGCCCGAACCTCAATCTGCTCGGCACGCGCGAACCGGAGATTTACGGCACCGAAACGCTTGATTCCATCGCTAGGGATATGAATGTCTGCGCCGGAAAACTCGGCGGCATCGAATTAGAATTCCGGCAAAGCAACGCCGAGAGTGATCTCATCACCTGGATTGGTTCCGCCAAGGAAAAATTCGATGGTATCATCATTAATCCGGCGGCTTTCACCCACACCAGCCTCGGCGTGGCCGATGCGCTGAAGGCCGTGGAGAAATCGGTTCCTGCGGTTGAAGTCCATTTGAGTAACACCCATGCCCGTGAGGAAATCCGTCACAAAAGCCTGACAGTTTCGGCCTGCATCGGACAGATCATGGGGTTCAAAGGAAACAGCTATACTCTCGCCCTGCAGGCGCTGGTTGCTCATTTGCGCGGCTAGACAAGCTGCGAGAAGAAATTACTGAACACCAGTTCGGCCGGCAGGTTCCGATCGAACTGTTGTCCCATTTCCTCCACTGCGGCGATGCGCCGTAAAGCGTCAGCCCGTGTGCACAGCATGGCTTGCCGCTCAAGCGTTTCTTTATCGTCAGGAAAGTGCAGTGCGGTTTCATCCTGCTCCAGTACCAGCACCAGTACGTCGCGCTGCCACCGGAGCAGGGTGCGCAGGATTTCGGTACGCGCCTCAATCAGCCGCGCTGTCGAACGGGCATCAAGCAGCGCTTTAGCCTCTTTGGCCGACAAGTCTTCCGGCAGGCGATCGGATTCTTCCGTTTCAAACTCCTGTTTGAGTTCGTCAAGTAGGCTGAGCAACCGGACGGCGAAAAGTCCGGCTTCCGGAATGCTTGCCGGTGGCAGTTCGCCTAAAATATCGAGCAGGGGATCTTTCCAGTGCCTGGAAACTTCTTCGTCCTCATCGGTGAGTGAAATGCGCTGACAGCGCGACGAAATGGTCGGCAGCAGCGCCTGCGGTTCTTCCGTGGCCAGAATAAGGAGCGTTTTTGGCGATGGCTCCTCGAGTGTCTTCAGCAACGCATTAGCCGCCTGATCGGTCATGCGGTCGGCGCAGAGAATGATACCGGCTTTCCAGCCGCCAGCGAACGACGTTTGGGAAAACTGCCGGATCAGATCGCGGACTTCGTCGATGACAATCTGCCGGCTTTTACTCTGAGGTTCGATCCAGACGACATCGGGGTGGGCTCGGGTTTTGACCTGCGGGTGGTTGTTAAAGATCAGACCGAGCAGCTGCTCAGCGAAGCGGAGCGCCGCACCATGCGGCGCACCCTGCAAAAGATAGGCGTGAGCCAGCTGACCGCTCTGCCAGCTCTTTCCGACGCCTTCCGAGGCTTTGCTGAATTGGTTACTTGAAGACATCGCTGACGGTTTTCCAGATGTCGGATGCGACGCCGGCAGGTTCCTGCGCGGCATTGATAATGCGGAAACGCTCCGGTTCCTTTTGTGCCAGTTTCAGGTAACCTGTGCGTACCCGTTCGTGAAACGACCTGTCTTCCTGCTCAAAGCGGTCGGCGGATTCGCCGCGCGCAAGGTGGCGCTGTGCAATCCGTTCAAATCCGGTGGCGACTTCCAAATCGAGTAGGAGAGAAAGGTCGGGGAGTACGTCATTGACCGTAAAACGGTTGATAGCCTGAATTTCTTCAACCGGCAGTCCGCGTCCGTAGCCCTGATAAGCGGTGGTCGAATCCATGAAGCGATCACAGATTACCCAAATCCCTTTTTCAAGGTTCGGGCGGATCACCTTTTCGACTAACTGGTTCCGACTGGCTTCGAACAAGAGTAGTTCTGCGCGTTCACAAGGTGCTTCGCCGGCCTGATTGTGCTGGAGGATATTGCGGATCGCCTCGCCAAGTGCCGTGCCACCCGGTTCCCGGGTATAAAGGGCTTCAATGCCGCGTTCGGCCAGTCGCGTGATCAGCGTTTTGGCCTGTGTCGATTTCCCGGAGCCTTCCGGCCCTTCTAGAGTTATAAATTTCCCGCGCATAGTGGAGAGAAGTTAGCCGCGACAGCACTGAAATGCAACGCTGTTGCTTCCAATGATTAGAAAAACGGAGTAGGGTTGCGGCCATGAGAAAACTGATCAGAACGGTTTTTGGACTACTGGCCCTGGTAGCGGTGATTTTCGTTTCCGGCACGCTGTTTTATGGCACCAAGACCATTCATGACCTGCTCGGAGAAAATAAAAAACTTAAGCAGTCACTGACGGCGCTGACGCATGAAGACCAGATCGGTTACGCCAAAGTTGTCCGGCAGGAACCCCGCGACGGGAAACTCTATACCATTGTCCGGTTTGTGGAGACGGCCCGCGATGACCGGCTAAAAACCGTCCTTGAGAGGGAATATGAAATCGAAGGCGACACCATTCACTTTGACGCGCTGATCGTCACCTTTTCCGATCAGGCCGTTATGGACGGCAAGGAGCGCTCCCTCTATCTCTGGCGGCGCGTGTACGGTGAAAATATGGCACCGTCCGACGGTTATGTAATTGAGGACGAGGGAACAGCGCCGACACGTTATTCCGATCTGCTTGGCCGGTTGCGCCTTTCAGAACAGAAACTGTTCTGGTCGGCCATTTGGGGGCTTGCCAACGAGCCGGAAGCCCTGCAACGGCACGGTATCAAAGCCATCTACGGCAACGCGGTTTATAAAAAACTGCGCCCCGGTCTTATCTATGTATTCAAGATCAGCGCTTCCGGTCAGGTTTATCCGGAAACTGTTCCTGACCTGTGACCGTTATTTTTTCTTTTTTTCGAGCTTGGCGAGTTTTTTTTCTTTCGCGGTTTTGGCTGGTTTCTTCTTAGTTTCTTTTTTTGCATCCTGTGACTTCGACATGTTGGTCTCCTTTATTTTAAGGCCGCTTGTGTGCGGCGTCGTAAGCTTTGATCTTGGCGAGCACTTCGGCTTCAGCCTCATCGTACATTTCACGGATCATTTCGTCGTGGAATTCATAAACGCGATCTGCGAAGTCTGTGGTGGCTAGCCGGTCAAAAAGTCGTTCTTTGGCGGCCTGTATGTCCTTACCGTAAATGTGGAATGAGTCGGCTTGCCAGTTCAGGCGGCCCAGTTTGACCGCCTTCCCGGTTTTGGCGGCCACGGCATCGGCGATAACCTCTTTACTGAAGAGAGTGAAGCCAAACATGTTCATGAAATTGGCACCCCACGCATCATTGCTTCGGAAACGGATGTTGGTATTGAGCCACCAGATTCCATCGTCATCTTCGACGATGCGGTACCAGACGGACTGAAGACAGGGCGGGTCGTAGCATTCGAGGTCGAGGTTCGGCATCCAGGTGATCGCCTGTGCCTGACGGGTGAAGGGTTGTTTAGAGAGCTTTTCAACAATGCCGTCGAGTTGCCGGATTTTAAACGGCCCGGACTCGGTGCTTGTGCCGTTTTGGAGTTCTTTCCAAACGCCATAGTCAGCAAGACGTCCGTGGTAAGTGTATTCCCATCGTGTATCGTCGGGGTCGTTCATATTTTTAACCCAGTGATCCTTGAAGCCCTTAAGCTCCATTACATATTCACGCAGATCGGCGATGCCGCCCGGAAAAGCTTTATGAATCATTGGATCTTTCAGCGGGTCTAGAACCGTGATGTTCATGGTGCAGTCGAGACTGAGCGGGTCGCCGGGCTTGTCGTACTGCGTTTTAAAGCGGGTTCCCCTCGTATACAGAGCAGTCAGGGCTTTTTCATACGCTTCCGCCAGTGTTTCAGCTTCCACGCAGATGACAGGTATATTTTTAGGCATCGGATTCTCCGGTTAGCGGTTGTTGAACAGTTTGAAAAGCAGATCGTAGGTGGCCTCGATTGTCTCGGGTATAACGCGAGGTCCGCCAAGTACCGGCATGAAATTGGTATCGCCGTTCCAGCGCGGAACGATGTGTTGGTGTAAATGGTCTTTGAGCCCTGCGCCGGCCGCTTCACCCAGATTGATGCCGACGTTGAAGCCTTGCGGAGTCATCGCTTCGCGCAACACCGTTACGCTGAGGGCTGTGAGTTCAGTTATTTCCATATTTTCTTCGGGCGTGAAGCTGTCAAGCTCGGCGATGTGACGATAGGGGGCAACCATCAAATGTCCGCTGTTATACGGGTAACGGTTCATTACCACAGCACAGGTTTTGCCGCGGAACAGCAGGAGGTTGTTGCGGTCGTTTCCTTCAGCGAAAATCCTGCAGAGAAAACATTCATTGTTTTTCTCGCCACGGATATATTGGATTCGCCAGGGGGCCCAGAGCGGGCGCTGCATTCCATTCTCCTGCGTGTTGCTCATGGACGGGGATTATGATTAAGATGCGCCAGTAACGCAAATAAGGAATTCAGCCAGTGGCCGTAAAATTGATACATGGAACCGACGAATATCTGGTTAGCTGCAACGCCCGTAAGGTGGTTAACGCGCTCTGCCCCGAAAGCGAGCAGACGCTGAGTCTTGAAACTGTTAACGGCGATGTCAAAACCATCGACGAGGCGGTGGCCGCTCTAAAAACCTGCATTGGCGCGTTGCGTACGGTTGGGTTATTCGGCGGACAGAAAACGGTTTGGTTTTGCGATGTATCCATTTTTAAAGATGCCGTAATCAGTAAAAATGAAACGGTTAAAGAACTGCTGGGGAAACTTGTTGATGATATCAAAAGAGGTTTGCCGGACAGTCAGAATCTGATTATCTCGGCGCCCGGCGTGGACCGCCGCTCCGCCTTCTACAAAACCTGCGAAGCGGCCGGAGCCGTTGAAGCCTATGATCTGCCCGAACAGGACTATAAAAAGAAACCGGTTATTCGCGAACGGGCGCAGACGCTGTTTGCTCAGGCAAAATGTCGCATTGGCGAAGGTGCGTTGGATCTTTTTCTTGAAAAAGTCGGCACTGATACCCGCCAGCTTGTCATGGAAGCCGATAAGCTGACGCTATACATCGGCGACCGGAAAGAAATAACCGTGGAGGATGTTAAAGCCATTACATCCTCTTCAGCGGAGGCCGTGGCGTGGGACTTCACCGATGCGTTGGGTGAACGCAAGCTGAATTCGGCACTCCGGATTCTCCGTCAGCTCTTTTTTCAGGGCGAAGCACCTATCGGTATTATGTTTGCGATCGAAAAGCACTACCAGAAACTTATGCAGTATCGCGCCTATCTGGATCAAAACTGGTTGCGGATCAGTTCCGGTTACGGTGCCGGCGCAGTTCAGTGGAGCAATGATCAGGAGATGGAAAAAATGTTTGCCCAGCTTCCGTCCGACCCGCGCGAAACCCACTGGTTTCCGACCTCGAAGCTGGCGCAGCAGGCGAAAAATTACAGCGCCGAAGAACTGTTCCACGGTCAAAAAAGGTTGCTGAAAACACACGAACAGCTTGTTTCCAGCGGAGTCCCTCAGGAGCTGATTCTTGAAATGCTCGTCATTAAACTGATTGCAAAAGCATGAGTATTCGCGACAACCTCGGAACCGTCGAAATGCGTATAGCCGCCGCCTGCGAAAAGGCGGACCGCCGTCGCGACGAAGTTAAACTGATTGCCGTTTCAAAAACAAAACCGGCGGAGGCCGTCTTGGAAGCCGCTGAAGCCGGACAGATTCTTTTCGGCGAGAACCGTGTGCAGGAAGCGCAGGCCAAAATTCCTCTATGTTCCGGCCGGTTGCAATGGCACCTGATCGGCCACTTGCAAAGCAACAAAGCACGCATTGCGGCGTCCGGGCTTTTCCGGATGATTCATTCCGTTGATTCAGAAAATCTGCTTCGCGAATTGGATAAATACGCAGCAACGCCGCTACCGGTGCTCATACAAATTAATATTTCCGGCGAAGGTTCCAAGTCGGGTTGCGCACCGGCAGAAGCCGCCGCGCTGATCGAGGCCGCTAACCGCTGCTCACGGATTGAAGTGCACGGGTTGATGACGATTCCTCCTGTTACTTCCGACCCGGAAAAGGCGCGCATCCATTTTTCAAATCTCCGGAAACTCCGCGACGGTCTCCAGCAGGAAACCGGCACGCCGTTACCGGAACTTTCGATGGGCATGTCGCACGACTTTGAGGTTGCCATTGAGGAAGGCGCGACATTTATTCGGGTCGGATCAGATATATTTGGAGGACGGTCATGAGTATTATGGAGTCGAAAGTCGTATTTGTCGGCGCGGGGAATATGGCGGAAGCCATCGTCAGCGGAATGGTGGCCGGCAGTTTTTGTGCGCCGGAAAAAATCATCATGACGGATGTCCGTCCGGAACGGCTTGCCGACCTGGAGAAAGAATACGGTGTTTCAACTTCCACAGATAACCGCGTTGTAAAAAATGCCGAGATTGTTGTGCTGGCCGTAAAACCTCAAATGATGGCCGAAGTTCTTCAGGTGATTTTTCCGGTTCTCCGTTCTGAAACGCTGATCATCAGCATTGCGGCGGGAATTCCTGCGGCGAAAATTGAAGCCGCGCTCGGCGGTAACCGCCGTGTTATCCGTGTTATGCCCAACACGCCGGCGCTGGTCGGGCAGGGCGCTTCGGCGATTGCCGCCGGCACACTGGCGGATGAAGCCGATCTTGAAGTGGCAGAAGCCATTCTCGGTTGTGTTGGACTAACGGTTCGCGTTAAAGAAAGCGATCTGGATGCGGTGACCGCATTGAGCGGTTCCGGTCCGGCTTATGTTTTTTACCTACTCGAAGGCATGCTCGCTGCCGCCGAAAAAATGGGACTTGATAAAAAAACCGCCCGGAAACTGGCGCTTAAAACGGTCGAAGGAGCCGCGCGGCTCATGGAAGATTCCGGCGAAGCGGCCGATGTTCTTCGCGCCAAGGTAACATCAAAAGGCGGAACGACCGAAGCGGCTGTCCGTTCCTTGGATGAAGCGGGCGTCAAAGACGCCGTCGTGCAAGCACTTCTTGCCGCGCAAAAACGATCCGTCGAGCTGTCGCGCGGATAGAAGATAAACCCCGGCGTCTCACGAGAACTGGAGAACCGGGGGATTTTTCTTTTACAGACCGGTTACGTTGGCAGCCTGCGGGCCTTTAGCACCCTGTACTACTTCCATCGTTACCTTTTGGCCTTCGGCCAGCATTTTACGGCCGCTACCGTTGATGGCGGTGTGGTGGACAAAAACATCCTTGCCGCCGTCTTCTGCGATAAAACCAAAACCTTTTTCGGCGTTGAACCACTTAACTGTACCGTTTACTACTGAACCCATATTTACCTCTTTACTCAACTTAACCGGCTTTTGGCCGACTTTACTAAACCTCTGCTTCACTGTGAAACAGAGCAAAATACATCAGTCTGTGAATCACACTCACTGACATGGAGACAGGTTTCTAGTCCAATTGGCGCAGAACACAAGGCTTATTTTTTTGCGACGACAGACAAAACTGGAGACGCCAACTGACACGGAACTTAAAAAATGACAAACCCGTCAACTTTTTCAATTCTTAGGTACACAAATTCGATAAAAACCAATAATGTCGCCGGCATGAATAATTTGAACGTGCTCAAGCAACTCGGAAAAACTCACGGAACGCCGCTCTTTGTGGTCGATCACAACGTTCTCCGCCGGAACTATGCCACCTTTAAAAAATACCTGCCGCGTATTCAGGCGTACTTTGCGGTGAAGGCCAATCCGGATCCCGCTATCGTTAAGACGCTGTTTGATGCGGGTGCCAGTTTTGACGTGGCCTCGATGCCGGAGTTCAACATCGTCTATGACCTGATCAAACATATGCCCGCCAAACAGAGGCAGGACTGGATATGGGATAAGATCATCTACGCCAACCCCATCAAGGTAAATGAGGCGTTACAGGAACTCGATCAATACAAGGCTCTGGTCACTTACGACAATTACGAAGAGATCAAGAAGATCAAGAAATACGCGCCCAACTCGGGGCTTGTCCTGCGGCTGAGCGTTCCTAATACCGGCGCCATGTGCGAACTCTCTTCCAAGTGCGGTGCGGCCTCCGGGGAGGCAGTGGATCTTATTTTGGCGGCGGCCAAGGCTGGACTGGTCGTGGAGGGGCTGAGTTTTCATGTCGGCAGTCAGACCACCAACTTCGAGAATTTTGTTCAGGCCATTAATCTGGCGGCCAGTGTTTTCGAGGAGGCGAAAAGCCGCGGGTACACGAAAATGAATCTGCTGGATATCGGCGGCGGATTCCCCGCACCCTACGACGCGACTGTAAAACCCTTTCGCGAACTCGCCCGTAAGATCAATGCCGAGCTCAACCGGCTCTTTCCAAAAGAGATTCAGATTTTGGCCGAGCCGGGCCGGTTTATGGTCGCGACGGCGGGCACCGCCGTTTCTAAAATCATTGGTAAAGCCGTTCGCAACGGGAAACTTTGCTACTACATTGATGACGGCGTTTATAATACGTTTTCCGGAATCATCTTCGACCATTGCAAATATCATTTGAAAGCGTTCAAGCGGGGACCTGTTGAAATCTGCACCGTATTCGGCCCTACATGCGATGCGCTCGACGTGATCTCAATGTCTGAAGAACTGCCTACCAACCTCGAACTGGGCGATCTCGTATACAGCCGAAATATCGGTGCGTACAGCAACGCTTCGTCGACGAGCTTCAATGGTTTCTCGCCCGCCAAAATCGTCCATATCAACCAATAAAAAAGACCGTCACGCGATGAGCATGACGGTCTTTTGATTATCTTCGCCGGGAGTTTACTTTTTCTTGCCAGCTTTCTTTGTCTTCTTGGCGACAGCCTTCTTAACTTTCGCCTTCACCACCTTCTTGGCGGCTTTTTTAGACGCAACCTTCTTCGGGGCGGACTTCTTGGCTTTTGCCTTTACTGGTTTAGCGGCTTTTTTTGTGGCGGGCGTTTTGATTTTTGCCGTCACCGTCTTTTTCGCCGGTGCTGCCAGTTTTTTAATGGCAGATTCCTGAAACTTCTTATCGATCGCGATGATGGGATTAGCCGCCGAAACGGTAACGGTCGCTGTGGACTCCGCGAGCTCTGAAGCCAGATCCCGCACGGTGCCGTCAAATGAGAATTTGCTGCCAGGCTTGATCTCTTTGACGTCCGTGGGCAGGCCGATCTTGTCGAGGATGGCGATAAAGGGCTCGGGATCGAGTTCCTCCACATTCACCATGGTCTTCGGATCCCAGACGCCTTGAGCGACCAACATGGCCGCCGCCACCGGCGGAACACCCGCGGTGTAGCTGATGCCTTGGGATTCGATTTCCTCGTAGCAGGCGTGATGGTCGGAAACCTGATAGATGAGGACTTCGCGCTTCTTCCCGTTTTTCCAGCCTTTGACGAAATTGCCGATGCAGGTCTTGCCAGTGTAGCCCGGTGCCAGCGTTTTGGGATCGGGCAGTAACGCCTTCACGACTTTCAACGGAACAACTTCCTGTCCGGTGGTCAGTTTTACCGGCAGGTGGTCGAGGAATCCCAGCGTCCGCAGCACGGTGAATACGTTGATGTAATGATTGCCGAAGCCCATCCAGAACCGGATGCTGTTCGCGTCAATGTTCTTGTAGAGCGAGTGCAGCTCATCGTGTCCGTTCAGGTAGATCGGGCAGAGGCCGGCAACCGGGAAGTCGTAGATGCGTTTGACGGAATGGGTCGGGTATTCCGCCCATTTCCGGTCGATCCATGTCCAGACCTTGATGAACTCGCGGAAATTAATTTCCGGATCGAAATTGGTGGCAAAGTATTTGCCGTGACTGCCCGCGTTGACGTCCATGATGTCGATGGTGTCGATCTTGTCGAAATAGCGTTTCTGCGCCAGCGCGCAATACGCATTCACCACGCCGGGGTCGAATCCGACGCCGAGGATGGCGGTCAGTCCCGCGTCACGGCAGCGGTCTTTGCGCTTCCACTCATAGTTGGCATACCACGGCGGCTGTTCGCAAACCTTGTCCGGATCTTCGTGAATTGCCGTGTCCATATAAACCGCGCCGGTCTGGAGGCAGGCTTCCAGGACGGACATGTTGATGAATGCGTTTCCGAGGTTGATCACCATCTCGGACTTGGTTTCCTGAATCAGCTTCACGGTCGCCGGGATGTCGAGGGCGTCAATCTGCCGTGAATACAGTTTCTTGGACGGATCCTTGAGATGCTTCAGCCGCTTTACGCTCTCAATAATTTCGTCACACTTGGCCTGGGTGCGCGATGCAATGCAGATATCGCCGAGCACATCGTTGTTCATCGCCGCTTTGTGAGCCGTCACATGAGCCACGCCGCCGGCGCCAATAATTAATAGGTTCTTTTTCATCAACGTTCCTTTTCCTTATGAAAGACTCTCGAGGTAATCCTTGTAACTGAATCGCCGGACTGTTTCCAGTTTTCCGTTAAGCCTTTTTACACAAATGGACGGCATGGGCAGGCCGTTGAACCAGTTTTTCTTCACCATGGTATACCCGGCGGCATCGGCCAGGTGAACCTGGTCTCCCGGTTTCAATTTCTTTTTCAGTGAATATTGCCCGAAAACATCGCCCGCCAGACAGGATCGTCCGGCAATCATAACGGGGTAGCGTCCCGGCCCGGGCGCGGTGATTTTCGGGCTGGTGCGGTAGATCAAATGATCCAGCATATGCGCTTCCATCGAGGCGTCCAGAACAGCCACATCCGATTCGTTGTGAACAAGATCCAGTACGGTCGTTACCAGCTCGGCGCACCCGGTGATCGCCGCCTCGCCCGGCTCCAGATACACTTGGACGCCGAATTCCGCGCTGAACTGTTTCAGGCGGCGGCAAAACTTCTGCAGGGGATAGCCTTTTTTCGTGAAAGCTAATCCTCCGCCCAGACTGACCCACTCCATTTTCTTCAGGAGGTTGCCGTACTTTTTCCCGATGCGGTCGAGCGCGGCGGAAAAACTCTCGAATTTGTCGTTTTCGCAGTTGAAATGAAACATCACGCCACGGAGCAGAGGCGCAACTTCCATAACGGCCTTTAGGCTGGTTACGCCAAGCCGGGAATAGCGCCGGGCCGGATCCGCCAGATCATAATGAGAATGACTGATTCCCGGGTTTATCCGCAGGCCCAGCGGCAGACCGCGCGTCTCGCAGGCATGCTGCTTCAGCTGGGAAATCGAGTTGAAAATCACCATATCGGCAAACGTACTGACCTCCCGGACTTCCTCTCGCGAAAAGCCGACACTGTAGGCGTGAACCTCTTTTCCGAATTTCTCATACCCCAGCTTCGCCTCGGGGAGGGAGCTGCTTGTGGTTCCGTCCATGTACTGGCTCATCAGGGGGAACACGGACCAAGTTGAAAAGCACTTCAATGCAAGAACTGATTTTGCTCCCGACAGCTCGCGCACCTTCTGGATGATTTCCAGATTCCTTAGCAGTTTCTTTTCGTCGATTAAATAATAGGGAGTCGCTGGTTTTGCCATTTCTATACCGCCTCGTCATAAAACCCGTTTAACACAAGCCGGAGAGTGTGCAAGAACGGGACGGCTGTGTCAAACCTGACGGCGAAGGGCGCTATAGCGTTGGTAAGTTTGCCTTTGCAAAAAGTTGCGGAAGGTGACGCCGCAGGATATGTCAGACTGCCCATCCGCTCAGTGTTGAATACGCACCATCAATTCAGGGGCGGTTCTGACACCGAATTTTTCCATCAGGCGAGCCTTATAGGTGCCGATTGTTTTTTGGCTGATGCCCAGACTTTCCGCTATTTCGCCATTATTCCGTCCCGCTTTGAGCAATTCGTAAACCTGGAGTTCTCTATTGCTTAACAGAGCGAGTTCGGAAGCCGCACTCATTTTTCCGCTGCCCTTTGTGGCCGCATGGATCAGCTGTGAAGCGATGGTGTCGCTGACGGCGATATGCCCGTCAAGCACCTTGCGGATGGCCTCAATGATTTTGGCGATGGGGGCATCTTTCATTAGAAACCCTCTGGCACCAGACTGCAAAAGACGGGCAGCGTAAATATCCTCGTCGCAAACCGACACGATAAGAACCGGCGTATTTATACCGCTCGCCGCAAACTGTCTCAGCAGATCCCAGCCGTTACCGTCCTTCAGGTTGAGATCCAGCAGAATAATATCCGGTTTCAGGGAGATGGTTTTCTTTAGCGCTTCGCGCCAGGCTTCCGCCTCGCCGCAAACCACCAGATCGTCTTGTGCGTCAATGGCGGCGCACGAACCCTGGCGCGTCATCGGATGATCATCTACAACCAGAACTCGTTTTTTAACCATGGGATGCATCCTTTTTCGCTCCGCAAGGAATTATCAGTTCGGCGGGGGACGTGAACGGGGACGGCTTGGCGGACCTGCTGGTGGGCGCTATTTATGCCGATCCGTCTGGGCGCGCGTCTGCGGGAGAAACGTATCTGATCTATGGCCGGAGCAACGGACTGCCGGCGTTGATTACGATGACGAACAGTTGGCTGGACGGGACCAACGGGGTGATCCTGGCGGGCGCGGTGGTGGGCGATTTCAGCGGAAATTCGGTCAGTTCGGCAGGGGACGTGAACGGGGACGGCTTGGCGGACCTGCTGGTGGGCGCTTATCAAGCCGATCCGCCGGGGCGCGCGTCTGCGGGAGAAACGTATCTGGTGTATGGCCGGAGCA
>Ga0247840_10000733_pt1 | contig 67165 bp, 47 predicted proteins | sample LaCruzMarch2015__FD_192404 | JGI IMG/M metagenome (GOLD analysis project Ga0247840, IMG submission 192404) | Freshwater microbial communities from meromictic Lake La Cruz, Castile-La Mancha, Spain - LaCruzMarch2015_17m | ecosystem: Environmental > Aquatic > Freshwater > Lake | place: Spain... | reverse complement strand
CTTTGTACGCCTCCGTTACTTTTTAGGAGGCACCCGCCCCAGGTAAACTGACCAACTGACACTGTTTCCCGTTTTTGCGAGATTAGAGATGCTATATGCGTTGAGTGGTATCTCATTGTTGACTCCATCCAGACCAAAGTCCAAACATCAAAGTCTCCCACTTATGCTGAGCAACACATACTACAGCCCAATATCAATTTACAGTAAAGCTTCACAGGGTCTTTCCGTCTAACTGCAACTACCCGGCATTTTTACCGGGAATGTAATTTCACCGAGTCTAAGATTAAGACAGTGTGGAGATGGTTGTGCCATTCATGCGCGTCGGAACTTACCCGACAAGGTATTTCGCTACCTTAGGACCGTCATAGTTACGGCCGTCATTCACCAGTGCTTAACTTTCGAGCTTGCACAAGAAAGCATAACATTCTGGCATTGGACAGGCATCACTTCCTATACATCCTCTTTCGAGTTAGCAGGAAGCTGTGTTTTTGATAAACAGTCCCCCCCACGTCATTCGCTGCGACCTCGCATTGCTGCGAGGCAGGGCTTATTGCTAACTTACGCCCGCTAATTTGCCAAGTTCCTTAATCATTAGTTATCTCGATTGCCTTAGTATTCTCTACTATCCTACATGTGTCTGATCTGAGTACGAGTTATATACACATAAGTTTAGCGGGTTTTCTAGGCACCAGAACTATGAGAATCATTCAGTCCGAAGACATCATTTCCGATCGGGCTCGAGAATAAGAGCGGATTTGCCTACTCTTACCTCCTCAATTGCTTGAAGATCTTGCCATCTCGACTTACATTCTTAGTAAGCTCTCACACATCCCAATGCGTTACCGCATCACTGTATATATAAGGGCTGGAATATTAACCAGCTATCCATCGACACCCCGTTTCCGGGTGAGCCTTAGGTCTCGCCTAACCCTACGACGATGAACGTTGCGTAGGAATCCTTAGGATTTCGGCAGCAAGGATTTTCGCCTTGCGTCGTTACTTATGTCAGCATTTTTACTTCTTTATAGTCCAGTCGAAGCTCACGCCCGACCTTCAATCCGTAAAGAACACTCTCCTACCGACTTATTCACCTAAGTGAATAGTCCTTCAACTTCGGTATATAGCTTAGCCCCCTTACATTTTCGGCGCACCTTCGCTTGTCCAGTGAGCTATTACGCTTTCTTTAAAGGATTGCTGCTTCTAAGCAAACCTCCTGGATGTTTAAGCAAAGACACCTCCTTTTCCACTTAGCTATACTTTTGGGACCTTAGTTAGAAGTCTGGGCTGTTACCCTTTTGACTACGAAGCTTAGCCCCCGCAGTCTCACTTTGCAATATTCCTCATAGCATTCGAAGTTTAACAAGGTTTGGTAATGCCTTTCGACACCCCTAGCCTTATAAGAGCTCTACCTCTATGAGATCTTCATTGCAAGCTGTACCTAAATACATTTCGGAGAGAACCAGCTATCACGTAACTCGATAAGCTTTTCACTCCTACACACAAGTCATCGGAAGGTTTTGCAGCACCAACCCGTTCGGTCCTCCAGTATAGTTTCCCATACCTTCAACCTGCCCATGTGTAGCTCGTCACGCTTCGGGTGTATTGATAGCAACTAATCGCCCTATTCAGACTCGGTTTCCCTACGGCTACGACTATAACTGTCTTAACCTTGCTACTACCAATAACTCGCTGACCCATTCGTCAATAGGTACGCGGTCACTCTTACGAGCTCCCACTCCCTTGTAGGCTAAAAATTTCAGGATCTATTTCACTCCCCTTCCTGGGGTTCTTTTCACCGTTCCCTCACGGTACTATGCGCTATAGGTGTAAAAAGGTATTTAGCCTTACCCAGTGGTCTGGGCAGATTCATGCCGAATTTCTCGTGTTCGACATTACTCAGGAACTACTAAGGAGGTGGTTTGTTTTCGAATACGGGACTATAACCCTCTATGATGTTTCTTTCCAGAAACTTCTTCTAACAAAACACAATATCCTCGAATTCTTGCTAGAGAATCCAAAGTAGCCCTACAACACCTCTTATAGCAACGCCTAGCAGCTTACACTATAAAGGTTTAGGCTCTTCCCTGTTCGCTCGTCACTACTAAGGGAATCTCATTACGATTTCTTTTCCTCGTGCTACTGAGATATTTCACTTCACACGGTTGTGGTCATTTACGACATCCTGATATACAGGATAGGTTGCCCCATTAGGATATCTCCGGTTACAAGCGGTTACTGGCACCTTACCGAAGCTTTTCGCAGCCAATCACGTCCTTCATCCACCTTTTTACCCAAGGCATCCATTTTTAGCCTTTAAAAAGATTTATTGTTTTTATAATAAACGTAATATATTATACTATTGTTAAATATCCACTTCATGTAGCACAGTTTTTTTCTTGTAAGAAAAATTTGTGCAAGAGTCTTTATAGTAAAACGCACACTCATTGCAAGACTTTTTTACTCTATTTGTAGCTTAGGTAGTACCAGTTTAAACTCACCAAAACGTACCATTTACAAAAAGATTCTCAATAAAAAAGCAGGTTAAAAAAACATTTACCACAACAAAATTTTAAAAATGGGGGGAATCGGACAAAAAAAATGGGTAAACCGCATTTCATCTGACATAAAATAAAAACATACATTTTTTTTGATAGTCATTGTCTACTTTATGTCTAACTTCTATTTTGGGGCGTAAATAGGGGTATTTATTAATTTTTAAGGCCTAAAGAAAGGAATTGTATGTTGAGTACATCAAAAAATAGCTTTAATTAAGCCAAAAAACAGTATTATGTGGGTTTTAGATGTACATCAACCAAAAACAAGATGTTTGTTTTTAAAAGAAAATTTATCGAATCACCAGATGTAATATATCGAATTATTTAAAATTTGATGTATCAAATTAGTCAAAATTTGACAAAACACACATTATTGAGTATAATTGAAATAGCTTTAAGAAATAATAATGATATATAAATCATTAGATAAAAATCATTTATTCGTTTATCCATACTATGAAAAAAAAACTTATTATTATCTTAATTAGTATTATAGGCGCATTGTATACGATAACTCAAATATCTTCGTCACTACGACTAAATTTTCCCAATGTTGCACAATCATTTGGAAATAAGGTTTCTCTAGTTCATTTTACTGCACCAGGAAATGATTTTTTATGAAGCATCTTTTGGTTAGCATCAAAATCAGTCACTCCGATGAATATTAAATTGGGAACAGAAACAAAACTATGATGTACAAAACTCATAAAAGGATTATATTTCAATTCACAAAGAGGGAAAAGAATTCGACCATTAGATAGTGAAACACTACAAATTTTGAGTAAACAAAACCCTACGTATAATAACCTTACTATCTCATGATGACTCTATACAAGTTGTACAGGAACAAGCTCTTCTACTACATGAATAAGTCCTTATGGTATTTTTTGAGCTATAACATACACACGATGAGGACAAACATCATATATAGTAGCCGGTACAGCGTTGGACTACGATAACAATAAAATAACGCCCACATTTGCAGATAGTTTTCAGTATTTTGACAATAAAGTGCCTATCGGATATATATATGATAGTAACTGAGGAATAGGATTCGTGGGAGGAGATTTAAGTGGCCACCAAAATTTAATAGCAGATCTAAATACTAATTGATCAATAAACAACAGTTTTAGATACTGAACATGGGGAGATATTGAAGGAGTAGGCGACCGAACAACAACGATAAAAACAGAAAGTTGAAATGCTATACAAACAATGCGAAATCTTATCATACAATGAAGTGTTGGATTATCAAAATCAATTAACGAATCTGAAAGACTTTCCTTACTCGGTAACTTCCAAAATCAAACGGTTTTATATAATGAAAATGAAATTAATTCCTCAACATTGATAAATTTTGCAAAACAAAAAGCGCAAACAATCTGTCAAGGAAAAAAAGTTTATACTGATGGGACTTTACGTTCACTAACTAGTCGTGAATTATGAATTTGATGAGGAAATATTGTCTGTATACAAAATGAAGACCTAATTATAGATCTCACCAAACCAGACACATATAAAAACAAAACTATAATAGTAAAAAGTGGTAATATAATCTTAGAGGGTAGTATGAGTAGCGATTCACCAGCACTTGATATATTTCTAGATAAAGGACTGGTATATTTACCAAATTCATTTGAACGACAATCATTCAACGATAAATGATTTCCAGCAAACAACGGAATAACTTCATGACTTTATCTCAAAGGAAACTTTATCATCAATGGATTGTTAGTAGGTGGCGATGGAAAAACCCCAATAGGGATAGAATGATTCAATCACAAGCTTCATTTTCAATGAAAGATGACAATGCTTAATACTCCATTACAACCAGCGATAGAAAAAATAGGACAAATAGAATATATGTTTTGATCGGACTATAATGATTTTATCAATCTCCAAAACGTATTTACACGAACATGTTGATTTGATGGTAAGGGTAGTGATTGAACACCATGTGAGATAGGATGAAATATAGCTACCACACCACTAGTTATTCTCAATGGAAATTATCCATCAAAATTATTACAATAAAAAATTTATTTACTATGTATATATGTACAAAAACAAACATAAAACAGTAATTGTATCAGATATTCATCTCGGAAAACCAAATGCACAAACCGAAAAGTTTATAGATTTTTTATCAAACACAGAAATAGAGACACTTATAATAAACTGAGATTTTATAGATTTTTGGCAGTTGACTATTTTGGGGAAGCGGACAGAAAAAGAAACTAAAGTAATAAATTATATTATAGAACGCATGAATAAATGAATGAAAGTAATATATATCAAAGGCAATCATGATGCATTCATAAAAAAGATTCATCACATCCATATTCCTACCATAAGCATAGTAAACGAATACATTCATACAACAGTAGACAACAAAAAATATTATATCTGTCACGGAGAAAACTTCGATTTTATCAACCATCACATGATCCGATTAGGAAAACTTGCAAACCTATTTTACACGATAATTTATCTCGTAGAAAAAAAAACAAATAAACACATGAGCGAAAAATGATATCTTCCTATTTCTGAAAGAGTAAAGATGCGATTTAAAAAAATTCTCTTCCCCAAAAAAGTACTTCACAAAAAAGCCATAGAATTAGCAAAAAAAAAGGATTGTGATGGAATTATCATAGGACACTATCATATGGCAGATCACATCAGACAAGACGGAAAAGAGTATCTCAACACATGATATCGAGTAATTTCTTGTACAGCAATAAAAGAGAACAAAAAAGGGAAATTAGAGCTATTTTATCATGATGAACAATAATTTTTTTACAGAAAAATACAAAAGAACAAGTACATTAAATTTTTTGTATTATTGAGTGAAATAGACACTAAGATCTATTGTCTGATTTAAGGTATTTTTTAATGTGTCTTGAGCAGTCACCACGACAGGACCAAGAACATCAAGAGCGAAGTCAGCTATAGTATTACCATTTTTAAATTCATACAATTGTACACCATTTCTTGTAATCTTACCAGATAAGATACCCGAAGCATCTTCTAAAGGAAGAATAACACTATATGTACCATCAGCATTTTTACTGATTTTAATAGAAGCAATAGGTATTTCTGGTGCGATAGTATCTACAAGGGGTGGTGGAGGTGTGACAGGAGTACCAATATCATAAGTAACTGGTATACTTACCTTATTAGAGAATCAAGCAAAATCAAAAGCTACAAAGTCTAAGGTATATGTTCCATTTTTAAATCCTGTTCATGTAATAGTCACTTGTTTCGTGTCAGTAATACTTTTGGTATTTCATTGTGGATATTCAAAAAGACCAATTTGTTGTTTATTGAGAAGTACAAGTACTCTTCTAATATTTTTTGGACTATTAACGGTGTATGCGATGGTAAATGGAGATCAAATAATTGCATTAGATATTGGAGTAGTAAGATTTATTTTGATGTTAGTATCAGGCTTTTCCTCTGAACCTTGACACATTTGGACAGGCGTTTCGACAAAGATAGTAGTAAAATTATAAGTAACTTTTCCTGTAGCTACATATCAAAACGAAGAAGTGCCTCAAGACATAAATGGAACAGATTCTTTCCATCGTTGAGTAATCTCAGCAAGATCCATACCATTTGGCATAAATGTATTAGGAGTGATAAGATATCAATTTTTTACATCACCAGGAGCAGTATATGGACTAACAAGTCCATTACATTTACCATCAAAAGTAATTGAAGTTGCTCATTCATCTAAAGCAAGACCTGGAGAATTCTTATATTTTAGGGTACTTATAGCAAGATTAGCAGGTGTATTAGAACCAGCAGCTTTTCCAGAAATCTTCGAAATAGAGACACTCATCAAATCCACCTCAGGAATAGTTTCATCAGCGATATAATTATTTTTTAATAACCAAGAAAATATTTTTTTAACAGGAGCAGCATGGATAGTTCAGCCAAAAGCATTTACATTCATAGGTGTTCCATCAGCATTACCAGCCCAGAACAACATAACTTTACTTGGAGTGTACGCAGCCAACCATCAATCTCTAGCACGATTTCCTCTATCAGTTTTTGCATTTGATGTTCATGTCTTGAGAGCATATTTAAGTCCAGAAACCGTAAATTTATTTTCCCAACCCGGAATTCTATTTGCAGTATCAGAAAGGATTTTCCACATCAATGAAACTATTCCTGGTTTAATAACTTCTTTTTGAAGATTCTGACCAGTTTTCTGATAAAGCAGAGATCAATCTCTTGATCTTATCTCCAAGATTGGATTAATTACAGCAGGAGTTGATGTAGTAAGATGTGTATAAGCATTAGCAAATTCAAGCATAGTGACTTCTGCAGCTCACAATGCTAATGGATATCAATATTCTACATTATCTGAAATTCAGCTAAGTCCAAGAAGTTTAAGAAACGGTTTAGCTATAACTTCACCGCCAAGAGCAATAAATGTTTTAGCGGCAGGAATATTTCTACTGTTTCCAAGTGCTTTTTTGAGTGGTAACATACCTTCAAATCTATTATCAGCGTTGTTTGGTTGATCAGCTCCTATCCTAAATGGAATATCATAAATCGGAGTATCTATAGTCAAAGGAAGCTTTTCTAATGCGAGAGAATAAATAAATGGCTTGATAGAAGATCATGTTTGTCTAGGCCTTCTCACCATATCATTTTGTCATCCAATAGCAGTATTAAAATAATCAATAGAACCTACATAAGCAAGAACATCACCATTTTTACTATCCAAATAAATCATAGAACTATTATTGGCACCATTATCTTGAAGTACAGCATTATTTGAAAGAATAGATTCTTCAGCTATCTGTTGAATTTTCATATCAAGTGTTGTTGTAACAACAAATCATCCCTTATTCAAAGTACCAGATCCATATGTTTTTTCGAGTTCTTCAATAATCCATTGAACAAAATGTGGTGCTTTGATAAGAAAAGTATTTCTACGAAATATATAATTTATACCTTGAACAATAGCATCTTTAAGTTCTTGTTCAGTGATATATCCATCTTCATACATTCTATCTAAAGCCAAATCTTTTCTTCCATTTGTATATTTTACACTAAGATTGGTTCCTGAAACATTTATGGAAAAAGCTCATATTCAAGCAATAAATTTAACAACAGCATTATTACTCTTCTTATTTCATAAGTCAGCATTATTGAGTATTTGAGCAAATTTTTCAGTAACTATTTTTTGAACATCTCAAGAAAAAAGAACCGGATTTCCATAATCATCCTTAACAACAAAAGATCCAACGACTAAATCCCTATTTTTATAAGGATTATATAATGATGGTCCCTTAGGAATAGATGCTAATATAGATGACTCTAAAACAGTTAAATTTTTAGCTGATTTATCAAAATAAGCTTTAGAAGCTGATTCTATACCAAATGCATTATTTCCAAACGATATATAATTAAGATATAATTCAAGTGTTTTATCTTTCATCTCTTTACGAAGTTGTGCAGCGGAAAGATTTTTATTTGATTTACGAATCATATTTTCCAAAACACCACTCAATTTACTCGTCAAAAGAATTTCTTTGATTTTTCTCGTTATTTTTCTATCTTTGGTCAAAAGAAGATTTCTGATTAGCTGTTGAGGTATCGTAGATGCTCACTGAATTCTAGAACCAGGATTAAGCACAGCACTAAAAGCTGCTCTAATCATTCCCATAGCATCTAGTCCATTATGTTCTCGATAGCGCTGATCTTCAAGGGCTACAATAGCATTTATCATATTCAAAGATATTCATGAATAAGGAACATATTCTCTATTTTCTTCAAATAATTTATACAAAACTTCTCAATTTCTATCTTCAATAATTGTTGCTTCATTAAACACCATATCATTGATTTTACTTACATCAGGAAGGTCAATCAAAATATTTCTTGTAAACCAAAATCCAAAAACCACAATAACAAAAACAAATAAAGCAAGAAACCAAAACACTACTTTCTTTTTTTTATTTGCTTGTCCGTATGTATACGATGAAGAAGAATATCTCTGTCTTTTTTGACTAAAATTTGGAGAATAGAGTCTTTTTTGTTTAAAATAATTCATACTATATGTGCCTAAGAATAAAAAAGAGGAGTCTACTGTATTGTTACAGTAGACTCCTTATAAAAATATATGATGTATTTTCAATGGATAAACTTTAGAACAACTTCATGCTTGAGTCTTGAAGCTTCAAGCTAAGTTTATTTACCATAAATATAACAACTGATTTTACTATTATTAACATCCTCATAACGTCTCGTTACTACAAATTTACCCAAATAATTCATATCTTCAACAATCATTTCTTCAGTATCTGGATTATAATTAATAACCTTTCCTACATGTCCAGCACTTGACACAAGCTTACTATAAACAATAAGAGAGCCAGCTGATGGAGTTGTTCATACTCTAAATCAAGCTTTTTTAGCATTAGAACACCATTGATTAGCATTACCACCAAATGGTCTATTTTGAACTGTTTTATCTTCATCAACAAATGGAAATATATTTGGACTGATAATAGCTGCATACCATGTACAATAACCTACGGCAAAATCATTTTTAATCTTTTTGGTATAGGTCCATTTTGAAATAATAGCACTCTTTTTGCTTGGAGTGTTAACAATCCTTTCTGCAGAAATAATAGTGGTTGTTTTTTTAGTTGTTTTAGGAATTACTTTACCAGCTTTATTGATAGTAGGTCTATAGGTAATAGTAGATTTTGGGATAATCTCTGGTGGAGGTGGTGGCTGAAGAAGTCAGAGTTCTATTGCTTTATCTTTTGTAATATTGATAAATATTTCTTGTTCAGGAGAGAAAATTTCTGTCTCATCTTGAACATAATTTAAGGTCATCAAATCTTGAAGATTGAGATTGTATTTGTTGGCAAACACAGCAACGTTCGTTTTATCTTCAATAGTATAAACTATACCATCTACATTACTAGAAACATTTAAAACTTGTCATGCTTTCAGTTCAGTATCTTTAAGTGAATTTTCTTTAATAATACCAAAAACGGTAGTTCAAAAAACGCCCGCTACTTTGAGTAAAGTATCTCAATTTTGGACAGTATACTGAATAACACCATTATTATTGGTATTTACATTTTCATTGATATTATCTAGATTAATCTCATATGAAGTTCAATCATCGGCTTCAATAAAACTTGAATTGATGGCTAATTGTTCTTGTTTGTTTTCAAACAGACCTGCGTTTGCGATAACAAAAATAAAGAACACAATAAAACATAACGATAAAACAAATTTGAAATAGTTTACACGATTAAATTTTATCATACAAGGTAAGAATAATAAATGGCGGAGAGAGTGGGATTTGAACCCACGGTCCGGTTGCCCGGACGGCTGCTTTCAAGGCAGCTGCATTCAACCACTCTGCCATCTCTCCACAAGATCAACTAAGGGTTTTCTTACGTGATTGAATACTTACAATTGAAATTTGTAATTATTTGCCAATGATTTTCAAGGTATAAATATAAAAGGTATTTTTGCTGTCCTATTTGTACAATAGAACAATAAAAAACATTGAATTTAAAATACTATTACATATCTATAAATTATCATCTATAATTTATCATTTTATAATTCTTTATGAGGTATCCCACAAAACGCATCCAAACTGGGATGAATAATCCAATTCTCAGAGGAGTTTCTGAGGAAATAGAAGAAATCAATCAAGATTTGATAATATTTTGTCATAAACTTGTAGTATTGATGTATCAAAACAAAGGTGTCGGATTAGCTGCTCCTCAAGTAGGAGAGAATATTAGAGTTATTGCAACCAGTCAACGAGACAAGAAAAAAAACAAAGATAAATTTTTGGGAGAGACAATTATGATAAATCCAAAAATTATAGAAAAATCCAAAGAAATGATTCTTCGAGAAGAGGCATGTATTTCTTTACCAAATTGTACGGGTATGGTACAAAGACACCATACTATTACCGTAGAATTTTTGGATTTGAAAGGAAAAAAGCAAGTCAAAAAATATAAGGAATTTAACGCTGTCATTATTCAACATGAAATAGATCATCTTGATGGGGTATTATTTATGGACAAAGTTATAAAAACGATCGAAAAGAAAAAAACAAAAAAAGTTTAGTAAAAAACATAATCCTGGAGATTTTGCAGGTTTTTTTATAGGTACAGAAATGGTTGATTACAATATCGCTTATAAAACAATAAAACCATAGCAGGAGTAGGAGGCTACAATAAAGCTCAATAGATAAAAAAAATCCTCTCAATTATGAGAGGAGTATTTTTATATACTATATATATAGTAGAGTATATTAATTTATCAAATCACTAGTTGACAAAAAACCAAGTTGAACACCATTGGGAATTTTCACAATTTCTGCGCTTACATCAACCACATCTCTTTTGAAACTCGTAGATGAGACAGCATTCCAATTTTGTTGTTTATAGTCAAGCAGGGTAGTTTTAAGAATTTCATATTTGAAAGTGATAGCTACTATATTTTGATTTGCTTGTTTAAGAAAATAGCCACGTGTTGATGCAAGGTTTACAAAATAAAGATAGAAAAAAACACACATCAAAAGAAAAAATGATAATGCTCAAACCTTAAAAAGCTCAACGATATTATCATAACGTTTATATTTGCTAACAATTCATGTATAGACCTTATTTACTTGGCCTGGGATAAAAGCAAACGTTCTCATACTTTTAAAGTAATTAAGAATTAATAATTTTGGTAATTTTCTCATTATAAACTATTGTGAAATAACAATAGCAGATTTTAGCAATTCTTTCATTATTCATTATTCATTTTTCTAGTTGTCCTTTGAGTAGTCAAAGGGTTATGTATTAATCTTCTGCAGGATTCTTAGTTTAGCACTTCTTGCAGCTCTATTTACGGCTACCTCTTTATAATTTGGTTTAACAGCTTTTTTGGTCACTAATCTATATGCTCAAGTAGCTACTAGTTCATTGAATACTTGTTTTACAAATCTATCTTCAATGCTATGATAGGTAATTATCAAACATCTTCAAGATGAATTCAAAGTTTCTGGGAACGCCGACAAAAAGGATTGGAGATTATCGAGTTCTTTATTAGTTTCTATTCTTAATGATTGGAATATCACGGTACATGCTTTATCTCCTAGTCAGCAGGCATTCAAAACAGCTTTGAAGTCTTGCGTAGTGACGATAGGAGTTTGCTTCCTTGTAGTAACAATATGTTGCGCAAGTTCAAGAGCTTTTGGCGCAGAAAAATCCGCATATTGCTCAAATATATGTCTGAGTTGGTCGCTTGTATAGCTATTGACGATAACTGCCGCAGTTTGCTTTTGATCAGTATCAAATCTCATATCTAATGGTGCAATCCCTCTGATACTAAATCCACGCTCAACTGCCTTGAAATGTTCCAAATTGACCCCCAAATCATTCAAAATAAAGTCAGCTTTTCTCCCCTGCAAAACATTTTTTATGTCTGCATAATTTCCATGGACATATTCTACTCTATTTTCAATTTTCAATTCTCAAGTCTCAATTCTTTCTTTTGCTTTCTTCATCATTAAAGCGTCGACATCAAAACCAACCAATCTTGCATCCTTCGCCAATGCTAAAAGTGCCATAGCATGGCCTCCATGTCCAAGGGTACAATCAACGATAAGTTTACTTTCTGGGTCCAAAAAGGAACAGACTTCTTGGAGTAAAACGGGGGTATGAAGTATCATATCTTAACAAAAAATAAAACGCAAATACTATAAGTAAACCCAATATAATAGCAAAACAATATCAGACAAGGAGACTTGACAATTAATAGAAAATATATAAATATACAACATAAACAAATAATAAACAATGAAAAAGAAAATCATCATTATCAGTATCCTTCTAATAATCATTGGAAGTGCAGCAATATATGATATATATTGTGTGAATCCGAAATCAAAGGGAGTGGCAACAGGAGCGACAACAATGCTCATATTATCTATAGCAGGGGCGATAAAGAGCTTTAAAATAGCTAATGCAGCTGATTATAGATTATGGTTAAGGCACAATAACCCCAAAGAATATTATCGTCTATATGGCGAAAATAGGGAATATTTATGGTAAAAATGGGGAATGAGTAAACAATGCCAATGGAGGTTCCGTATAGGACTTCCTTTTTTTGTATATTTTTTTATAACAACACGGACTAAGTATTACTAAGATAGGATAAAACAAATTAAACATTGTTTTTTAGGGGCTTTTTTTTATGCTTACCAAACAACTTTATTATACAGAGACATATGAACATTTGACTAGTAGGTTCGACCAATGTCGGAAAATCAACACTCTTCAATAGACTCATTGGACAGTTTAGAGCAATAGTTACAGACATTCCAGGGACCACCAGAGATATTATTGAACACGAAACATTTATCGATGATATTGGTAAAGTAACTTTTCTAGATAGTCCGTGATTATTGGATTTCAAAGAGGAAGAGGTACTTATCAAACAGATTATAGATCATTCTGACCTGATTCTCTTTATGATCGATGATAGCGTTGGGATTACTGCCAAAGAACAACATATTTTTTCCTATATCGTAGAAAAAAATCAGAAAAAAAATACGATACTAGTAGTAAACAAGATCGACATCAAACATAAGGAAAAAGAATACGACTTGGCAATAAATGACTATTTTCACCTAGGATTTGACCATGTCATAGGAATCAGTGCAAAAAAACAGAAAAATCTAGTAGAGGTCAAAGATCTCATCACCAAAATAATAAATGCTAAGCTATTGAAACAGACAGAGGAAGAAATAGAGCCATTAGTTACCAATGAAACGCAGGTGCAAGACAATAGAATACATATGGCTATCATAGGAAAACCAAACGCAGGAAAGTCTACCTTACTCAATGCCTTGATGAAAAAAACAGTTTCCAAGGTAGAAAGTATCCCAGGAACTACTCGTGACTATATTATAGGAGAATTTAGCATGGAAAGAAAAAAATATGTAGTTTATGATACAGCAGGGATCAGAAAAAAAGGAGATATTCACGGGATAGAAAAGATAGCTTTCGATAAAACACTCGATATGTTAAAATACAAAAGACCGATTATTTTGTTTCTTGTAGATGGTGTTGAGTGACTTTCTCATAGAGACATGACTTTGATACAAGAGATCAATAATCTTGCATTACCGATGATTCTTTGTGTAAACAAAATAGATTTATTGGATACAAAACACCAAAAACTTCTGGTAGCCAAAACCAAAGCGATGATGGATTTTGCCAAATATGTACAAGTTTTTCCCATATCAGCTAAAACGAAAAAAGGAATCAAAGAGGTGTTTGGAGTATTGAACAACATCAAAAAAGAAGCAGAAAAAAGGATAGATACCAGCGAACTCAACGATACTATAGGAAAGGAATTTATCAGTAGACCACCAAGATTTCCAAAAAACAAAATTTGTAAAATTTTGTATATAACACAGATAGATATCAATGCACCAACATTTATTGCATTTGTAAATCACAAGTCAAGAGCCAATTTTGCATTTAAAAGACGATTAGAAAATACGATAAGAATTCATTTTGGGTTTATGGGTACACCAATCGTGATTAGATTCAAAGAAAGACAAGATTCTAGAATAGAAAAAAATGAGGATGATGAAGAAAAAGAACAACACGAAAGCTATGGAAATAGAACAAAAAAGAAGGAAAAAACCAGCACATAAATTTAATAGGTAATTTCTTATGTATGAAATATGTTAAACTGTTCTTATGGACAATAGTATTGATAGGGATTGATATGACATCCAAATATATTTTCTATAATCTCAATTATCTGAATGAAACATCACTAATTTTTCCGGTTTTAAATAAAGGAATATCTCGATCCTTGCCCGTACCAATTATCGTTACAATAATAATAAGTATAGTAGGAATAGGTTTTTTTCTTCGATTATTCACAAAGAAGAATCTCTGACGACTGCCAACTATATTTTTGCTTGCTGGTACTACAGGAAATTTGATAGATAGAATACTCTACTGAGGGGTAAGAGATTTTATCAATATAGGAATATTTAATTTTCCCATATTCAATTTAGCAGACACAATGCTGAATATTTGAGCAGCTATACGAATTATCACAGTTTTGCTTGAAAAAAAGAAATAAAAAATTAAAATTGCGACGAAGCACTTATGTGAGCGTTTCATCGATTTTTTGTTTAGTTTTATACCTTATTATTATAGAGATGCAGTACACAGGAACCGTAAAATTTATTTGACCAAAAGAAACAATTGGAGTAAATGACCTAGAAAAACAAACTATCGTATTAGAAGAAGAAACAGACAGAGAGTTTAAAGGTGGATTAGCAGTTGATTTTTTCAAAGAAAAAACAGAATTAGTCAGCAATCTTAAAGTTGGAGACCTTGTCACTGTCCACATCAATACCAGAGTAAATGAATCCAAAACACAACCAGGCAGATATTTCAATAGTATCACAGGATGGAGACTAGAAGCTTGAGCAGGAAGCGAAAGCAAAGGAAGCGGTAAAAAAGAAGATAACGATGATCTACCCTTCTAAATAAAACTATCATATAGTTTAAAAAATGGCTGATATGGCCATTTTTTTATATAATAAATTTGCACCCGGGTGGAAACTTTTTTACTTTCTTATATTCTTTCCATTTACATAGACATTAATTCTAGATTTTAATTTAGAAATAGTAGTATACCAAGGTGGCCTAATAGCAAGAGTGAAAGATGATATTTCTGGATAAGAGAAAAGGACTTCTCTCGATTTTTCCTCAGTAAGTCAGACTATACGTTCTTTCATATCAGAAACTATACCATTAATATCTTTAGTAAAATCATAATATTGTTGTATATCTACTTTTGTGGGAATTATAAATACATGTCATGTTTGCTGTTTCATATCTTGGAAAAATACTATCGATGAAGTATCCACACTAAATACTTTCATCTTATCATAGAGTCTTTGTTTTACATATTTATCCACCACAGCAAGGAGATCTTCTTTTTTGATATAATTAAAATTAAAACGAGCAATTATCGATCATTTAATCAATGGGGTTTTTTCTCCTGGAATATTTTTGATTTGAATGTCTTTAATTTGAGTAGTAATCAATGAATCAAAATTGAGAACAATAGTTCCAGGCGATTTAAAATTAGAATATACTATATTTATTTTTTGTTTATAAAGTGAAGATACAAGCTTTCCAGAAAGGATATCAATATCTTTGAGAGAAACCACTCCTTGAGATTGAATATTTGCACCAGTAAAATCTTCAAGCACCTGTCCATAAATATTTTGAGCATAATAACTGTTTGTTAAGTTTTTAATGAACAACTTGGTTCATTTCATAATATTCCCCCTAGATCACATAAGTACTCATTGAATATCTTGTTCCATTGCCTTGATAACTACAAGAGATTTTCATGGATTGTTTTCTGTTCATTGAGGAAGAGTAAAACTATTTATTGCAACAAATTGACGCCCATCATCAGTCACAAATCTCGTATTTTTAAGAAAAGAATAATCTTTTGGGACTTTGTTTATAAGTTCAATAGTTCATTGCGCTGGTTGTTGAATATATTTGATATTAGCTGTACTTATGGTCATATCATATTTATAATCAATATATCCAGTATAATAAGGAATACTAAGATATCTTGAATCTTTTTCAAATTCCACATCAGCAAACGGATAATAACGGAAATTATAGATTACACTTTCTATCTGACTAGTAGGAACGATATTTACACGTGTACTTGGAAGAATAAGTGAATATAAAACAAACAAAATAACCAACACAAATAAAACTTCAAATCAAAAAACCACATAAAAAATATAATTTTTCTTTGTATATACCTGAAGATGAAATTTTTTAATATTAAAGAAAAAATCGTAAAATAACCTTAGATATTTGATTATTTTATGTTTTTCTTGATGAAGAACAGTAAGCCCCAAAGTAGAGAAAAAATATTTAGATTTGTCAGTTTTGGTAACAAACATAGCGTTCAAATTTTTCTTTTGAAGAAGCTCTTTAATCTCTTTTCCTCGCCATTCATTATCAAAAAAAGAATGTTCTGGATCGATATAAATATAGATAGTTCTACCGCTAGGCACTCTCTCTATGGTTTTAAATATTTTATATAAACTATGTTCTTTGAGAAAGAATAATTTCATATATGAGAACCAACAAACTATAAAAATGTGTAAATTTTTTGTTTAGTTGTATGCCTTGAACCTAAGCTTGTGCTTTGGGTAGCCAAAAAAGTAAGTGTTCGGCTAATAGGTATTACGAATCAGTATGTTTTATTCGTTTTCTATAGGTAAAATAACAAATAATGGCAAGAATCCATGCAGAATATTGTTTTAAATCAAATACAAGGTTTCCCAAAGAAAACACCGCATGTCTAGAATATTGTTGTAAAAGCAAAATAAGACTTATAAAAATCAAAATAAGAGCAAAACCCAACATTCCGTATCCAAATTTCTTTTTTTTCAGAATCTTGATATAGAGTACAAGAAAAAGTGATCACAAAGAAAGAAATAATCATATAGGATACACTAGATTAAATTTATTTAGTTGGCTATCTGAGTGAAGTGATTTAATACCTAGCCAAGAAGTAGTGGTTGTACCTATAAAATTATCTCCCATCAAAAGAAATAATCATAAAGGAACCAATGACAATGTAAGAGAAAGAAATAATATATCTGACCAAACTTTTTTATTTTCTAACCTCACAATCTTCTTGAGAAATATACTTATAGAAATAAAAAGACCGATTAAGAGACCAGTAAAATCAAATTTATACCCATAAGGTGAAAGTATATTTAGAAATTCAGCTCGATTAGTAGGGAAAAATCAAACATCAAACAGAAAATTAACATATGATCAAATAAAATAGGTTAATACAATCAAAAGGGGCAACCAGTAAAAAAATTTCCAGAAATTTTGATGGTATTTTTTAGTAAGATATTGAGCAACAAATACAAAAACCAAAAAAGAAACAATAATACCTATTCCCGTCATATAAAACTTAGATCACCATAAAATGATATAGGGATACATTGAAACAATTAACAATTAAAAATTATAATGAATAATGTATGAACTACTTTATTATAAACTATTGTGAATTATAATAGTCTATTATCAAACAAATCATTCATCTTTCATCATTCATCATTCATCTTTCATCTTTAATTATTATCTAAGGAATTCTATAATCTTTGTTTCTCTAATACCAGTCACTCTGATGATACCAGGATAATCAAGTTTTTCTTCAATCTTGGTTCCAATAGTTTTAAGTAATTTTTCTAATTCACTATCTGAGATTTCTTTAGGATTGACATAGACCATAATCTCTCTACCAGCTTGCATAATATGTACTTTATCAATACCAGGTATTTCATAAATGAGTTTTTCAAGTTCTCCCATCTTTTCAATAAAGAGATCTTTAGTATTGAATCTTGCACCAGGTCTAGATGCTGATATTGCATCAGCAGCAGCTACAACCCAAGAGATAGGATTATTAATAGGTACATCATAGTGATGTGATTCAGCCGCATTGATAATTGCAGGATCCATACCAAGTTTTTTCAATACTTCAGCACCGATAACAGCATGAGATTGTCCTGTTGTTGCTATAATCTTTCCAATATCATGAAACAAACCAGCTTTTTTGGCCAAAATAGGATCAAGTCCAAGCTCAGTAGCTATAGCTTCACAAATCTTAGCCACTTCAATACTATGTGTCCAAAGATTTTGCCCATAACTATATCTTAGAGAATATTGTCCAATCATTTTTACCAATTCAGGTTTCATCATCGGTATATTGAGCATAGCAAGTGCCTCTTTACCCTTTTCGGTAAGTAGATTTTGAAGATCAGCAACAACCTCATTATACGTCTTTTCTATATAGAATGGATTGATTCTTCCATCTTTAATCAATTTTTGAAGCATAATTCCAGCAATATACCTTTTTTCACTATCAAAAGAGGAAACTCTGACTGTCAATGGCGTATCATCTACGATAAGTTCAACGCCTGTCATTTTTTCAAAATATCAGATATTTCTTCACTCTCTTCCAATAAGTTTTCCTTTAATATCTTCATTTGGAAGATCAATACTTCTCGTAGTAAATTCATCTACAGTATTAACAGCTACTCTTGGTAATGCTTGAGCAACAATCATAGCAGCTTCTTTATCTGCCTCTTCTTTTGTAATAACCTTAAGTTTTTCTATAAAAACAACCATATCTTTTTGATATTCCTTTTCTACATTAGAGAAGAGTTGTTCTTTTGCTTCATCTTTGGTCAATTTGGCAATATCAGAGATTTTATTCATCTGTTCTTGTATAATTGCATCCATTTCTTTCTGCTTATCAGTAAGTTTCATCTTTTCTTGTTCTAATTTTTCAAGTTTTTCATCCATTTTTTCTTCTCTCGCAAGAAGTCTATTTTGGATGACTTCCATCTTTTCAAGTCTTTGAACCTCAATTTTTTGTGCCTTTTCTTCAGCAATTTCTACTAATTTTTCTGTTTTTTTCTTGGCAACATCAAGCATTTCTTCTTCAATTTCTTTTACTTTTTCCATCCTTTTTTTAAAATCCAATGCTTTTTGAGTTAATGTTCTTTTGTATCAATAAAACCCACCCAATCATCAAGCCCCCAGGGCCACAACAATCAAGACAATACTAAGTATATCCATGGTAATAAAATAATTAATAGTATAAAAGATTTTTAGCTGTCGATAGTATCCTGTTTTTTATAGGATAAGAAAATTATGTACAATGTTGAGTATAATATTTGTCAGATAAGTTTCAACGGAAACTTTACACAGAAAATTACAAACACAAAAAAAGACATACAAGAGACAAACAACAAAATATCTTGAAAAGGAGAGTATTTTAGATATGCTGCTGCCTTAGCAGAGCAGAACAAATTCTGTTTCGCTACAATATAATCTTACCAAAAACCAGTTGGATCATAGACTTCCAGTATCATGTTAGATCCTATGAAAAAAATCGCCCTTCACGCGCTTAGTGAAGAATAGTGATTTCCATCTGTTAACCTCGGCTGTAATAGCCGAGTTTTTTTATAATTTAAACCATTTATTATATAAATAATATTGTAAAAATATATAAAATATATATGGTAAAGAAAAAACACATAAAACTAAAAATATGGCAAATCTCATATTTTATTACTCGACCATGAATGCTGGCAAGACAATAGATGTGATCAAAACCGCATTCAATTTTGAGACAGAAAAGATACCCGTGATAATTTTCACCTCTAGTATGGATACGAGAAGCGGAAACAACAAAATCAAATCTCGAATGGGGATGGAAAAAGAGGCAATATCTATACAACAAGATGAGGATCTATTCAAAATCATTAAAAATCTTGAATGTATTCCAGGATGTATATTGATTGATGAAGTACAGTTTTTTACAGTGGAACAAATCTGGCAACTGTTCAATATCACCCATAAACTCCATATACCAGTAGTTTGCTATGGATTACGAGGAGATTTTATGGGCAAACCCTTCCCTGCTTCAGCACAATTGATGGCTATCGCCAACAAGGTAGAAGAAATACGAACCATTTGCTGGTGTGGAAGAAAGGCAATCATGAATGCACGGATTATTGACGGAAAAATTGTCCGAGAAGGCGAACAATTTATGGTTGGAGGTAACGAAAGTTATAAAGTGTTGTGTGGAGAACATTGGCTTAGCGGTCAATACAAAAAGATATAAACACAACAAAAAGATACACATTCTGGTCTTTCCAGGATGTTTTTTTTATTTGTTCTAAACTATGTATTGAGAAAATCTATTCCTTTAGTATACTTTCAAGACATTATTTACCTTTATAAATAAAATATGGAAGAAAATAAGCAAGCATTGAGAGTTTTTCTGGTGGATATCATAAGCAAAGATGTATCACTAGAACTCCAAGAAGATAGAATGAGAGAATTAGAAAATCTAGTCGAAACCTATGGAGGACTAGTCGTTTTGAAAAAATTTCAAAAAAAAGATCAACCAGATTATAAAACGTATATTGGTAAATGAAAACTTGAAGAAATAATCGTAGACATGAAAAGACTAGATGCAAATATCTTAATTGTCGGCAATGTGTTGAAACCTTCACAAATTTACCATCTCAACGAATTACTCCGCCCCATATGAGCTGAAGCACGAGATAGAGTAGACATAATTTTGAAGATATTTGGTAAACATGCAGAATCTATGGAATCAAGATTACAGATTGAACTTTCAGCAATCAGACATATGTGACCAAGAATTTTTAGAATGGGACTTGATCTCTCCAAACAAGGAGGAAATGCAGGATGAGGAAAAGGAGCTATGAGAGGATTAGGGGAAACCAACACAGAGATTATGAAAAGACATTTGAAAGAAAAAATCCTCAAAATAGAAAAAGAACTCAAAGAATACGAACAGATGAGAAAACTTCATAGAGAATCCAGAATCAGAAAATGAATGCCAACAGTCTGAATCGTTGGATATACCAACACAGGGAAATCATCACTATTGAATGTTATGACGAAAAAAGGCATCTTAGCAGAAAACAAACTATTTGCAACCTTAGGAACACATGTAGGAAAACTCTATATTATAAAAAATCCTGAGACAGGAGAATGAAAAGAAATACTCCTCAACGACACCATCGGGTTTATCCGCGATTTGCCTCCAAAACTTATCAAATCATTTTCATCTACCTTGGAAGACAGTATAGAAGCAAACTTACTTTTACATATCATTGATGCTTCTGACCCATTTATTGACGAAAGAATCAATATAGTAAACGATATTTTAGATAAAATAGGAGCTAAACAAAAAAGGATTATGATATTCAACAAAATAGATTTATTGGAAAAACACCAACTCGTAGAACTAAAAAAACACTTTCCCAGCAAGGAAAATGTATGGGTTTCAGTAAAAAACACTGTCAACTTAGAAGAAGTTAAAAAAGTAATTATAAATAACATATAAACTCAAAAATTAGGCACAATTAAAGAAAATGGCTGGCTAAAATAAGTTAAAACAGTAGGAGAGAACTAATTTATCTACTGTTTTTTTATATATGGCACATAAAAATAGCTATACTACATCTGCTAGACCTGCCTGCCGGTAGGCAAGTGCACACCACGAGATAGTAATCAATGTATAGATAAAGAAACAAAATGAAACGAGCACCGGTAATTCACCGGGGGACGGAGTCGAAAAACATCTATGCTGAGTTTTGCATCTGGCTAGAGTTTTTGCTCTTGTCCTAAGCTCATCCTTTGCGAAGTCAAAGGGGAAGTCTTAGGGTACGTTTAGGTCATGTCAAAAGTGACCAAAGGGAATCCAGCCAAACCCCAGCGGAGCGTTTAAAAAAATAGATACATATAGCTTATTATAGATGAATTTCTCTGAAAATAGCCACCCAAGAAGTGTAATTATCCCAAAAATTATCAAACTTAATTTATTTTTTGTCGCGAGTCAAAGACGAGTTTTGGGATATTTTTGTCTATTTTTCTAGCAAATAGTAGTCTATTTTCTATATTCATTAAACACCTCGATAATTTCATCAGCAACTTGCTGGGGAATTTTTCCTGTAGTATCGACCACAAAATCAAAATTATTTTTATCAGTAATATCTATTCCATACAATTCTTTATATCTATTTGTATCATCAATATTTCTTTTTTCAGTAGCCTCTTGAACTGCTTGAATAGAAGCATAAGCATCTCCAGTCCTTTGTTTATCACCATAAATTCTCCTTGCTGCTTCTTCGTCTGACACATCAAGAAACACTTTAAATGCTTCTGGTTGACAATAAAAACCAAGCCTACTATCAAGGATAACATCAGCATTTACATCTAATTTTTTCTGATATTCTTCATATTTAATATCAAACATTTCTTTATTTTCTGGTAGTTCTCATAGGGCATTAAATTCAGAAATAGTAAGTCCCATTGTTGTAGCAAGATCTCTCTTCATATTACCAATAGAGATATAATCATATCCTAATTTTTCAGTAAGTATTTTGGATATTGTCCCTTTTCCACTACCTGCCTTTCATGATATTGTAATAATCATTTCAAAAAAATAATGATAAATAAAAAACAAAGATAATGTTTTTGGGATTTAAGCTTTAGGCTTTATTTATACAAGCAAATTAAGTATCATATGTACACTTTCTTCAAACACGGGTTGATTGAGTGAATAAAAGATAAATTGACCCCTCCTTTCATCCAAGACCAAATTAGATCTTTTGAGGATGTCTAGATGATGAGATAAGGATGCCTGGGTAATTTCAAAATGAGTCAGTAATTCAGAAACAGTCATTTCCTTCTGTTTCAAAAGTTGGATTATTCTTCTACGATTCTTGTCAGACAAAGTCTTGAAGATAATATCCATCATTTTGAAAAAATGATTAATAGATAAATAAGACGTCAGCGCTTATTAAAGAAGTTTACCTATAGATTACACATTAAGGATCTTACCATCATTTTTATCCAATAAGAATGTTTTAATTCTTATAGACAAACATCTATATATACGGTATATACTATAGTTTAAAGACAAAAAAACAAGAGGAAACACCAATTTTTCAAATCCATACATACAGCAATATTTGGGCTATTTTTGTGGTTCGCATAAACAAACATTAGCCTACATATTACAGATTAAATCTTGTATATCAGAAATGTCAACTATAAGTTATTTAGACAATACACTTTGTTGTCACAAATTGTCTACTCATTCGTATATGTATGTGTACAAAATGCCTCATTTCACAATATAAACAAGATATGAAACTTCAAGAATTCTTCAACACACAAAAAGACATACACCTAACTGATATAGATAAATTAGATCTTTATCAAAGTTTTTTATATAAAAAAGCAAAGAAACCTCTACTTAGAAGGAGATCTTTTATACATGCAAAATATTTTGTATATACAACAGTATTTGCTATTTTGATAATGGGAACATATGGAATATATTTTATGAACAACGATAATCTACAAGATTACAAGCGATTTAGCATCAAATCAAATGATACAAATACCGTACAAGCAGAATATATAGCTCAAGTAATAGACGTAAAAGGAAATTTTTCTATAGAACGCAAGGGTATTTTGACTACAACAAACAATATAGGAAATGGTGACACTATTCTTCTCAAAGAAGACACAGAATTAGTATTTGAAATCAATAGTGGGACCCAGTCAAAAATTATAGGACCAGCAAAATTAGTAATTCAGAAAACAGATATAAATGACTACAAACTTAATCTGATTTATGGAGACTTTATTCAGGTAGAAGGAAACAAAGAAAAGACCCAAACTATAGAACTCGCAATCAATGATATCACCATTAAACAAGAAGACAAAACACAACCACTCAACTTCAAATTTGTAAAAAATGGACAAAATCAAGTATTTCAAAACAATGGAGCAAATATTATCGTAAGCAAAAACAATGGAAAAGAAAACACAACAACCATTACTAAAGAACAAGTAGTAGCAATACAAAATAATGATATCAAAATATTCGCAAATATAAACAATTTTACCACAGCCATACAAGAAAAAAACATATCTCAAACATTTTCATTGATAACAGAAGAAACAACAACCTCATGATCTGATAAAGAAGAAATCACATTACTTAGTTTGTTAAATACTCCAAAAATCATAGAGAGCAAAGAAGAAATCACAAAAAATATAGCATCAGTACTTACTGATGAGAAACAAATTTTAGATCCAAGTGAAGATGAAAAAGTAAATGCTAATCTCTACACACAATTTTACATTCCAGAACTTGAAGAACTTGAAGCAAGTTTTATAGCAGGAAATAACGAATCATTTGATATTGCATATGCCAAATTAGAAAAAAGAATCAACAACATATATCAAATTTTTACTATGATATATACTGCAACATCAGGAGAACCACTCAAAAAAATGGAAGGATTAAATTCAGCCATAAATATACTCCAAACAAATATAAATAACAAATACAGCATTCCACCAAAATATATTGAAAATCTTCAAAGTATAGAAAACATAATCAAAAATATCATAGGCAAGTGATATGGAAGTGCTGCTCCTACTCATGAGGTAGCTACAGAGGAAATAGATATCCAAAAATAATCAATTATAGATGTTTTTTATAAAATAACAAAATATATGCTTATTTTTTTTTATAAAAACGACGGAAGAAAACTCAAACAAATCATAACCTGATTACTCAAATCATGAGCAGCTACAAAAATAAAAAGAATCAATTATATCCAATCATATACTCTTCATGAAAACAAAATACAAAAAAACGAAGAAAAAGCGATTATCGTAGAATATATTCCAGAAAATAAATGAAAAATAGAAGCGATGTTAAAAAAGTCAGATATAAAAGAATATAAATTTTTATAAAATTAAGCAAAAAAATAGTAATAGATAGTCCCTGCAAAACACTTTGCAAAGGGATTTTTTTTGTATATAAAAGATTTTGTCTTTTAACACATTTCTGATTTCATGATCAAAAAACTACTTTCAGGAGCTATCTTATGTATAATGGGGGTTTGACTACTTTATATCTATTTTCTCTATGCCTGAGATGTAAATGTTTTGCGAAATTGGATACAAACATATCAATTATATACAGTAATATTTTTTGTTTCTTTGGTGGTATTATATGCACTCCAATGAGGAAATAAAATATTTAGATTCATTATGTTTGTGATTGTCTTAATTAATCTTTTTATTTTAGGAGATATCTTTTTTAGAAACAATATTGGATTAAATAGTCAACAGTTTATTACACTATTTGGACTAATTTTACTTGCATTGGCAATAACATATATAACACACTGGATACGTTACGTTTTTATGGGTATTGTATGAATTGGTATTGTATTTGTGTTATTTACAGGGATACTCCCCCTGTACGAAACAATGCCAAGTATAAACGATTTTATCGTATCACAAAAAACCAAAATACTTACTCAATGAGTAAGTAATGACTGAATATTAACTATTAAAAACGCATTATGAAGTAAAAAAATACCAATTAATGAATTGAAAGAAAATGATATAGATCTTTCACAAAAAACACAAATAAGTTATGCTTCCAAAATACAATCAGATAAAGAAAATATATTTATAGATATAGGAAACGGGTCATTTATACGTATCAATGCACAATCTGCAGTTACATTAGAACAATCAGGAAACAAAACTGTTATGGAGATTTTACAAGGAAATATAGAATATTATATTCCCTCAGAATTTTCATGAGCATTTCAGGTTATAGGAAAGTATAAAGGTAAAAGTATCCAAGAGATACAAAATACGGCCCGATCAAGTTTAGTTGGACAATTTGAGCAAAAAAAGGAAGATTTTTTTATCAAGCAGATAGGATGAGATATGGTACTTAATCCAGCAATAAACAAGGTTATTAAGTTTTTTATTGATACTCTTTATCGTATAAGTCCAAAGACATACCAGAAAAATTTAACAAATTATAATAATATTCAACAATATTTTGGTAATTCAATAACAGGAACAAATATATCATCAACAACAGGAGAAAGTTTAAAAAATATGATCAACGATATTATATTTCAAGTTAAAAAATGAGCAGAAGAAACAAGAATAATGAGTAATTTTTTGAATTAAAAAAATCCGAACGAGAAATACAAACGCTCGGATATAACAGAAAATGTTCTCAATAAGATTCATACTACTGCCTCCTTTTTTTTTCTAATTTTTTTAATTTCGATTTTTGTTTTTTTTGTCTGTTTTTAACAGATTTTTTTGCTCTCTTTCGAGCATTACATTTTCTCATGATAGCCTCCTTTCGTATATATTTAATTTATATTTTGTACTATGTATATACACTTTAGGATAAATTAAGCAATTGCTGTTTGTATATCAAAATTTTCCGCTACCTGTAATGCAGGCGATCTATGTCCACCAGCATGTCCACCAGCATTTATATCAGCAAAATAGATAGCAGCATCGTTTTTATTAGTAAATTGTGGAAATGTTGAATAGTCTTTTCATTTAGTAAAAAATGCTAGTGCTACTTTGGAAGCTACAATAGGATCATTCAAAGCGTCAGGAGTATTTACTATATCAGTACCTGTCAATTCACTATACTTTTTATAATTAGCCTTACCCGTGAGTTGATTATATCCTCTACCTCTATATATTCGTCCATCGTTTCATCACTCATTTCCAGCAGTGGAGGCATATACTCTATTAAAAAATGCTTCTTGATTTTTTTTGAGTTCAGTTAATTCCGTATCTGAAGCAGGTACTCTATTTCAAAATATCTTTCTAATATCATTATTAGAAGTATTTTCATACGAATCTTCATTTTTGGGTATAAAACCAGATTCCTTACCAATAACAGACAATATTCATATTTGAGTATTTGGATCTACTATTTTGGCAGTATTCATTTCATCGATAAGAAAATTGATATTTTTAATCTGTTCTGGAGTAAATTTTCCTTTACTAAAATCAATGGCACCATTAACAATATCTAATTTTCATTGGTTTTGATCTATTTTTTGAGAATCAGGAGTAGATAGAGTAAATTCAGAAGTAGAAAGTAATCCAATATTCACTCATTCTATAAAATATTTATCACCAATCAAACCTCACATCACAGCTATAACAAAAGAATTTTGATCTATATTTTTTGAACGTATAAAATCATCATTAGGATCAGCAAGTAAAGGAATAATATACTTGAGATAGGTATCTATAAAAACCTCTTTATTATTTGTTACTTTACTGATATCTATTACCGAAGCACCATTTTCAGTAAGTATAAATTCGGGAGCAAATTTAGCTACCATAATAGGATTCAATAGAGCTATATCTATATTATCTACTAAAGATTTTTTTAATCCAAGATAATCAGTAGGTATCTTAGCTTTCATATTGGTTTCTATTGTATTATCAGGTGCAGATAATCAACAAGTTTTCCATATACTAGTAGCTGAATCATGAGTTATAGTAGCATCAATATTTTTTTTATATGAATCATAAGCTGCGATTATACTATCATTATCTATATCTAATGCATCTAATTTTTCTCTAATATATTCTTTATGTAATCATTGTATTCAACCGCGAAATCCAAGCACACCAAGAACAAAATTAAGAACTCATCCATCCTTTTTTTCTCATAAAATATCAGTAGGAAATTCCATTCCTATCATTTCTCAAAGGTTTCCCAAAAAAGGAATATCAATATCCAAAACTCCAGCAATTGTACTAATTAAATCAGAGGATTTGTCTTTAAATTTTCATCTGGTATCAAGGATTTTATCTGCACTTGTAAGAGATTTTTGGATACTCGTAATTGTTTCTTTGGTAATAACACCAGATATAGTATCATTATTTACAATTTTTTTGAGTTCATCTTCTCAAGCATGAATATCAATAGGAGTAGTAGAATTTAATGTTAATAGTGTTGATATATCAAGTTTATCTATTTGAACTTGATGAGACCAAACTGGATTACTTAAAAGTATCTTAAATTGATTAGGATTCATAAGTTCTGGTATATTTTCTGATTGAATAATACTATTTTTTTTATCTGAAAGATACCATGTTAAATTTTGTACTTTATTTGCAAGAATATAAAATTCATTAGCTGATCATAATGTACCAAAAGCCTTATAAAGTCATTCAAATGCTTTAGTAGCTGATTTTGATTTAACACTAGAAAATGCTTCAAAAAATTGAGTTGATCATTGTGCTCATTGTTTAATAAGTGTTTCCATCATAGCAAACTGGATACCAACACTCATACTATTTTTGATACTATTGGGAAATCATTCTAATTCTTGATTTAGATATTTTCTGACTACTTTATCTATATCCAAAGCAAATTTTTCTACTTTATCCTCAGTTCATACAATACCTAATAATTTATCATACATTTTACTTCATTTGATGATTTCATATGACCAATCAGTATCAGGTTCTATAGTTTCTTTAAGGATTTGAGTTTCTTTTTGAGATTGATTAGTTGTTGTATTTGTTTCCAATTTTTCAAGATCATCTAATTGTTTCTCTAAAATATGTAATTCTTCTTCTATTTTTTCTTTTTGTATTTTTTCTTGTTCAGTCAAATTTTTGGACTTTATAGTATCCAATTCTTTTTTTTTGCTATCTATATCTTGCTGTAATTTTTCTTTATCCATAATAAGAAGATAAGAAAGGAATATAAACCTTTATAAGTATATGTATTTATATAAAAAAAGCAAAAAAACACTAAAAATATACTAATTTTTATAGAAAAAAAATCTGACCAAAAATCAGATTCATTTTAATATACTAATTAATAATGGATATTATTCTGGATCCTATAAACTATATATATATCTTAAATATTTTTTTTACTAGTTAGCCAAACTGCACGAACTTACGAACTCCTCTCTTTGATTGGATATATAGTACTGATCAAAGAATTCGTCACATTTATAGACTTTTGATGGTATAGTTAAATATTTGACAAATTAAATATATAATATATAATATATAGTATTTATTTATATATATAATTAAATGGAAAATATTTTATTAATAGTCGGAATAATTTGGGTGTTATTTATGGTAATCGTTTTTATAATTATAATTAAACCAACATCTAATTCACCATTTGATTTACTAAATAATGTTTGATCTCAAAAATTATTAAATCCAATAATAAATCAAACAAATAAAACCATAACTGATAGTAGGACAGATATTATGTCAAACAATCAAACGGACATTTTATCTAATGATAAATATATAAATACAAATGAAAATGAGGACTTTAAGTGAATATATAATAAAAAACACTATTTTTTCTCAATATCAGAACTTCATATGTATCGTCTTCTAAAAAACTTTTTTCAGAAAGAGTACAATTGAAGGTATGCTGTATTTCCTAAGGTAGGATTAGTAGATTTTATTGAAGTAGATAAATATAAACCAAACTATAGATCTTTCTTTTCAAAAATGGCACAAAAACATGTGGATTTTCTAATTGTAGATCAAAACATGTATTGTACACCTGTATTAGCTATAGAACTTAACGGATCTAGTCATAAATCAGATAATGTAAAAAAAAGAGATATTTTTGTTTGAAATCTTTATAGGTCAATAAAACTTAATTTAATAACATTTCAGAACTATAACATAAACTCAGAAAATAATGTAATTAATAATATTAAAAAATGTTTGCCTTAAAAAATATATATGGAAAATAATATTTTAAATATAATAATATAGTCGTTTTTGAATAAAAAAATTCAGAAACTAGTTCTGAACTTATAACTTAGTAAGCGATGGGATTTATCCTGGAACCTATAAACTATATATATCTTAAATATTTTTTTACTAGTTAGCAAGCGACGGGATTTATCCTGGAGCCTATAAATTATATATATCTTAAATACTTTTTTTACTAATTAGCAAGCGACGGGACTCGAACCCGCAACCTCTTCCTTGGCAAGGAAATGTTCTAGCCAATTGAACTACGCCTGCAAATACTATATAATTTATAATTTAGAATTATTAATTAATAATTCTAAATTTTTTAATTCTAAATTCTAAATTTTAAATTCATACTACACTTCTATAATTTCAATATTTTTATCTTGTTTTTTCTTAGATATTTTATCAGTAATAAGAATATTTGTCCATGCTAACAAAGTCAAAACAACTCATAAAACCTTAAAAATATCACCAACATAGACATTATTAGACACATCATTGAGAAGAACAGTATCTCAAATAATAATCAAAGCCAATCAAAGTACAAATAATGTAGCTTTAGTAAGCTTAAAATGTATAGGATAAATTCAAAAAATTATAAACAAAAATAAACAAATAAGAAGTAAAATTAAATAATATCACATATTATATTCAGTAAATCAAGATTGAACTATTATAATATTTTGAAAAAATAAATATGCTAAATATCCAATAAATAATCATGAAATACCACTTATACTAATTCTTTTAATAATATCTTTCATGGTGTTAAAGAAAAATAGATAAACAGGAAGGGTATATATATATCAAAAAAAAATTCAATTGATAATTTAGATCAGAATGTAATATTAATATTAATTAATTTATATTTTAATTTAAAATATATTAGTAATATACAATAATAAAATATTGTTAACAATACATTAAAATATATAAAACAATATATATGAAGCTTATTTTATATAATAAAAAATTAAACGTAGTAATGTTAAATTGTTAAAAAGTCTTTTATAAAGACAAAATAATATATTTTATATATTTTATATAATAGATAGACTTTATATAGACAAAAAAACACGCTATAAAGAGTTTAAGATGTTTTTTGTAAAAATGGTGTAACAAAAAAATGTTAAAAACTCTATCTTATAATAAATTTATTATAATTCTTATTATTGCATAAGAAAAAATTGCTATCAAAATACCTATCAAAGCTCACATTAATAGTTTATTTGCTTCTTTCATTTTTGCTGCATCACCTTGTGCTGTCATAAGTTTTATTCATCAAAAAATTAACACTCACATACATATGATTCAGATAGAAAATCGTAAATAGCTATTTATAGTTTGAATAAGTGAAAAAATACTTCATTCATTTGCATTTTCATCGGTAATTTGTGAAAATCAATTAACTATAATATCTTCTTGTCCTTGGCTAGGAGGAACCTCTACTACAATAGCAAATGTAGAAAAAAGAGTAGTGAACCCAAATAGAGTAAATATTATTCCATGTACAAAGTTTTTGATCATAATAGACTATATAAAATTAAATATAATAAGATGTTATCCAAGAGAACTTATAGTAATCGAACTTATAAGATTAATAATACCCAAACTCATAAGCGCTATAAGTATTCATACAATAATAAGTGTTATATTTTTCTTTGCATCTTTTACCTCAGCTCATTTAGAAGATTCAATAATCCAAATAATTCCGTTAAATATAACCATAGTTACTGCAAGTACCATAGTTATTCTTAAGAGAAATTTAGCTATTCTTACAATCAATGGTGCTTCAGTAACGAACACTTCTACTTTCCAATCACCTCACAATACATTTTGACAGAATGGAGATTTTTCATCATTAGAAATAGATATTTTAGTTCCATCAGGCTTAATACAATCATTATTAAATACATCTCAATTTTTAATATCCCAAAATCCATTATATTTACCCTCACATATTATTTTTTTAAGTTCTTGACCATTAATTTTTTGTCCATCAACAAAACACCCAAAACCTAAATCTTCTTGTACGCCTACTGATTCTCTTAATATTTCATTACCTACAGCATTTTTTCCTGCTCATAAATCAACGATGGTTTCATACATAAATGCTTTTTCAAATGCTTGTTCCAAAAGATCTGGTTGAGCAGCATACATTTTATCACCAAAAAAATAGATAACTATAGAAATAATAAGTAATAGAAACGTAAAAAACATAAAATGAAATGTTCTATACGATCTGAGATGATGAATAAAATGATGATGAATATTTCTCATAGAGGATTAGATTTGATTAAGTAAATCATCTGCTTGTTTATTTTCTATTTCTTCATGTCTTGCTTCTTTTTGTTTAATTTCCTCAATTTTTTTGCTATATACCATATCTTCTCGTTTTTGTGTATATTTATTTTTTAATTCATTTTTTTTATTTTCATATTTTTGTTCTATTTCTTCTAATTTTTGTTTTTCTCTTACCAAAATATCTCTAAGTTTATCTATTTGGTCTTTATTCATCATAGGTAAAAGAGAAAACCAAGATTGTTTCTCTTCAGACGTATCCATAGATTTAGAATGTAATACCAAAATAATAATATCTGGCATAGTTGTTAAAAATTCATCAGGAATAGTAAATTTTTCTGCCTTTTCTCGGAGTTCTTTGGGTAATTTATTTTTTATAAGATCGACATTAACCATAATTAACTTAGAAAAGGGATATAAAACGTTTTCGTAATGAAATAAATTTTGATATATATCAGGTATTTTTGTTTATTAATTGATTATTTATTAGATTTGATTCTGTTTGTAGCGAAGATATATTTTCCAAAATTTTTTCCGCTTCATGTATTTCTTTATTATGATATATTTCAGTTTTTAATTGGATGACAGGAACTTTTTTCATATTTTTTTTCATTTTTTCTATTTCTTTACGAGATATTTGCTGTTTATAATTTCCTCATCTATATGATCAAGGTGAGTCCATATAACTTAATTAATAATTAAAAATGAATAATGTTTGTACTTTTATATAATATTTTCATTCATTTTTCATTGTTGGCTCTTCATTATTTATTTTTTTTATTTAGGTGATGAACCAAATAACCATTCCACATCTTTTGCATCTATAATTTGTTTATCCAATAATCTTTGTGCGTATTTTTTAAGATTAATCATACCGATAAGTGAGGATGTCTCTATAATATTATCAAGTTGATCTATAGCTCTTTTTTTAATATTATTTTTAATAGAAATAGTATTGATCATAACTTCAAATATACCAACTCTGGATTTTCCATCTTTGGTTTTAACCAAAAACTGTGATTGGATTCCTATCAAAGATTCAGCTAATCTATCACTGACACTATCTTGTATTTCTGGTGGAAAGAACGAAATATATCTATTTACAGTGTTTGCAGCAGAATTTGTATGAAGCGTTGAAAAAACCAAATGTCATGTTTCTGCTAGAATAAGAACTGATTCAGCTGTTTCTCTATCACGAATTTCTCCTACGAAAATAATATCTGGATCTTCACGCATAGCGGATCTTAGTGCATTACCAAATGACCACGTATCGTGTCAGATTTCTCTTTGTGATACTATACATTTTTTTGGTTCGAAAATAAATTCAATCGGGTCTTCTATCGTGATAAGATTTTCATTTCTTAACTCATTAAGATATTGTATCATAGCTACTAGTGAAGTTGATTTACCAGATCAGGTAGGACCAGTAACCAAATATAATCATTTCTTTTTAGATAAGATATTTGTTTTTATACTATCAGAAATATCGGAGAAAATAAGTTCTTCAATTCTTTTTGCCATAGCATTAATTTTTCTCATAACCACACCGATCCTTCCTGTCTTAAAAAATGAATTAACCCTATAAGGTACACCATTTTTTGATATATAAGCAAAATCAGCTTCTTTATCACCCAAAAACTTATCAAATCTTTGTGGATTTCCTTGAAAAAGTTGTCTAAGAATAAGTTCCATAGATTCATTACTCAGCTTACCTGCCGACTCCTCTCTTATTATTTCACCATTCATTCTATAAGAAATACTTTCACCTCATGACAAATGAAGATCCGAAATGCTTGGATTTTTTTCTATCAAAGAAAGGATTTGTTCTATATCAAATGAATTTATCATTCCAAGCGATTAATAATTAAAAGTTAGATGTATGCCCTATGATATATTATTCATAATAAGCAAATTGTTATTGTTTTTATTAATTTTTGCATCTAAGATAATTGTACTCAGAAATCTTATTTTTGCAAATTTTAGTAAGGTCAAAAAGAAAAAGATTTGACTTTTTGTTCTTTTGTGAATATATTTTGAGTAGATACCAATGATACGTATATAAATTAATTAAAATAATGGTGTATATTTACTATATTAGTAAGTAAGAAAACATAATTTTAACTTGATGTTCAATAAAAATATCCTATACACTAAAAGTTATATATATAAAATATATATTCATCTACGAGGAACTATTGTATATACAAACTAAGAGCTATTTTTATTAGATAGAAACAACGTAAAAATATATTATATTCAATCATTATAAGTATAAAGGACTTCTTGCGTCTTATTTTATTTTATCAAAAGAAACATATGTTTTTGAAGAAAAAAACATTCAGAAACAAAACTATAGGAGAACTAAACAATTATACCACAAATAAACCATTTTCTTGATCTACAGGTATGATTAAAATTGTGATTATTATGTGTTGTGTTTTTTTAGTATTTTTTGTAGGTAAATATGTGATACAATGAGCACAAATACTCTGAGGGTATATCAGTAAATCAACAGTAAAAATAGTATCTACTACTATAGGTGACGATATGATTAAAGATGAATTCTGAAATATTAATGTCATGATCGTATGATTTGGTGGTCAAAACCACGCATGAGGATATCTCGCAGATTCTATTATGGTAGCATCATTCAATCCCAAAATCAATGCACTTACTATGATTTCCGTTCCTAGAGATTTATATGTATATAATAAAGAATACAACACTATAGGAAGAATTAATGCATTATTTTCTAGTACCGTAGGAAGAAAGGCTCAATTTGATACATGAGCCAAGGTGCTATCTGCCAAACTAGAAGAAATTATGGGTATAAAAACCCCCTATTATGCTTTAGTAGATTTTCAATGATTTAAAGATATTATAGATACACTCTGAGGGATAACTATCGAAAACCCTCGAGTTATTCATGATGTTACCTATCCTGATGGAGAATCTCGCTATATGACGGTTCATTTTAACACATGAACATTGTTACTTAGTGGAGAAAGGGCTTTACAATATGCAAGATCTAGACATTCAACATCAGATTTCTCTAGATCATTAAGACAACAATTAATTGTAAAGGGAGTAATGAACAAACTAGTAACGAATGGTTTAGGAAATATAAACAAGCTCAATGCATTATATGATGACTATACAAAAATGGTAACAACCAATGTTTCACTCAAGGAAATGCTTGGTATGGTAAGATATATTGATAAATTGGATAATATATTTTCTTTTTGATATACTACGGAATGTTCAAATGTTGCATATAGGTTTTCTCGTCCTGGGTGTTTTCTTTATACCCCACAAAGAGAATTATTTAATGGAGCATCAGCGATTATTCCTAGTGGGTGAAAACCAGCAGAAGTTTGATTCTATGACTATACCAAAAATTTTGCATTTTTTGTGGCTCATAACCAACAATATCTTATAGAAAATCAGAAAATTGAGATCCTCAATGGAATAGACAAAAATTTTGCTAAGACAACACTCAAAAAATCTGAATGATTTGCAAATCAGCTCGCAGTTAAGCTCAAAAAATATGCTTTTAATATCGTCAATGTACAAAATTTTTCTCAGACACTTTCATGAACAACGGTATATATTTTGGGTACAGGAGAATATGAAAACACCATAAAAACACTCAAAAACTTCATCAATATCGATGAGGTAATATCTGTCCCAGATCCTCTCTTGATCCAGCAATATACCGGAGCAGATATGCTTCTCGTTATGGGAAACAGTTATGTTACCCAATTAGTAAGTAAACCATTTAGTTATTATAGATAAAAGATACGATCATTTTACATTATTCATTATGTATATGTTTGAACAAGTCATCAAAAAGAAAAAAGACATTATCGCGTATATAAACACTTTATGAATACCGACAAAAAAGATACAAAATGAAGAGCTTATGATGCTCGCATTTGTACATAAATCATACGCTGCGGACTATAAGGACATATTTACTCACAACGAAAGATTAGAATTTGTTGGTGATGGAATCTTAGGTGCAATAATCAATAAGCTTCTCTTTCTTAATCATCAAGAGATGGCAGAATCAGATCTTACACTCTATAAGATAGCCTTGGTTAGAGAAGAAATTCTCGCAGAAATAGCAAAAGACATCAAACTCAATGAAATTGTTTTTATCAGTAAAGGAGAAGAAAAGACTCAAGGAAGACAAAAAGATTCAATTCTTTCTGACACATTGGAAGCGTTGATTTGATATCTGTATATCGATCTCGGTGTCGAAGTAACCGAACAATTCATCAAAACGCATATATATACCAAATTAACACAGATAGAAAAAAGTCCAGTAAAAAGCTACAAAACTATGATTCAAGAAATAGTACAAAAAGAGCACAAAGTTGTTCCAGAATATAAAGATATCGAACATATAGTGGACGAAAAAGGGAATGTCACAGAATATAAATCAGAAATATATATTATAGGGAAGAAAGTCAGTGAGTGATTTGGAACAAACAAGAAAAAAGCACAAGAAGAGGCTGCAAAAACATGTTATATAGTGATTTCGCACCCGGGTGCGAATTAAAGTACTTTAGTTCTAAAGCTGCTAAGTAACTATCGCACCCGGGTGTGAAGAGCTACTTTAGCTCTTGAAAAAACATCACAAATACATACAGTTCTTAACGTTTTTTAAAATATAATTGACAGACCGATGAAAGCACCATTTTCTATTATGAAACATTCGTATGTACGAGTAGGTTTTTGAGCTCTTTTATTAGCTATGGCGGTATTTTTCTTTTTTGCTAATGCAAGATATTCAGAAGAATTTACCGGATGAGTTAAGATTACTATTGCAGGGATATTAGATGAAACAGCTCTGACTCAGGATGTAAAACAATATATGGATAGTAAGTGATATAAAGACAGTAGTGTAGGGGTGATGATAGAAAACGATACCACCAAGATTTCATTGAGAACCAAAGTAGAAAAAGATGAACAAGTAAATATCTTATCTCAAGATATTCAATCAGTACTCGTTCAAAAGGGATATATTAAGAGCACAAATGAAGTAGTAGAACAATCAATTACCTGACCAAGCGTATGATCATATATGCAAAAATCAGCTAAAAACGCATTGCTTGTTGGAGTGATTTTGATGGCAATCTATATGTTGTTTTCATTTGTAGGAATCAGAAAAGAGATATCACCAAGTTTGTTAGCTATCGTTGTGATTGTTACCATGATATTTGATGTGGCAATACCAGCATGAGCATATGGTTTATGGATGAGTATAGACAAGACAGTTGCTATAGATACCATATTTATTATAGCGGTGCTTACCAATATGTGATATAGTATCAACGACACGATTATCGTCTTTGATAGGATTAGAGAAAATATGAAAAATAAATCAGGTCAAAAGGGTATCTTGTTTGGAAAGATATTTGAAGAAAGTATTTGGCAAACTATGAGAAGATCATTTGGTACGGTAATTACTACATTACTTATAATTGTCGCTATGTATATATTAGGAAGTGGTGTTATCAAACAATTTGCATTTACTATTGGTATCTGAGTGATTGCAGGATCATACTCCTCTATTTTCATAGCAGCACCACTTACGTATCTTCTTCTAGGTAAATATCGCAAAGAAAAAAAAGAAATGTTGGCTCAAAAATAAATATATCACTTCGTAATAGGTCCGCCAGGAGTAATTGCTAATGATGTTGAGTACACAAAATATAGTATGCCGAAGGTTCATTGCACCAAGTACTTTACGTTTATTTGTTTATATTATACTTTGGATATACTTTCCAAGATTGTTTGTTATCACAATGATGATTTTTGTGTAATGTGGAAACCAAGTGCTTTACCTACAACATTTGGTAAAGAACTATGTTTTTTGGATATTTTATTAGGCAAAGAATGATACTTGGATACTGATTTTTCAATTCCCAAGTTTCTTATTCCCTATATTGATTTACCTGATCTTACTCCATACGTACTCAAAAAATCAATAATTCAACAACAATTGACGGAATTTGGACAAGAGGGAGAACTTTGATTGCTCAATAGATTAGACAATGAGACTGCAGGATTGTTGTATTTTGCAAAAACACAAGAAGCGTTCAATAAATATAGACAACTACAAACGGAAGGAAAGATAAATAAATGGTATATAGCACAGATTCAGTGAACACCAAAAGAATCAGCATTTGAAATAAATATGCCGATTATGCATCACAAACATAAGCAAGATAGGATGATATTTATTCGTACGCCAAAAGATGAGCTCAAAGGAAGAAGTAAGGTTCATCATCCGGTTACTATAGTCAAGGTATTGCATACCAACAAAAAAACAGGTGTTAGTACGCTCCTTGTGTGAATTTATAAATGAGTAAGACATCAGATAAGAGTACATTTGGCAGGTATAGGATATCCGGTAGTTTGAGATACCTTATATGGTAAAGATATTGAATCAGGGAATCTTTGTCTCTGGAGTGTTGGTTTTCAGATACAGGAATAAATAATAATGCTTTACAAAAGATTGACATATATGTATAAATATATATAACAAACAATATGTTCGTATATTTATATATTTTTTTTATATGAGAGATTGAAGAGAAGAAGATTTCTATTATAGAGGAAACGATCTGATGGAAAAGCAAAATAAACTCCTTTTCCAAAATATTACTGATAAAATCAAGGAAGAGCAATGAGAGATTGCCCATATTTTATCATGTATAGAAAAAAATAGTCAACAACATATGCAACGAGAGAAAGAAAGAGAAATGTTGCTTGCTCACAAAGACGATCCAGAGCAAATACATCATATTCAACAAAAAATCACTATGATAGAGAACACGCAAAGCAATCTCCTCATAACACTTCAGGCATTGTTCAATCAAGTATTTGATCAAGTGGCCGAAGAAACTCAAGGAGGAATAGGATATAATAAAGAATTGAAAGATTCTGTCTGGTTTGATTTGTTGTTTGGTGAAAGCGCTCTATCTTGAGGTATAGACTGAGCTAGAGATCAGTATCGAATGACTACTCTATCTAAATCTAACCAAGCAAATCATCAAAAAAATAACCAACAAAAAAGAAAAATACATATTCCTAAGAATCACCAACTTCTTAGTAAAGAAAATTATAGTAAGTTCAAAACCACACTGTTGACACATCTAGACAATGTACTTGCTGTCTATCAGCAAAAGTTTTTAAAGGACACTAATGATAGTAATTGAATCAAGTGATTGGTCGAACATTATTTTCTCTTTATGTTCATCCAAACACTCATGCAAAGTAAATGTATTTTTGATATAAAAAAACCGAAGCCTGATGTTTTTTTTCAAGAACTTATTGATGATTTCTTACTTCATATACAACAAAAACACGATATTTCTCTTACTATTTCCTCAGAAACAATTAAAAAAAAGTTTTTCAATACGATAGATGAAACAAATAAGCCTCTAGAGCTTCTCTACAAAAATTGTACAGAAGAAGATTTAGTTTCTCGAGAACATTACTTCAATACATATTTTTTCAGTTCCAAAAACACATCTGTAGATAATATCCGTAGACAGATTATGGAAGAACGCAATCAAAACAAAGAAAAAATGAATATGGTCTGGGAAATAATGAATCCTATATATCATCTAGCAAAAGACAAAAAAGAAAAATTACTTACGACTATAGCTATTTTAAAATGACATACAGCACCAAACAATCTGATTGAAGAGGTGATTAATCAGCTCCAAGAAAGTCTAAAAAAAACCGAAGAAGATATGAAAAAGAGTGTTGTATTTGAGGAAGATACCATGGTCATAAAAGATCCAGATTCCTTAGTTAAATTACAACAACAATATCTGAAGCGCTATCAAGTCCCTGTTCAATATTGGAAAATTTTTGGATTGATTATAAATAGACTCAACAATTTTTATCAAATAAAAGCAAATTTATTTAAAAAAGCACAAAACAACAACAATAACGCATTTAATCAACTTATTAATTCTGAACAAACCAACAAAGATATTCTTTATTATGTGAATAGTTTAATTTCGCAGAACGACCTTTCATTATTGTTCGATCAAAAATGGAAGGAAAAACAAAATATGAAGGACCAAAGAATACGTGATTTTTCTTTGGGTATCAGAAAAATAGAAATAAACACCAAGAAAAAAGATATTCCAGGATGACAATTTTCTTTAGATTTTTAGGTAGACAGTAGCTAAGGTAATTTCAGCTTTTATAGACAATGGAGATATTGTATCTATTAGAATCAATATTCAATTGAAAGAATAGCCTAAAATATAAAGGAATGTCATAGACAAGCATAGACAATGTGCTTACTGTCTATACGAAAAATAATTTAAGAGACGTATAGGCTAGTGAGTGGCTTAGTTGCTCGTTACATCACTAAAAATTTCATTATAGAACATTTTTTTAAGTATGTTTATCTTTTTATATCAAAAAACATATGTAGACACAAAAATTTGATTTTTTTTGTAATCTGACTATACTTGATAATGATTTATTTTTTATGGTCGCTATATGATAGATATTCCTTGAGGTTCGGACAATACAATACAAAATGTTGATGCTTTGTGGATAAAGGAACAATTTGAAAAAAACCCTTTGCTTTTGAAAAATCGAAAAAAGATCTCTCCATATTTTACTATTGATCGTTTTTGTTCTTCACTCAACGAAACAAGAAAACAATTAGTAATAAATAAGGAAGTAGCAAAAGATAATATGTTTATCTATGTGGTTAAAGAAAAATTTTGATTGTCTGATAGATATGAAAAAGATGTCCAAAAAACAATATATTCTCTTGTAGGAAGTCTTTTGAATATAATAAAGTCTTCAAAAGAAAAGATAGAAAAAACAGCAAAAAACACACGTAAATATTTGTATGAAGATTTATCTTATTCGGAAGAATATGATGAAATACTTATGATTATGGATGAACTTATTCATGAATTTTTTACGAGTAAAGATTTGGGTGCTTCAATCAGTGAAGCAGAAAAAAATAGTTTTGGAGAACAAGCATTGGATATTTTTTTGAAAAAACATACAGAAGATATAGGACAATGAAAATTAGATGTTCAAAAGTTACATCTATATTTACGTAAAAAAAAAGTAATATAATATATAAAAAGCATAAAAACAAACTGAAAAATAATTAAGCCAATATGTTTAATAAATAGGTCAATTTTAACAACAATAGTATATATATACAAAAAAGTTTGATACAAATTTACTGGTAAAAGCAGCAAAATGATCTTCCCATAGTATGGGAATTTTTTTAACAAAAAAATTACATGATAGAAGAAATACATATAAAAAACATATGACCTATTTTTTAGAAAAATACCTAGTAATACTCGAATGTAATAGAATAAAGATATGTCAATAAATCGTGTATATCTAGTATATAACTAGTATATATTACTATTGTTTTTGTTTCTAAGATGATAATATAGATGCTTCTCTATATATCTATAGAACATGGGATGATATATAAAATTCACTGTTTCATATAAACAATGAATTTTATTATGTACTATATATAGATAGTGTTTTTTTACAAATTCACTGATTTATATAATCAGTGAATTTATTTGTATAATTTGAGAAAAAAATATAAAGATCTAATTAAAAAAATTCACTATTTCGTGGAATAGGTGAATGGACTTGATTTTGAAATTAAATTTATTAAAAATAGAAAGTTCACTAATTCATAGAATTATATAATAATATAATAATTTAGTGGGGGATAATGGCTAGACAAGAATAAAAAAATAAAATAAAATAATAATTCATTATTTCAATAATTTATTTTTTCATTACTATTCTATGGAAATACATCATCCAGGAAAATTGCTTCAACAAGAATTGACGAGCAAATGATTAACCCAAAAAGTTTTTGCTACCATGATTGGGAAAAAAATTTCTGAGGTTAATGAGTTGATAAAATGAAAAAGAAACATTACCGTACAGCGAGATATTTTGCTTTCCATTGTTTTTGATGATCCCGAACAGAAACGAATTAAAATTCAAAATAATTTTGACTATGTTAGAGCAAAATCAACTATGACAAAAAAAATCCAAGAAATAGTTTCCAAAAAAAAGAAGACTACATGACATCAAGTATTCAAAGATTTTTAAGGAGGACACAGGGACTAGGACATAGGGACTAGGATACAGGAACGAGGACACAGGAACAAGGATAAAGGGACGAGTACCGAGGACCTAGGACCAAGCACCACATATCTCGTCCCAGAGTCCACGTCCCTACATCCCAGAGTCCACGTCCCTACATCCCAGTAATATTTATTAACTAGGTAAAATGATGACAGAAAAACAGAAAAAACTAAGAATAGCTATGGCAGGTGGCGGAACATGAGGTCATGTATTCCCCATAAGAAGCTTGCTTGAGTTTCTCAAAACCAATACAGAATACGACGAGAAAGTAGCTAAAATATATTGGTTTGGGGCAAAAAACAGTTTAGAACAGCAGGTATGTAGTGATATTCAAGCCAATAATCCAGAAAACAAAAGTACATTTATCCCTATTTATTCATGAAAATACCGCAGGGAAAGTTATCGAAAATCCAAACTCAAAAATATTCCGGATTTTTTTCTCTTTCTTTTTGGATGTTTTCAATCGATAGTTCGACTCCTCTATTATCGTGTCGATGTTGTGTTTTGTAAGTGATGATATGTGGCATTACCTGTGGTATTTGCTGCGACACTTCTTCGTAGAAAGATTATAGTCCACGAATCAGATACTCGTCCTGGCTTGGTCAACAGGATCGCCAGTCGTTTCGCCAAAAAGGTATTTACTGGGTTTGAATGAGCATTGTCAGATGGACAAACGGTTGGACAGATACTTTCTGATGATATTGTTATAGAAACGTATCCAGAAGCCAATGCAAAAACACGTATACTTGTGGTATGAGGATCGCAAGGATCCAAAAGACTCTATCAACATTTACTTCATATATTCGAGTTTACTCCTGATTTACATATAAATTATGAGTTCTTCGTCGTGTTATGACTTATGAATGATGATATGTCGACACTCTTTGACAAGTTTCCGTATGTGCACACATATAGCTTTGTAAGACAAAAACAAATGGGAGAGCTTTATAATATATGTGATATCGCCATCACGCGTTGAGGTACGACATCATTAGCTGAACAAAAACTCTATGATATGAAACAGATTATCGTACCTATACCACGAACTCACGATCAATATGACAACGCAAAATGGTATGTAAGATATCATAATGATACCATGCTCAATCAAAGAGATACTGATTTCGAATTTCAGCTCACCAATGCTATTAAACACTTCAAATGATTTAAAAAAATCTATCAGCAAAAAGATAAGAAAGCGATTATAGCACAAGCCAAAAAAATTATTCGAGATGCACTAGTAAGTTTAAGTTAGTTGTGGCACCCGGGTGCGATAGTTAGAAAAGTGGCTTCATAAGCAAAAGAACTAAAGTTTGCACCCGGGTGCAAACTTTTTTCCTCTTTGTCTTATCTTTGTCAGTTTTTTTTATTTCGAACGCCAATCCATAGTTGTGTTTATGGATTGGGAGAGAGAATAATCCAGCAAAGCTGGGCTTTTTTTGTTTGTCTTATCTTTGTCAGTTTTTTTCTTTTTTTACTTTACTACAATTCTTTGTGTTCTGCGCGGAACGCATTTATCTTTAGGTATATCGATATGTATAAGCGACTGATTTTGGTATTGTTTGGATCTTGTTTGCTTCTTTGGTGATCATGATGGGCGCAGTTTGTATGAACATGATTGTTTTCAGATACGCTAGATTTTGGAGAAACGCTAGACGTCGTTTTGGGGTCAGATAAAGAAATTATTTCGACAGAAATAGTTCTTTCAGTAGGGGAGACTGGACAGATAATGACAGGACTGGACACTGGGAATAATTTGGCTTCATGACTGAGTATTCTTGATACTGATAGCACTTTGTTATCGGGGTTGTTTTATCAAAATTTGGAAGTGGAAGAGTTTACCGGGGAAATATATTCAGGAATAGTAGTTCCTTGAACAGGACAAATATTTTCTGATCCGATTTCTCGTTTGCTACTCTCCGAAGTGTATTATGATGGAACGGACGAATGGATTGAAATCACAAATATTGGTGAAGGAACCTTCCAGGGAAATATTCTTCTTTCTTGAGTAAAAAGTACACCTGTTTCATTGACCAATATTTTCCTCCTTTCTGGGGAATCTAAAATCTTCGGTGATATACTTGCTCAGATTTCATGAACTTCTTTTGTAGGGAAAACAGGATTGGCATTGAGTATCGCTGACACCGCAGCAATACAGATTCAGTTGGTTATCTCTGGTCAAATAGTAGATAGTTTCTCGGTAGATCAGTATTGGGTCAACAAATATAACGATAAAAAAATCTCGTTTGAGAAGGTGGGGGAAACTCCCACCCGGGTGCAATCAAACAGAATCACTCAAGCACAAAGTGGATACACTATCAACCCGGGGAAGTACTTTGGCACAGGAATCAATGTAAGCAATGTTTCATTGCCATGGGAACAAGATTGAGTTAATCTTCAGCCACCCATCTCTTGTGATTTTGTAGACCAAAGAGACCTGATAAAAATCAACGAAATTTTCCCCTGAAACGAAAAATATCCTCCGTATATCGAATTGGCAATCCATGAAAATATTGCGCTAAATAGTCTGTCGTTATCTGGCAACCTCTTGGGGACGGGAATTGAATTTTCGTGGAATGACTCAGGTACTACCTTAGAAAACAATTCATTATTATTAATTTCCGCTACAGGCTTCTGGCAAAGCGAAAATCTACAAAGTGTACGAAATGGTGATTTTTACCTGCTTAGTACCTGAAATCGGCTACTGATAACCATTGGTTCTTGACAAAATAGACAAGTTATGGACATTATCTATCTCTCCTGAAATATGCTAGGTAGCTCCTCGTATTTCAATGCCACAAGCCAGCAATGTGTGAGGATTTTCGACTATCTGGACGACTTTTCGCCAGGCTTCGAGCAAAAATTTCTGAAATACTTTCCGCTTACTACCGTGACTAAAATAGAATACATTGAAATCACTACCGGAAATCAATCAGAAATAACGAATTGTCCAGTTGTTTGAGAAATTACACCATCTAGCTGAGATATCTCAATGAGTGCCACTGGTTCATTAGTACCAGATGACTATACGCTCCATATTTTAGCTATTGATTATGATCCCGATGGTTCTGATACCAATAATGAGAAGATCACTCTATTAGCTACAAGCAATGTAGGCAACCCAGCACCCTTGGATTTGAGTAAGCTATTTAGACTCAAGGTAAATGGGACCAATAAAACCCTCCCCTGGATCTTAGCCATGGATACTCCCACCACATTTACCAAGACATTCGGATTTCCCAACAGTACTGCTTCAGGACAAGATGTTATCATTACGCTCAATTATGGAGACTATATATTTGACACCTACACCTACAACCCAAAGAAGCTTTCTCCACAGGAAGAAAACCAGTTGACGAGTACAGGATATACCGTGAGTTCGGTGCTTGATGGTGACACCTTGAGAATCAAATATGAGGGCAAAACACAAAGCGTCAGATTGTTGGGTATAGATGCGCCAGAAAGTACTAAAACGAGATACAAACACTTAGAATGTTTTGGTAGTGAAGCAAAAAATCAGCTCAAATCATTGGTCGATAAAAAGAAAATCACCTTCCAATTTGATCCCTCTCAAGACCAGAAAGATCTCTATGATAGGCTTTTGGCCTACGTGTATTTGGATGGAGAATTAATTAATCAGACTATGCTTGAGCAAGGATATGCTAAGGAATATACCTACAAAACACCCTATAGGTATCAAGCTGAGTTTAAGCAAGCAGAGCAGTCTGCACACGAACAAGCGCTTGGATTGTGGAGTGAAAAGACTTGTGGAGTATCCTTGTCTGGTGTCCAATTGACGGGAGATATAGCATCCACAGGAACAGTCTTGTTTCTTACTTGATGGGAATTTACTATCACCTATGTGCTTCCTAACCCGAAAGGTAGTGACAAGTTTGAGGAAATGGGATTGTTAATTAGCAATAGAGATGACTTCCTGCCTTCGCAGGAATGAAGGACAGGGACGAGTACCGAGGACCTAGTTCCAAGTACCGTATCCCAAATCCCACAGTCCACATCCCTCGTCCCAAGCTTCGATCTGAGTCAGGGATTTACGCTTCGTGTTGGAAAGACTAAGAAGAAAATACATCAAATCGTCCATATAGGTCAGGAAAATATCTTGTCATGAAGTTTGGGTTTGGTGAATAAAGCGGCATGTGTATCATTCTTTTATGAGGAACAAGAATTGACGAAGTTTTGCTATACAACACCCAAAGAAGGACAAAAAATATTTGCATCTGACTCCTGACTTGCATCGACTCCTCAAGAAAATTTGGATATCCTCAATACGCTTCAACTCAAAAGAATAGGAAATAAATTGTGTATCTGGTATAAAGAGCAATCGTTTTTATGTAAACGTATTCCTGCTTCCAAAGCAGAGATTAAAGCAACACAAGAACAGAAATTGTACAAGTGATTTGCGACACTTATTAAGCAATATATTATCAATAACTGGAAGACATTATATTATGAAACCCCACTCAAAACGTATTTTGATCTTGTCGCTCACAATAAAAAACTGATAGCTAGTGGAGTCTCTATGGTAGACATATATGGACAAAGAATTTCGGTAACAGATACCAAGAAACAGATAGCGGTTTTGGAAACTACGCCACCTATAATTGTGGCTTTGTTTAAGGGGTTTGAAGTGCTTATGTCAGAAATGAAATAGGGACTAGGAACGAGGGGACAGGAACTAGGAAATAGGGACTAGGGACGAGGGGACAGGAACTAGGAAGTAGGGACGAGTACCGAGGACCTAGTACCAAGCACCACGTCCCAAATTCCAAGCACCACGCCCCAAGTTCCAAGTACCGACTCCCACAGTTCAGGTCCCCGTGTTTGAATTTAAATACTCTTTTATTTTATCACTAATTATCTATCATGAAAATTGAAAAATTTGAAGATCTAATCGCTTGGCAGAAGGCCAAAGAATTGACTACAAAACTATACAACGCGTGTAAAAATTGTAAAGAATATGGACTCAAAGACATCATGACCAAGACAGGAATAGTGATAATGAATCAAATAGCAGAAGGGTTTGAAAAAAGGAACAATAAAGATATCAAGACAGCATTTCTTACAGCGAAATGAGGAACGAGTCAAATAAGGTCAATGCTGTATATGCTGTTAGAATTGGGCTGTATAAGCCAAGAAGAATTCAAAGAATTTTATGATATCAGTCGGCATATTACGAAGATGTTGATGGCGTTTGTGAAGAGTATCAATGTCGCTGAAGAGAAGAAAATAACTAGGGAGTAGGGACTAGGGGACAGGGACTAGGAAGTAGGGACATGGAACAAGGAACAAGGACCTAGGACCAATCACCAATCACCGCGTCCCACAGCCCACGTCACCCAATGATTTAGGATTTTGTTTTTATAGGCTATTGTATCTTACTATAGTCGATATCAAGAGAAGTCATACATCATTCATCATCAATTATTAATTATTAATTAAATCGGTCTATGGAAGGGTATTTGAGAGGGTATTATGGGTATAAAAATTTTGGAGATGAACTCTTATTTTTTGGAGTAATCAAACATTTATTTGCAAAATATCCTCTTACTAAACTCTTCGTAGAAGTTGGAAATGATTCGCGGATGGAAGATCGAGTCCGAGAAAACTATCAATGACTACTCACCGATAAACAGCTTAATAGTATAAAATTTATCAATGCGAAACAACATAAATATAAAATTATTACCCATCTGGTTAATTTTTTGGGACGAGGAAAATATAAGAAGGTGTTTAAATTTTTTGGTTGATGAGAGGTGCTTTCTGACGAAAGAGACTTCCCTCATGATGGACGAAATATTCCCCTACTTTTCAATTACAGTGTCAGAACATGACAATTCGTTTTGCTCTGAGGTATAGGGAAAATACGTAGATTATGGACAGAAACATTATACAGATATCTCCTCTCCAAAGCAGAAAAAATTATAGTAAGAGATAAAGATTCCTACGCTATTGCCAAGGAGCGAGGGACGAGATGAATGTCTCAAGATACAAAAGAACTCCATAATAATGTGGTGTTGTATCAAGATTTCGCACAGGAAACTATACTTGGATACAAGGGAGTAGGGACTAGGGGACAGGAACTAGGAGATAGGAACGAGGGAGTAGGGACTAGGGGAATGAACCAAGTCCCGAATTCCAATCACCGCGTCCCAAATTCCAATCACCACGTCCCACATCCCTATATATTAATCAATATCAATAAACAATCAGTAGATATGGAGAATATCCAAAAAATAGTAGATTTTTGTCGTCAATATCCTGATTATAAAAAAATATTTTTTCCCTGTGATATGAATGATGATATCAACTGTTTCTCAATTATAAAAAAATATATTTCTGATCTTGAAAACTACGATTGGACGAAACATTCGTTACAAGAATCACTCTCATTATTCTTTCATGCTGATGGAGGAATAGGAGCAAGACTCCATTTTCTTTTGCCCTTGAAACTGTATGAAAAGTGTATTGTGGCGATTCCGTACGCGGACAAAATAAATAAACTGATTATCAAAGGACAAGGGGACAGGGACTAGGAGACAGGAACTAGGAAGTAGGGACATGGAACATGGAATATGGAACAAGGAACAAGGGACGAGTTCCAAGCACCACGTCCCACGTTCCTGTCACCCAGTTTCCACATCACCCAGTCACCATATCTCATTTATTTTTGAAAAAAAATAAATTATGATAAGAGATTTTGAAGATATCGTATCTTGGCAAAAAGCACAAGATCTTACTTTTGAGGTATATACATTATTTAAAGATATAAGAGATTACTCGTTTAGAGATCAAATTCAAAGAGCTTGAATATCTATTTCTAATAATATTGCTGAAGGATTTGAAAGAAGGACAAACAAAGAGTTTAGATATTTTTTATATGTAGCAAAATGATCTTGTTGAGAATTTCGTTCCATGTTGTTGTTTGCTAAAAGAATATGATATATTCAAGGTGAAGAATTTAAAAGAATGTACACAACAAGTATAGATATTTCTAAACTAGTTTTTGGGCTTATTAAGAAGCTCAGGGACTAAGAGACAGGGACTAGGAAGTAGGGACATGGAACAAGGGACTAGGAACTAGGAAGTAGGGACGAGGAACTAGGGACGAGTACCGAGGAACAAGGACCTAGGACCAAGCACCACGCACCAAGTTCCAAGTACCACATCCCAAGTCCCAATCACCAGTTTCCACGTCCCATTTATTTAGTCCATAAAATACATCATGTTTTTCGTATGCTTTTTGGGGTTTACCTTAATTTTCACCTTGTTTGAAAATATCTTGCTTGCAGGTATTTCTCTTGTGCTTGTACTTATTTTTCTGGTGTTGTATCAGAGCATAAGCACAAAAAAAATACTTTTGTGGAGGGCGATAGTTTTTGTCGTGGTGGCGTTTGTGGTGGCGATGGGAGCTTTTACTTGGAAAGAAATAAAGTACTATAGTAAAACAAATCCCCCTTCGTTTCCCCCTTTATCAAGGGGGGCTTCCGTAATAAAAAATAGTAGTATAGTTTGAACGGGGGTGATAGCGGACATTTCCAATCAGGGGAGATATGTGTTTGATTATAAAGGTGATGAGTATCTGCTCTATTCCAAAAAAGAATATAGTATCGGAGATCAGTTATGGATTGTGGGGAATATGGATTCCGGCCGCAATCCGGATCGCCGGAATGACGTACAGGGTAGGTATCGAAAGGTTTCTTCATGAACGTTTGCTATTCCCCTATTCTCCGGCTCCTTCGACTTCAACAAATGGATGAAAATGAAGGGATGGAAGGGGAGTATTTATGAGGAAAATTCGCTATCGCTCATGGACAAAGGGACGAGGGACGAGGAGACAGGGACGAGTACCGAGGACCTAGGACCAAGTACCAAGATTCAAGTCCCAGTCACCCATTTTTCAAGTTCCATGGTCCAAGTCCCGCGTCCCAATCTTTGATGGATAAAACAAATGAAAAAAAGTATCCAAGAAAAGATCGTTGAAGTGTATGGGAAGAATAGGGTTTCGGGATTGTTGTTGGGGATGTTGATAGGAGATAGGTCGCAGATTCCAGAATCAGAATATCAGGGTTTTATAGATTCAGGGCTAGTGCATCTCATAGCCGTGAGTTGAGGAAATATTTTGATGATTGTCGTTTTTTTGCAATGTATCCTCTTCTTTATGCCGTTTTACATCAGGCTCGGAGTGATATTACTCACGATAATAGGATATGGTTTTATCTGTGGATTGGATTCGAGTGTGTTTCGTGCGGTGCTGATGGGAGGCATGAGTATGGTCGCGTTGTTTCGAGGGAGGGAGGTCAATATCTGGAGGTTGATGTCGATAAGCGCTTTGGTGATGTTGATTATTAATCCGTATTTTCTGGCGTATGATACGGGGTTTCTCTTGTCGTATAGTGCGTTGATTGGGATTATTTACTTTGAGACTAGGGGACAAGGAGATGGGGACGAGGGGATAGGGACGAGGAGACAGGAACTAGGAAGTAGGGACATGGAACAAGGACCTAGGACCAATCACCAGTTTCCATGTCACCCAGTGTTTATGTTTGTGAAGTATGTCTATAAAAGCTATATTGCCCCGAGTATATGAGCGAGTATCGGGATTTTTCCTATCATTATATTTTTTATGGGTAAGATCAATATCTTGGGAATCATAGGAAATCTCTTTGTTTTACCATTAGTTCCTTTTGTGATGATCTATGGTTTTGTCAGTATCTGGATCTATTCAGTCGTGAAGCGAGAACGATTGCTCTGGATTGAAAAAGTTTGTATACAGTATATCTACCGTATTTCTGATCTTCTGTCTCAGTATGGGCTGTATTTCATGGTTTCGTGACTACGGTTCAAGTATGTTGTGTTGTTGGTGTGTGTGGTGGGGTTTGTGATGTGGCGTAGGAAACTCAGGGACGAGGGGAAAGGTGATAGGAACTAGGGAGTAGGAACTAGGGGACAGGAACTAGGGACGAGGACCGAGGAACAAGGACCAAGTCCCAATCACCAAGTTTCCACGTTCCAGTCACCCAGTTTCGTTAAGTTGACAGGTTTAGACAGGGGTTTTTTAACATTTTGTTATCATTTTTGATAGAAATATGTTAAAAAGTACTATATATAGGGAGGTGGAAACATTGAAAGATTGAGAGGTGGAAACATTGAAAGATGGGAAGATGTTGTTTTATTTCGTAATAAATATACATGGAGAGAAAATATAAAATAGATAAAGAATCATTGGTATACAGCCTATTAGTTATAGATTGTTATCATTATATAACTAAAACACATAAAGAATATATTTTAAGCAAACAATTCCTGAGATCATGAACCAGTATATGAGCAAATATAATGGAAGCTCAGGAGGGACAAAGTAAAAAAGATTTTTTACACAAGATGAGTATATCACTAAAAGAGGCAAGGGAATCACAATATCGGCTTAGCTTACTAGAATTTTGATGATACCTAGTATGATATAAAAATTATGAGGAATTGACTGAAAAAACAAAAGAGATGCTTTGAGTCTTAACAAAAATAGTAAAAACAACCAAATTGCACTTAAAAAATAAGTAAAATAAAGATGGAAAGGTTGAAATATTGAAAGATTGAGAGATGGAAATGTTGAGTTTTTTGTTTCATTGTTCCATTTTTCCATTTTTGCACCTTTCCATGTTTCCAAGTCGACATATCACACATATTTTATTAAAAAACGGTATATAAACTGAGGGCTTGATGCATGATGCATGATGCTTGATGCTGACTATGATTTCTCTATTTTCTATAAGAAAGCCGATAACGATAGGTTGTCACAAAATGGACACTCGTGCGTATTGCTTACTAGAAAGATGTGGTCTTTAGTAATAGAGAAAGACGAGCTTACTTCACGGTAGGCAGGGGTGTTTCTTTCCAAAAAAGTTAAATGCTTCATAGTGAAATAATGATCATGAAGTATTTACTATTTTTTGGAAAAGCACTCCTAGAAAAGCAATGCTGGATATAGTTTTAGCTGTTAGCATAGACTGTCCAACATTGTCTTGTATTTGTCTCTCGAATTATTAATGTAAAGGAAAGTTACCGTGTGGAGACACGGAACATCTTTGTATATCGGGAAGGACCCAATATATGATATACCATATCTACTCATCAAAAGGATGAGTCAACCTATTTGGCTGTGAGCCAAAAAAAAGGATTATATTTATTCAGGCTTTGCAGGATTGCGTGTCTGGATAAAGCGACAGTCAAAACTTTTGTGTTTTGCGTCAACTTTTATTCTATATTCTATTATTACATGAAAAATTTTAAGAAATTGTTTTCTATAGCTGCTATCGTAGCTATTATGGGAACGTTCGCACCAGTTGCAACTCTTGGAGCTGCTAGCTACAGTGCTGAATTGGAAGGTGCATATGACTACGCCTACGGAATAGGTGCTACTACTATGTCTTCTATTGATACCGCTAATATGTATGGATCACTTACAAGAATAGCTATGGCTAAAATGATGGCTAACTACGCTATTGAAGTTTTGGGACAAACTCCTGATACTGCATTAGAATGTACATTTCCAGACGTATCAAGCGATTTGGATGTTCAATATGATAACGGTGTAACAAAAGCTTGTCAACTTGGACTTATGGGTGTTGGAGTCGATAAATTCAACCCAAATGGTCTAGTTACTAGAGCTGAGTTTGGTACTGTTCTCTCTAGAGCATTATATGGTGATGCATACAATGTAGATACAACTCCATACTATGCAGAACATTTGATGGCTCTTAAAGATGCTGGTATCATGACTAAAATTGATACTCCATCTCAACTTGAAGTAAGAGGATATGTTATGCTTATGATGCAAAGAGCTTCAGGAGAAACAACTCCTGATATCTGCGAAACTCCAGAAAACGTTCTTTCTTGTTCATTAGGTTTGGATACTTGTCCAGCTGTATGTCAGGATGTAGTAGCTAAAGAAGGAACACTTAGCATTTCTAGTGTTGGTGTAGATTACACTTCTATACCAAGAGTAGGTGATGTTGTTTTTGGTTCTATGAAACTTAGTGCTGATACAGATGTTACTGTAAACAATATAAAGATGAAATTACAAGGTCTTGTTAGTGTTAGTGACTTAGGTGCTAATGCTAGAGTATATTTTGAAAAAGATGGAGTAAGAATATCTTCAAGAACATCTTTCAATACTACAGATAAAACTGCATTGGTAAGTTTTACTACTCCATTGGTAGTAAAAGCGTCTGAAACAATTGATGTTATATTATCTTTAGCTGATGCTGCAACATGATCAGATATTCAATTAGCAAGTGTAGATGTTAATTCTTCTGCTCAAACAGTAAATGGAAGCTTTACTTCAGCTTCTTTAAGAACAAGTACTTATGCAGTTACTACTGCAGCTTTAAGTGCTGACACTTCTTACTACAGCAATACAAAGACTGTTAAAGTTGATGCTGATAGTTTGGTTACTCTATGAGGATTGAAATTTACCAAAACAACACCTACAGACAGAGCGCTTCTTGTAAAATCTGTAACACTAAACAATAGTGGAAATGCATCACTTAATTACTTAGAAGATCTTGGTTTGTATAGAGATGATGTTAAAGTTTCTACTAAAACTACAGTTGGAACAAGAACAGTAAGTTTTGTTTTGAATAATGAAATCAAGACAACTGAATCTAATGCAACTTATGTTATTAAAGGAAAAGTAAATGGTGCAGATAGAATCAATGATGTATATGATTTGTATGTAAGATATACTACAGATGTAGTTGCATCAGAAAAAGATACTGCATTTAGAACACAAAATACTGGTACACCAAGTGTTGTATATGCTAAAATTGCATGAGGAGATTTGAAATTTAATGAAAACACAATTTCAGCTCTTACAGTAACTCCTGGTTCTAAAATGGTACAATTCTATTCAGGAACATTAACTGCACTTCAAGCATTAAGATTAGATACTCTTACAGGTTTAGTAGTAACATTGCCTTCTGGAGTAGCTAAATTGAATCTTCTTTTGGATAATTTGTATGTTAAAATAGGAAGTTCTATTATCTCTGCTACTACATTAGACGTAGCAACAGCTGGTAAAGTAAGTTTTGAATGAGAAGTAAACGTTAATGGTACTGTTCCATTTGTAGTTTACTGAGACATTAAATCTGACTACACAAGTGGTGGATTTGTTAGATTTGAAACACCTATAAGCACTGCTCAATTTAATGAAGCTAAATATGTAGCAGATGATTCTACAGCAGCGTCTATCGGATCTATCTGAGGAAGAAAAGTAAATATTTCTACTTCAAATTTATCACTTAACAATTCTAGTTCAAGTGTTAATGTACAAAAGGGAGATAGAAATATAGAAATTGGTAAGTTTGAGTTTGCAACCAATAGTGATATAGTAATTAGATTATCTTCTTTTGCTATGACTATGGATGTTTCAACTAACTTCAAGGATGGTCAAGTAACATTATATAACGAGGCTGGTACAACAGCTCTTGCAAGTGCTGTTCTTAGAACAGTTGGTAATGCACAAACATTAGAGAGTTTTGTATTCTCCCCTGTAAGCATTTCAAAGGGAAATCCAGTGAAGTTTATAGTAAAACTTGATCAAGTACCTAATACTGTAGTTGCTTGAAATATGCTTACTGGTTGGGTAAAAACAGGAAGTATGGTAGCTAAAGATATTATCTCAAGTCTAAGTGTATATCCTATTGCTGATACAAACAAAACAGTTCTTACTGTTGTAGCTGCTGGATTACCAGAAGTTGTTAGTAAAATTTACACTCCTTCACTTGTAAGATATGGTTCTACTGGTGTAACACTTGGATCTATAGATTTGAAATCAACTAATGGTAATGTAATATTAAGAGATACTTGGTTTGAGATTAATGGTCTAATTGCCGGAGAAATTAATCAAATAAACTCTCTTAAATTATTAGAAAATGGTGTAGTAATATCATCATCATTGTCAAAGAGTGGAAATTTTGTGTACGCTACAAATGTTAACGCTATGCTTACTTCAACTCCTAAAACATATTCAATAGTTGGAGATATTAATACTATCGCTAATTCTACAGCTGCAATTACTTCAACTCCTACTATGAAAATGTATGGAAATTCAATAACTGGTGGATATTGTGCTGCTGGTTATAGTACATTTGAAAGTGTTTATGGAAGTGATACAGTAATATGTGGTAATATCGGAACAGGATTTGCAACATGGACAAAAGATATGTCTAGTACTGTGAAATTTGTTAACGAAGTACCTACTGTTACTGCTGTAAGCAGTTATATAAATGGAGGGGATATTGTATACAAGGTTACATTAAATTCAACTAAGTTGACACAACTTACTGGAATTAGTTTATCTGTATCACCTACTAATTTAGCTGGATATGTTCCTGCTACTGGTTTGGTATATATAGCTGCAAATGATTCTACATATGCAACTAACAATTACTTAGCTAGTAATATTGCTGCATTATCTAGTTTAACTACTCTTACTACCGATATTAATCTAAACGGAGCTACTATCGTATATGTTGTATTTAAGGGATTGGCTGATCTACAACCAACTCTTGCAACAGCAGATAGAAAGGCAAGAATAGAACTTACTAATATCAGTTATGCAGATAACTTTGATACTGGAAAGACATCAAATATTGGTATGTTTACTAATTACAAAACAGCTATTGTTGGAGGTTTAGTTCTTAGTAATACGCTTACTTGGTAATATTAATTACCTAATACTCTCCGCACTCGCGGAAAACCCCGTAGTTCTACGGGGCAAGCAGAAAACCTTCCGCCTCGGCGGAGGGTTTTTTTTTACTCCATCCCCTACCCCTTCCTCTAAAATAGAGGAAGGGAACAAGTCCCTCTGTTTCAGAGGGATTTAGGGAGTAATAGATAGAGGAAGGGAGTAAAAATTCTCGGTCTTGAAAAAATGAGAGGAATCAGTATATTATACGTACTATTACTTTACTTCTTATGTCTATACTATGGGAACAACAAAATTTACTATCAAAATATCTCAAGAGGAAGATAAGAGTTTTTATGCAGAAGTGGTAGAATTACCAGGGTGTTTTTCTGCATGAGCAACATTGGAAGAATTAAAGATAAATATAAAAGAAGCAATGCAGTGTTATCTCGAATGAATGCAAAAAGATATAGAGAAAGAGAATGTTTCATTTGATTATCGAAAGCAATATGCCTAAATGAAGAATTAAACCAGAAGAACTCATTAAATTATTAAAGAAACATTGATTTGTAGAGCATCATCGAAAGGGTAGTCATTGTATGTTAAAAAATCAGAAGACAGGAAAATATACCGTAGTCCCATGTCATGGAAAAGAACTATGAATCTGACTGACATTGAAAATAATCCTCCAGTCATGATTAGATCGTGATCTATTATATAAATAATCATACCTTCCGCCTTTTGCCCCCGTAGTACTACGGGGCGAGCGGAGGGTTTTTTTTACTCCATCCCCTACCCCTTCCTCTAAAATAGAGGAAGGGAACAAGTCCCTCTGTTTCAGAGGGATTTAGGGAGTAATAAATAGAGGAAGGGAAATTAGGGAGTAATAAATAGAGGAAGGGAGTAAAATTTAGGGATGGAACAACATATTCTCTTCAATCTTCTTCAACACTCCTTCAACATCGCTCTCTACCATCTCATTAGTAAACCTTACAATACGATATCCACGTTCTTTGAGTAAATATTCTCTAAGCTTATCATACTCCTTTACATCATTTTTGTCATGGATAGAACCGTCGATTTCGATGATTAATTTTGATGGGTGGTAGTAGAAATCAGCGATAAAAAATCTGTCGATTCAAGATTGTTCTCTATACACAAAAAGAGGCTTCTGTCTGTGAAATTTTAGTCAGTGAAATTGTTTGGCTTTTAGCTGCTCTCGAAGTATCTTCTCAGAAGCTGTTTGATGGTGTTTCAGATACTTAGAAAAAGACGTAATATGCTGTGGTTTATGATAAAAGCTTATTTCTTCCATAAAGAGTAGAGAGGATAAAAGATCACGTATAATTATATTGGAGTAAATAGAGAAAAAAACTGACAAAGTCATGACAAGTTTTTGTAGTGACAAAGTATGCACCCGGGTGCGATAGCTAGTTAGTGGCTGCAGAACTGAAGTAACTAAAGTAGCACCCGGGTGCTAACTAAAAAACTAATTGTAATTCTCGCTATAATACATATACACTAACTACGCTTTTATCCCTACTATTCCCTATGAAAAAAACACTTTTCACTATATCACTTCTTGTCGTATCATTAGTCTCAATCAGCTATGCCGAGACCTATACTCCCGAATTAGAAAACGCATACAGTTACGCATATAGCATAGGCATCACCACCCAATGATCTATCGATAGCGCCAATATGTATGGCTCATTGATCAGATCACATATGGCAAAGATGATGGTTAATTATGCTAAACAGGTACTTGGCCAAGAGCCTAACACAGCATTGAACTGTAGTTTTACTGATGTCGGAAATCAGAGTTCTGAATTGAGAGGATATATCATTGAGGCCTGTCAGATGTGACTTATGGGTATTGGAATAACGGCATTCAATCCCGATGCTGTCGTTACTAGGGCGCAGTTTGGGACCGTGCTTTCCAGAGCACTTTATGCTGATATGTATAATGATGGAGATCCATATTATCTCTTTCATCTCGAGGCCCTCAAAGAAGCAACAATCATGAACAATATTTCAACACCAAGCGCATCGGAAATCAGAGGATATGTTATGTTGATGATGATGAGAGCTGGAGGAGGATTTAGTGAAGATACCACACCGGTGTGTTCTCCAGAAAATCAGGTATTGTGTTTGGTCGCTTCTCCAACTTGTCCAGTTGAATGTCAAGGTATTGGCGACATCACGAGCTACGCTGGTACCCTAAATATAGCTTCCGCTTCACTCGCGCCAGGGACATTTTCCGAAGATGCTAAGTACGCTGGCTCATTAAAATTGACAGCGACAGAAAGCGATATAATCATCAAATCTTTGAGCTTCCAAAAGATCGGAATTTTCACCAGAGGGCGGATAGAAGATGACGGAGTAAAGATAAACACTATACAAACATTACTTACTGACCTTACGATACTGACCTTATTCACCCCAGGCATCACTATTAAACAAGGGGAATCCAAGACCTTGAGTATATTTATTGAAGGCAGCATGAGTGAAGATCAAGGAGTAGTTCTCCTCAACAAGAGCGATATCCAGTCTTCAGCGAATGGAGTAAGTGGTGGTTTCCCTGTGAGAATAGTAAAATAGCTTAGAAGTTTGCACCCGGGTGCAATAGTTTTTTTGTCATAACTTTGTCAGTTTTTTTCGTATATTGAAGTGGTATACTTGGGGATAGTTTTATTTTATCACCCGGGTGACCTATGCCAAAGAGACGAAAATTTGAAACAAACATCGCATATCATGTGTATAATAGATGATTATATAAAAAGGAATTGTTTCACAACAACAAAGATCTCCAGAGGTTCTTATGGTATATTGATGTATATAAAAAGAAATGCGAAAAAGATTTGGCTATCTTAGCATATTGTATACTCCCTAATCATTTTCATATGGTAGTACATAATGTCTCTGATGGACATAGGATTTCTTATTTTATAGGAAATATTTGTGCTGCATATACCAGGTACTATAAGGTAAAATATTCACTAGGGAAAGGTAAAAAATATTTTGAATCCAGATTTAAGGCTAAGGAAATAGGAGATAATGAATATCTCCAACAATGTATTCATTATGTAGAAAATAATCCCATAAAACATGGGATAGTAGATAAAATAGAGGATTGGATGTTTAGGTCTTCTACAGCAACGCACCCGGGTGCAGATATTGAAACCATAGATTGGGAGTTTGATTTTTAGTTTTCCACCCGGGTGCTAACTTAGTAACTATCGCACCCGGGTGCGAAACAGCTAGACTTGACTTATTGTCTAATTTTATTATAAAATAAAAAACAAAAAAAAACGAAAAGATATGAAAGACCTAACAATATTGTATTACTTAGCAGTAGCTGCTATAGTAATTATCGTACTCATGTACAGCATGTATGTTTTCAAAAAAAGGAAACAATCTAAAGGATATGTGCATATATTCTGTGTAGAGTTATCCAAAAGTTTTCATAGCGCAAGTTGGTTGTATGAAGATATAGACGTCAATGATCAGCGAACGAACAAGGAATTAGCAAAGGAAATGAACAAAAAAATTCAGGAAGATATGAATTGTGAATTAAATTTTTTGTTCAATAATTTATATTATTTTCCACCTGGCTCTTTCAAGGTATTTGATGAAAATTCAGCAACAAAGAGATTTATGGAAAAGGCATTTCCCAGGCTAAAAACTAGCTATCTCTGGTACAAAACCAACAAGAGCTTATTGGATTTTGTGAAAAAAAAGTTTTGGGAAGATACCGAGAAAATCATTTTCGAGGAACTAAATAAAACTCGGAATAGAGTAAAAAAAGATACCGAACAACTTTAGAAACCATCGGTAGTACTCCAATCAACACATTTCACCAAAGTTTATTGGTATATTTGGATATCAGACCCTCGGAGTTTTTCCGAGGTTTTTTTTATTAGAGAGAAATTTTATACTGAACAGCCTTGGTCATCCTGAATGATAATGAAGGATAGAGTAAACCCACCTCAGAAAGACAGGTGCATAATAGCTAAGTCAAAAACACTTTTCACCTACCATAGTATTCCTGCATCTTCTCATTTGAGCAAAAACACTAGAAAAATACCTATCATTTTATCTATTTATATAGTTATTATATATACAAAGAAACTTTTGTAAAGTGAAAATAACTTGTGATTTAGACAAGATGTAGTGTCTAGGTGACCATAAAACACAAAATAAACACAAGAGGCTCAACTATTATTTTGATGAATAATTATATGTCGATATTGACAGAAACAAGCCAAAATAGCGTATTTGTCTAATTTTGATGTCGTTGAAAAGATGTATGTAATAAACATAAATCGACTGTTTTGACAAGAGTTTTTTTGATATAATTGAATCTAAAAAACGAAGCAAAACGCAGACAAAATTGTATTGTAGTTTATATCGTTATTTGTACATGCGAAGGGCATTTGAAAAACTACATCATCACGGAAACAAAGTAATAACACATGCAAAAAAACACCACAAGAAATACCTATGGGGTGTAGCGTGATTTTTTTGATTATTCAAAATTTTCAGTTTTTTGCTAGTAAGTATATCATGATATATGTCAATAAATAGCTACGCACAAGCAGACAATATGGCTCCATTTAGCATTGCAGGAGATGATTTCAATTTTTTCATAGGTGATCAAAATTGTAATGAAGTTACAGAAATCAAAGATACGGAGCTGAAAGCATATATGTGTGTGACCTGAACATTGGTCAAAAATATAAAATATATGATGTTTAGTGTGGATGGCGAAAACGGTTTCGGAAACTGAGAAGCATCGAAATTTAGAAATGGATACCAGTTGGATATACCAGCAGATAAGGTATGAAAACTGTTTATCTATGCCAAATATGGATATACAAAAAAAGAACTTACTACGGTAAGTGATGATGTCGATATGGCACAATTCCGTGAATGAAAGACAGATATAGCAGGTAGGACGATATCCAATGGTGATTTTTTGGATATAAGCAATACGTACCGAATCATAAAATCTCCCGATGATCTCTCTCAGGTCGCCATCAATAGTGTGGATAAAATCAGCAAGATCACCGTATGATGATGAGATTGGTATGGAATGATACATCCACCAACACCCATAACAGATGCAAGACAAGCAAGTCCCGACGAATTATGATTGCCTAGCAACTTTGTTCCTTCACAAACATTTTCTGTATGATCAAATGGAATCACACTTATGCTGGATACCATTACATTTGATCTATCACTACAAACTACAGATCCTAACATAGCTATAGGTGATACCTTATATATATATTATTCTGATAATGGAACAGTATGGCAGGCAACAGACTTTAGCTGTGTTGTTACTCCACAGACGGTATGTAATTTTTCATCACCACAATTGGGATTGTTCGCTCTAGGAACTACGAGTACTCCGACAGCTCCCACAACTCCATGAACAAATATTACCGGAACAAACACATGAATTACGATCGTACCACCTATCGTAGATATATGATTCCGAGAAAACAATCCAAGCGACCAACAGATTATCGCAGCATTTTTTGGAACAGGAAAACGTAATGAAAGTGATACAGCACATCGAGCACCAAGTCAGTGTAATCCTTGAAATATTACTGTAGATCGTATACAGCCATGAGTAGAAACGCTTCCGAGATATCCAGCTTCTGATACAATCTATCTCTTAAAAAAGTGATCATATATATCAGCATATATGATGGATATCACGGGCTCGTGTATCGCTATTGTAGGAATCGATTCAGGAGTAAACGTATTCACCAGCCAACAAAGGTGAGCGAACATAAAAGTATCTTCATGAGGAAAAAATATTATCATAGACACCCTCAATCTGTATGGTGAAGATGATGGTAATGGATGAATACACACAGGAAACAATTACGGAATCTTCCTCGCTACTCCTGGCAATCTAGTATACAAAATAAACGCATATAATCATGGATGATTCTGAGTATATATGGATGATTTCAATAACAATGTATCAAACATCCTCTTGTACAAAAATCAATCAATCAGTATAGATCCACAATATGATACCTACATAAACGCAAATGATAAAAATAAAAGTTATGGAAAATCTGACCTTCTGATGGCAGATGAATCGTGATCGAAATCCCTGATTAAATTTAATTTGGGAGATATTCCAAAATGATCAAAAATAACTAAAGCATCAATTGAGTTGACGAAAATATGAGGAACATCAAAAACTATCAGTATGAAAAGAGTGGTGAATAATAATCGGAGAGAATGATTATCAAACGGGGTTTCATCAGTAGCTGGCGACACAAATTATATCCATACAACATCCCCAAATATCCAACGATATGGAGGAGAATGAATGCTAGAGACTAAAGATTATGACGCTAGGGAGAGTATAAGCACCAGTAAATTTACCAACAAAAACACACCGACAACATTTGATTTCACTCCGTATGGAATCGCAACACTAGAAGAACAAGTAAGCTATCCAGAATTAAATCAATGAGTAGTGATAACAACAGCGAGTAAAAATATCCAAGTCTGATCAAGAGAAAATCCCACTATCGCATATAGACCAAAATTGCATATAGACTATCAATACCAAGATAGCAATGCACAAAATACCCCATTGGTATTGCCAGCAACATCAGCAAGTCAAGAAACAAAAAAACAGGTACTAGTAAATAATGGTTACGTAGAAACATGAACTACCATGCTAGGTATCAAGCCTATCGATTTGTCTTTGAGTAAGGGTAGTATAGATATTGGCATTACTATGGAGTCACCAGATGATGGAACAACGGTAACCTTACACCAAGATACCCATATCAAAAAAGAAAATGGAACAGCATATACATGAATAATTGTTTGACCCAAAAATATTTCTCTAACTGAAATTAGAAAGAAATTACCAAATCAAACTATAATCAAAGCATTCAAAGCTTGATCTGATGACCAGAAATTGCTCATCCAAGATAGCAAATGAAAATCCCAAAAGGCAGATATCGTAGTAGATATGTCATGATATAATGAGTGAGACAATATCACTATATCTTATTCTCATGATTGAGAAAAATTTGACACTTTGTGAAAATATCCAGTCCAAGTACAAAGCGGACAGACATATATCAAATTTCAGATAGATCATTTCACTACATTTACATTCTGAGAGGAAATGTGTGACTTTGTGATCAATAAAGATGATAAAGATACTAGCACGCTCAAAGTTACTCTAGATATGCAATGTGTCTGACCTACTGAGATGAGATTTTCCAATAATCCTGATGATATTAAAAATTCACCATGGGTATCTTTTGATACAAGTTACGCTCGAGACTTAAGCAATAAAATTAGTTTAGTTCCTATGACAATAGATTCACGAGAAGTAATTAGAGGAAAAACACCACCAGAAGGACCGGTAACTGTCTATGCAGAATTTTCAGATTGAAGAGATACAATTATTGTCTCTGATGATATTCAATATGTTGCATCTCCTGCTATCTGTTGAAATAGAATAATTGAAGCACCAGAACAATGTGATGATGGAAATACAAGCGATTGAGATGGTTGCGATGGTAAGTGTAATACAGAGTGATGAATTTGTGGAAATGGGAAAATGGACGCTTGAGAAAATTGTGACGATGGTAATACAAACAATTGAGACGGATGTAATTCCTCATGTCAGCCAGAGTCTAGGGTTGTAGGTTGTATACCCAAGCCATTATATACAGATCGAAATACAGTGAGTTCTATTACCCAGATATGTACAGTATCCAATGGATCTACATGTACCTCACGATTACCAAGTTATACATCTACATACAATACCAGTGCTAGTACTACTCAATGTCACTACAAATGTAGTGCATGATACAATCGAAATGGTAGCTCATGTGTAGCTGCAGGCGGTGCTACATGTGGAAATGGTAGCGTATGAGTATGAGAGCAGTGTGATGATAGCAACACAAATAACGGTGACGGATGTAATTCCTCATGTCAGCGAGAGACTAGGTCTCAAGCATGTACATGACTTATAGAATGATCTATGCCCAATACAGCAAGTGCTATTACCCAGACATGTACAGTCTCCAACTGATCTACATGTAGCTCACGATTACCGACTACTACCTCAGCATACAATACTACAGCGAGTACGACATCGTGTCGCTACAAGTGTCAGGATAAGTTTACTTATGAAAGTTCCAAATGTGTATTGGTACCAGCCAATATTACTTCAGATACTATAGTTACTTGAGATGTTACTTTCCAATGAACTGCTTTGGCTTCTTGATCTAGTATGGCTATACCAGCATACAAGGTAGATATAGTATCTACAGAGAGCGTCACGGTAAATTCTAAAGAAATACCTGCAGCTAGATTGTTGATCACTCCTTCTATTACAAGTATTAAAGCTATGGGTTCTTCACGAGACAAAACATTAAAAGCTCCCAAGACGGTAGATCCAGAGGATTCCAAAGCTGGCGAAATAGGTAAACCATGATTACCTACACAATGAACAATATACAATACTATAGAAGCCTGATCTCAAAATACTACACTATCTCCTATAGGATGAAATTTTTTTATACAAAATCATGTACCAGGATGAACATCAGGAGATCAAATAGCTATATACAGATCAACTGATGGAACCGTGCGAGAAGCAAATAGTCCGGATACTACGTGTACACTCAATGCTGATTTGTTATGTAGTTTCTACACCAATCATTTGACATCATTTACTTTTTATGGTTCAGCATCAACCTTTTGGATAGCGAGAAACTGATGAACTACAGATGACGCATATACAAATACAGGTAGGGTTACCTTGAGAAATAGTGTCCCCAAAGCCAAACAAATGAAATTTTCAAATAATAATTCGACTTGGTCAGCTACAGGTACCTATGCAACATCAACTGGTTGGAATATGACAGCATTGGTAGCAGGTTCTGGAAGTCAATTGAGAACAGTGTATGCGAGGTTTATTAGTGGATCAGTATATTCTGGTACGTCTGATACTATTATCTGAGATACACTAGCTCCTAGTTGGACCCAAAATGGTACTATCTATGTATGAACCACATGATATTTTTTCGATTGAGAGGTAGGACAATGGAGATATTATTATAAAGGGACAATAACAGTCAGATGAGTTTTTACAGAGTCTACTAACGCTGCTTCATGTAGATATTCTTATAATGGGTGAACCAATTATTATGGTGGTACCGTCAATGTGATATGATCTTCTTATTCTTGTTCTGCTTCATTTAGTCCCAATAGTACAGTTTCTGTAAGAATGGGTGCTTCAGATTGAGCAGGTAACGTCACTACATGACCAGCTTCTGTCAATTTTTATTATGATGCTACAGCTCCTAGTATTAGTATTACTCCAAACTGAACAGCTTGTACAGGGAATGATGTCCCTAATGTATACATCAGTTGTTCTGACGGTTGATCCCAATGTTATAGCACAGGTACCAAATACCAAATAGTAAATAGTATGGATGCGTGTCCTGCATGGGCTTCGTTGACCAATACCTATTCTTCAGCTATTACTGTCGCATGAACAGCCTGAGTATATAACCAAAAAAAAGTATGTTATGCTGCTAGAGATAATCTGGGTAATATCAGTAGTACAGCAGCAAGCTCAATTTATTATATAGACAAAGCCTGACCAGTAGCTCCTGTACAGACATTACCTACAAATGGAGCGACCGTAACCAACCCGGTAACTTTGACTCGGAATGCTTCTACATCAGATGTATGATGTAGTTCTGTTAATACAGCATTCTTTGCTCTTTATTCAGGTGCTTCATGTTCTGTAAATATAGGTTGATGGAGTTTGGCTAATAGTAATACGTATTATACTTTATCAACACTAGATGATTGAACCTATTCTCGAAAAGTGTGATATTATGATATTTTAGGTAATGTATGATCATATTCTTCTTGTAGATCTTTTACTGTTGGTGTTTCAGATTCTACTCCACCAACAGTTTCTGCTACCTATATATATACCTGAACTACATGAAATAATTGAGCTACTTTATATTACAATGATATACAAAGTATCGCAGCATCTGTTTCAGATAATATTTCTTTAAATACTACGAGTTGTAGATATACTACTAATTGATCATCTTGGACCAACTGAAGTTATCAGTGATCAAGTACTGCATGATATTGTTATTCATCAGTAGCAGTTACGACTTCTACACTTTATCTAAGATCTAGTATACGTGATACTGCGGGGAATATTACTACATGAAACCAAACAACATATTATTATGATGGTACGGCATCTAGTGTGCCTAGTTGATTATCTCCCAATTGATCGTATACAAACGATACTACTCCACAATTGTCATGGAATTCTTCTACAGATGCAGGCGTAGGTATATCTGGATATTATTATCAACTCAGTACAGATAGTTGATTTGGTAGTATCAGTCAACAGTGAACATGATTGGAATCTGGTGCAAACAAACGGACCCCATCAACATTATCCAACGGAACAATATATTATTGGAGAGTGAGATCTTTTGATATATTAAAGAATACGAGCTCATTTAGTACTGCAGCGAGTTTTACTGTAGATACTACAGCACCGACAGCTAGTGCATCACCTGCATGATGAACATTTACTACAGCACAAACCGTAACATTATATGCAAGTGATAATTATAGTTTGGAAAGAGCTAGATATATATGGGATAATAGTGATTGTTGGATTTGAGCAGAATATAGTAATGGATGAACTATACCATTCAATACTGCATGAACACATACCCTATATTTATGTGCACTCGATAGTGCATGAAATACATATACTACCAATTACTCTTTTACGTATAATCCAGATACTACTCCACCAAGTGTATGAGCTGCTGCGTTATATGCAGGTAATTATTATGGAACCTATTTCAATGGTACTATAGGATTTAGAGCGACAGCTACAGATACGAATGGAATATCTTCTTGTAGATATTCTACCAATGATTGAACATCTTGGACTGCCGGTACATATAGCGCATGATATTGTCAAATAGCATCAACCAGTCCATGAGCGTCTTTCTACTGAAAGTTGGCAGCAAGTGATCCCGCAGCTA
>Ga0247840_10000732_pt1 | contig 67204 bp, 49 predicted proteins | sample LaCruzMarch2015__FD_192404 | JGI IMG/M metagenome (GOLD analysis project Ga0247840, IMG submission 192404) | Freshwater microbial communities from meromictic Lake La Cruz, Castile-La Mancha, Spain - LaCruzMarch2015_17m | ecosystem: Environmental > Aquatic > Freshwater > Lake | place: Spain... | reverse complement strand
AGCAGGGCCTCGGCCAGGGGGTGATTGAGACGGTACAGATGCGCCTCACCGGAGCGGCGCGGCAGTTCATAGAGTCCGAGCGGGATCGCGGTACCCCCATCGGGCGGCGCCCGGTGGAGACGGAAGGAGGCATCGCCTAGGAACTCGGCAGCGTCGCTCAACTCGTGGCGGGTGAGTTGCATGAGCAGGCGCTCGTAGCGGGTCAGGCTCGCCTTGGCGGTCTCCTCGCGGACGCGCAGCTTCTCACGCACCTCGTCGTCGAAGTTCTCCAGGAGTTGCGCGCGGGTCCGAGCCATGGAGGTGTCGATCTCGAAGCTCAGCTCCAGTTGGAGTTGGTCGAAGGCGTTCTGGATCTCCTCGGGCTTGCGGCAGCGTTGGTAGATGGCGGCAATGCGCTTTTCAAAGTCCACCCCGGACTCGATGGCGCCGAGCACCTCGTCGCTGGCGCCGAAGACGCCCTCAAAGAGCTGGAACTTCTCGGCGAGCAGTTCATAGACACGCTGATCCGCGGCGTTCTTGCGGTTGAGGAAATTGACCACCACCACGTCGTGCCGTTGGCCGTAGCGGTGACAGCGGCCGATGCGTTGCTCGATGCGTTGCGGATTCCAGGGGAGGTCGTAGTTCACCACCCGAGTGCCTTGAGCAGGGCCTTGCCCTTCGCGTTGTGGTCGAAGGAGGCGGCGAGTCGGGCGAAGGCGTCCAGGTCGGCGATCTCACGCTCCAAGGCTCCCCGGTCAGTCTCGCTCAGCGGCTCGGGTGGGGTGTCGTCGGGCCACTCCTCGGCGGTCTCGTCCAATGCTTCGTAATCCTGGTCCAAGGCCTGTTCCAGCGGCTCGCGGGGTTCCTTTATCCCCAGCTTGGCCCTGAGCCGGTTGGCAATGGTCGTCAAGGCCCCGGCAATAGCGAAGGTGGACGAGGCCAGGAGCTTGCGCAGGACCAGCGTCATCAGGGAGCGCTGGCTGGCGGGCAGGGCCTGGAGGTTGTCCCGCTGCAGGTAGTCCGACACCAGGTGGTAGAGCCGGTCCTCGCCCTCTTCGGGGGTGAATTCCTCCACCAGCGGCAGGCGCTTGGTGAAGGGGATGTAGGCGGTGACCTGACGCCTCAGGGTTCGGTGGCAGATGGGCTTGAGTCTGGCCTTGAGGGTGGCGAAGACCTGCGCCTGGGTCAGGTTGGCGAATTGCTCCCGGAAACTCTTGAGATCCCCGAAGCTGTGCTCGTCGATGAAGCTGACCAGGCCGAACAGCTCCAGCAGGGAGTTTTGCAGAGGGGTGGCCGTGAGCAACAGCTTGTGGCGCCCGGTCAGGGCCAGCTTCAGGGTGTTGGCGATGACGTTGGACGGCTTGTAGACGTTGCGCAGGCGGTGGGCCTCGTCGATGACCACCAGGTCCCAGGCGGTGGCCTGGACATCGGCCGCCCGGCTCTTGGCGAACTGGTAGGAGCAGATGACGACCTCGGGCACCTCGAAGGGGCGGAACTGGCCCTGACGGATCGTGGCCTTGTAGGACTTGGCTTCAAGGAGACGGCAGGGCAGGAAGAATTTCTCGGTCAACTCCTGAAACCATTGCTTGCGCAGGTTCGACGGGGTGATGACGAGGATGCGGCGCCGCCGCTCCGCCCAGCGCTGGGACAGGACCAGGCCGGCCTCGATGGTCTTGCCGAGGCCCACTTCATCCGCCAGCAGGGCGCCCTTGGACAGCGGCGAGGCGAAGGCGAACAGGGCTGCATCGACCTGATGGGGGTTAAGGTCAACCTGGGCGCTGGCAACGGCACCGGCAAGCCGCTCGGGGCTGTCGGGCGGGAAGCGGCGCGTCAGTTCAAAGGCGATGTACTTGGCGTGGTAGTCCGTGAGGCTCATGGTTCAACCTGGGCGACGATTCGCTCGAGTGAGCACCGCAGCGGGGGCGGCCCAAGCGTTGGTGTGCCTGGCGATCGGCGCGCCCGATCCGCGCTGTCCGCTTCGTTGCCATTGAACCTTTTTACTGCCATGGTTTGCCCGTGAGGCCTGCTTGCGGCGGTGTCCCATGACTGGCCCGCGGGCGCCGCGGGCAAACGAAAAGGGGTTAGGCGTTGCCGCCTAACCCCTTGTCTTTTCTTGGTACCGAGGGCCGGAATCGAACCGGCATGGGGTGACCCCCGTCAGATTTTGAGTCTTGCACGGCCAACATTCTACAACAAACGACAGCAAAGAAAACAAGACTTTAGGCCGTCTCACTTGTTGCTGTTGCTTGTGGATAACTGCCGAAATTTGCGCCTGAGTGCGCCGTGAGTGCGCCACGGGAAAAGCTTACCCCGGTCACTCCAGGAAGACCAACTAGGGCGCCGACGGCTGCGCTCTAACCAGCGGCTTGCCCTTCTCGATCTGCCAGTGAAAGCGCGGCTCGGCGAAGGGCGAGTCGATGATCGGGTTCTCGACCTCGTTGGGGGTCGTGGCAGAGTCGCTCATGCGGTTCCCTGCGTGTCGGCCGTGATCCACTCTCCGAGCCGGGTACGGAGCCGGTCTAGGCGTGACTCGGCGATTTGGCCCAACGCGCCCTCCAAGATGTCGACACAGACCACGGCTAAACGTGTCAACCTGATCAGACTCGTCGACCGCAGGCCAGTCGCAGCGAAGTCCGGGTCGGTCTCCGGGATGATTTCATCGATGCCCGGTACCGCGTGGTACAGGCGCGTGGAAATCATGCAGACCAGCCAGTCGTCATAAGGTCCCGGCAGGGCGCGCAGCACCAGCGCCGGTCTCAGCTTGCCGGCAACCTGATCGGTCCGCGGGAACTCGAATAGAACAATCTGCCCCTCCGCGGTCATCAAAACGACTCCTTCAAGTCCGCGCGGGTATAGATCTCCGGCTCGTCTTCCATACCGCGCATGGCCGAATTGAGCGACAGATCGGACCACTGAGTCTCTTCTGCGCGGGCCTCTTGCTCCTGCGTGCGGGCGGCGAGAAACTCGGCGAAATCCAACACCTCCCGCCGCGCCATATCCGGTAAAGACTTGAGTCGTTCGATGATCGCTTCTTCAGTCGTCATGGGCTTTACTCGCTCATCTCTAAGACAGATCCTATACCTCGCCCGGGGTCACCGCCACGGAGACGCAGGGCAGGCGTCGCTTTTGGTGTCACAGGATAATCTTCAAGGTAGAGCTTTGAGCAAAGCGTATTGCCCAGGACCATCGCTCAGAATCCGACTGGGAACACGGCCCTGCCATCGGACGCGGACGGAAAGCTCTGGTCGCTTCGCCCGGTCGCGATGGCCCCGCCATGGGGTTGATCTGCCAGGGACACCCCAACCAACGCATCATGCCGGGCCTTCAGCCGCTCGCAGGTGCGCCCGTGCATTCCCCTCGGCTTACCGCGATGTACTCCAGGGCCGGGTCGATTGCGTCTTGTGGTGGGTTGTTGCGTGCCAGTGCGCCAGGAGTGCGCCACAGACGCTGCAGACAAATCAAGAGGGGTCAGGAATTTCTCCTAACCCCCTTGTTTTTATTGGTACCGAGGGCCGGAATCGAACCGGCATGGGGTCACCCCCGTCAGATTTTGAGTCTGATGCGTCTACCAGTTTCGCCACCCCGGCAGTCGCGCGCATTATAGGTCCAAGGCGGCGGGGCTGTCAGCTTGGATCTGTCGCATGGGTGTCATATACACCGATTTGGTCGGACGGGCGCGGGCGATCCGCGCCCGGCGGCGGCGCTGTGGGAGCGGCTTCAGTCGCGACAAGACCTCGTAGCCCGGTTGGTCGGGTTAGGCGCGCACGCCACGAGTTAGCTTTTTAGCTTAGAGGCTTAGCGCGCGCCGTAACCCGACGGCGATGACGCCGGTCGGGTTACGGCGCGCGGGCGCCGCGCTCCGACACACTCCCATCCGGGCGGGCCTAACCCGACCTACAGACGACCGCGGGGTTGCAGGTTACCGCGGCCTTGCGTCGCGGCTAACGGTCATGGCACCCGCGCCACCCCGGAACAGGAAAGTCCTCTCGACCGCTCGCTCGATGGCCAGCGTGCGGGGCGGCGTAGTCAGGGCTTCCAGCCCTGACTGTTCCAGCCCCGACACCGTCAGGCCAGGATGGCCTGACTACGCCGTTAGCCTCAGCGCTCGTCGAACCCGGCGAGTTGCCGCCAGCGGGCGGCCTCCGCGGGGTCCTGGGCGACGCCGCGGCCCTCCTCGTAGAGGTTGGCGAGGATGCTCTGGGCGCCGGCCAGTCCTTGGTCGGCGGCCTTGCGGAACCAGATGGCGGCCTGCACCGGGTCCGGGGCCGTGCACTCGCCCTCCAGGTACATGAAGCCGAGCCCGTGCTGGGCGAAGCCCAGGCCGGCGGCGGCGGCGGCGCGCATGTAGCGGTAGGCGAGCAGCGGGTTGGGCTGCATGCCGAGCCCGTTCTGGGCCATGATGGCGACGCGGTACTGCGCCTGGGGGTCCCCGGCCACGGCGAGCGGCTGGAGCAGGCCGACGGCGCGGGAGAATTGCTTGGATTCATAGGCGGCGATGCCGCTGCCCAGGGCCATGCCCTGGTCGTCGTGGTCTTCGTTCATGTCTTGGTTGATTTCTGGGTTGATGTGCTGATTCTCGACGGGTTGGTCGGCGTGGCGTCGTTATGGAACAGTCCATTAATCCGTGACACGAGGCCATTAGGGAGTGTTTTCAGCACCGTTGTCGTTGTCGTTGTCGTAATCGTAATCGCAATCGAGATTATCGTAGCGCCCAGGATTCTCTCGCAACCAATTTGCCGCGCTTCCCCGATTACGACAACGACAACGATCGAACTTGTTCTTGACTCGTCACTCACTGGGCCGGGCCGGCGCGTCTGTGCCCATGGGTAGTTCGATGAAGGCGAGCCAGTGCTCGAACAGTTCCGGGGTCGCGGCGGCGACGGCGAAGCGGGGTGCCAGGTCGAGCCCGGGCGCGGGGCCGCTGCCGAAGGGGCGGTAGAGCCGGGCACTGGCCCCGGCCTCGGTGGCGATCAGGTGCCCGGCGGCGTAGTCCCAGAGCTTTTGGCCGCCGTGCAGGTAGAGTTGGAAGCGCCCGGCGGCCAGCCAGCACCACTCCAGTGCCGAGGCCCCCAGGTTGCGCTGGGAGCGGAAGCCTCCGGGGCGAAACAGGGTCGCGATGCGGGCGGTGGGCAGGCGCTTGAAGTCGATCATCGCCAGGCAGTCGCCGAGTTCGGCGCTGGGGGCGCCGGGGGCGATGGGCACGCCGTTGCACCAGGCACCGCCGCCGCGCATGGCGCAGAAGCACTCGTCGCGCAGCGGGTCCAGGACGGCCCCCTGGACCACCCGACCGCCCTCCAGCAGGGCCAGCGAGATGGCGAAGCCGGGGAAGCCGCCGGCATAGTTGCTGGTCCCGTCCAGGGGGTCCAGGACCCACAGGGGCGCGGCGGCGGCGTCCAGCAGGCGCGCCTGTTCGGGGGCGGTCATCTCCTCGCCGAGCAAGGGGATGCCCGGATACTCGCGCGCCAGGGCCGCGGTGATATAAGCTTGGACGGCCGCGTCGGTCACGGTTACCAGGCTGCCATCCGCCTTGGAGCGGCCCTGGACCTGGTGGAAGCGGGGCATGATCTCGGTCGCCGCGGCCGCGCGCAGCAGGTCGGTGAGTCGCTGCAGGTCTGGGTGCATGGGGGTCCTCTGGTGGGGTTGGGGCAGGTGATCACTGGCGACACCGCGTGTCGACCAAGGGGATGGCTGCGCGACAACGACGCGACCAGCATTCCCCAGCGGACTCGTTTAACTTATTGGTCAACCGTTCCTTATTCGCCGGCCAAATTCCCGGATCGAGGCGTAACGGTGCCGGTTTGGCCAGCTGCGGGGACGGCTCGCCCCGACTGCCGCTGCGGCCTCGCCGGGCGTTAAGATGTGGGCGCCGCGGTGCCGATGCGAGCCCCTGTGCGATTCCGGCCGCTTGGGCTCGCCGGGTGCGTAGTCAGGCCATCTTGGCCTGACACCGTCAGGGCTGGAAGCCCTGACTACGCACGCCGCTGGCCGGGATTATGATCAAGGCCCCCCGTTCCAGGTCAGGGACCGCGGCGCCGATTGATGGGAGATTGCGATGTTGCGATTGCTGGCCGCCGGGATCGCGGTGGCGCTACTCGTGGCGGTGTGGGCGCTGGCGGTCGTCGGGTGGCCGGGCGGGGCGGCGCCGGACGCCGACCCGGCGCCGCCCGCGGCCAACCTGGTGCCGCCAGTCACCGATCCGGCGCCGCCCGCCGCCCGCACGGCGCCCCCAATCCCCGGGCCGGTCGCGGACCTGGAGGCGTTTCTGCGGGCTGAGCGGGCGCTGCAGGCGGGTGACCGGATGACCTTTGTGGCCCTGCTGGAGGGACTGCGGGCCGATCCGCTCTATCCCTATCTGCGCTTCGCGGAACTGGACACCGAGCCCGGGGCGGCCCCGGACGCGGCGCTCGAGGCCCTGCTCGAAGCGTTTCCCGCGACCCCGCCGGCCGAGCGCCGACGCGCCGCCTATGTGAAGCGCCTGGCCGCGGCCGGGCGCTGGGCGGACCTGGTGCGGGTCTACCGTGCGGATGGCGACGCGGTGGAGCCGCGCTGCCTCTATCTGCGGGGGTTGCTGGAGACGGGCCAGGCCGATCTGGCGCTGCAGGCGCAGCGGCTGGAGCCCCTGTGGCTTACGGCCCGCCCGCTGCCGGCCGCCTGCGACCCCCTGTTCGAGGCCTGGCGGGCGCGCGGCGGCCTGGATGCCGGGCTCGTCTGGCGCCGCATCCGCCTGGCGTTGGCGGCGGGGGAGACGGGGCTGGCGCGCCAATTGGGGGGGCGGCTCCCGGTCGCCGAGCGCCCCTGGCTGGAGCGTTGGCTGGCAGTCCAGGCGCGCCCGGCGCTCGTGCTCCAAGCCGATCGGGGGCTGGGGCAGGGCCGCCACCCCATGGCGGCGGCGATGCTCGCCGACGGGATCGCCCGGCTCGCCCGCGCCGATCCGTCGGGGGCCGCGGGTGCGCTCACCTCCGGCGCCGGGCTGCTGCGCGCCGACCCGGCGGCCTGGGACGCGGCCCAGGCGGCGGTCGGGCGCGCGCTCACGGCGGCCGGGGACGCGCGGGGATTGGAGGTCTGGGACGGGATGTCCGCCCGCGCGGACAACCTGGAGGCGCAGGAGCGCCGGCTACGTGCGGCGATCGGCCAGCGCGACTGGGCGCGCGTGGCGGACTGGGTGCAGCGGATGCCGGAGTCGAGCGAGAAGCGCGACCGCTGGCTCTACTGGCAGGGGCGCGCCCAGGAGGCCCTGGGTGAGGACGCGGCAGCGCGTGCGACCTTCACGCAGGCCGCCGCGCGGCGCAGCCTGTGGGGGTTTCTGGCCGCGGACCGGCTGGGGCTCCCCTATCACCTGGAGAGCCGCCGGGTCCCGGCGCCGCCCGAACTGGTGCGCCGTCTGTGGGCGTCGCCGGCCCTGGCGCGGATCGAGGCCCTGCGCCGGCTCGGCCGGGACGCGGACATGCGCCGGGAGTGGCGCACCCTGACCCGCGCGCTTGCGACCCCCGAACTGCTGGCGGCGGCGCTGGTGGCGCAGGCGCTGGGCTGGTACGACCAGGCCATCTTTACCTTGACGCGCACCGATTACTGGGACGACCTGGAACTGCGCTTCCCGCTCGGTTACTTGGACTTGGTGCAGGAGCAAGGGCGGCAGACCGGACTTGCGACCGACTGGATCTACGGCGTCATCCGTCAGGAGAGCGTCTTCAACGCGAACGTCGCCTCGGCGGCCGGCGCCCTGGGGCTGATGCAGCTCATGCCGGCCACGGCGCGGCAGGTGGCGGGGGAACTGAGCCTGCCCCCGCCCGGGTCCGCGGCCATCCTGGAACCGGGACTCAACATCCGGCTCGGCAGCACCTACCTCGCCCAATTGCGCGACCGCTTCGGGCACGCCGCGCTCGCGACGGCCGCCTACAACGCCGGACCGCACCGGGTCGCGCGCTGGCTGCCCGCGCAGTCCACCCCGGCGGACCTGTGGATCGCCGCCATCCCGTTCGACGAGACCCGCGGCTATGTGGAGCGGGTGCTGGCCTACCGGGTGATCTACCGCGCGCGCCTGGGGCTGGCGCCGGAGCGCCTGAGCGACCTGCTGCCGGCGGTGCCGGGGCGGGGTGCCGGGACGGGGGACTAGGGTCGGCGGTCCGCACCGCGGACCCGAAGGACAGCAGCGCCCGCGGTAACCCTGTAGGGTCCGCTGTGCGGACCGCAGCGCCCGCCGACTCCGGCCGCCTTGGCGCAAGCGGCGGTCCGCACAGCGGACCCTACGGGCTCAACCCGGGGGTCCGTGGGAACATCGACGGCGGGCTATTGGCGGCTTGGCGTTGGCAATTGCCGGGTTCAGTCTCCCCAGGTGCGGCGGCAGTAAGCCTCGAACTCGGCCGCGGGGAGCGGCCGGCTGAACAGGTAGCCCTGACCGATGCGGCACCCCGCGGCCTGGAGCGCCTCGGCCTGGGCGCGGCTCTCGATGCCTTCGGCGACCACCCGCAACCCCAGCGCCCGGCCCAGGACGATGATGGAGCGGGCGATGGCGGCGTCGTCGGCGTCCCCCGGGAGGCCGGCAACGAAGGACGCATCGATCTTGAGCCCGCGCACCGCCAGCCGCTTGAGGGAGGCGAGCGAGGAGTGTCCGGTGCCGAAGTCGTCGATGGCGACCTCGATCCCCAGGTCGAGCAGGCGGCGGATGTTCTCGGCCGCCGACTCGGATTCGGCCAGGGACTTCAGATCCGTGATCTCCACCGCCAGGGCGCCGGGTTCGAGCCCGACCTCGGCGACCGTGGCGGCGATGCCCTCGGCGAGGCTGGCGGTGCGGATCTCGCGATTGGACAGGTTCACCCACAGGGTCACGTCCGCCAGCAGCCCCTGCGCGCGCCAGTCGCGCAGTTGGGCGGCGGCGGTACGCACCACCCAGGCGCCGATGGGGACGATGAGCCCGCTGGACTCGGCGAGCGGGATGAACCACTCGGGGCCGACCAGCCCCAGCGTGGGGTGGCGCCAGCGGATCAGGGACTCGACGCCGATGATGCGGGTCGTCGTCAGGTCATGCTGCGGCTGGTAGTAGAGGACGAACTCCCCCTGGATCAGGGCCCGGCGCAGGGCCGTTTCCAGTGAGACCTGGGCAAAGGCGCGGGCCGTCATGTCGGCGGTATAGAAACGGAAGCCATCGCGGCCCTGGTCCTTGGCCTGGTACATAGCCGCGTCGGCGTTGCGGATCAGGGTGTCGACGTCGCTGCCGTCCTGGGGGTAGAGGCTGATGCCGATGCTCGCGGTCACATAGAGCGGGCGGTCGTCCAGCTCGATGGGCGGCTTGAAGGCCTGCACCAGCTTCTCCGCCACCACCGCGGCATCGCTGCCGCGCTCCAGCGAGTCCAGGACCAGGGTGAACTCATCGCCGCCGAAGCGCGCGACCGTATCGCGGTCGCGCACCAGCGAGCGCAGGCGCCGCGCCGCCTCCTGCAGCACCCGATCCCCGACCAGGTGCCCCAGGCTGTCGTTGATGGCCTTGAAGCCGTCCAGATCCAAGAACAGCAGGGCCACCTGGTGCTCGTTGCGATGCGCCTGGCGCAGCGCCTGGCCCAGGCGGTCGGCGAACAGCAACCGGTTGGGCAGCCCGGTGAGCGGGTCGTGGTGGGCCAGTTGCACCAGCTCGCGCTCGCGCTCGCGCAACTGCTCGGCGAGCCGCTGGTGCTCGCTGACATCGAAGAGGGCCACCCGGCAGGCGGCCGGGCCGTTGGTCCCGGGGCGGCGCCGCTCGCGGTGGAGCACCAGGCGCAGCACGCGCCGCCGCTCGGGCTCCGCTCCCAGACTGACCTCCAGCCATTCCTCGACCCCGGTGTCCAGCACGCGGCCCAAGGCCGCGAGCAGGGGCGCCGCCCCCCCGGGGGCGAGGCGCGTGCCCAGGTAGAGGGCCTGCGTCCGCTCCTGCTCGACGCCCAGCAGCCGGGCCGCGGTCAGGTTCATCTCGGTGACCAGGCCGTGGCGGCCCAGGGTGGCATAGGCGACCGGGGCGAAGTCGTAGAGGTCCGCGTAGCGGTCGCGGGACTCTTCCAGGGCCTGCTGGGCGAAGCGTAACTCGCGGTTCTGGAGTTCCAGCTCGATCTTGTAGACCTGGAGGTCCTGCACTACCCGCCGGATGTCCGTCGCGTCCAGTTGCTCCTGCCGCAGGGCGGCGAGGACTTGGGCGAGGGCGCGGTCGGAGAGGTTGTGCAGGGCGGTCATGCGGCACTCGCGACGGCCTCGCACTGGTAGTCCAGTGTCACCTGCTGCGCCGGGTCATCCCGGCTGCCGATGCGCAACTGGCCGCAGTCGCGCAGCCAGCGCTCCTCGCGATGCACCAGTACCGGCTCCGTGGTGCTCGCCTCGCTGACGAAGGTGCCGTTGGTGCTGCGATCCACGCAGATGAAGCGGCCCTTCTGGTACTCGATCCTGGCGTGCTCCCGGGACACGCAATCGACCGGCAGCGGCAGGTCGCAGCCCGTATGGCGGCCGATCGTGAACACTGGCCGCGTGTCGTCCACCACGAAGGTCCGGTCCTGGAAGCGCAGGGTGCAGCGCACATAGGTCTCGGCGGCCTGCGGTGTCGGCGCGGCCTTGGCGAAGACCGTGAAGACCGAGTCGTCGCGCATGATCTCGTAGATCGCCACCGGCTCGACGTGGCCCTTGATGCGGATCTCGTCCACCGGCCGCCACCAGGCCCCCGCGACCTCGCCGCCGGCCGCCTCCAGCGTGCTCAAGGTCGTCAGGGCCTGATCGGCCTTGGCCAGGTCCACCATCCGCTTGGCGGTGTGGATGGTGTCGCCGAAGATCTGCCCCCCATCGACCACCACCGGCCCATAGTGCAGACCGATGTGCATCCGCAGCGCGGGCGGATACTCCTGCGCGCCGGCGCCGGCCTCGACCTCGTCGCGGATCTCCAGGGCCGTCAGGACCCCCGTCTCGGCGCCCGGGATGGCGCACATCAGCTCATCGCCGATGCGGTCCACCACCCGCCCCTGGTGCACCGCGACCGCCTTGGCGACCCGATCCAGACAGCGCTTGATGATGGCGCGGCCCTCGCGGTCGCCGTGCTGCTTCATGATGCCGGTGCTGCTGCTGATGTCGGCAAACAGGACGGTTAGGGATTCCACCTGCTCGGTCATATCACCCCCCCGGGGGTCTGCGAAAATCGCTGCTCAGTATACCCGTTCCCCCGCGGCCTCAGGCCGCGCAGTGGCATCGGGCGGCGGCATGGGCTAGAGTATACCATTGCATGGTTCAGGTTTTGACGACACGGGGGGCAGCACACGATGGCGACCTGCAAATACGGCTCTTTTACCATCACCGATGGCACCGCCCGGTGGGCCGGCGACCCGGCGGTCCAGGTGCAGATGCACCCCAGTCAGTCCGAGTACTGTTTCCTGGAGGGCTACTGGAACCCCTGCGAGCGGCCCATCGGCCAGCCCATGGAGGTCGGCTGCACCGGGCTCTGCCTCTGGGCCATGCACGACTGTGTGTTCGAGTTCGCAGCCAAGGGCAAGGGCAATCCCGGCGCGCGGCGCTCCTTCGCCAGCTACAAGGACCGCCTCGACGTCTTCGCGCGCATCGGCCAGGGTGAGCGCGTCGCCCACATCCACATCGCCGAGAACCCGTTCGGCCCCTACCAGATCCGGCTCATGCGCTGGCAGTCCGAGACGGTCAAGCGCCTGGGGGTGCGCAAACTCTACTACGCACTGCCGATCGACGAGTATCTGCAGTCCGCCGAGCAGTTGGGCCGTTACGACGGCTGGCACGGGCGCGGCTCCCGGCTGGCCGACATGATCGCGCGCCAGCACGACGCCCTGCGCTGGGCGATCCGGGCGATGATCGAGACCGAGGTGGTCTTCATCCACCCGCTGCGCCAGGGTGTGTCTTCGGTCGAGGAGTCCTGGGTCTGGCCCTATCTGCACCTGGATCTGGATGTCGGCATCGAGGAGATGGAGGAGGTGCGCATCGGCTACGAGGCGCAGCGGCGCGGGCGCGCGACCCCGCCGATCCTGCTCGGGGCGCTCGCCGAGCGCACGCCCTACAACGAGCCGTTGATCGATGGGGAGGCGATTTTGCTCTGAGGGGCCGTGCTCAGCCGGGGCGCGCCGCAGGCATTAAGCACTGATCGACTCCAGGCGCCATTTGCTCCACGGGGTGCGGGCTTGGCGTAGGCCGTGACATCGTGGATCGACATCATGGGTCGATGAGTCGTCCCCGGGAGCCTGAGTGGTCTTCAGCGATTCCTCCGGCGGCGCTTCGCCGTTTCAGGGTTCGGTGTCAGAAAATTTTACACTTTTCTGACTCTGGGTACGCCAGTGACCTTTGTTGGGGTATGTGTGTAATTTAAAAACAGTGAGTTACGATAAATGGCACAAAATATGCAATTCCCGGAAAGTAGCCGTCGGAGTTGCGGGCTCTCGGTCGCTGTCAGCGCATTCCCCCGCCGATCAGAAGAGAATGCCCGCGTGGAAGATTGGGCTTTGCAGAATATTGATAGCACATCTATGGGAATCTTTCATCTCGTGTGCGGTAAGACCTGCGATTTTCTGATTCGGAATTTTATTCCATCTGCTTACCGCTAATGTCCTCATCACCGGAGAAGCCACAATGCGAGCAATGACCACCGCCGGCGCCGCCGTACTACTGTTGACAGCGGGGGCGAGTGAGGCGGGTACCGCGTCCTATATCACCACGACCTTTCTGTTCGCGACCGACAAGTTCGACCAGTTCCTCGAATATGTGATCGGTGACACCGGCCAAGGGGTCGGGCTGCCGCTCTTCGACGATCAGGGTGGCACGCGCACGCTGCAGAGCGTCGAGGTGACGGCCTTGGCGTCTTGGCTCAGCTTTGGTGCCATCCAGTGCGCGGGGGTAGACAGCAGCGATTGCGGTAACTTCCAAATCACCAACAAGTCGAATATTTTTATCACGCCATTGCCGAACGGACTGTCGATGTCGACCCCGGCAAATGCTGATAACGATACCAATCCCGTGCGTGGTACGGGTCCAGGCAACTTCACCAGCTCGCTGTTTGTCCAGCAGGCGCAAAGCTTCACGGGCGTCAACTTCGAGGATGTGGTGCTCTTCGGCGCACCGGGTTCCGAGACCGCCTGCGGGAGTATCGCGCCCCCGAAGATCAATGATCCGGCCAATCCGGACGCGGCGATCATTGCGATTCTCAACAGCGCGAATCCAGCAATCAGTCCGCCCCTGCCCTGCTACTTGCTCAACAATGTCATCGTCGATGAGACCTACGGTCCGGGTAGTCCGAACTTCGCAAGTTGGATCGGCGCGGGTTACTTCGGCATGGATGTCGATACCATCACGGGCTTCAGTGTCCAAGGCGGCGGCACCAACACCAACATCTCATTGCGTACCGACCTCTATGTCGATGTGACGGTCACCTACACGTACGACGATGTTCCCGTCCCCGCGCCCGTGGCCCTGCTCGGACTGGGACTGGGTCTACTCGGCGCGGTCCGGCGGCGGTTGCATCGCGCCTGAGCCCCGGCGCACCAGTACGGCCCGCCGCAGCAGCGCCCGCCGCGATCCCCACAGAGAGGCGCCTTTGCAAACCGGCGCCTCTTTTTTTTGCGTGCTGTGCTGGTTGGGTGGATAAGGCGCGCGCGAGGACCTTGCAGATCGGGCACAGCGTTACGCGCGCCGCATCCACCGTGCGTCGCTGGCGGATGCGCTGCGCTTATCCACCCTACCGATGCATCGGCTGGTTTGGTCAATGCCGGAAATCGCTTTACGCCGGGGCGCTATGCCCCGGCTCCGGTGGGCCGAAGCGCTGGGCCTCCGCGGCGCGCTGGCGGCGGCACTGCACCCGGATGATGGCACGCGCCACCGGCGGGTGCTGGTCGATCAGTTCGACGATGTTGGCGCCGGTGATGCGGAAGGTCTGGGTCTCCTCCAGTGCAGTGACGCTCGCCGAGCGCGGCGCCGGGTCCAGCGCGGCCATCTCGCCGAACACCTCGTGCTCGCCCATGATACGCAGTTCATGCTCGCCGATGTGTATCCGCACCTGGCCGCGGGCGATGATGTACATGCTGTCGCCCTCCTCACCCTGGCGGAAGATCGCCTGCCCGGGGGCAAAGCTCCGTTCCTCCAGCATCGAGGCGAGGTCGAGCAATTGCTGCTCGGCGATGCCGGAGAAGATCTCCACTGATTTCAGGATCAGGACCTTTTCGACGGTCGGGTACATGGGTCGCTCCGATGAGGGGTCCAGGGCCAGGCCCGGTGCAAGTCGCTGGAGTTCGGCCGGGTCGGCCAGCGCGCGGGCGAGCCGGCGCAGGGCCGGGTCGGGGTCCAGGGCCATCCCCAATGCCAGTCCCTGGACCTCGGCGGCGGGCCAGCCCAGGCGCTCGGCACCCAGCAGGGCGGTTTCGCGCACGATGGCGCTGCGGTCCAGGGCCGCCTCGCGGATCAGGGGGGCAGCCTGCGCCAGGCCGGCCTGTGCCAGGGTGTGCAGGGCCAGGGCGCGCGTCCAGGGTAGGGGGAAGGCGCAGGCGGGGACGAGCGCGGCGAGCCGCTCCGGCGCCGACAGCCGTTGTTGCAGCAGGCGCAGCCCCGGGACCAGGGCGCCGACGCCACTGCTATCGAGCACCGGCAGCACCACCGGCTTGAGTTCGGGCGGCAACAGGTTGTCGAGCAGTTCCAGCGCGGCGGCCTGGGTGTCGACGGACCCCGAGCCCAGGCGGTCGTGGGCGGTCAGGACCCGCGTCGTCCCCAGGCGCGGGGCCAGGAGCAGGATCAGATTGCTGCGGTGTGCGGTGATGTCCGCCTCCACCGCGCGCAGCACCGGGCCCAGGTCCGCACGCGCCTGCAGGTCCGCGAGCGCCGCCTGGCCCCAGGCGATGCCGCTCGACTCCAGCAGCAACTGCCGGTCCAGCCGGTCGAGTTCGGCCCCTGCGGCGCGGTGTTCGCCCCCTGCCACGCGGTGTCCGCAGTAGGCCAGCGCGCTGATCGCGAACTGCTGACGGTCGGTACCGTAGAGGTCCAGGTAGGGATAGATCAGGCGTGCGGCCGGGTCGCCGATCAGGCTCGCGACCCGCAGCAGGGCGGCATGGCGCCGCAGCCGGGTGCCCTGGCCGGGGCCCGGGGCGGCATAGAGTTCAGACAGGGCGCGCGCGAGCGTCGGCACCGCGGCGGCACCGTAGGCGGTGAAGGCAGCGCCGGTCTCCTCGCCCGTGTCGGGCAGGCCCAGCGTCTCGAGCAGCGTCGGCAGCAGCGCCGGGTCCTTGACGCGGGCCGCCGCCGCCAGGGCGGCGCGCCGCACCCGCGGGTCGGCATCGGTCAGCAGCGGCTGCAAGAGGGCCCCGGCGGCGGGGACCGCGGCGGTGCCGATGCCGATGCCGATGCCGATGACGGTAGCGGCCTGGCAGCGTGCCGCGGGGTCCTCCCGGCCGGCGAGCCCGCGCAGCCGCGCGAGTGCGGTATCGAGGTCGCCCGCCAGCAGCAGGCCGGCCAGGGCGCCGTTACGGACCGCGGGCGCCGGGTCATCCAGATGCTGGTGCAGCCGGGCGCGGGCGAGGTCGGGGCTCAGGGTACCGAGCGCCTGCAGTGCCATGCCGCGTACCAAGGGCGATGGATCGGCGTCGGCCAGGGTGTCGGCGCGCCCGGCCAGTGTCACCTGGCCGCGCCGGGCGGCCTGTTCCAGTGCGGCGGTCCGAATCGTCTCGTCCGGGTGGTCCAGGGCCATGCCGAGCCAAGGCGCCAACTCGAGGGAGGGCAAGTCATCCAGTACCTCGAGCGCATAGCTCGCCTGCCGGGTCGTGCCGCCCAGCGCCTGCTCCAGCACGGCGCGCGCGGAGGGGTCGGCCAGGTCCAGTTCGCCGCGGCCGATGGTACGCCGCTCCAGCGTCTCCCCCAGGGTCTGGGTATAGGAGGCGCGCAGCTTGAGCGCGACCAGGATCCAGAGGGGGATGAGGAACAGCAGCCAGGACAGCAGGGTCCGGCCGTCCAGCCCGCCGAGCCGGGTGGCGGCGAGGAAGATCAGCCCCGCGAGCCCCACGGCCACCGGCTCGACGATGGACTCGCGCAGGGCCTGCACCCGCAGCCGCACCGCGGTCGGCAGCGCCTGGTAGAGGATGCGGTAGCCGGGCCCCTCGAAGGAGACGCGCAGGACCTCGTCCAGCAACTTCAGGCCCACCATGAGCACCAGCACCAGGCCGGCCGCGGACAGGCCCGCGAGCAGCGCCGAGACGCTCCCCAGATACTCGACCAGGGGCACCGCCAAGAGGCCGATGGGCAACCCATAGCGCAGCAGCAGGCGCCCGGACAGGACGGTGGAGGTGAACAGCATGGCGCCGTTGAGCGCCGCGTAGAAGATGCCGAAAAAGACCGCGAGCGACGCCGCATCCTGCCAGTGCCGGTTGACCTCGGCGTAGAAGGCGAAGTCCACGGTGTAATAGCAGTAGAAGGATAGGGCCGTGAAGAGGCACAGCAACACGATATAGGGCCGCCGCGCCAGCGCCCGCAGTGACCAGTCGGCGGCCTGGGTCTGCGGCTCGTCCGCGGGGGCGAAGCGCTCCGGGAACAGCCGCAGGATCAGTGCCAGCGTCAGCAGCATCCCCAGCGCGCTGAGCGCGGCCACCAGGAGCAGCGCATTTTCACCCAGGAGCGCGATCACCAGTGGTGCGCCCAGCCCGCCCAGGATGCCGGCCACGATCGCCCCGACCCCGGCCAGCCCGAACAGCCGCTTACCCTGGCGCACATTGAACAGATAGCCGGCGACGGCCCAGAATTCCAGTTCGGTGAGGATGAAGATCACGTCCTTCCACACCATCAGGGCGAAGGCCGGCCAGCGGGCGTCGCTGGCGATCAGCAGCACGAAGGCGGCGGCGATGGACAGGAGTAGGAAGGCCACGATCGCGGCCAGGAACAGCCCCGGCGACACCAGGGGTTCGAGTCGCGCCAGCGCGATCCCCAGCAGGGTCGAGGTCAGGGCCGTGCAGAGATAGACATAGGGCAGCAGCTCAGGCCCGTAATGGGCCAGGAAGCCGGCGTTGGCCGTGGTCTCGAAATAGACGAAGGTGAGGCCCTTCGCGAAGCCGTGCACCAGCAGCAGGGTCAGCGGCAGCACCTCGGCGGCCTCCACCTTGAGGACCCGCTGCAGCAGGCGTCCCAGTTCGGCGGTGCCGGGGGTCATCGGCGCTCAGGCGGCCAGGCCGGCGGGTGGAAACAGGCGGTCGAGATCGAAGACCTGGCCCCGGGTGACGAAGCCGCGGAAGCCGTCCGCCAACGGGTCCAGGTGCGGGGCGGGCTGGTAGTGATAGAGCCAGATTCGGGCGCGCAGCGCGTCCGGCAGGCGCAGCAGGTCCGTGTAGGGGGTATGGACGCCGCTCGGCACCGGGCTCGTTTCGCAATCGTGGAAGATGAGGTCGACCCGGTCCGCGATCGGCGCCAGGAGGTCCGGGGCGAAGCGGGTGTCGGTACTGATGAAGACCCGGGGCCCCGGCGCTTCGTGCAGCAGCAGTCCGAAGCTCGGATGTTCACCAGTGCCGGCGAGCACGTGCGGCATCTTGATGAGTTCGGCCGTGATCCCCTCCCATTCAAAGCCCTCCGCCACGGACAGGGGACGACAGTCGAAATAGTCGGCCAGGGTCAGCATGGCACCGTCCACGCATTCCAGCCCGGCGCGTAGGGCATGGTCCCAGAGGCGCCTCAACTGGGCCTCCTCGCAGTAAAGGGGTGGCCGGCGCGGTACCGGGGCGAACCGGCTGCCGAGGGCCAGCCATTCCAGACCGCCGATATGGTCGCCATGTAAGTGCGAGATATAGACGCCCGCCAGGTCGGTGGCCGCGATCCCGCAGGCCGCCAGGGAGAAGCGGATATCGCCCCCACAGTCGAGCAGCAGGTGGCGGCCCGCACGGTTGGTAATGAGCATGTTCGACTGATATTGCTCGGGGCCGGAGGCGGCCGTGCCGACACCGAGAAAGCGCAGCTTCACGACGGCCTCGTCCGGCCTGCGGGCAGCGTGTTGCCGCAGGCCGCCGCGGGCTGGTGCCGGGCGGTGAGGACGAGGGCGTGATCGCAGGGGGCTCGCAGGACGTTCATACGGCACTCGCGCAGGCGACGGGGGGTCCTGCGACAGTATAGCGCGCGTTTGGCTGTCAACCCTAATGCAGGTCCGGTCGTTGTCGCATCTCGTTCCCACGCTCCCGCGTGGGAATGCCGTGCGGGCGCTCCGCGTCCGGTCTTGGTACTGGACGCGGAGCGCCCGCACTTGCTCCCACGCTGGAGCGTGGGAGCCAGCAGCAGCGGGCGCCGCAATGTCGGGTTACGCTGCGCTAACCCGACCTAGGATCCGCGCGTCGGAACCAGTAACTAAGCGGCAATCCCCGAATGCCGCAGCAGCGCATCGGTGGTCGGCTCCCGCCCGCGGAAGTCGACATAGAGGACCATGGCGTCGCGCGAGCCGCCCTTTTCCAGGATGTTTTCCTTGAAGGCGCGCCCGGTGGCGGCATCGAAGACCCCGCGCTCCTCGAACAGCGAGAAGGCGTCGGCGGACAGGACTTCGGCCCACTTGTAGCTGTAGTAGCCGGCGGCATAGCCCCCGGCGAAGACGTGCGAGAAGCCGTGGGCGAAGCGGTTGAAGGCCGGCGGGCGGATGACCGCCACCTGGTCGCGGACCTCCTCCAGGAGCTCGTAGATGCGCCCGCCGCGGGCCGGGTCGTATTCCAGGTGCAGGCGGAAGTCGAACAGGGAGAATTCGAGCTGGCGCACCATCTGCATGGCGGACTGGAAGTTGCGGGCGGCCGTCATGCGCTGGTAAAGCGCGTCGGGGAGCCGCTCACCGGTCTCCCAGTGGGCGGCGAACAGATCCAGCGGCTCGCGCTCCCAGCACCAGTTCTCCATGAACTGGCTGGGCAGCTCCACCGCGTCCCAGGCCACACCGTTGATCCCGGCCACCGCCGGGTAGTCCACCCGGGTCAGCAGGTGGTGCAGGCCGTGGCCGAACTCGTGGAACAGGGTCTCGACCTCGGTGTGGGTCAGGAGCGAGGGTTGGTCCCCGACCGGCGGGGAGAAGTTGCACACCAGATAGGCGACCGGGATCTGGTCGCAGCGGGCGGTGTGCAGACGATTGGTGCAGACGTCCATCCAGGCCCCGCCGCGCTTGTCGGGGCGAGCGAAGGGGTCGAGATAGAACTGACCGCGTAACTGGCCGGTCGCCGTGTCGCGGATCTCGAAGAAGCGCAGGTCCGGGTGATAGCGCTCAAAGGCCTCGGCCTCGGTGATGCTCACGCCGAAGAGCCGCTGCGCCACGCCGAAGAGCCCGCTCAAGACCCGGGAGACCGGGAAATAGGGCCGCAACTCCTCCTGGCTGATCCGGTAGCGGTGGACCCGCAGCTTCTCCGAGTAGTAGCCGATGTCCCAGGGCTCCAGGTGCCCCTGGCCGTGGTGCTCCAGGGCGAAGGCACGGACCTCCTCGAGTTCGCCGCGGGCCTGGGGCAGGGAGCGGCGGGCCAGGTCCTCCAGGAAGGCGAGCACCTGCTGCGGGGAGCGCGCCATCTTGGTGGCGAGCGAGCGCTCCGCGTAGTTGGCGAAGCCCAGGAGTTGGGCCAGTTCGTGGCGCAGGGCCAGAATGCGCTCCATCAGCTCCCCGTTGTCCCACTGACCGGCATGGGGTCCCTGGTCGGAGGCGCGGGTGCCGAAGGCCTGGTAGACCTCGAAGCGCAGGTCGCGGTCGTCGGCATAGGTCATGACCGGGATATAGGAGGGCATGTCGAGCGTCAGGAGCCACCCGTCCTGGCCGCGCTGCTGCGCACACTGGCGGGCCAGGCCCAGGGCCGACTCCGGCAGGCCGGCGAGCCGCGTCTGGTCCGTGATCAGCGTGCTCCAGGCGTTGGTGGCGTCGAGCAGGTTCTCGGAATACTTGGCGGTGAGTTGGGATAGCTCCTGGCTGATGGCCTTGTAGCGGGCCTTCCGGTCCTTGGGCAGGTCGACGCCGGAGAGGTGGAAGTCGCGCAGGGCGTTCTCCAGCAGCTTGCGCTGGGTGGCGTCCAGATGCTCCTGGGCCGCGACCGCCTGATAGCCGCGGAACAGGTCCTCGTTCTGGCCGACCTCGGTGCCGTAGTCACTGAGCTTGGGCAGGCAGGCGTTGTAGGCGGCGCGCAGGGCCTCGCTGTTCATCACGGCGTTCAAGTGTCCGACCGGGGACCAGGTGCGGTTGAGGCGGTCGTCCATCTCCTCCAGGGGCTCGACGAAGGTCTCCCAGGTGGGCACCGCGACCTCCCCGGTCAGGCGGGCGATCTCCGCCCGGCAGGCCGCGAGGCGGGCGTCCAGGGCCGGCTCCACGTGTTCCGGCAGGATGCGCGTGAAGGCGGGGAGGCCGGGCTGGTCTAAGAGCGGGTTGAACATGCGGTTACCTGTTGAACTGATTCGGGTCGACCCCGGGGTGCGGCGAGCACCGGTGCCGCTTGAATGGCGGCGGGGGGTGGGGTCTTCAAGATCGGGGGCCGCGTCGTCGCTGGTCCGTACAGCGGACCCTACGGGGTGGCGGGGCCGGCGCGGGGGGCTGGTCCGCGCAGCGGACCCTACGGGGTGGCGGGGCTGGCGCGGGCGGCCGGTCCGCGCAGCGGACCCTACGGGATGGCACGGGTGGCGCGGGGGGCTGGTCCGCGCAGCGGACCCTACTGGGCCTGGAAGCCGGTGCCGTCGGTTGCGGAGATCCGCCCGCGCAGGGCGCGCAGCATGTCCTTGATGGGGCGGGCGTGCATCTCCCGGGGGACGCAGAAGCGCTGGCGCAGGTCGTCGCGGTAGGCCTCGCCGCCGCGGGTGGCCACCGGTTCCCAGTCCCCGGCCATGGCCGGCATGAAGCGCCCGTCGCTGCCGTAGGCGAAGGTCTTGTAGGTGGTCTGCAGGCCGCAGCGCATACCCTCGAAGGACAGGTTGCGGGTGCCGCTCGCCGCGGTGATGACCAGGGTGTAGTGCACCTCGGTGTCGCGGTTGTGCAGACTGAGGTGCTTGCCGTCGATGGCGTACTGGAAGGGGGTGCTGGGTCCATCCGGGACGAAGGTGATCAGGTCCGCATCCCGCGGCCAGGGCGGCAGGGGGGCCGCGACCTCCTGCGGCTTCTCAGGCCCGTCCGGGAGGTTGCGTGGGCGGACCCGGTCCTGGTCCAGCATGAAGTTGTTCTCGGCCGCGAGGCAGGGGCCCCCGACGAAGAGTGCCAGGAGCAGGGCGAGTGGGGTTCTCTTGGTCATAGCGGTTGGCTGAATCCGTGGCGAAGAGGGGGCAGCGTAGCAGAGTGCCGGGGTTGGGAGGGGCGGGGGCCTTGATTGCCCCCCGCCCGCCATCGGCCTGCGCCGATGTAGGTCGCCCTTCAGGGCGACCGAGCGGGCGTCAGCGCGCCGGCCTGGTCGCCCTGAAGGGCGACCTACACCTGCCCGTTGCCGTCAGTATGAACGAGGCCGGGCGGTGGTTCCCGCCCGGACACCGCAAGCGTCTGGTGGTGCGGCGGCGGCACGCCTCACCGCGCGGCGCAGCGTTGGTAGCCGTCGCGCTGTCCGCTCAAGACCAGGCTTAAGTTCCTGAACTCTGCTTCGAGGCCGCCGCCGCCCGGCAGACCGCCCTGGGCGTCCGCCAGGGTCCGGTCCATCGACTCGCGCATCGCGCGCGACAGCGACCAGCCCAGGGGTGGTTCCGGCAAGGATTTCTTGATGCGCACCACCGCCTCCTGGTCATTCGCGGCCCGGGCGTCCTGCAATTGCTGCCGCATCACGGCCGCCAATGAGACCTCGATTACCGCGCCCCCCATCGCCTCCACCCGCTTGGCGGCGTCCACTTCAGCGAGTCGGCCGCGGGCGCTGCGGGCATTGAGCAGCGCGAACAGCGGCGAGCTCAGTTCGGTCAGGACCCGGGCCGCGGGCGGACCCGCGGGGCCGATACCCTGGTTGTTGACCTGCGGGCGGCCCTTGCAGACCGCCGCGCCCGTGGCGTCGTTACGGATCAGGATCAGGATCGGGTAGACCTTGTCCCGCGGGAGCAGGCTCAACAGGTCCATGGTCGTGGCGGCCCCCGAATTCTCGAAGTAGCCGCCGTCGACCAGCCGGATTTTCTGGCGCTCCTGATCCTTGCCGGGCGCAATCAGGGACCCGGCCGGGCTCACATAGGTGAAGCGGGCACTGGCACCGGCCGCCGCGGACAGCAGGATAGTCTCCGTCTGGTAGCCCTTCGCGAGCAGGTCCGGGGTGTCCGTGAACCCCGTGAGGTCGATGTTGGAGACCACCGCGCGCTGCCCCGAGTCCACCACCGTGGTATTGAGCAGCAGGCTCGGGAGCCGGTACTTGAGTGCCTCCTGCTGATAGAGCGCCGCAAAGGGGTCGGCCAGCGGGTTGTCGACGCCGCCTAAGGCCTGCTCGAAGCTGAGTTCCAGGAACCGCTGGCGGTCAAAGGCCGCGATCGGCACCGGCAGGAAGCGCTGCACCAGGTCGGGAAACAGCAGCCCGGCGACCACCGGTGAGAGGAAGTCACGGCCGAGGGTGTCTTTGACCGCCTGGAGGCTGTCCGACTTGGGCCCGATCAGGTTCCGGTAATCGATCGCGGTATAGACGGCGGCGCCGACGCTGCCCCCCGAGACCCCGCTGATGGCAAACAGGTGGTCGCTGAAGCCCTTGAGCGTCTGCATGGTGGCCAGGGTTGCGGCCGTCCAATAGGCCGCGCGGATGCCGCCCCCGGAGGCGGCCACCAGGATCACCGGGGTGCGGTCACCCACTGACCGGTCCGGGTCCGCCGCCCGCCAGGCGGCGAAGTGTTCGGCGGCCCCCTGGCGGGTCAGGGACTCCTGCGTCGGGGCGGTCCGGACGCCGTGGTTATCGTTCCAGACCCCGAAGAGTGCCACCACCGCCAACAGCGCCATGGCGCTGGCCGGCGGCAGGCCCCGCGACAGCAGCCAATGGGTCAGGAAGATCCCGCCGAAGAGGGCGATGCCCGTGAGTCCGAAGAGGACGATGGCCGGCGCCCCAAGCAGTTGGGGCACGGTGACCGGGGAGATGAGGAAGGCGACGAGTAGCAGGAAGCAGAAGATCAGAGAGGCGTGCAGTACCCATCCCGGCCGCGCCAGTCGGGGTCCGCCGGTCGCGGTCCGCCGCCGTGCCGCCCGCTGCGCCTTCGCGTAGGACAGGACCCGCAGACCGCTGAAGAGGACCGCGAGCCCGATGGCGAGCTTCTTGTAGAATTCAGCGAGGGACAGTGCCGCGGCCTGGTCCGGGGCATCGGATGTATAGAAGCCCCAGGCGAGGATCAGGGGTACGGCGAGGCCATAGAGGAAGGGCCAGACCAACCGGTTGATGGCGGCGGGATTCCAGGTGGCGTCCTCACCCCAGGGATGGGTCGAGAGCAGGAGTTCCGTGCTGTACCAGAGCGAGAGCCCGAGCAGCGCGGCGCTGATGAGGAAACTGACATTCCATAACGAGAAGAGGGACTGTTCGGCCGACAGCCGCAGCAGGTCCTGTCCCTGATCGTTGACCAGGAAGAGGAAGGCGACGGCCGCCACGGCCATGCTGGCGTAGGCGCAGCGCCACAGCACCCGCACCCCGCAGTACCAGAGCGGGACCCCGATGAACCTCAGCAAACCGGTGACGGCGGTCGTCAGCACCCAGCGGATGAACGCAACGATACCGGCCAGGACGCGGCCGAGCGCCCGCACGACGCGCTCTGCCCCGAAGATGGCGGTGGCAAAGGCGATAAAGACGAAGGGCACACCGATGATGTACGTGAACAGATGGACATAAGGCAGCAAGGCGGGATAGGTGGCCGCCACCCAATCCATCAGGACCAGGGGCACCAACAGGATCAGGATGGCGACCGCGATGAATAGAATGGTGAGGGGACTCCACCACCGCAGGGGGGCCGGGGGTCGATTCGGTCCCCGGGGCGGGTTCGCTGGGGTCTTCGCTGCAGACGCGGACATGGATTTCCTCTTAGTCGTGGGTGGTTGTTGGGATCGCGCGCCGTGCCGGCCGCGCGGACGCAGCGCGCGGCGGCCGCCGATCGCGTGGGAAGAGACTATAACACTTGTGTGGAAAAAGTATCACAGGCGCTGAGCCGCCCCTCGGCCAGCCCACGCTTGAACCAGCGCACCCGCTGAGCAGAACTGCCATGGGTGAAGCTGTCCGGGGTCACATAGCCGCGGGTCTGGCGCTGCAGCCGGTCGTCGCCGATGGCGGAGGCGGCGTTCAGCCCCTCCTCCAGGTCGCCTTGTTCCAGGATTTGGCGCGCCTGCTGGGCGTGGTTGGCCCAGATACCGGCAAAGCAGTCGGCCTGGAGTTCCAGGCGCACGGACAGATTGTTGGCCTCCTGCCTGGAGGCACGGCGGCGCAGGCTCTCGACCTGATCGGAGATCCCGAGCAGGTTCTGGACGTGGTGGCCCACCTCGTGGGCGATCACATAGGCCTGGGCGAAGTCCCCGGGGGCGCCGAAATCGTTGCGCAGCTCGTCGTAGAAGGCGAGGTCGATATAGACCCGCTGATCGGCCGGGCAGTAGAAGGGCCCCATGGCCGCCTCACCCAGACCGCAGGCGGATTGCGTCACCCCCGTGAACAGCACCAGCCGCGGTTCGGCGTAGCGCTTGCCGGACGCCTTGAAGAGCGCCGTCCAGGTGTCCTCCGTATCCGCCAGCACCACCGAGACGAACTGCTTCATCTCGTCCTCCACCCCGGCATTGGGCACCTGAAACTGGGGCGCGCCGTTTGCGCCCGGCCCCAGGACTGCGGGGGACTGTCGCGGCGCGACCTGATCGCCCGGGGTCAGCAGCACGGCGGGGTCGACGCCCAAGAGCAGCAGGACCACCACCAGCACCAGCCCGCCGACACCGCCGCCGATGCCGACGCCGCGCCCCACCCGCAGTGGTGCCCGCCCCCCGCCGAAGGGACCGCCCGAACCGCCGCCCTCGCCGCGGCGGTCCTCCACGTTCTCGCTACGTCTGCCGGTGCGCCAGCGCATGGGCGTGCCTCCTCAAGGGTCGTTGTTGGTCTTTTGCAGGGGGATCTTAGCACCTGGGTGGGCGGTGAAGGGGTAGCGGGCTGCGATCGTCTCTCACGTCACCAGGAGCGCCGCCCTGGGAGCGCCGCACCCCAGTGCGGCGAGGCCTATCCGCGACACGCAAGGTGGCGGTCGTCTGCGAGGCTGCGCCGCACTGGGGGTGATGCTTATTACGCCGGCCCTGAGATTCTGATTCCCGATTTTAGAGTGGTAACCGCGGATCGTGCGCAACTGCTTGAGGTAAAAACGCATCGTCTCGGCAGCTCGTTTGCGAAGCCCCAAAAGCTGACCGACCGGTATATTCGCAGGCTGCTCAGCTACAGTGATGCAACGCAGACTGATCTGAATCTGAGCTTTTTCTGCTTCTCATCGCTCGCTACGCACTGCCAATGCCTGGTCAGTGCAGTACCGCATCCAAGCTGTCAGCGCTCAGAATACGCTCTGACCAATCGAGCAGTGTGTCTGCGTCGGCCTCAGCAAGGCGTTGCCGCACCGACTCACTCGGGGGGCCGAATTTCCGTTCGATCTGACGCAAGAGAACTTTAGCTTCGCCCTGTTGCTCGCCCAGCGCGATTCCCTGCTGCCGCCCTTGCTCAATGTAGCGGTCGATGAAGGTTTGCATGATCGGGTCTCCGGTGGATGTCTGTTGCAGCAGCAGGCGGGCATCGTGCTCGTCCACGCGCTGGGTGCCTTGGACGTAGTATCGCAGGAGGGATTCGAGGATCTCCAGGGCGGTGGCCTTGTCGCCGACTTGCTCGATAAGGGCAAGCAGTTGGCGTAGCCGTTCGATCGGCTCATCGCTGTAGATCCAGCGCATGGCCAACTGGACCAGTCGGGTCAGCACCTCACCCTTGATCTCGGCATCGGTGCGGGCGGAGAGGTCGTGCAGCGCATAGGTGAACTGCGGAACAAAGGGAATCAGTGCATCCGGCAGTGGCGCGACCAGCTCGTGAAAGGTCCTTGGTACACGCCATTGCTCCTCCCCGTGGTAGATCACCAAGGGGTAGACCGGTGGGAGCTGCCGGGCACCGGGGTGCTGCTTGCGGAACTGATCGCCCTCGGCGCTGATGTAGCGCAGCAATTGCAGCAGGACCCAGTGTTCGGGGGCGCTCTTGTGCTCGAACAGCAGGTAAATTGCCACGCTTCCGTGACCGTACCGTACCCGGTAGACCAGATCCGAGTAGGTTGAGCGCAAATCCTTGGAGACGTAGGTGTCTTTGGCGATCTCCAAGGTGTCCAGGTCGATCGTCTGCAGGAGTTCCGCCGGCAGGTGGTGCCGCAGGAAGTCCTGGGCGATCTCGCGACGGCCGAAGCTCTCGCGAAAAAAGGCGTCGTGGGGTGTTGCGATCTTGTCCATGGCGTCAGAGGCTAATGATTTCCGGCTTGGGAGGCAAGCGCCGGTGCGGTTCGCCGCCCCGCCGCCGCTACGTCCGTTCCGCGGCCGCCATGTACCACATCCGATGCAATGCCTGGGAGTGGACCCGCTCCAGGTGGGGCGGGGACTTCGAGAGCCCCAAGTTCGGCTACGCTTATGGTTCGGCAGACGGTAGAGAGTCGCTCGCCGGCCCGATCCCCGTGCGGTGCGCGGTGGCTCCTGGGTCGATGCCGCGTTCTACATGCGCTGTGCGTTCCGCACAGCAGGGGCGATCCCGCGCGAAGGGCCGTGTTCTGGATCACCGCCCGGCAAGTGCCACCGAGACCCGGACCGTATTGCCGTTGCCCAGGTATTTCAAGGTATCGAAGCTCATCGCGCGGGTGATCGCGATGCCCCGCCCGTGCGGGTCGAAGGCGCGTTCCGGATCGAAGTCGAGATAGGCATTCCAGGCAGGTCAGCGATGAATTCGTCGTCCTCGACCACCAGGATGCGGGCGTTCTTCATAACAATGGGGTCTCGCTGTTGTTTCTATTCTTGGCGTTGATCCCAATCGGCTTTGAGCTCGAGGATGCGGGGCAGACAGCCCTCGAACGCCGCGATCAGGGACGGATCGAAATGACTGCCGGCGCCCGCGCGCAGGGTCGCCATGACCCGTTCCAATGGCCAGACCTCCTTGTAGGGCCGCTTCATACTAAGCGCGTCGAAGACATCGGCTACGGCGACGATCCGCGCCGATTCGGGAATGGCCTCCCCCGCCAGTCCTTCCAGGTAGCCGCTGCCGTCCCATCGCTCGTGGTGATAGCGCGCGATCTCGGCGGCCAACCGGAAGACCGGCGCCTCGCTGCTGGACAGGATCGCAAAACCGATCACACAATGGGTCTTCATCGCGGTCCATTCATCGGGATCCAATCTTCCGGGCTTGCGCAATATCGCATCGGGGATGCCGATCTTGCCGGTGTCGTGCATGGCTGCCGCCAGTTCCAACAGGTCGCACTCCGCCGGGGACCAACCGATGGTCGCGGCGAGCTCACGCGTATAGGCCGCCATGCGCCAGATATGCGCGCCGGTATCGGCATCGTTGTAATGCCCGGCCTTCCCGAGCATGAAGATCGCGTCACGGCTGCGCTTCTCCAATTCCTTGGTATTGACCAGCGACAGGTGGGTGCGCACCCGGGCCCGCACGATCCCCGCGCTCACGGGCTTGATCAGGTAATCGACCCCACCCGCGGCGAATCCGGCCTCCTCGTTTCCCACCTCCGACAAGGCGGTGACGAAGATCACCGGGATGGCTTCGGTGCGCGGATCGGCCTTGAGCGCCCGACAGACCGCGTACCCGTCCAGCTCGGGCATCTGAATGTCGAGCAGAATGAGGGCGGGTTGGTGCTTGACGGCCAAACCGATGGCCTCGGCGCCACTGCGGGCCAGCATCAGAGGATACTCGCCCGCCAGGATCGCGCGCAGGTTGGCGAGATTGGTGACCTCGTCGTCGACCAGCAGCAGGGGGCCATGCGTCATGGGTCTTTCCGAAAATTGCTCCCAAATCAGGAAAATAGTCCGAAAACGCGAAGCAAGAGGCCCTTTCTAGTGCGACCCGTCCAGGTCACGCAGCAGTGCCCGGATCAAGCCCTCGGCCCCGCGAAAATCGAACTCGGTCAACCGCGACTCGACTGCCGCCAGGGGCGCGACAGCAACCAGACCGGGCAACTGCGCGAGCAGCGAGTCGCAACGGTCTGGGTCGTTGTGGTCGAGGGCCAGCAAGAATTGATCCAGCAATGCACGCAGGCCGTCGGGCCCGGCAGCGGCAGACCTCGCCACGGCCTTGGGTCGCTCTGCCATGATCCCGGCCATGATCCCGGCGACGATCCCGGCGCAGACCTCGTCGATGGCGGTTTGCAGGGCCGCGGCCAACTCCCCGATCGGCTCTTCCCCCTTCAACCGCCGGTCCAGTTGCCGGGTCAATTCCAACACCCGCGGCAAGGCCAGACTACCCGCCACCCCGACGAGCTTGTGGGCAAGTGCCCCGGCCGCGGCCCGGTCCCCCTCCCGGCAGAGGGTCGCGATCTCCCGTCCGGCGCCGGCGTAGCAGGAGACGAACCGGTCGAGATAGGTCCGGTAGGTCTCGATCTTGCCCCATTGTTTGAGTCCCACCGCGAGGTCGATGCCGGGCCAGGCCGATGTCACCAGCGGCGGTGCCGCCAGGCCGGGCGCGAGGGGCGGTTCCGCCGGCTCCGTGGTCGGTGCCGGGGCGCCCGTCGGCGGTTGGGGCCGGCGGCCGGTCCAGTGTTGGATCAAGGCGATCATCTGGCCAACCTGGAACGGCTTGGCGATGAAATCGTCCATACCGGACGCCAGTGCGGCATCCCGCAACTCCTGGAAGGCCCCCGCGGTGAGGGCGAGGACCGGCAGGTCTCGCCAGCGCGCGTCCGCACGCAACCGGCGGGTCGCCGCGTAGCCGTCCAGGCGCGGCATCTGCACGTCCATCAGCACGAGGTCGACCCCGGCCGGATGGTCCTCCAACCAGTCCAGGGCCGCCTGACCGTCGCCGGCCAAGTGGACGAGGGCACCCTCGACTTCCAGAATCCGCTTCGCCAGCTCCCGGTTGACGTCACTGTCATCGACCACCAGCACCCGCAACCCGGGAAGGCGCGGCCGGTGGGTCGCCATCGGCACGGGCGGCGCCTGGCCCTGTCCCTGCCGACGCCGACTCAGTGCCTCGCCGACCGCGTTGTACAGGGCGGAGGGCGTGACCGGCTTGCTGAGCAGGGCGTCCGCCACGGCGAGGCCGGGCTCGCCCAGGAGTGCATCCTGCGCGTAGGCGGTGACCATGATGACGATGGGCGGTCGCTGCGATTCATCGATCCGCTGCCGCACCGCGTCGCGGATCGACCGGGCGGTGGTCAGTCCGTCTTGTCCCGGCATCTGCCAGTCGAGCAGCATGGCGTCATAGCACCCCTGCCCATCCAGCCGCGCCAGGGTCCGCACCAGGGCGTCCGGGCCTGAGGTCACCAGGTCGGCGGTCCAGCCCAGGGCGGCGGCGGTGTTCACCAGCGCGGCCCCGGCCGGCGCGCTGTCGTCGGCCACCAACAGGTGGAGCCGCGTCAACCCCGGCGGAGTGGCGGTCGCGGCCTGATCGCACCGCAACGGCAGCACGAACCAGAACTCGCTGCCCTGGCCGGGCACACTCTCGACCCGCAACTCGCCCCCCATCAGGGCGACCAATTGCCGGCTGATGGCCAGCCCCAGCCCGGTGCCGCCGAAGCGGCGGGCGATGCTGCTGTCAGCCTGGCTGAAGGGGGCGAAGATCCGCTCCTGCTGGTCAGTGGCGATACCGATGCCGGTATCGCGTACCGCGAACCGCAGGCGCACATCCGACCCCTGCACCGAGTCCAGGTCGATGCGCAGTTCGACCTCACCGCGTTCGGTGAACTTGACGGCGTTGCCGAGCAGATTGATCAGCACCTGCTCGAGGTGTCCCGCATCGCCGGTCAGGGTGTCGTAACGCCAGGAGGGATGAGGGGAAATGACCAGATCCAACTGCTTGTCGCGCGCGGCCGCGGCCACGATGGCGCCGAGATTATCCAGCAACCCGGACAGCCGGAAGGGCGCGGATACCGTCTCCAGCCGGCCGGCCTCGATCTTGGAGAAGTTCAGGATGTCGTTGATGAGTGTCAGCAGCGAGCGGCCGGCGTTGCGAACCTTCAGCACCAGGTCAAGCGCCGCGGCGTCGAGCGGCTGCCGCTCCAGCAGATAGCAGAAGCCGAGCACCGCGTTCATCGGCGTGCGGATCTCGTGGCTCATATTGGCCAGGAACGCGGACTTCATGCGCGTCGCCTGTTCTGCGACAGCCCGTGCCTGCAACAACTCGGCCTCGGCCGCTTTGCGCGCGGTGACATCGACATAGGCGATGAGCATCCCATAGTCGGGATGCGGATAGGGCGTGGCGTTGACCGAGAGCCACACCACGCCATCCGGGCGGAGGATGCCCATCTCCACGTCGCGCACCGTCAGACCCTCGACCGCGGCGCGCACGCTGGCGAACTCCGCTGGCGGCATGGGGGTCCCATCCGGACGGACGATCGCCCACTCCTCGCCGTCATAGGTGCGGCGGAACTGTTCATCCCGCGCGATCCCCAGCAGGACCTCCGAGGCCCGATTGCAGTCGACGATCTGACCGGCCCGGTCCGTGACGGCGATCCCGATCGGCAGGAGGTCATACATGGTGCGCAGCTTGGTCTCGGAGGCCTGAAGCTCCGCAGTCCGGGCCGCGACCAAGTCTGCCAAGTGCGCCTGCTGGTCCTGGAGGGCGAGTTGCGCCTCCCGGGCCTCGGTCGCGTCGTGCAGGCTCACCACGATGCCGAGCACGGCCCCGTCTTCTCCCCGGAAGGGACTGTAATCCGCCTCCAGCCAGCGCACCCGGCCGTCGGCTCCGGTGCTGCGGATGCTGAAGCGCTGGGCCTGACCAGCCAACGCGGACTCCAGATGGGGACTCATCTCCGCATAGGTCTCAGCGCCCACGACCTCGCGCAGCAGCCGTCCCTGCAACTGGTCTTGGCTGGATTGGCGTAGCGCGGCATAGGCGCGGTTGATCAACCGGAAGCGCAGGTCCCGATCGATGAAGACCAGCATCGCGCTGGAGGTCTCGACGATCTGCTGGTAACGACGCAGGTCCAGCTCCGCCTGTTTGCGTTCGGTGATGTCCTCGGAAAAGATGACGATCCCACCCACGGCGCCGTCGCTGCGGTGCCAGGGTCTCACCTCCCATCGCACCCAGTGCACGCTGCCGTCCTGCCGCTCGAAGGGCTCTTCCTCGGCGCGGATCACCTCACCGGCCAGGCAGCGCCGGTGCACCTCCCGCCACGACTCCGGAATCTCGGGGAAGACCTCGTAATGGGAAAGCCCGATGATGTCGCGGCCCCCCAGTCCAAAGTCATTCAGCCAGCGTTGGCTGACCGCCAGGTGGCGTAGGTCGCGGTCCAACATCGCCAGGGCGGCGGGGGCGTGCTCGATGAAGATCCGCAGTTGCTCTTCCCGCTCGGCGAGCGCGGCTTCGGCGCGTTTGCGCTCGGAGATGTCACGCACGACGCTCAGCATGCAGGGCTTGCCGCCGAACAGGGACCTGGTCGCGCTGACCTCGACCGGGATGGGGCGTCCCTGAGCATCCTGATGCATGGCCTCGAAGGTGGCGGCACCCTCCTGCTGCAACAACGCGAGGCGCTGCGGGACATTGACGACATCCTCGGGCCTATCGATGTCGCGAATATGCAAGGTCAGGAAGGTCTCCCGATCGTATCCGTACCGTCGGCAGGCCTGGTCGTTGACCGCGAGGAAGCGCCCTTGCAGATCCAGGATAAAGATCGCGTCCATGACGTTGTTGACGATCCCGCGATAGCGTTCCTCGCTCTCCTGGAGGGCCGCCTGGGCCTGCTTGCGCGCGCTGATATCCTGCATGGTGGCCACGCGGTACTGGACCTGGCCGTCGGGGGCAAAGACGCTGACCAGGTCCATCTGCACCTCGAAGGTCGAGCCGTCCCGGCGCCGCATCCTGGCCTCGTAGCGGGTGCGGCCCGACCGGTCCGCCAGGGCGATATGTTCCCGCAGCAACCCCAGGTCCTCGGGGGCATAAACGGACGCGATCGGCTGCCCGGCGATCGCCGCGGGGACCGCGCCGAGCAGGTTTGCGAAGGCCGGGTTGCAGGCGCAGATGGTATTGGTCTGCGGATCGCCGATGCCGAGGCCATGGGCACAGTGTTCAAAGGCACCCGCCCAGAGGCGCAGTTCAGTGATGTCATTGACCATGGCCAGGGCGTGCGTGAGGGTCCCGCCGGCATCGCGGATGGCGGTGACCGTAACCTCCGCGACCAGGGTATGGCCGTCGCGGTGACGGTAGTGCGTCTCGCGCCGGTAGCTCGGGAACTCGCCGGCCAGCAGCCGGGCGAACATCAGGGTCTCCTGTTCCTGGTCGGCCGTCATGACGAATTCGCTGAAGTGGCGCCCGATCAGGCCCGGCAGTTCCCCCTGGTAGCCGAGCATCGCCAGCAGGGCCGGGTTGATCAGCGCCAGCCGGCCGTCGCGGTCCCGCAGGCTGATACCGGCCGGGGACGCCTCGAACATGGCGCGCATGAGACCCTGTTCGCGTAACTGCTGCCGGGTATCGCGCAGCGCCTGACCCTGCTTGGCGATGGTCTGGCGCAACAGGCGCAAATGGACATCGTGGATGTCCCGCAGGAGGTTCTTCCGGCTGAGAATCCCGACCAGGCGCCCGGCACCGTCCGCCACTGCCAGGTGCCGGACCCCCGCGGCGCGCATCCGCGGGGCCGCCTCGTAGGCGAACGCTTCGGGGCAAATCGTCTGCACCGGCTGGGACATGACCGCGGCCACCGGGGTGGTTTGCAGGTCCAGGTCGAGCGCGGCCAGCCGGATGGCATCGCGTTCGGTCAGGATGCCGAGTGCCCGCTCCCGCTCGGCCATGATCACCGAACTGATGTGCCGATCGGCCATCAGGGCCAGGCACTCGGCAATCGTGGTCCCCGGCGGCACTGTCGCCGGCTCGCGGGTCATCAGGTCGGCGACGGTGCGCGGTCCCTGAAGCTCCGCGACCCCCAGTGCCTGGGCGAAGTCGGTCTCGGACAGGACCCCATAGAGCCGGCCCGCCGCATCCGTCAGCACCAGGTGCCGCACCCCATGGCCCGCCATGCGGGCATAGCCGTCGATGAAGGTCATCTCCGGGGGGGCGGTGAGCAAGTCGGCGGACATGAGCGCGCGCAGCGGTGTGGCGGGGCTGTAGGTGCCGGCCGCGATCAGCCCCAGTGCATCGCGCTCGGTGAAGAGGCCGACCGGGGTGTCGCCGTCGAGGATCACCACCGAACTCAGGCGGCGTTCCCCCATGCCCGCGACGGCCAGGGAGACCGGGTCCTCCGGGGCGAGGACGAGGGGGCTCTGCGCTTGACACAGCGTCGCGAGCGTGAGCGTTTCGATCATGTCTCTCCCCCTGTTCTCTTGCCTACACCCTACTGATTATACGTGTGATACCGCTCAAGGCTGAGCCGCGCAGTGAGTCTCCACAGGATGCGTTGTGCCCGGACCGTCCAGCGCGCGCCAGCCGCCCATGACCCGGTCGATCTACAGGTCTGAATCTCGCCCCGCAGGCCGCTGGTCCGCACAGCGGACCCTACAGGGAGCGGCGACTCAATCCGCCGCCGTCGGGTGCCGACGCGCCAAGCGTGGCTCCCGTAGGGTCCGCTGTGCGGACCAGCCGCTCGCTGTACCGTCGGCACGCGGTACCAGGCGCCGCACTGGGGTGCGGCGCCCCCGGTGCCGCTCAGCGTGTCGGGGGCGGCAGGGGCAGTAGCCCGGCCGGTCCCTGCGGCTCAGGGGGCATGGACGGCAGGCCCTCGGGCAGCGGTTCCATGCGGGGTGGGACGGGGCGGGGTGGGGCGGTGCGGGGGCGCTCGCCGCCGGGGCCGCCGGCGCCGCCGGCCAGGGTGCCGGCGAGGGTGCTTGCGAGGGTCTGCAGGCGGCCGTCGAGGTCGACCTTCCAGTCCGGGCCCAGGGGCAGGAGTGAGACGACCTCGACGCGCTCCACGGCCGTGGCGCCGCTGCCCTGGGTGAGGCGGATCAGTACGTGCAACTGCTCGCCCTCGCGCAGCACGCCGATGGGGGCGAGCGCGCTGAAGCGCGGCGCGGCCTCGGGCTCGCGGGCGCTGATCAGGCGGGCGAAGCGGGTCAGGAAGTCGGCGGGGTCGGCGGCGGCGGCCAGGGGGTAGCTCGCATCCCGTCCGAAGGTGGCGTTGAGCAGGGTGCGGGTGCCGCGCGCCTGTTCGTCCTTGAGGCGCGGCATCACGAGTTCCTTGAAGCGCGCCAGCGCGCTCGGGTGCAGCCAGGCGGGGGCGGCGGCGAAGCCCTTGTCTTTCAAGGCGGTGAGATAGGCGGTCGCGGTCTCCGTGGCGGTTTTGGTGGTGGCCGCGTCGACCACCGGCTGGGCGGTCGGGGCGGCCTTGCCCTCGCCGGGTTTGCCCTTGGCCTGGGGGTCGGCCGGGGCCGCGGCCTTGGGCTTGCCCTCGGGCCTGGCGGCGGGGGCGCCGGCGTCTTTCGGTGCGCCGGTAGCGTCCTCCCGGCGCTCGGCGCCCTGGCCCGGCGTGTCCGGCGCAGCACTGGCCGCCAGTGGCGCCAGGATCAGTAATACCAGCAGAGGCAGGGTATAGCTCGTCATCTCAGGTGCTCCCCTTGGTAGTCGAATGCCAGATGCCGCAGGCGGTAGCCGCTTCCCGCCGACTGGAGTCCAAGGCTTGCGCCTTGGCGCTCTCTTCCAAGGCTGAAGCCTTGGACTCCACAGCGTTGGCGTGTTGCTCCAAGGCTGAAGCCTTGGACTCCACTTTAGCGTTGGCGCGGTGCTTCACCGCATGGCAGCGAGGTGTCGCGGACGTGCGGACGCGCTAGCATACCGCGACCAGCGCCGGCCGCTCGCCGGTCGCGTCTCAAGCCGCGCCGATACCCTATGAATCAACCCCTGATCCTCGCCTCCACCTCGCCCTTTCGCCGCGCCCTGCTGGAGCGGCTGGGGCTGCCCTTCACGACCGTGGACCCGGCGGTCGCGGAGGAGCGCCGACCCGACGAGCCGCCCCAGGTAATGGTGCTGCGCCTGGCCGAGGCCAAGGCGGTGGCGGTGGCGGCGGCGCACCCGGAGGCGATCATCATCGGCTGCGATCAGGTCGCCTGCATCGACGACCAGGTGCTCGGCAAGCCGGGCGACCGGGCGCGGGCCATCGCCCAACTGGAGCTGGCGTCCGGGCGCACGCTCAAGTTCCAGACCGGCCTCTGTGTGCTCAACGCCATCACCGGGCGCACCCAGACCCTGGTGGAGCCCTTCCACGTCCATTTCCGGCGCCTGACGCGGGCGCGCATCGAGACCTACCTGGACCGCGAGCAGCCCTGGGGTTGCGCCGGCAGCTTCAAGTCGGAGGGGCTGGGGATCGCCCTCTTCGCGCGCCTGGAGGGGGAGGACCCCAGCGCCCTGATCGGCCTGCCGCTGATCCGGCTGATCACGCTCCTGGAGTCCGAGGGGCTGGACCCGCTCGCGTAGGGTCCGGCTTCAATGATCTGTTTTTCTTTGTGTTCTTTGTGTCTTTGTGAGAGCGATCCCCGGATTTTGGTTCAATGATTGCTTCCAATGGCCTGATCGGCGAAGATTTCGCATTGATCGCTCCTGGCCGCGCGCCGGCCATTGCACACCCGGGGGGGAATTGCGACCATGACCGAGGCTTCTTCAATCGTTACTATTCATTTGGCGGGCCGCCGGCGCGCCTTGCTGTCCCTGGTCGGGGTCTTGACCTTGATCGGCGTGCTGTCACTGGGGGGCTGCGGCGGGGGCGCCGACAAGCGGGAGGCGGCCCTGGACAAGGGGCCGGCGACCTATGGCTCGGGCGAGTTCCCGATGCCGTCGCAGATCGAGCCGAACGTGAACTTCTGGCGCAACGTCTACGGGGTCTGGGGCCGCAACCAGGTCGCCTTCCACGACGACGAGCACATGGGCGTGATCTACGAGGTCGCGGAGCTGCCCGGTGCCACCCAGGAGGGGTACAGCGAGATGCAGCGGGCCTTCGTGCGCGACCGTCTGGACTATTACCGGGACCAGGTGCGCGGCCTGGAGCAGCGCCTGTCCAGCAACCAGACCCTGAGCCCGCAGGACCGGGTGCTGCTGGCCAAGTTCGAGCAGGACGGCGGCGCCCGCGGTGTCTACGGGGCCGCGGAGCGGGTGCGGATGCAGCGCGGCCTGCGCGACCGCTTCCGGCGCGGGTTGGAGATCAGCGGGCGTTACGACAAGGCCTTCCGCGAGGCCATGCGCAGCGCCGGGCTGCCGGAGGACCTGGCCTATCTGCCCCACGTGGAGTCGTCCTTCCAGACCAACGCCGTCTCCAGCGCGGGTGCTACCGGGGTCTGGCAGTTCATGCCGGCCACCGGGCGGGTCTTCATGAACGTCAACGGCGCGGTCGATGACCGTATGGACCCCATCCTGTCCGCCCACGGGGCCGCGCGCTATCTCTCGCAGGCCTACAAGCGGCTGGGCAGTTGGCCGCTGGCGGTTACCAGCTACAACCACGGCCAGGGCGGCATGGCCAATGCCAAGGCCCAGTTTGGCCAGGACTTCGGCAGCATCGTCAAGAACTACCAGGGCAAGGCGTTCAAGTTCGCCTCGCGCAACTATTACGCGGAGTTCCTGGCCGCCCGTGAGGTGGCCGGCCATCCGGAACGCTATTTCCCGGAAGGGGTGCGCTACGAGTCGCCCTGGCCCCACGAGCGCCTGGTGCTGGCTAGTGCCATGCCGGCCGATCACGTGGCGCGTCACTATGGTGTCTCCAGCGGGAGCCTCGCCGGCCTGAACATGCACTGGCGCGGCGCGGCCCGCGACGGCCGGACCGCGCTGCCCGCCGGCAGTACGGTGTGGCTGCCCGCGGGCAGCAAGAGCCGGGTCGCCGGGTCGCCGCCGTCCTACGCCAGCGGGGCCTTTGCCGCGCGCGCCGAGTCCAAGCCCATGGCCGAGCCGCTGGCCGCGGCGACCGCGATGGCCTTCCAGGCGACGGAGGCCGAGCCGGCCTTCGCCGAACTGCCGTCGCGCAGCCCGGCCTATGCCGCGCCGGCGCCGCGCACCGAGCCGCGGGTGGCTATGGTCGAACCGCGCCCCCGGGTCGCGCCGTGGCCGGCCCGCGACGAACCGAGCATGGCGCCCCGCGCGGCAATGGACGAGGAGCCGGACGAGCGCGCGGCGCCGCGGGCCACGCGGACCAGGCCCACCTGGGCTGAGGCCAGGGCCGCCAGGGCCGCCAAGGCCAGGGCCAAGGCGGAGTCCAGGGCCGAGGCCGAGGCCCTGATCGCCAAGTCGCAGTCCAAGCCCGCCAAGGCCGCGCCGAAGGGCGCCAAGGCCGAGACCAAGGTCGCCAAGGCGGACCCGAAGTCGGCCAAGGGCGACGCCAAGACCGCCAAGGCCGACGCGAAATCCGGCAAGCCGGACGCCAAGACCGCCAAGGCCGACGCCAGGACCGCCAAGGCCGATGCGAAGTCCGGCAAGGCCGACGCCAAGACCGCCAAGGCCGATGCGAAATCCGGCAAGGCCGACGGCAAGACCGCCAAGGCCGATGCCAAGGCCGATGCGAAGGCTGAAGCGAAGGGCGGCGACAAGTCGGGCAAGACGGCCAAGGCGGACGCGAAGTCCGGCAGTTCCAAGTACCACGTGGTGAAGGCGCAGGAGACCCTGTTCCGCGTCGCCAGCGGTAACGGGATCTCGGTGGCGGAACTGCGGCGGCTGAACAAGCTCGGCCCCAACGACAACAGCGTCCGCCCGGGGCAGAAGCTCAAGGTCGGGACCTGAGTCGGCCGTCCCGACTGCCGCGCGGCGGTCGGGGGTTGCAATTGCGCGAATGCCGGCTTCGGCCAGGTGTAGGTCGCCCTTCAGGGCGACCAGGCGTTTGCGCGGTCGGTCGCCCTGAAGGGGCGACCTACAACCCGCCCCGGTATCCGCCGCCCGCGACGCCTGGCCTTGCCGTGTAGGTCGCCCTTCAGGGCGACCAGGCGTCGGTGCGGTCGGTCGCCCTGAAGGGGCGACCTACAACCCGTCCCGGCATCCGCCGCGCGCGGCGCCCTTCGATGGTATCCTTACCGGTTAGCCTCCGCCCATCGACCACGATCTCCAGGACCACCCCCATGAAACCCATGCCGCTGCTGCTGCGCAAAGATCAGGAACGCCGCCTGCTCGCCGGCCATTGCTGGGTCTACAGCAACGAGGTGGATACCCAGGCGACCCCGCTCAAGGACCTGACCCCGGGCGCGCCGGTGGAGGTCCTGAGTGACCACGAGCGCTGGATCGGTCACGGCTATGTCAACCCGCACTCCCTGATCTGTGCCCGCCTGGTCAGCCGGGAGCGCAACCGCCCTCTGACCCCGACCCTGTGGCTGGCGCGGATCCATGACGCGCTCGCCTTGCGCGAACGCCTGTACCAGCGCCCCTTCTACCGCCTGGTCTTCGGTGAGAGCGACGGCCTGCCGGGGCTGGTCGTCGACCGCTACGCCGACCTGCTCGCGGTCCAGTTCACCACCGCCGGTATGGAGCGGGTGCGCGCGGAGGTCCTGGCCGCGCTGGAACAGGTGCTCAAGCCCACGGCCATCGTGCTGCGCAACGACAGCTCGGCGCGCGAACTGGAAGGCCTGACCCTGGGCGTGGAAACGGTCCTGGGTAACCCGGGTGACGCCCTGATCCTGACCGAGCACGACCTCGACTTCGAGATTGCCCCGCTCACCGGGCAGAAGACCGGCTGGTTCTTCGACCAGGCCGAGAACCGCACCCGGCTCGCCCGCTACGGGGTGGGCGAGCGGGTGCTGGACGTGTGCAGCTATGTCGGCGCCTGGGGGCTGCGGGCCGCCGCGCTGGGGGCCCAGGACGTGACCTGCGTGGACAGTTCCCAGTCGGCCCTGGAGCGGGTGGGGGCCAATGTGCAACGCAACGGCTTCGGCGGGCGCGTCCACACCGTCCAGGGTGACGCCTTCGAGGTCCTGCGGACGCTGCGCGACGAGGGACGGCAGTTCGACACCCTGATCCTGGACCCGCCGGCCTTCATCAAGCGCAAGAAGGACGAGAAGGAGGGGGTGCAGGCCTATGCCCGGCTCAACCGGCTCGGGATCGAACTCCTGGCCCCGGGCGGGCTCCTGGTCACCTCCTCCTGCTCCTTCCACATGAACCGCGATGCCTTCCTGCGCACCGTGCAGCAGGCCGGGCGGCGCGCCGGACGCTTCCTGCAACTCCTGGAGACCGGCCAACAGGGGCCGGACCACCCGGTTCATCCGGCGATCCCGGAGACTGCTTATCTGAAGACCCTGTTCCTGCGCGTTCTGCCGGGGGCCTGAATTTCAGATTTAAGATTGTTTCTTCTCAGCGCGTTACCTACAATTCCCGATGTTGTTTCCAGTCTCGGCACCGGCCGCCAATCTGGGGGGACCAGACCCATGTGTGACGCCTGCACCATCAGTACCACCGCTCCCGCACCCGCGGGCCGCCCGCGGCCCCGCCGGTCCCGGGCCGGCCGCCTGGGCCGCGCCTTGGCGGGCGCGCTCGCCCTGGCCTATGCCCTGACCCTGGGCGGCTGCGGGGGTGGGGAGACCGCCAAGACCACCGGCTATGCCGACCGGGTCCTGGTCAAGAAGTCACAGCGCAAGCTGCAATTGCTCAAGAACGGTAAAGTGCTCAAGGAGTACCGTATCGCGCTGGGCGACAATCCGTTCGGCCACAAGATCCAGGAAGGCGATGAGCGCACCCCGGTGGGGGACTATGTACTGGACTGGCGCAACCCGCGCAGCAACTATCACAAGGCGCTCCATGTGTCCTACCCCAACGAGCAGGATCAGCGGGTCGCCCAGGCGCTGGGGGTGAGCCCCGGCGGCATGATCATGGTGCACGGGCTGCCCAACTATGTTACGTCTCCGGTCGTCCGGGCTGAGTATCAGCGGCGGGATTGGACCAACGGCTGCATCGCCGTCAATGATCACGAGATCGACGAGATCTGGCGGCTGGTCCGCGATGGAACCCCGATCCGCATCCAAGAGTGAGTGGGCACCGGGCCCGCCGCGGACGCGCCGATGCGCCCGCGCCGGCCGGCGCGGCCCGCGCCCCGTCTGGCGCCTGGGCAGTGGCCGTGCGATCATCGCGACAGGTAGCGCGACCCCGCCCGGGGTCGGCCGGATGCGCGGTGGGGAGTGATGACAGGCAGCACGATCTTTCATGCCCTTGGGTTGCACATGCATCAGCCGCCGGGAAACCTGCGGCTGCTGATCGAGGCCAATCCCTGGGAGGCGGAGCAGATTCTCCGCTGCTATGAGCGTCCGGTCCGGTACGCGGCGCGCTACCCTGACGTGGCCCGCCTGCACATCGGCTTTTCCGGCGTCCTGCTGGATCAACTGCTGGATCCGGACATCGTCGATCGCTATCGCCACATCCTGGACATCCCCGAGATGCTTGACCGCTATGCCCGGGCGGACAACATCGAACTGATCGGTACGGGCCATTACCACCCGATCTTCCCCCTGATCCCTCAGGCCGACTGGCCCGAGCAGTTGGAGCGTGAGCGCCTGGTCATGCTGCGGGCCTTCGGTCGCACCCCGCGGGGCTTCTGGCCGCCGGAGATGGCCTTCACCATGGACATGATCCCGGCGCTGGTGGACGCCGGCTATGAATACCTGGTGGTGGACGGGGTGCATGTGCGCCCGGAGGACGGCATCAGCGACGTCTTTCGCCCCTATCAGGCCTGCCACGACGGCGTCTGCATCACCGTGGTGCCGCGTGACCGCGACGTCTCCACCGCGCAGGAGAGCGGGCTCGACGCCAACTGGTTCCAGAACGAGGTGCGCTGGCGTACCGGGGGTTCGCCGCGTCCGCACGAGGCGCGCCTGGTCACCACCTGGTCCGACGGTGAGAACGGGGGCTGGTTCCGCCAGTCCGACGAGGGGTCCGGGTTCTTCGGGCACTTCTTCGCCCCCTATATGGAGCACTTCCGGGGCGGCGAGTATCCGGTCACCCCGGTCTCGCTCGGTCCCTATCTGGCGAGTAACCCACCGGTCGCGCGCGCCCAGGTCCAGACCGGGGCCTGGAACGTCGGCGCCACGTCCGCCTACGATTTTTCGCACTGGTCCGGCAGCGATCAGCAGCGGGCGGCGGCGACCGAGGTCAGCCACCTGAGCGCCCGTTACTGGGACCTGCGCGAACGACTGCCCGCCGGGTACCCGAGCGCGCCCCTGGAGCGGGCGCGCAACCTGATCCTGGAGGCCGAGACCAGTTGCTTCCTGTTCTGGGGGCCAGCCTGGATTCCCCATCTCTACGAGCGCACCGTGCCGGCCGCCGCGGAGTTGGATGCGGTCGAAGAGTCCTTGAGGCCCGTGCGTTCCGCCGGCGCCGCGCCGCGGCCCGACGCGGCCCCCGCTGCCGTCGCGCCACCCGACGCGGCCCCGGTTGCACCCCCTTTCGTACCCCCGGCCACCGCGGTCGCGGACTCCGCGGACTCACCGGTGCCGGTGTCCGTCGAGCCGCAAGGCCCAGGGCGGGCTGCGCCCGCGGTGACGCTTGCGGTCGCGGTGGTAGCGCCCACCCAGAGCACCGCCGGCGCGTCCTCGCCCCCGCCCGCGGCGCTGCCTGGCAGCGATGAACGCGGGCCCGGACGGACGTCCGGGCGCTGACGGACGGTGACCGCCTTGGGTGCGGGGGCCGGCCGTCCGTGTCGGAGCCCATGAGCACCAGCCTGCGGGGATCTGCCGTGGACGCCCCTGAGCCCCTGCTCGAGGTTGCGGATGCCGCTGCGGACACGGTGGCCTGGCCGCCCGGTCCGGCGGTTGACGCAGACGCCGACCTGACGGTGCGGTTCACGCCGTCGGGCGCGGCCTTGTCCCCCAACTTCCCCGGTCGGGATCCCGGGACCGGCCTGGTCCTCTACGGTCACGACGGCACCCTGCACGCGCACTGGCGCCTGGAAGCGAACGATCTGGAGCGGGCCGGCGGCAGCTTCCCGTCGGCGGGCGGCCGTCCCCTGCCGGTGGTGCGCCTGTGCCGAGTGCGCCCCGATGGGGGTTCGGACCAGGTGAATCAGGTCGATCTGCAGGCCCGCGTGCGTGAGGGTGTCGGCGAGGCCGGGTTCGCGGTGGCGGCGGATCACGGCCGCTATCACGCCGAGCTTGGTCTGACCAATGGGGACGGCGGCTGGTTGATGCTGGCCAGGTCCAATGCGCTGGACAATGTGTCGCCGGTCGGGGTCGACCTCGCCGGCCTGGAGGCGGCCCCGTGCGCGGCGCTGGCCGCGTCCGGACCCGCGGTCCCGGTTCCGACGGTGCCCACCTCGGTGTCCCTTGCGGGACCTTCGTCATTGGTGCCGTCGCCGGGACTCCTCGGCACCGACGACCAGGAGCCGGCGCTGGCACTGGCGCCGGGAACACCAGAGGCCCCGGCGGGGCCGTTCCCGCTGGTGGCGCCCGCCCTCCCCCCACCCTGGGCGGCTGCCGCGGTGCCGGCCTTGCCGGGTCAGGCCCCTTGGTATGGACCCGCTGGAGCGGTCGCGGTCGCGGTCGCAGCGGCTCCGGGTCTGAACCTGATGCTCGGGCTGCCGCGTCTGGACCGCGATGTCCCGCTGCCGGCCGACGCCGCGCCGGGCGCCCCTGACCGGGACGGCCGCGGGACGCCGTCGCCCCCGCCCGTCTTGGTTCTGAGTGTCTTGGAGCTGCGGGGGCTGCGCCTGCCGGCCCCCGGTGAGCCGGTGCCGGTGCCGGACGATCCCGCCGCGGCTCGCCCTGCGCCCAACCCGATCCCCACTGACACTGATCAGATCCCTACCGATCCGCTCACGGGCGCCCCGGCCGCGCCCGGTCTCGATTGGACCTTGCACTACGGCCAGGCGCCGCGCCGGCACGGGGTTCTGGAGGTGGAGGCGGAGTTGCACATCCGCGGGCAGGCGGCACCGGGCAGTCTGGTCGATCTCTTCGGCCACCCCTTCCGCATCGGTCCCGGGGGGCGCTTTCAACTGGTGGTGCGGGTGGACGACCCGTCCCTGGTGCGCTCGGCACTGTTTCTCAACCCGCCGCCCGAACTGTCCAGGTCGCGCGACGACTGAGGTTGGGAAGGCGCGCGGCCAGGTTCGGCCAAGACTCCCAACGGGTATACTGCCTGCTTCGCGGACCTTAAGGGGCGGGGCAGGGCAGGGGCGCGCGGCTCGTCACGGCGCTCCTCGATCGACCCGAAGGACCGGATAACCCGGCGGCGGTCACGGCCGTCACCCACTCACGAGCCATCCCACAGGGGGCAGGGCGTATGTACATCGCCATGGTCAGCGCCGAGTGCGCGCCGATCGCCAAGGCCGGCGGTCTCGGGGACTTCGTCCAGGGTCTGGCGCGGGAACTGCAAATCCGCGGCAATCAGGTCGAGATCTTCCTTCCCAAGTACGACGTGCTGCGCTATGACCGCATCTGGGGCATGACCAAGGTCCACCGCGACCTGTGGGTGCCCTATTATGACCAATGGGTTCACTGTGACGTGGAGTACGGCGAGGTCGACGGTCTCAAGTGTTATTTCATCGACGAGCACGCGCGGGAGAACTTCTTCCGGCGCGGCAAGATCTACGGGGAGCCGGACGACGCCAACCGCTTCGCCTTCTTCTGCCGGGCGATCCTGGAGTTCATGCTCAAGTCCGGCCGGCACCCGGACGTGATCCACTGCAATGACTGGCAGACCGGGCTGGTCCCGGTGCTGCTCTATGAGGTCTACCAGTCCCTGGGGATGAACCATACCCGCGCCTGCTACACGCTGCACAATATGGGACACCAGGGCGTAACGGGGGAGTACGTCCTGCGCCAGGTCGGCCTCAAGCCCGAGCGCCTCATGACCATGGAGCGGCTGCTCGACCCGGTCAATCACCGGGCGGTGAACCTGATGAAGGGCGGGATCGTGTTCACCAACTTCGTCACCACGGTCTCCCCGCGCTATGCCTGGGAGATCCAGCATACCGACCAGGGCATGGGGCTCCAGGGGCTGCTCCAGTATTACGACCGCAAGTTCGGCGGCGTCCTGAACGGCATCGACTATTCAGTGTGGAACCCGGAGCTGGACAGCCACCTCCCGCTGCCCTATGGCCCCGACAGCCTGCCGCAGAAGGCCGCGAGCAAGAAGGCCCTGCGCCGGCGTCTGGGGCTGGATGACGTCTTCAAACCGATCATCGCGGTGGTCAGCCGTCTGGACCGTCAGAAGGGCGTGGACCTGATCCGCCGGGCCATCTATTTCGCACTGGAGAGTGGTTGCCAATTCGTGCTCCTGGGCTCGGCCCCGGAGCCTGCGGTGAATGACCAATTCTGGCGGATCAAGCGGGAAATGGACGCGAGCCCCGACTGCCACCTGGAACTCGGCTATGACGAAGAACTGTCGCACCTCATCTATGCCGGCTCCGACATGATCCTGATCCCCAGCGTCTACGAGCCCTGCGGCCTGACCCAGATGATCGCGATGAAATACGGCGTGGTCCCCATCGTGCGCCGGGTCGGCGGACTGGCCGACACCGTATTCGACGCCAACTACTCGGACAAGCCCTTCGAGGAGCGCAACGGCTACCTGTTCGACGACCTGACCGAGTCCGCCATGGAGGCCGCCATGGGCCGCGCCATCGGCCTGTGGTTCCGCTTCCCGGAATACTTCCGGCAATTGCGCGTCAACGGCATGCGCGCCGATAATTCCTGGAACCGGCCGGGGCAGTCGTATCTCGACATCTATCATCACCTTCGCCAATGATTTTCAGTAGCGACTCAAGAGTACGCTAAACACGAAGACAATCGTTGTCGTTGTCGTTGTCGTTGTCGTTGTCGTTGTCGTATTCGTAATCGTGTCGTAATCGGAGAACCGATGCAATTTGGTCACGAGCAACTCGATGTCTACTGCCTGGAAGCCTGTAAAGTGCTGACTGCTGTTGAAATTGTTGGCAAATCGTTCATTTGCTGACAATAACTCTTTCCGAGTTCATCCAACCACATGCACCGCTCCCACCCCCACACCCCCGTTCTTCCCCAGGCACTCTATCGTGCCGAACAGGTCCGCGCCCTGGACCGCGCCGCCATCCAGACCCACGGCATCCCTGGGATCGAGCTGATGAACCGGGCCGGGCACGCCGCCTATGAGTTGCTGCGCGCCCGCTGGCCTTTGAGCGAGCGGCTGACGGTCCTCGCTGGCTTGGGCAACAACGGCGGCGACGGCTATGTCATCGCCCGCCTGGCGCGGGCGGACGGCCTGGTGGTGCGGGTGCTGCAACTCGGCGATCTCGGCCGGGTCGGCGGCGACGCGGCCCTGGCCCTGGCCGCCTATCGGGACTGCGGCGGTGCCATCGAGCCCTTCGCGGGGCTGCCGGAGGGTTCGGGCGTCGTCATCGACGCGCTCTTCGGGACCGGACTCGATCGGCCGGTCACCGGTCCCTGGGCGGCGGCCATCGACGCGGTGAACGCCGCGGGCGCCCCCGTGCTCGCCATCGACATCCCCTCCGGCCTGCATTCCGACACCGGCGCCGTGCTCGGGGTTGCCGTGCGCGCTTGCGCGACCATCAGCTTCATCGGCCTCAAACAGGGCCTCTTCACCGGGGCCGGGCCGGAGCACTGCGGTTGTGTCCACTTCAGCGACTTGGGCGTCCCAGCGCTCGTGTACGACGCGGAGCCCCCCGCCGCGCGCCGGATCGACTGGGTCCAGGAGTCCGGTCGCCTGCGACCGCGGCAGCGCGGCGCCCACAAGGGCGATTTCGGCCATGTGCTGGTCATCGCCGGTGCCCCCGGCATGTCCGGTGCCGCGCGGCTCGCGGGCGAGGCGGCCTTGCGCGCCGGGGCCGGACTGGTCACGGTCGCCACCCATCCGGACCATGCGGCCCTGCTCAACCTCGGCCGCCCGGAACTCATGGTCAGCGCGGTCGGCGAGCCGGCGGCGCTGGAGACGCTGCTCGCGCGGGCCACGGTGATCGCCATCGGCCCCGGCCTGGGCCGGGGCCCCTGGGGGCGTGCGTTGTGGGAGACGGTGCGCGACAGCGGCAAGCCGCTGGTGGTGGATGCCGACGCACTGAACCTCCTGGCCGAATCACCCGCGCCCAACCCGGCCTGGGTCCTGACCCCCCACCCCGGCGAGGCGGGGCGCCTGCTCGGGTGCAGCACGGCGCAGATCGGCCAGGACCGCTTCCGGGCCGCGCAGGAGATTGCGCGGCGTTACGGCGGCCTGGTGGTCCTGAAAGGTGCCGGCACCCTGATCCAGGGCCAGGACGGCAAGGCCCCGCCTGCGGTCTGCACCGACGGCAATCCCGGCATGGCCACGGCCGGTGCCGGTGACGTGCTGACCGGGGTGATCGCGGCCCTGCTGGGCCAGCGTGACGCCCTGAGGCTGGACCCGCGGCAGGCCGCCTGTCTCGGGGTCTGTCTCCACGGCGCGGCTGGTGACCGGGCCGCCCGGGACGGCGAGCGGGGCCTCATTGCCGGCGACATCCTGGCCGCGCTGCGCCCGGTCGCCAATCAGATCGACCCGGATCGATCCGGCGCGGGGGCCGGCTGATGCGGCGCCTGCTCCCCGACGCCGAGTCCCAGACCGCCTTCGGCACCCGGCTGGCCGCCGTCCTGCCCGCGCAGTGCGTGATCTACCTCAACGGCGATCTGGGCACCGGCAAGACCACGCTCGCCCGCGGCATCCTGCGCGGCCTCGGCCACCAGGGCCCCGCCCGCAGCCCCACCTATACCCTGATCGAACCCTATGAGATAGGCCCGCGGCGCGTCTATCACCTCGACCTCTATCGCCTGAGCGACCCCGAAGAACTCGAATACCTGGGTCTGCGCGACCTCTTGGCCGACGCCGCCCTGTGGCTGGTGGAGTGGCCCGCACGCGGTGCCCGTCTCCTGCCCGCGGCGGACCTGAGCATCGGGATCGAATACCTGCCGCAGGGCCGCAGACTGACCCTGAGCCCCCACCACGAGGCAGCCCAAACCTGGACCGCGGGACTCGACCTGCCGTAGGGTCCGCTGTGCGGACCGACCCCACGCGGACCCCACGCGCCCACCCCGGACCAAGGAATTTCTGTGATGCTGACTGATTCCGCGATCCAACAAGCCGTGGCTCCCTTCGTCGGGCCTTGATCATGGTTCCGGCCGTAGGGTGGACAAGCGGTAACGCAGTCCACCGCATCCCGCGTCGCCGCTTGATGCGTCCTCGATGCGTGCACAGCAGGGCGGTCACCTCGCGTTCCTCCCAACGCAGTCGGATACATTCTGTTCGCGGCAGCCGACCCTGCTCTGCTGGCTCTGTCGGCCCCTGGTCGTTCTCTGGCTGCTGTTCCTGGTCGTCGTCCAGGTGACCGTGACCGACAACCTGGCCAACTGGATCGCCGGCCAGGAGTTCCGTTTCGATGCGCCAATGACCTGCGGGCCCGGCCGGGGGTGAAGAACTGAGCAGCATCCGTCACCGCCGCGTCCAGGCCCGCGGGACCGATGTCTCACGCCACTGCGCCCGCCCGCCACCGACGCGGCCGGTTCTTAAGGCCGGTCCAAAACGCTTTTCGTCCGCAAATGAACGCAAGTTGTTCTCCTATTTGCGTTCATTTGCGTTTATTTGCGTTCATTTGCGGACAAAACTCTTCCGCGTCCGGGCCCGGTGCCGCCGCCAGTGCCGCCAGGATGCGCTCGACCTGCCCAGTGCAGTGCGCGATGTGACCCTGGATTTCGGTCATGGTGATCGCGCCCGCCGTTTTGCCTGCGGCCCAGTTGACTACGAAGGCGAGGCTGGCGTAACGCAGCCCCAGTTCCCGGGCCAGGGCCGCCTCCGGCATGCCCGTCATGCCCACCAGGTCACAGCCGTCGCGCTCCATGCGCCTGATCTCCGCCGCCGTCTCCAGCCGCGGCCCTTGGGTTATTCCGTAGGTCGCGGTCGCGGTCGCATCGACGCCGGCCGCCGCGCCGGCGTGCAGCAGTGCGGCGCGCAGTTGGGGGCAGTAGGGGTCGGTGAAATCCACATGCGTGACCGGGAGCGACTGATCGTCGTTAAAGCCCCCGTCGTGGAAGCTGTGTTCGCGCCCGTAGGTGTAGTCGATGAGCTGATCGGGGATGGCGAAGGTGCGCGGGGCGAACCCGGCACCGATGCCGCCGACGGCCGCCAGACCCACCACGCGCCCGGCCCCGCAGGCGTGCAAAGCCCACAGGTTGGCGCGGTAGTTGATGCGGTGTGGCGGCAGGCGGTGGCCCTCGCCATGGCGGGCGAGAAAGAGCAGGGGGTGGCCGGCGAGCAGGCCCCGCAACACCGGGGCGGCGGGTGGGCCGAAGGGGGTCTCCGGTTGCTCTGCCGCCCGAACCTCAAAGCCCCCCAGGCGTTGAAAACCCGAACCCCCGATGACCGCGAGAAGACCCATGGATGATCCGACCGCTTCGGGCTGGGAGCGCGGGTCGAGCGGGTGGGTCGTCGCGCTCCCGGGACCCGGGTCCGCCCGTCGCCTCAGCAGCGCGCCTCGTGGAACATGCCGATCTCCACCAGCTTGGGGAAGAGGACCTGCTCCTCACGCTCGATGCGCTGCCCCACCATCTCAAAGACCTCATGGGTCTCGGCGACAAAATCGTCGCTGAAGTTGAAGTCGCAGTTCTTCAACCAGTTCTTGTGATAATCGTCGAAGATCTTGCGCAGCGGGCGCTCGCCGCTGATAAAGCCCCAGGCGATCGATTTGACCTTCGGGTCCTCATGAATTAACAGGCTGGGGTACAGGCCGCGATCCTCTTCGGCCAAGTGCCGACGCACCCGCTCGCCGAGATCGCACAGGAGTTCGTGCGCGGTGCGGGCGTTGGGGCGAATGCGCAGTTGCTCCATGGTCAGGAGCGAGCGCAGGTCGTCGATCATCTGGCGCAGCTCCGAGTGCGTGCTGCGGTAACCGTCAAGGGTCTGCATGGATCATCCTCCTCGTTGTTGTTTCGTGAACACCACCGGCAGGCCAGAAGGCCCGAGACGCCGATGGTAGGCACGCTTGCAGCGCGGTACCCCGAGGGCCGGTGCGCGAGCGATCTTATGGCCCTAAGATCTACTCCAAAACCGGCCCATAGTCAAAAAACTATTCCATCTATTGGTTTTTTAGACGGCTGTTTTCGTTTGTATTGGTTTTTTTCGTCCCCCGGCGCCGGCCCTTCAGAGGTCCTGATCGGCCACGGCGAAGATGCCGGGGACATTGCGAAAATAGTCTTTGTAGTCGAGGCCGTAGCCGACCAGATAGCGGTCCGGTACCACGACGCCGACGAAATCCGCGGGGCCGACATGGGGCCGTTGCTTTTCCACCAGTACCGCCGTGTGTACCGCGGACGCCCCGTCCTCGCGGCAGGCGGCGACGATCGCCGCCAGGGTCACCCCCTCGTCCAGCACGTCGTCCAGGATCAGCACCTGCTCCCCGCGAACGGCCTGCGACGGGCGGCAGTGCCACTCCAGGTCGGCGCCGCTGGTCGCCCCGTGATAACGGCTGACGTGGACATAGCCCAGGCGCAGCGGAAAGTTCAGCCGCGTCAGCAGGTGCCCGGCGCCGATCATGCCCCCCGTCAGCACACACAGGACGACCGGGTCTGTATCCGCCAGGCGGTCCGTGATGGCGAGCGCCATCCGATCGAGTGCCTCGTCCATGGCCTCCTGGGTGACCAGACAGTCCGCTCGGTCAGCAACAATGTTATAGCGCTCGGATGTCAGTTTCATGAGTGGTTTTCCGGTCGGGTGGGGTCGCCCAGGGTCAGGTCCAGGTCCAGGGTTTGCAGGTCCTCCAGGAGTGCGACCTGATGCAGGCCCTCATGCCAGCGCGCCTCCTCGTGCAGGCGTTCGCGCAGCAGTCGGCCGCGCCCGTGCATCCGCAGCAGGCGCAGTTGGGCGGTGGGATCGGTTTGGCCGCGGAAGGCGTCGACGATGGCGCCCGCGGCCGGGCGATTGTTGCAGATGAGCAGCATGTCGCAGCCGGCCCGGGCGGCGGCCTGGGCGCGCTCCACATAGTCCCCGCCGGCACCGGCGGCGGCCATGTTGAGGTCGTCGCTGAAGATGACGCCGGAGAAGCCCAGCCGCTCGCGCAGCACCTCCCGCAGCCAGAAGGGTGAGAAGCCGGCGGGCTCAGGGGCCAGGTGCGAATAGACCACGTGGGCCGGCATCACCGCCTCCAGGCCGTGTTCGATCAGCCGCCGGAAGGGCACCAGGTCCGCGGCCAGCAGGTCCGCGAGGTCGCGTTCGTCGCAGGGCAAATGCGTGTGCGAGTCGGCGGTCACGCCGCCGTGCCCCGGAAAATGCTTGCCGACCGAGGCCATCCCGGCCAGCCGGACCCCGGCCGCCCAAGCGCTCGCCAGCGTCGCGACCGGCTCGGCCGCGGACCCGAAGCCACGGTCGCCGATCACCTGGCACAGCCCCCGGTCCAGGTCCAGCACCGGGGCGAAACTGAAGTCCACCCCCACCACTTGCAGCTCCGCCGCCATCAGCCAGGCGACCGCGGTGCAGGCGGCGACGGCGCGGCGCGGGTCCTGGGCATAGAGGGTGCCGAAGCGCCCGGCCGGGGGCAGGCGCGTGAAGCCGTCGCGAAAGCGCTGCACCCGGCCGCCCTCCTGGTCCACCCCGATCAGCAGCCGCGGCTCGCGCAGGGCATGGATGGCGGCGGTCAGCGCCGTGAGTTGCGCCGGGTCGTGGTAGTTGCGGGCAAAGAGGATGACCCCGCCGACGGCCGGCTGGCGCAGCAGGTCCCGGTCCTCGGGGCACAGCTGCGTCCCCGCCAGGTCGACCATGATCGGACCCAGTGACATGGTCAGCCCCCCCGACCGGGCCGCCGGGCGCCTGGGCTTGGAGCAACGGCAGCGGGGGAGGGAGCGGAAAGTGCGGTTCGCGGTCGCATTGCATCGCCTGTGGCCGGTGGCCGGGTGCCTGCCACCCGGTCCTTGAACTGTGTTTTTAGCACAGCATGGGCAGGCTGTCGCGGCCGGCGGGCAACCCGCTGCGCCGCCACAGCCGATAGGCCGCGGCCGCGAAGCAGGCGGTGCCGAGCGCCGTGAGTGACTGCTCCAGCCAGTGCATGGCAAGCGGCTTGGGGTTCATCATGGCGATCGGCTGCAGCGCGAAGATCATCAGCAGGTTCACCCCGAACAGCAGCGCCGTGCCCCAACTGCGCAGCAGCAGCGCCGCCCGGATCAGCAGCACACTCGCGGCCAGGTTGCCGAGACTGGCGAGCACCAGGAGCGGCAGGAACCAGCCGCGGCGAATCGCGAGCACCCCGTGACGCAGCGCCGCCGCGGCGAAGGCGAGCATGATCGCGGCCACCCCGACCCGCCACAGCCCGCCCGGAACCGGGCGCCCGCGCTGGCCCCGCAGCGCGCCCCACAGGGCCGGCGCCAGCAGGGCGAAGCCGGGGGCCATCAGCGGAAACAAGGCGTTGGAAAGCCATACCAGGTCCGTCCCGGTGGTCGCGGCGAGCAACTTCCAGGACGCCTTCGCCAGTCCCCCCGCCAGGATCAGCGCGCCGCCCAGGAGCGCGAGCCGGTGCTCCCGCGGGGCCTGATCCGCCACATACCTGGCCAGGAACCACAGCGCCAGGCCGGTCAGGGTAACCGGCAGGAAATTGTAGAGTGCAAGCGAGATGGGAAACGCGGGTCCGCTGGGCATGGGGGCGACCATCGACAGGAGTCAGGGTTTCATTGAGCCGGAGATTACGTCAGTATTGCGCCGATGCCGAGTGGCCGGGGCCAGGGACGGCAACCCTGAAGGAACCACTCCGGGCGACCAGGGTCAACCCCGGGGCGGGCACGCGCCGGTCGCGGTCGTGGTCGGTATTGCCCGACCAGCGCCTTTGGTTTTCCGCGCCCTGCCCCGATGTAGCCCCTAGTGCATCGTGGCGTCGGGTCACGCATCGCGGTGTCCCTTTTTGCGAGGATCGAATCGGACTATGAATGCCAAGAACCTGAATATCCTGCTCTGGGTCGGCGTGTCCCTGTGGCTGGTCATGATGTTGAACGGCCTGATCGGACCCGGGCAGAGCGAGCTCCGGACCCTGAGCTACAGCCAGTTCCTCTCCGAACTCGGGGACGGCTCGATCCAAGAGGTGCGCATCCAGGACCAGACCATCAAGGGTACCCGGACCGACGGCAGCCATTTCGAGACCTTCAACCCCGGCGACCCGGGGCTGGTCGCCGATCTGCTCAAGAACGCCGTGACCATCCGCGCCGAGCCCCCGTCGCAACCGAGCATCCTCGGTCAACTGCTGGCCGCCTGGCTCCCCTTCGTGGTGCTGATCGGCGTCTGGGTCTGGTTCATGCGTCGCAGCGGCGGCGGCAACGGCGGACCCGGCGGTATCTTCGGCTTCGGCAAGAGCCGCGCCCGCCAGCACGCGGAGGGTGATATCAAGGTCACCCTGCGCGATGTGGCCGGCTGCGAAGAGGCCAAGGACGAGGTCGGCGAACTGGTCGAGTTCCTGCGCAACCCCCAGAAGTTCTCAAGCCTCGGCGGGCACATCCCCCGCGGCGTGCTGATGGTCGGCCCGCCCGGCACCGGCAAGACCCTGCTGGCGCGCGCCATCGCCGGGGAGGCCAAGGTGCCCTTCTTCAGCATCTCGGGCTCCGACTTCGTGGAGATGTTCGTCGGCGTGGGCGCCTCGCGCGTGCGTGACCTCTTCGAGCAGGCCAAGAAGAGCGCCCCCTGCATCATCTTCATCGATGAGATCGATGCCGTGGGCCGCCGCCGCGGGGCCGGCCTGGGCGGCGGGCACGACGAGCGCGAGCAGACCTTGAACCAACTCCTGGTGGAGATGGACGGCTTCGCCGGCAACGAGGGCATTATCGTCATCGCCGCCACCAACCGGGCCGACGTGCTGGACCCGGCGCTGCTGCGACCCGGGCGTTTCGACCGCCAGGTGGTCGTGGGCCTGCCGGATCTCAGCGGCCGCACCGCCATCCTGGAGGTGCACATGCGCAAGGTGCCCCTGGCGGAGGACGTGGTCCCGCGCACCATCGCCCGCGGTACCCCCGGCTTCTCCGGCGCGGATTTGGCCAACCTGGTCAACGAGGCGGCCCTGTTCGCGGCCCGTGCGGGACTCTCCGCCGTCAACATGCAGATGTTCGAGAAGGCCAAGGACAAGATCATGATGGGCGCGGAGCGGCGCAGCATGGTCATGTCCGAGACCGAGAAGAAGCTCACCGCCTACCACGAGGCGGGCCACGTCATCGTCGGGCGCCTGGTGCCGGAGCACGACCCGGTACACAAGGTCAGCATCATCCCGCGCGGCCGGGCCCTGGGGGTCACGTTGTTCCTGCCCGAGCGTGACCGCTACAGCATGAGCAAGCGCCAGTTGGAGAGCCAGATCTCCAGCCTCTTCGGCGGGCGCCTGGCGGAGGAACTGATCTTCGGGCCCGAGCACGTCACCACCGGCGCCTCCAACGACCTCGAGCGCTCGACCTCCATCGCCCGCAAGATGGTCACCCGCTTCGGCCTCTCGGACAACCTGGGCCCGCTCGCCTACGCCGATGAGGAGGGCGAGGTCTTCCTGGGCCACTCCGTGACCCAGCAGCGCCAGATCTCGGCGGACACCGCCGAGGCAATCGACAAAGAGGTGCGGATCATCATCGACCGCAACTATCAGCGATCCAAGGACTTGCTGCTGGAGAACATGGACAAGCTCCACCTCATGGCCGAGGCCCTGCTGCGCTACGAGACCATCGACCGCGACCAGATCGATGACATCATGAGCGGGCGCCCGGTGCGTGAGCCGCCTGAGGACAGCGCCCAGCCCACCGCGGCCGCGGGCAGCGCGGCCCCGACCGGCGGCCAGCCCCGCGGCGAGCCGCCGATCGTCGGCGGCCCGGTGAGCGGCCAGGTCTGACCCCGCAATTGCGCAGGAGGGCGGGACCATCGCGCATCAGTTCACAGGGCTGAAAGTGGCTGAGATCCTCAGGCAGAAAAGAGGAGGAATACGGCGAGCCGCTCTGCCCGGCGGCTCGCCGGGCTGGGAAGCGTTAAATCAGATGACGTGGGAGCAAGTGGAAGCTGGGGCAGCCCTCGGCGAGCCAGGGTTTAAGGTTGTGCGCAAGCTACTCACCGACAAGAGGTTCGATCGATGAAATCCACTCTACCCGAGAGTCTACCCAAGACACTCGCTTTTCTTAATAAACTTACGGGATTTTTGAATGATCTGGATCGGGAGTGCATCAGCTACAGTCTGAAGCATCATCGCGATGAGTCGATCACGGTCGAGGTGGCCCTGCCCGGTGAACGCTGGGAAATCGAGTTCTTGCTTGATGGGTCAGTGGAAATCGAAAAATTCATAAGCAGCGGCGAGATTTACGGGGAAGCCTCGCTTGAGGAACTGTTCCACCGCTACGCCGATCAAGCCGGTAGCCGGAAACCGTCGAAGAACGCGGGGGCGGCGGTCCTGGAGCGCGACCTCGCGTAGCGGGTCACTGCAGGTCGGCCGGTGTGCTGGCGCGGGCCGGGGTCTGTGACCCCGGCCCGAACGTTTAGCACGCCGGCCGCCGGCGTTGTCGTTGTCGTTGTCGTTGTCGTTGTCGTTGTCGTAATCGAGGTTATCGTAGCGCCCTGGATTCTCTTGCACCCCAAATCGCATCGCTTCTGCGATTACGACAACGACAACGACAACGACAACGCAGGAGCGAGAATCAGAGACAGTTATCCCTGAGCATCTTCAGGTAAACCAGTCCCTTCTCGCGAGCAAAGTCGATATTCCTGTCCGCGATTCCTTCCGGATCGGTGTAATGGGCCAAGGCCTGGTCGATGCCCTCTTCACGGATCAGGTGCAGCATCGGGTAGAGTGACCGGTTGGTATAGTTCGCCGGGTCGTCCGCCGGGGCCTCGGCAAAGCGGTAATCCGGGTGGAAGCCCGCGACCTGATAGACGCCCTCATAGCCTTGCGCGGCCAGCAGGTCTTCCGCCATGGCGACCAGGTCCAGGTAGTCCTCGAAATCCGGATAGGCCTCGGGAAAGATCAGCAGCGTGGTCTCGATGGCCGGGGTCTCATCGAGTCGCTGCAACTCCACCCGCAGTGCGCTCAGACAGGACGGCGCGTCCGCGGCGTCCTCGACCTGGTAATGAATGGTCCCGCGCTTGACCGGAACGCGGGCGAAGGGACAGAAATTGCACCCGACCACGACGTCGGCGACCCATTTGCGCGTCTGGGTGATGACTTGTTCGGCGTTGTTCATAATGATGACTCGGTTAAACTTAAAAAGAGCAGTCAGCGATCAGCTTTCAGCTTTCAGCTTTGCGTTTCAAGAGTTTCTGAGCACCCGGCGTATCACCCGTCGGGTGGGCGACCGCGGCTCTAAGACGGCGCCTAAGATGCTGATGGACTTATCGTTTACGGCTGATCGCTGATCGCTGACGGCTGACGGCTCTTTCCAGGTTAAACTAATTGATCGGGCGCCCGCGGCAGCCGCCGCCCGCTGCGCACCGTGGACGCCCGGGACCGGCGCCGAGCCGTAGGGTCCGCTGTGCGGACCAAAGACCTTGTACCTCACCCGGACGTCGATCGCCCGCCACCACCCCGGAGTGTCCCATGGGCCACCTGTTGAGCGCCAAGTCTTCTTTGGTCCCCCTGATCGATCGTCTGAACCGCTACCCCATCGGACTGGTGGACAGCGCCAAGCTCCGCGAGATCCTGGCCCTGCTGTTCACCGAGCGCGAGGCCTTCGTCGCCTCCCGCTTCCCCCTGCACGAGGCGACCGCCGCCGAACTCAGCGGGCTCACCGGTCTGGCGCTGCCGGACCTGCGCCCGCTGCTGGAATCCATGGCCAACAAGGGCCTGATCATGGACCTGCCCTACGGGGCCCAGACCTTCTATCTCCTGGTCCCCGGGCTGATCGGCTTCATGGAGTTCACCTTCATGCGCCGCCGCCCCACGCTGACCAAAGAGGTGCCGCTCGCCGACCTGGCCCGGCTCATGTCCGAGTACCTGCACGAGAACGGCCGGGCCGGGCAGGGCGGGGAGTTCTTCGGCTGCCCCACCCAACTCACCCGCGCCCTGGTCCATGCCGAGCACATCCCGGTCAGTTCGCGCATCACCGCCTATGAAGACGCCCGCCGGATCATCGCGGACGCGGATTACCGTGCCGTCACCCTCTGCTACTGCCGCCACAAAAAGGAGCACCTGGGCGAGCCCTGCCGCAAGGGTGCGCCGGTCGAGGCGATCTGCATGGTCCTGGGGGAGGGTGCCCGCTTCCTGGTGCGCCGCGGCTTCGCCCAAGAGCAGGACCAGGCGACCATGCTCGCCACCCTGGAGCGGGCGCGCGCACTGGGCCTCACCCACGTCACCGACAACGTCCGTGAGCGCCCCAGCTTCATCTGCAACTGCTGCCGCTGCTGCTGCGAACTGATGGCCGGGGTGCAGTCCGGCTTCAGCGACGGGATCGCCAAGACCCCCTTTCTCGCCGCCGTCGATCCGGCGCTCTGCACCTACTGCGGCGACTGCCTCAAGACCTGCAACGTCAAGTGCATCGGCCTCGCCGACGCCGCCCGCGCCCGCCTCAAGTCCGAGCGCTGGGCCGGGGTCGACACCGCCACCTGCCTGGGCTGCGGCGCCTGCATTGCCGCCTGCAAGCAGGGCGCCATCCACCTGGTCCCGCGTCCCCATCCCAAGACCCCGCCCAAGAACAAGGGACGCCTCTTCGCCCATATCCTCTGGGAAAAGGGTCGCCTCTGGCCCTTCCTCGCCGACCGGGCCAGGCAGCAGTGGCGCACGCTCAGGGGTACCCGCCGATGAGCACCCCTCACTCCATGCAAAAGCGCCGGATGAACCCCCGCAGCAACTCCAGCGTCGGCGGAATCCGGTCGAGATCCAGATACTCGTCCGGCTGATGCGCCACGGCGATGTCGCCGGGGCCCAGGATCAGCGTCTCCATCCCCAGCCGGTCGAAGAAGGGCGCCTCGGTGCCGAAGCTGACGGCCTCCGCGGCGTGGCCGGTGAGGGCCTCCCCGGCGCGCACGATCGCAGCACCGGCCGGGGTCTCGGCCGGGGGGATGGTGTCGAGCAGGGGCTCGACGCTCCAAGTCAGCCCGCGTCGCTCGGCCACCCCGCCCACGCGCCGGGCGAGTTCGGCGCGCAGTGCCACAGGGTCCATGCCGGGCAGCACGCGCAGGTCCAGGTGCAGTTCGCAGTCCCCGCAGATGCGGTTGGGGTTGTCGCCGCCGTGGATGTGGCCGGGGTTCAGCGTGGTGTAGGGGACCTGGAAGGCCGGGTTCTGCTGGGCGCCCTTGAGTTCGTCGCGCCAGGCGAGGATGGCGGTCAGGGCCTCGTGCATCCCTTCGAGCGCGTTGTTGCCGAGCGCCGGGTCGCTCGCGTGGCCGCTGCGCCCGACGAGCCGCACCGCCTCCCACATGATGCCCTTCTGGGCGCGCACGGGGCGCAGTCCGGTGGGCTCGCCGATGATCGCGTAGCGCCCGAGCGGGCGGCCCGCCTCGGCCAGCGCGCGCGCCCCGCGCATGGACGACTCCTCGTCCGCGGTGGCCAGGATCATCAGCGGGTGCTTGAGATCCGCGGCCTTGAGCCCGCGCGCCGCCTCGATGGCGAGTGCCAGGAAGGACTTCATGTCAGAGGTGCCGAGCCCGTAGAGGCGCCCGTCGGCCTGCGTCAGCTTGAGTGGGTCGTGCGACCAGAGCGCGTCGTCGTAGGGGACCGTGTCGGTATGACCGGCAAGGACCAGGCCGCCGGGGCCGGCGCCGAGCGTCCCCAGCAGGTTGGCCTTGTCCGGGTGGCCGGGGATGGGCAGGACCTCGACGCGGAAGCCGGCGGAGTCGAGCCAGGCGGCCAGGAGGTCGATGACCGGCCGATTGCTGCGGTCGTGGGCCGGGTTCAGGCTGCTGACCGAGAGGCTGCCGATCAGACCTTCCAGCATCGGCATGAGGGCGGGGGCTTGGGTGGACATGGGGGCTCCGGTGCCGCGCGGGCCGGGCGGACGGCGAAAAGCGCTGCCGCGGCTCGGGCGTTGGTGTAGATTTTGCGAGCTTAGCCCGCCGCGCGGGCACGAGCCAGTTCCAGCATGATCCGAGTAAGAGAAGGGCTCACGCCAAGGCGCCAAGCTCGCCAAGGTTTTTCAGGGCACGATCGGTGCCGGGTGAGTGCCCGTGGTTCTCGTTCCCGCCGGAGCGCCCGTAGGGTGCGCCGCGCGCACCAAGACCACCGATGCCCCTGCGTCCCCGCTTGGTGCGCACGGCGCACCCTACGGCGATCGGCTCCGGCGGGTCGGCCGCGGCCGGGACGACGATCGAGGTCGGGTGAACCGCCAGGCCGCTGATCCGTCTCCTGCATCTCTTTCTGTCTTTCTTTGCGTCTTTGCGTCTTGGCGTGAGCATTTTCCGGAATTAGGATGAACGCAGTAACCAGTAGAGGGAGTCGGCCATCGGCCGCTCCGGCACCTCAGTCGCCCACGCCATCGGGCGTCGACCCCGGGCCGGCGCCCGCCGCGGCGCCCAAAATCCGCCCGGCGACGGTGGCCGACCTGGGGCCCCTGGTGCGCCTGGAAAACGCCAGCTTCGACACCGACCGCCTGACCCGCCGCCAACTCCGCTACATGCTGACCCGCGCCCGGGCCGTGACGCTGGTGATGCCGGGGGCGGACGGCGGGCTCGCCGGCTACGCGCTGGCGCTCCTGAGCCGCGGGACCTCGGTGGCGCGGCTCTATTCCATCGCGGTCGCCCGCGAGGCGCGCACCCGCGGGGTCGGCCGCGCCCTGGTGGCGGCGGCGGAGGTGGCCGTCTGGGAGGCGGATCGCGCCTATATGCGGCTGGAGATCCGGCGCGACAATCTGGCCTCCCAGGCGCTGTTCGAGGGGCTCGGCTACCGGCGTTTCGGGGTCCTGTCGGACTACTATGAGGACCACATGGAGGCCCTGCGCTATGAGAAGACCCTGGCCCCGGACCTGAAGCCGGAGTTGCAGCGGGTCCCCTTCTACGAGCAGACGCTGGAGTTCACCTGCGGGTCGTCCTGCCTGATGATGGCCATGCACGCCCTGCGCCCGGGGCTGGTCCTGGACCGCACGCTGGAACTGCGCATCTGGCGGGAGGCGACCACGGTCTTCATGACCTCGGGTCACGGCGGCTGTGGGCCCTTCGGCCTGGCCCTGGCCGCGCAGCGGCGCGACTTCCGGGCGGAGGTCTTCATCAACGACCCCGGGGTGCCGCTGGTCGACTCGGTCCGCAGCCCCGACAAGAAGGAGGTCATGCGCCTGGTCCATGAGGACATGCAGGCCGAGGTGCAGCGCCTGGGCATCCCGGTCCACTACCGCACCATCCGCCTTGAGGAACTGGGTGCGCGCTTCGAGGCCGGGGCGGTGCCCATGGTCCTGATCTCCTCCTATCGGATCTATCAGGAGAAGTTCCCACATTGGGTGGTGATCACCGGCTTCGACGAGCATTTCGTCTATTGTCACGACCCCTTCGTGGACTACCAGAACGGAGAGAGCACCCTGGACTCCATCAACATGCCCATCCAGCGCGAGGAATTCAGCCGCATGAGCCGCTACGGCCGCGTCGGCCTGCAGGCCGTGGTCCTGATCTCACTGCCGCCCCGGGGGCGGTCCGTCAAGGTGCCGACGCTGAAGGCCCAGGCCCATGGCTGAGCACCTGCTGCTGGTCGAGCAGGAGTCCGACTGGAAGCCCGGCTTCCCGCGGTTGCCGGTGGTCACCGCCCGGGACTACCTGGCGGGGGGCGAACTGGCCACCCGCAAGGATCTCCGGGTCATCAACCTGTGCCGCAGCTACCGCTATCTCTCGGTCGGCTATTACTGCTCGCTGCTCGCCGAGGCGCGCGGCCACAAGGTGGTCCCCTCGGTGCGGACCATCCAGGAACTGTCCAGCCGGGAGATCTACAGCCTGGAGACCGAGGAGCTGGACGCCCTGGCGCAGCGCCTGCTGCGCCGCCGCAAGGCCAGCACCCTCACCCCCACCGCCTACGAACTGACCACCTATTTCGGCACCTGCGAGGTGCCGAGCCTCCAGCCGCTCGCCCGGCAGATCTTCGAGACCTTCCGCTGCCCGCTGCTCAAGGTGGAGTTCCGGCTGCAGGGGACCTGGCGCATCGGCGCCATCAAGGCCCTGCCGATCACCGCGGTGCCGGCCGAGGAGGAGGATGCCTTCTTCGCCGCCCTGGAGGGCTATCTGACCCAGCGCTGGCGCCGCCGTCGGGCACGGCTCGCCTATCGCTATGATCTGGCCATGCTCCACGACCCGGACGCGGAGTTGCCGCCCTCCGACAAGAAGGCGCTGGCCCTCTTCGTGCGGGCCGGCAAGGCGCTCGGTGTCAATGTGGAACTGATCCAGCGCAAGGACTACGGCAAGCTCGCCGAATACGACGCGCTCTTCATCCGCGAGACCACCCGCATCGGCCACCACACCTTTCGCTTCGCCAAGAAGGCCGACAGCGAGGGCATGGTGGTCATCGACGACCCCGAGTCCATCCTGCGCTGCACTAACAAGGTGTATCTGGCCGAACTGCTCGCCGCCCATCGGGTGCCGCGGCCCAAGACGCTGGTCCTGCGCCGGGAGAACCTGATGGACGCGGAGTTGCAGATCGGCTACCCGGTGGTGCTCAAGATCCCGGAGGGGTCCTTCTCCCGCGGGGTCTTCAAGGCGGTGGACCGCGGGGAACTCACCCGCATCGCCGGGCGTCTGTTCCGGGAGTCGGACCTGATCCTGGCCCAGGAGTATCTCTTCACGTCATTCGACTGGCGGGTGGGCGTCCTGGGGCGCAAGCCCTTCTATTGCTGCAAGTACCTGATGAGCGGTGACCACTGGCAGATCGTCAAGCACGAATCCGACGGCCGCCACACCGAGGGCGGCTTCGAGACCCTGAGCGTCGAGGACGCCCCCCCCGCCGTCATCCGCATGGCACTCAAGGCCGCCGACCTGATCGGCGACGGCCTCTACGGCGTGGACCTTAAGGAGACCGCCGAGGGCCCGGTGGTCATCGAGGTCAATGACAACCCCAGCCTCGACTCCGGCGTCGAGGACCTGGTGCTGGGGGAGGAACTCTACCGGCGCGTGATCGGCGAATTCGTGGAGCGGTTGGATCGGCGGCGGGCGGGGAAGAAGTAGGTTGCCGAGGGACGAACCCTAGCGCTGGGCCGGGAATGTTGGGGTTCCTGCGTCACCCCAACCTACGGCTGCTTGCCCGGGGTCGCGATCGAAGATGTGGGTCGACGCAATCGCGCGTGGATGGGCAGAGCGCAGCGTGCCCATCTGCCGCGCCCGGGGTGGCCTGATGGGCACGGCCGCGCGATGCCGATGCAAGCACACACAGTGACGCAATGACGCCAATGGGATGACGCTTCGATAACACCCATGCAGGGCCGCTGGCAGGCTGGACTGCGCGTTTCAGGACCGTCCCTTCGGCGGACCCTGTGCCACCAGAGGGACGTGCTGTGTGTTACGGCATTAGCCCTCGCGCCGCGGGCTACTGAATTACGTCGATGCGGGTGGCAACGCAGTAGCCATTGAATATGCGGCTATCGTCCACCACAAGGAATACATCCTTCTGCGTCACGAAGGCCAATTGCGCCTGATCCATCATCCGATAACCCACAACCGGATCGACCACCGCAGCGGGATCGGAGCTATTGCAGGCAAAGCTCACCCACCATGGGCTACAATTCGGCAGCGGGACCGATGGACTTGCGCTCAATGCCGCCATGCAGCCGCCGTACAACGAACTGTCCAGCAATGTACGGAAGACCTTCCCTTGTACAAAGCCTTGCGCGGCCCAAGCCGTAGAGGGCGCCAAGGCCGCTACGAGCAGAGAAGCCGCAATACTGCGCATCATCGTTTGAGTCTTCATGATCAACTCCTGGCCCGCTAGTCGCGAGTTAGCCAATTGACGCCGTGACGGCGTCGGGTTTAGCATTACAGGGTTACGCCAGCTTGGGACTTCGCGATGATTTCCGTTCGGGATCACGCGTCGCCCGCTCCTCATGGCCTTGGACCGGACGCCATGGCATCCAGCGTTGGGCCGATGTTTAACACTGGTCGGACTTGTCCCTTGACAAGCCAAGGGGCATCAGCGTCGCGCCGCTCGCCGATCGCGATGGGTGTGTGCTTTGCCGCCAGTGCACTCCCCGCGGCCGGATCATCGGCATCGACGAAGGGACCAATCTCGATCCGGGCGTCCTCCGGGCTCCCGCTCGCCTGCGCGGGCAGCGAGTCGGCATCAATGAATTCGCCGATCGTGCTCACCGCAGTTGGGTTGTCCTGCGGCGAGCCTTGGACCAGCCCCGTCTTGCAGACCTGGCCCGGCGCGCAGACGTCCATCGGGTTGACCGGCCCCGACCCGCGAACCGCCGGTGGTTGAGGCGCGTCCGCCCGGCGCACCGCCTTGACGATAAACGGCGGCGGTGTCGGCCGCGTACCAATGGATGCGGCGGCCGGCCGATCCGCGTCAACCGGGGGCTTGCGATCGACAAATCCGAACAGCAGCGCCACAGCGGTACCGACCACGGCGGCAGCGGGGATAAGTAGATAACGATGTAGCATTATCGCTACCGCCCCAGCATCGCCCGGCGAGCGAACTGACAGGACCGACAGAGCCGCGATCGGGCATCAATGACGGTCAGACGGCCGGGGAACGACAAGTGGCGAGCGGACACCCGATGAATCACTATCTCCTACCCCCGTTAAGAAATCTCAAAACGAACGCCGACCATGGAGGATAAGGCAGCGCCGCAGGAGACGAAAAAGCGGGCATGCCCAGTGGGACCTAAACGAATTTATTGCTCTAGTTTAGATGGTCACGGAGCCGATTGCAAACCTTCCCGAGGGGGAGGCATTTGCGCTGTGCCCAGATGTGGTGGTTACCGATACCTCGCAGATACTAGATGCTGCGGTTTTTTCGTCACAGCGCAAACGGCTCAGGGGCTCCTAGCACCTGCGCAAAGGCGGTGGCCTCGCCACCCAGGGTGGCGGGCGTGGGGGCGTTTGACTTCGCCAACGCACCGTGCCGATCACACCGCTTGGTTTCGAGCCAGGTTTGAAGGCAGATCAAATGCTCCGTAAAGTAAAAACTTCTTGAACGGACAATAGATATGCCCTCATTGCAATTCACAAAATTGTCGGTCTCACAAGTACTCCGAATGCACGTTCAGCCACCCCAGTTCAGACAACCGCGGTTGCCTCACCAACCTGATCCCGTCAACGCAGGATCGAACGCCACCCACCCCGGCTCGGCAGGCACTGCCAGCAGAACCCCGGCGAGGCATCGCAGACATCGCCGACCCCGTCGCGGTCTTCGTCCGCCTGATTCGCATTGACCGCCAGCGGACAATTGTCGCTCGCGTCCGGTACCCCGTCATTGTCGTCGTCAGGGTCGCAGGCATCACCCATCCCGTCGCTGTCCGTGTTGGTCTGGTTCGGGTTGAGTACCAGCGGGCAATTGTCGCTGATGGTCACCTCACTACCCTGCCCAGCGGGAGTGCCGATGGTCTGTCCCAATTCATCGGCCAGGGTGCTTACGCCCAGGGTCAGTGGCACGGTACCGTCGGCCCCCGTCGCCCGCAGGTAGATGCTGAGCAGGTGCAGATTCGCGCCCGGTCCCTTGCCTGTCACGTCGAAGCCGGTCACCACCAGTCGGCCCAAGGCGTTGTCCACGTTGACCACATTGGTCCCTAACCCGGCGGTCCCGGCACTGACGCCCTGGTCGGCACCGGCGGCCGTATCGACCTGCAACCGGGTTGGATCGAAGCCGATCTCCAACGTGTAGGCCCCGACGCGAGCGCTGCCGGAATCGATCTCAACCGCGAGTACCACTTCAACACCGGACTCCACCCTGATGCTCGCTGGAGTCAGCGATACGGTCCCGCCCTCCCCGGCGGTCAGGCTGGCCGTCTGGCTGTCCGCGTCGATGGCGAGGGTCCCCATTGCCCCCAGAGGTGCGCTCGACTGCGCGGCCGCGAGACAGCCACCGGACACGGGAAGCCCCGCTACCTGCCGGGCGATCATCAGGGCGTCGATGATGGTGACCTGACCATCCGCAGTGACATCGGCCCCGAGCGGTTCGAAGGGGGTCGGCTGGAGCCCGGCGACCTGACGGGCGACCCACAGGGCATCGATAATGCTGACTTGGCTGTCGGCGTTCGCATCGCCGCACAACACCGCGACGACGTTGACGCTGGCCCCGCGGGCACTGGTCCCGATGGACTGCCCGGTCGGATCGGCCAGGGTCGTCACCTGCAACGCGATGTCCGTCGAGCCGGTCACCTGTCGCGCCACGAAATGGATCACCAGGAACTGCAGGTCCGCACCCGGCGCGCTGCCGCTCACATCGAAGCCCGTGGCCTGGATGACACCGGTCGTGTTGTTGGTGTTGACGATGTTGGTGGCAATGCCGCCGCTGCCCCGGCTCACCCCCTGATCGCCCTGGGTGGTGTCCACCTGTAACCGGCTGGCGTCGAACGTGAGCCGGACATTGTAGGCACCGACCTTGCTGCTGCGGCTGTCCAACCGCAGGTCCAGGGCAAAGGCCGCGTTGATCCGCGCCGATTGGGTCGTCGGCTGCAGCCAGGCGTTCGGATTACTGACCGCGAAACTTTGGTTCACCGCCGGGGCGGCGCTATAGGTGGCATTACCCGCCTGGTTCGCGACGATGGTGCAGGTGCCGACGGCCACGCCGATGACGATACTGCCGTTAGTGCCGCTGGTGGTACAGACCCCGGTGGTCTGACTGGTGAAGATGACCGGGTTGCCGGAGGCGCCACCGGTGGCGGTCAGGGTGCCGGTTCCGCCGACGACGACAGTCGGCGCTGCACCGAAGGTGATGGACTGGTTCGCCTTGCCGATACCGATGCTGAAGCCCTGGGTCACCTGCGCGGCCGCGTTGAAATTGACATTACCAGCCTGGTTGGCAGCGATCGTGCAAGTCCCGGTTGCCACGCCGGTGATGGTGCTGCCATAGCCGGTGATGGTTCTATAGGTGCCGCCGGCGGTGCAGACCCCGGTCGTCTGACTGGTGAAAATGACCGGATTACCGGACGCGCCGCCGGTGGCGCTCACGGTGCCGGTACCGCCGACGGTGACGGTCGGCACGGGGCCGAAGGTGATGGTTTGATTCGCCTTGCCGATGCTGAAGCCCTGCGTCGCCTGCGGCGCCGCGTTGTAATTGGCATTGCCGGCCTGGTTGGCGGCAATGGTGCAAGTCCCCGCGGTCACGCCGGTGATGGTACTGCCATTAGTGCCGCCGCTGGTGCACACCCCGGTGATCTGACTGGTAAAGGTGACCGGGTTGCCGGAGGCGCCACCGTTCGCACTGACAGTACCGGTACCGCCCACGACGATAGAACTCGGAGCGACACCAAAGGTGATGATCTGGTTAGCCTTGCCGATGCTGAAGCCCTGCGTCACTTGCGGGGCGGCGTTGAAATTGGCATTGCCGGCTTGGTTGGCGGCGATGGTGCAGGTGCCGGCGGTCACGCCGGTGATGGTGCTGCCATTGGTGCCGCCGCTGGTGCACACCGCGGTGGTCTGACTGGTGAAGGTCACCGGGTTACCTGAGGCGCCGCCGTTGGCGCTGACGGTGCCGGTACCGCCGACGATGACGGTCGGCGCGGTGCCGAAGGTGATGGCCTGATTGGCCTTGGCGATGCTGAAGCTCTGGGTCACTTGCGGGGCCGCGTTATAGCTGGCATTGCCGGCCTGGTCGGCCGCGATGGTACAGGTCCCGGCAGTCACGCCGGTGATGGTGCTGCCATTGGTGCCACCGTTGGTGCAGACGCCGGTGGTCTGGCTGGTGAAGGTGACCGGGTTGCCGGAACCGCCGCCGGTGGCGGTCACGGTGCCGGTGCCACCGACCGTGATGGTCGGCGCGGTGCCGAAGGTGATGACCTGGCTGGCCAGACTCATATATTCGTCCGCGCCGATATCTACCGCCGCACCTGATTTGCGTGCCTGGCCATCCATGTCAGTCGTTGGCAGCGCGGGGGCCGCATTATCACCGCCATCGATCAACGGAGACGCCGCCGACAGGTGCAGGAAGTCGTCGGCGAACAGCGGGTTGATGGCATTCCGATTACTCGAATCGATGGTGATCGCAATCTTCGTCCAATAACCAGTGGACGGGGTCTGACTGAAGTCGTTGTTCTTGAGGACGAGCGGCGAGGCGAGGCCGTCGTTGTCGTTGTCGTTATTGATCGCGAGATCGCGGCCAACAGGCGCGGCGTTACTCCAAAACAGATTATTGTAGATCGATGCAGTCGGAGTCTCACTATTCACCGCAAGCCAGAAGCCGCCGCCATCGCTGCTGCCCGCGTTTTGGTAGAATGTATTGTTGGTCAGTGTCAGAATGCCCTGGTCCGTCTGGACAAATGTCCCGCCGCCGCGCTTGGCATTGTTGGTGTTGAAGACATTGCCGGTGATCTTGGCCGGGCCAGTGCTGGTCAAGACATAGACGCCACCAGCATCAGATGCTGCTCCAGCTCGATTGATGTCAAAGACATTGCCGGTTAGGGTAATGACCCCGCTCCCAGCGGTTACAATAGCTCCGCCCCCATTGTAGGCGGCACTATTGTTGGAAAAGCTATTGCCGTTTAGGGTCGCGACGCCGCTCGTGACAATGACGTAGGCTCCACCGCCACTATGGATAGAGCTGTTCGCAGAGAAGGTATTTTCTGTCAGGGTCGCGACGCCTGCGCTTTGAATGCTGATGTGAATTCCGCCGCCGCCGTAGCCATTTGCGTTGGTGACACGATTCGCGTCAAAACTGTTTTGGTTCAGCCTCAGGGTGCCGAGGTTGGTATCCACCCTGGCGCCGCCCCCGTTGTAGACGGCAACATTTGCGATGAAACGATTGCCGGTCATTGTGAGTTCTCCATGGTCAGTAAAGACGTAGAGCCCTGCCCCATGCGGGATCCCGTCGCTGCCGCCGTTATTACTGAAGGTGTTCCGCTCTACGTACATCGTTCCTTCACTCGCGATGTAAGCCCCGCCGCCTTTGACGGTGGTCCGATTCTCCGTAAACAGATTTTCACGCAGAGTGATGTCATTCTGAAGTTTCCTACTTTTAATAGCGAGCCTTGGTCATCATTCCGCCTTTGTTATTCCCGGCACCTGTCTTTGCGAGCCAGGGCGGGACATCGGCGCGCCTGTCGGATGGTCGGAACGGTGGTGAGGTCGGTTCGTAGCAATAAAAAGTACACAAAACGTGATTTTATATTAGTGAAAGCTAATACACGAAACGATAATCCACGCAACCCCGGCGAGCGTCTGCCAGAACCGGTAATTGCGATTTAAATACAGCGACTTAAGGCTGAATGCGGGCTCGGTTCGGAGTATAATCAGAGGCGACTAAACCGTTGATTAAAAAACCAATCGAGCCCGCATTCCATGCCGATCTTACCCGCTCT